>Ga0075421_100000374_pt1 | contig 45545 bp, 39 predicted proteins | sample SoiMetdeltSBSDD5_FD_75292 | JGI IMG/M metagenome (GOLD analysis project Ga0075421, IMG submission 75292) | Bulk soil microbial communities from a Populus tree surrounding site in Tennessee, USA - Soil MetaG P. deltoides SBSDD5 | ecosystem: Environmental > Terrestrial > Soil > Tree plantation... | reverse complement strand
TACTCAGAGTGGGGTGAGAAAGCACTCGAGCGTCTGAACGGTATGTTTGCATTCGCCATCTGGGACAAACGGCGGCAGGAAATGTTCTTCGCGCGAGATCGGTATGGAATAAAACCCTTCTATTACACCATGCAGGGAAAGACTTTTCTGTTCGGCTCGGAAGTAAAAGCCCTTCTTGTGCATCCTCTGTACAAGACCCGAATGGACAAGGAAGCGCTCCTCGAGTATCTCACGTTTCAGAACTTCTTTACCGATCGGACACTGTTCCACGGTGTGAAATTGTTACCGCCGGGTTGTTGGGGGCGGCTGACCTTGGGTTCTGCGGCCATCAACACGATTCATCGCTATTGGGACTATGATTTCCATGAACCGGGACAAGCCGGTGACTCACGGGAATACCTGGAAGAACTGGATCGGTTGTTTTTCCAGGCGGTAAATCGCCAACTCGTGAGTGACGTAGACGTCGGTGCCTATCTCAGCGGCGGAATGGACTCCGGTGCGATCACCGCCGTTGCGGCAAAGCATTTCCCCAACCTGCGAACCTTTACGTGCGGTTTCGACCTACATTCAGCCTCCGGTCTGGAGATGGCCTATGATGAACGTGAAAAGGCCGAATTCATGTCTTACCTATTCAGGACTGAACACTACGAAATGGTCTTGAAAGCCGGAGACATGGAACGCGTTCTTCCAAGTCTCACATGGCATTTGGAAGAGCCCAGGGTCGGCCAAAGCTATCCAAATTATTACGTTGCCCAGCTGGCGAGCAAGTTTGTGAAGGTTGTCTTATCGGGAGGAGGGGGAGACGAGCTGTTCGGCGGCTATCCTTGGCGATACTACCGTGCTGTCATCAACGATGACTTTGAACACTATGTCGACAAGTACTATCTCTACTGGCAGCGCCTGATTCCCAATAAGGACATCAAGCAAGTGAGTCGTTTGATCGAGCCGGACGTGAGAGCGGTTTGGACGAGAGATATCTTTCGCGACGTCTTCACAAAACATGCCCATGCCTTGACAAGGCCGGAGGATTACATCAATCACTCGCTGTATTTCGAAGCCAAGACTTTCCTGCACGGTCTCCTTGTCGTGGAAGACAAGCTCAGTATGGCGCATGGTCTTGAGACACGTGTCCCGTTTCTCGACAACGACCTGGTGGAATTTGCCATGCGCCTGCCGGTCAGCGTGAAATTAGGCAACCTAGGCGACGTTGTCCGACTGAACGAGAATGAACCGGGAGACAAGACAAAGGCCTATTTCGAAAAAACCCGTGATGGCAAGTTGCTGCTTCGCTACATGATGGAACGCTATGTTCCCGCCGAGATTGCGACCGGTATCAAGCAGGGTTTTACAGCGCCCGACGGAAGCTGGTTCAAAGGCGAAAGCATGGATTACGTTCGCCGGGTGCTTTTTGCGCCCGACGCGTGCGTGTACGAGTTTTTGGATCGAGATGCGATTGAACGCCTGGTGACGGATCATCTTGAAGGCAAGCAAAATCGGCGGTTGCTGATCTGGTCGTTGCTGAACCTCGAACAATGGTGCAGGACGTTTCTCATGGTGTCGGACATTCCCGCAAGTTGAACCCGTTCACTGGATTCATGACACGAGGGACCAGGGCCGTCCTGGAAGAGAACCGCGGAAGACGCGACGCTTCAGTGCTCTACACGCTATTATCCTCAATTGTCCGCTATCGAGAATTTATTGCCGTCATGGCCGTCCGTGATTTGCGTGGTCAGCACGCTGGGGCCGTGCTTGGGCTTGGATGGCAAGTGCTGAGTCCCCTTATCAAGGTGGCCACCTACGTAGTGATCGTGTCCGTGATATTTGGTCAACGTCTTTCACCGAAAGCCGGTATCTTCGACTACGCGCTTTACGTGCTGTCGGGGATGATTCCCTGGCAGATCATGACAAGAGTGATCGAAGAATCCCCGAGTCTCATCAGGGACCGTCAGGAAGTCCTCAAGCAAGTCATTTACCCGATCGAGACTTTGCCGATCACAAGCATGATGGTCGGGGGGGTGAGCGCATTGGTGAGTTTTACGGTGTTTCTTGCGATGAGCGCAGCGACGGGTCATGTAAAGCCGTCATGGTTGCTGCTGCCCATTCCTCTCGCCTTACTCGGCCTGCTGTTGCTCGGCCTTGCATGGATGTTTTCAATAGCTGGTGTGATCATTAAGGATCTTCGCGAGGTTCTGTCGACCCTGCTAGGATTGTTGGTCTATCTCTCTCCGGTCGTCCTGAGCCGATCCATAGTGGGCGACAGTATGTGGCAACTGATTTTGTACAACCCGCTTTCGCATATCGTCATCTGCTTCCGGAATGTCTTCTACGCTGAACTCGACACGACAAGTTGGATACTTTTTGTCGCGATGACGTTCGGCACGCTTACACTGGGGGCCCTCATCATGGGCCGCGCGAAAACCTTGATCAACGAACACATATGAACGCCGGTCATTCCCTCGACAACAGTCTTGTCCAGCCGCCGGCGGCACCGTCATCGGCGGTTGCCATTCGGATGGAGGGCGTGACGAAGGTATTTCGATTGTACGATGATCCGATCAAGGGTCCGCTCAAATCGCTGCTCTTCTTTTGGAACAAGCACCGCTACTATCGAGAATTCAAGGCGGTCAGTGACGTGAGCTTCTGCGTGAAGAGGGGTGAAGTCGTCGGCATTCTCGGACCGAATGGGTCCGGCAAGACGACCTTGCTCAAGGTCATCGCTGGGTTATTGCCGGTGAACAGCGGCCGCGTCGAGGTGCACGGGAAGGTTACTGCGCTGCTGGCGCTCGGGGTCGGCGTGAATCCTGAGTTCAGCGGACGAGAAAACATTCTGTTTAATGGTATCCTGCTGGGACTGACAAAAGAGGAAGTACTACGAAAGACTCCGGATATCATCGATTTCGCGGAGATCGGAGAGTTCATCAACCAACCGTTTCGAACGTATTCGTCTGGGATGAAGGCGCGGCTTCTCTTCGCTATCTCGATGAGTGTCGCACCCGACATCATGATCGTAGATGAGGCGCTCGCGACCGGTGATACGTATTTCGTCAAGAAGTGCGCAAGGAGAATTCGAGATCTGGTGAGTGGAGGAACGACCATCTTGTTCGTCTCCCACAATCTGCATCAAATCGTGGAATTGTGCGACCGGGCCTATTTGATGTCGAAAGGGCAGATGATCAGCGAGGGAGTACCGGGTAAAGTCATCAGTGACTACAATGATTTGATCTTCCATGAGGAACGCGAAAGGCTCAAGCAATGGGTCAATCCTGATCTTTTGCTGATGGATGGGACAGGTGACGTACTTGTTCATGACGTCAAGCTAAGAAACAAGGACGGCATCAGTACGAATGGTTTCTATACGGGAGACAGTTTGCAGATAGAAATTCACTATCGAAGCTTCCTGCCAGAGAACACTCGAGTCTCAATTTTTGTCGGATTCTTGCAGTCTGCGAGGTTGACGTATGTCGGGTTCTTCAACTCATCGGTTCAAGATGGAATCGAATCACCCGTCCTGCCGGTGGGTGAGGGCGCAGCCGGCGTGCTGACCGTGCATTTTGACCAACTGTTCCTCACGACCAATGATTATGCCTTATGGATCATCCTTTACTGTGACGGGGTCGTCTACTGCGAGTATAAGGGCATCCGTCCATTTTTTGTTTCACGAAAGGACAATGCGATTGATCGAGGGGGGTATTTCACTCATCCCGGTAGGATTCTGTGAGCTGATTGGATATGAGCGCGAAGCTGGACATTCTCTCCGATAATTTGCCTGAAGCAGCCCAAACATTTTTGGTCACGCACAGGTACGCGATGCTCTATCATCTGCCTGAGTGGCTTCGGATTGTAGCGGCGCTCACTTCGTCTGAACTGTTTTATCTTGTCCTCAGCGACGGCGGAACAGGGCACACCAAGGGGATCGTTCCCCTTTGTTTGAAAAACGGTGCATTCGGCGTCATCGCAAATTCATCCCCCTTCTTCGGAAGCCATGGAGGGATCCTGGCGGCCGACGATGAAAGCTTTCAAGGTCTTGCGCGCGCCTTGCATGCGTTTTTGATTGAACGACGTGTCATGTTGATGAATGTGATCGAACCGCTCTTTGAATGCTCGAAGAATCAATATGAACGCACGCTTCCCGTGAGCGCCATGGATCATCGAATCGGACAGTTCAAGGATCTGGGTCTCATCTCCGACCGTGATACCCTTTTGGGAAGTGTGGGCGGCCTCACGCGGAGTAATTTGAATCGAAAGGCCTGGCGGTCCGGCATGAAGATCTATCGGGATGAAAGTCCAGCCGCTCTGGAGTCTCTCTATGCCATGCATGTGCAAGAGATGGGGGCCAAACCAGGTGGAAATCCGAAACCCAGATCCTTCTTCGAGCAAATCGCGCATCTTCGGCAGGGAGCGGTGTCCTACAGGCTTTATCTTGGTGAGATCGATGGGGAGGTGGTAGCCGGCTTGCTGCTCCTACTATGGCGCGAGTATGTGGAGTATATCACTCCGGTCTTCAAGGATCACGCGCGTGCCTCTCAGCCCTTGTCAGCCCTTGTCTTCCAGGCGATGTTGGATGCCGCCATTGAAGGGTATCGGTGGTGGAACTTCGGAGGGACGTGGCGGGAGCAAGAAAACCTCATGAAGTTCAAAGAATCCTGGGGTGCGCAGAGCAAACCCTATCAGTATTACGTTCTTGATCTCGGGGGACTTGAAGCGTTCAAGGGGTGCGATAGGGAGGTTTTAAAAAAGGAATATTATGGTTTCTACCTCTATCCGTTCTGACGTTAGCATTCTCGGCTTGCACGTGACCGGGGATCAGACCGCTGCGGCTGTATTCCGAGAGGGACAACTGGTCGCGGCTGTGGCCGAGGAGCGCCTCAACAGACAAAAGAGAAGCCGTTCGTTTCCGAAGAAAGCGATCCGCTATTGTCTCGAATCGGCAAAATTGAACTCGCTGAACGATGTCGACTATATCGTCGTTCCATGGAATCCGGCTGCCCACATGAAGCGCATCAACATGTCAGGGTTTACCAATTGGCGTCGATACGATCCCGAATGGCTGTACATTGTTCCCAATCAGTTAATGGAGTTTCTCGACGTCCCTGACGCCGCCGCCACAATACTGGATCTTACCCAGCAGGGAAAAAGCAAGATAGTGTACGTCAACCATCACCAGGCTCACATCGGGTGGGCTTTCGCATCCCCATTTGAGGAAGCGGCCGTGGCGATTATCGATGAATACGGTGAGTCAACCTCGTTTACACTTGGTAGTGTGCGTGGCAACGACGTATCGATTGAAAAGGAGTTGCCCTTTCCGCATTCGCTCGGGGTGTTCTATGCCACATTTACGCAATTGCTGGGTTTTACGCCGAATTCTGATGAGTGGAAGGTCATGGGTGCTGCCGCCTATGGGGATCCGCAGCGATATCGTTCGAAGATTCAGCAATTGATACGGTGTCACGATGGCGGGGTCTGGCTGGATCAGGATTATTTTGAGTTCGCTAATACCAGGTTCGCCGGGTACTATAGCCAGAGTTTGCCCCGCCATTTGGAATTCGCGCCGCGCACGCGTGATGAACCGCTTGTCCAAAAGCATTACGATATGGCTGCAGCATGCCAGGCAGTCTTCGAACACATGCTCTTCTCTATCCTTACCTGGCTGCATGAACGGGTCCGTATGCCTCGTCTGGTCATGAACGGCGGATGTTGCATGAACTCGCTCGCCAACGGGAAGGTCACGTTGCAGACCCCATTCGAGGAAGTGTTTGTTTCGCCCGCCCCGGCCGATAATGGGGCTTGCATCGGCGGTCCGTTGTGGTTGCTGCATTCCTTGACGAAAAAAGGAACCAGTTTCCGGGTACCCATTTCGCCGTACACAGGACCATCCTATGATCAGGAACACATCCGAACGCTCCTGGAACGATACAAGCTTCACTACAGGGAGTCGATGGATGTCTGTGCCGATATAGTAGGCTTATTGTCTTGTGGAATGATTGTCGGTTGGTTCCAGGGTCGGATGGAATTCGGAGAACGGGCGTTAGGGAACCGTTCAATTCTGGCCGACCCGCGCGATGAGGGCATGAAAGACAAGATCAATCGATCTGTGAAATATCGCGAATCCTTCCGTCCTTTTGCTCCGAGCATTGTGGCTGAAGCGGCTGACGCGTACTTCGAACTGCCGCCCGGCGGAGACTCCCGATACATGGACAGGGTGTTTGCCGTTCGGCCCAACAAACGGCATCTGATCCCGGCGGTGGTCCATAAAGATGGAACGGGACGATTGCAGATCGTTCGTCGCGAGGATAATGAGCTCTTTTATCGCCTGATTCAGAAATTCGGAGAAGAAACCGGCGTTCCAGTGTTGCTCAATACGTCCTTTAATCTGAACGGTGAACCGATTGTCGAGAGCCCAGATGATGCCTTAAGAACGTATCTCACGTCGGGAATCGATGTCGTTGTCCTCGGGAATTTTGTCGTAGAGAAAATGCCTCGAGGGGAGAAGCTGCCAGGCTATGTTCCAGCCTGATCGAACGTTCTGACATGGCCTTTGGTTACTTCCCGCTCAAGCAGAAGCGCCGCATTCTGTCTCACCCGCTCGCAGAGCTTCGTCGGTGGGTCTTGGGTCAGGACAATCTGTTGAAGCGGGCACATGTTCGCGACACGTTCCGCCACCTCAATCTAAACTCGCATGATGAACTGCTGGAGATAGGCGCAGGTGGCCTCTATTATGCCGGAGAAATTGCCCGCAGGGTTCGGCGCACGGTTGCATTGGACTACACCGATGCAGTCGGGCACCCCTTGCGCACCTTTCAATTTCCAGACGGATTAAAGATTATTAGAGGGGATGCGCAAGCCTTACCGTTTGCAAGTTCGACCTTCGACAAGGTCTTCATATCCGAAGTCTTTTCAGTGCTGCCCGATGCCCGTGCCTGTGTCAAAGAGGTCTTGCGGGTGCTCAAACCCGGCGGCCGTGTAGTGACCGTGCATGGAGACATGTTCCGTACCATGGAGCAGGTGTATGAGTGGCCTGTGGCCAAATGGCTCCTTGCGAAAGCCAACAGTCGATGGGGAACGCCAACCACGTATGCAGATTTTGAACGCCAGTATTGTGCACTCCATGGTACCCGGGCGGAGTTTTTCCAACATCGCGACCGGTTCGTGATCGATCTGCTGACGGAAGCAGGATTTCGAAATCTTGAATTGACTTGGACTATATACCGGCGCGCCCAATTGTTTTATTGTTTTCTCATGGTACTCCGCATGTACCGTACGGGGAGACCGGTCTTGGGAGAGGGGCAGGCTATCTTCCTATGGCCATTGAAGTTACTCGATCATCCCGATCGAACGCGGCCGGGAGGATTGACGTTGTTGTGCAGCGCCACCAAACCCTAAGCTGATGAAGTTGAGAGTGTTTTAAGAGCCGAGTCTCGAAAAATACTCTATCCACGAGAGTCTTGATTGATTTTTCAGCGGGTTCGGTTTATAGATATACAGATATAGTGATCGAGACTTAGAACCCTGCCGAGTCTTCGGTCTGGTCCGGCTCCCGTATATGCGAACGCTGTTATTCAAAATCAGACAGTATATTACTGAAGAGAATCGTTTCGGCTATCGTGAATGGGCCGAGATGCCATCGAATATTCTCACCACCGCTGCCTACATTGAAAAGCGGGGATTTACCGTCGATGTAGAGGATCGAGCAACCTACGAAAACGATTTCTTTCGCAACTACGACGTTGCCGCGGCCTGGATTTCAATTGCCGACGGTTTGTATGAAGGCCTTGACTATCTTCGAATGGCGAAGCTGAACGGTTGTCGGACGGTGCTTGTCCTCTTCGATGATTGGGCTGGAATGCAGGAACAGGTGCTTCGGGATTATGAATTCGTCGATTATGGTATTCGTCGTTGGGATATTGAGGTGTCGCTCGATCGACTGCTCTCATCCGTGCTGACCGGTCAATCATGCGAGGGACCGGGCCTTGTGTACCGCCGAGAGGGACAGGTAATTGATGGGGGGGAACTGATTCAGTATCAGGATAATTTGGAACATTTGGGCAGCGCGCGGAGGTGGTTGGAGGCCCTCAATCCGAAGATCTATCAAGAATTTGCCATTCGCGTCTCGTCCGGTTGCCCGTTTAAGTGTACGTTCTGTCATATCGCCGATCGTGATAATCGTTTCCGACGGGTGGATGATATTCTAGATGAATTGGAGTCCTTGCCGGCTGGCAGCTTTGTCCGAATCCTGTCTTCGGATATGCTCCAGGATGCTCCGTGGTGTCGTACGTTCGCCGAAGGAATCATCTCCCGTCGTATCGACATCCGGTGGGAGACGGATTCACGATTCAATTGGCTCACTGATTTGGACTTACTCAAGTTGCTCAAACGGTCCGGCTGTGTCGAGCTTGCCATGGGCTTGGAGAGTTATAATCCTCAAATTTTGAAGGCCATCAAGAAGGGGTATCGACTTGAACAGATTGACCGGGGCATTGAAAATCTGAATGCGGTGGGCATTACCCCTGGTGTCAATATGATGATCGGGCACCCGCTGGAGTCCAGCGAAACATTGACGGCTACAGAAAGTTTCCTGCGACGGGTCTCGCCACAGAAGGTGCGGCTCATCGGTATCCAGTTCTTGCGTCCTCTGCCGGGCACGCCGGTCAGCACCGAAATGGCCAAATTGGGGCTCCTAGATAAACCGTTGACTTATCGAGAACTATACAAGTCTAGAGATGAGCCGGTTTCCGCGACTCATCACCTGTCAATCCCGCAAATCGTTGAATGGCGGTCTCGTCTCGTCGCAGCCTACTATTCGTGACCGGGCGTTGAAACCCTTGACGCCTGGTTCCACGCTGAAGTCCTGCTTGCTCAAATATCCGAGAGCGATATGTTATCAGTCCATCCTGTGTTGAAGAAATCCGTTAAGCGACATGTGCAGGGTATGGTGCGGTGGTTGCTCCGTCTCTCGAGAGGACAAGGTGCTCGCCGGATCGGCGATCGGGTGATGGGGTGCGGTGTGAACGCGCTTTCTCGCTTACATCTTCTCGAGGAAGTCAAATCGACAATTGAGGCTTCGCTGAAATCGCTGGAACGTCACGGATTGAGCCGGCAGCCGATCTTGTCAGTCGCACCGCATAACATTCGCTTGTATGAGTATTTTATCCGGCTGCATCTGAAATATGGGGCGGAATTCATAACCTCCCGTGATCTCTACAGCGTTCCCTCGTCGCATACCAGGAGCGCGCGTGTGTTACTCAGGCATGATATCGACTACACACCCGAACAGCTGTACTTGTTTACTGATCTTGAGAAGGGGCTGGGCGTGAGGTCGGATATTTACGTCATACTCGATGCGAAACATTACGATATCATGCCTTATGTCGATCTCTTGAAGAACCTCGCCGCAGAAGGATTTGTCGTTGCACTTCATACGTTGGCTCCCGTCCACGACGATTTTTATACCGTCCTACGTCGCGAGGCGGCGACATTCACGCAGTTGTTCGGGTTCGCTCCGCGATACTTCACTATCCATGGACCGTCGGCTTTTCCGGAGCGGCCTACCAATTGGATCGAAATCCGCGAGCATTTCATCGCGAAAATTCGATCACGAATGTCGTCATTCGGCTTCGATGGATCCCATAACTTCAGCGGGGTGGACGAATGGATCGAAGATTCCGGTATGGGCGGCGAGTTCGCATATTTGCCGATGAACTGGATTGATAAACCGGCGACACCGGGGCGGGTACTTGGGGTCCTCGCGCATCCGGACCATTGGACAGTGTGGCCTCCACGCTGGCATGTCAACTATGACCAAGTCAACGAACATCCGCTCCTACAGGAATTTGTTCGAGATGCGCGTGGCTTCATTCTGCAGCCACATGTTGCCAACCGTCACCACTAACTGCCGCTGCGATCTAACCACAATTCATGTCGAGCGTAATCCTTGCCCTGATCTTAGGGGCGACATTCGTGATACGTTGGTTCCCACGACTGCGGCTGCCCGATTCTATTGGAAGCGATGCCTACTTTCATCTCACCATGGCTCGAACCATTCGAGAGAATCATCATCGAATTCCGGAACATGTTCCCCGGGTTCTAGTGTGCCGCCCGTACACCTATCCATTCCTGTTCCATTGGCTGCTCTCCTTCGTGCCTGAACAATTCACGATGTCGGCGGAACGATTGGCCAGTCCGCTGATTGACACCTGCTCTGTGCTGCTGACCTTTGCCTTTGCGTTCGAGATAGACCGCCGGACCGGCTTTACCGCAGATTCCGTATCAACGGCACTCTGGTGCGCTGCTCTCGTCGGCCTAAGCCCTGCACTCCTCAGCGTGGGCCCGGGACCTCGTGCCTACGGCGCCACACCCAGGACACTGGGCCAACTGTTTTTTCTGGTCTACGTGGGCGCCAGCATCCTTTTCCAGGTCACCCACCTGTGGGTATGGGTAGCCCTCTCGTCGGTCGCTGTAGCGGCTCTCTGCATCACAACCAAGTTCGGAAATCAGGCAGTCGTCTTCGTGTCGATTGGCCTCGCATTGGCAGGATATTGGGTTCCGCTGGCAACGGCGCTAGGCGGATATGTACTCAGCGCGGTTGTCACGAGAGGCAAATCAATACGCGTCCTACGAGGACAGATCAACCACTCCATATTTTATTTCAAGCATCTCCAAAAACCTTTCTTGCATCAGGACCGGCATCGGTTTTCGCATTACCTTCGGCGCGTGTTGTCGCAAGGTCGGAAGGGAATAGCCAGCCCATTCGGTTTTGCACGCTGGTATTTTTCGGAATCGTATCCGTTTCATGTCATTCTGATAAATTTCCCCCATGCGGTTCTAGTGGGTAGTCTATTGATTGTGGGAGTTGACATTGAGTACACATCCGACATGTCGTCCGATGCGTTCGGATTCATGTTATGGATCACAGGAGTCAGTTTCTTCTTATCATGTCTGATATCCTTGAAGCCTTTGATGTTCCTTGGCGAAGCTCCGCGCTATGCCGAGCATACCATGATGGTGCAGGTCATCCTATGTGTCGTGCTGGTCAAAGGGGCCAACCTGGATGCTCTCTTGTGGTTGGTTTTAGGATACTCGCTGGTTGCGTACTGGTTCAGCGTGGAAAATTATCTGCGTCTCTATGGTGACTCTGAAAAAGTGAAACGCGACCTGCCTCCGCTGATACAGGGGATCGATGTGAAGGGAACCAACATCTTTTGGGCCGGTCATCTCTTCTGGCCGCTATTATTTTTTACGAGGCAGGCATCGATTTTGATCCATGGAGCGAACTTCGGCGAACGGTTACTGACCAAGGAAGACTGGTTTATACCATTCGGCAACTTCCCGTTTCCCGGGCGACCGATGGCTGAAGTGGTTGCTCGTTACAATATAGACTACTTGATTGGAATGAAGGCCGGCGTTGCATATTATGAGAAGCTTTTGAATGACCGTCCTTTTTCAGAGGGACGGTTCAAGAAGATCGCGGCTGTGGGGGACCTGGTATTGTACTCAACCCGCGGACAGTCCAGTCAGGAGTCCTCCGGGACGTAAGAGGAGGATCCTGAGAGGTGCATGTTTGCTTTATCGTGCCACATGCATATTCCTTGTTTGACTCCACGTTCCCATGTGTATTTGGTGGTTCCGAAGTTCGGGCCTGGACATTCGGCTCAGCACTAGCCCTGCATCCGGACTACACTGTAAGCTTTATTGTGTTTGCACCCGGTGAATCACGGACCATCAGGCAGGGTGACCTGCATGTTCGCACCTATACTCCCGAACGCGCTGGCACCGATCGACGGTCATCGCAAGGACTGATCGCCAGGGTCGCACGATATCTGAAACGGGAAAGCGAGTATGAAGGAAAGTCCTCCCTACGCGCGGTTATGGAACAGGTTCATGCCGACACGTACTGTGTATTCGGTGCGAGTGACTATTCAGGGGCAGTGGCAGAGGTCTGCCGGGAGTTCGGTCGTCCGTTGGTACTTTTCACCGGTAGCGACGGTGATTTCGCGCCTTCGAATCGAAAGGGCGCGATGAGACGGAACCTATACGGCAGCACCGGGCACGGTGCATGGCTTGCGATGACCGGTGCACGCTTGGTTATCACGCAGACAGGGATCCAGGCACAATTGCTCAAGACACAGTATGGCAAAATCGGTGTGACAATTAGGAACCCGATTGCGCTTGCGCGATCAGCGGCGGGTAGAGAGGCCCCATCTTCCCGCGACTATGCCTTATGGATTGGCAAGGCTGATAAGGTCAAACGTCCAGAGATTGTAATGGAGCTGGCCAGACAGGTACCAGATCTTCGCTTCGTCATGGTGGTCAACCGTGTAGACCCTTCGGCATGGACCCGTCTCATCGAGAATAGGCCGTCAAATGTGGAGATCCATGAGCATCTGCCGTTTGTTCAAGCCGAAGCGTTATTCGAACGGGCATGGGTGTTCATCAATACCTCCACTATGGAAGGGTTTCCGAACACGTTCTTGCAGGCGGGCAAATATGGCGTCCCTATTCTTTCATTAACGGTGGATCCTGACGAGTTTATTGTGCGCACCGGGAGCGGACTTGTTTGCCAAGGCGATCACGCTGAGTTCAGTCGTTCGCTTAAACGATTCCATGAGGATGGTGTGTTCTGGAAGACTTGTTCGGCAGCCGTGACCCGATATGTGGCAGAAAAGCATGAGGTGAATGCGCGCGTTCGAGAATTGGATGCTGCATTCAAAGAATTGATGCCATGCTGAGGTTGCGTGAAATCCCTTTTGGAAGTTAGGAAGACCGTCTCTCGAAACATGGATATTCAACAGCTCTTTAAGGACCTGTATGACCGTCGCAGCGAACTGGACGCGCCGGACTATTTTCATTACTTTTCGAAGGCAATGGCGGAAGGGCTGTGGAAGGACTATGAGGTCTTGTTGCGTCAGTTCCCCGGTTCTCTGGAGGGAAAGGACGTCGTGGATTTTGGCTGCAAATATGGCCATGTCATCCCTCAGGCGATCGCCATGGGTGCGCAGTCAGCCGTTGGTATCGATGTGATGGATGACTATGTTTGCACCGCGAAACGCGTGTTCGGCCCACGCTTTCCGAATGCAAGATTCTATCGAACAGATGAATGTCTTATTCCACTTCCCTCGAACAGCGCCGACTATCTTTTGGCGAATGAAGTCATCAGTCATATCAATCCCATGTTTCTCGAGACATTTTATGCGGAGGCATCCCGCATTCTTAGGATTGGAGGCAGCATCCTCATCTCCGACGGTAACAATCTCGCCAACCACCCATGCCAGCGGGCTTTGGTGCCCCTCTATCAATCATGGGAGAATGGACCCGCCGGAGTAAAGACGGACCGTGATGTTGTGACTGAACCGTATCTCGATGCACGACGGCGATTGATTCGAGAACAGTGCCCTGAGATACCGTCGAGTACCGTCGAGTATTTGGCTGTCAACACGTCGGGTTTGTTCGGGAAACAGTTTCAACGGGTCGTCGATGACTACATTCAGGGTCGTGGGTTCGTGGAGCGACCGTATCGACAGGGGATGTATCCAACCTGTCCGATCACCAGCGGTGTCGTGATGGAACGAGGATTCTATCCCCAACAGGTGGAGTTGGCCCTTCGATGTTACGGTGTTGACGCTGAGCAACTTCTTGATGGAACAGTGCCGATCGAGTGGAGAGGGCTGAGTTGGAAACGAAAAGTAAAACGCATCCTCGTGCATAAATATCAAAGCCTACGACGCCTGACTCAATCGGTGGAGCGTCGTCGAGGAGAGATGGCTGGTTTTCAGATCTTGGGAATAAAACGTTGGTAGGCTGCGACTCCATACTCGAGAGAGGGACGGATTCATGTGTGGTATAGCCGGTATCGCGCGTTTTGATCGCGCACCGATAGAGCGCGCCATGCTTCAGAGAATGGCCGATGCCTTACGCCATAGAGGGCCTGACGGCGAGGGAATCTATATGAATGGCCGGGTCGGGTTTGCTCACCGCCGCCTTGCGATTATAGATCCTACAGGTGGTCGGCAGCCCTTTGTCGACGAAGCATCCGGACTGGCGCTGACCTACAACGGGGAGGTGTATAACTACAAGGAAATCCGGCAAGATTTGGTCGATCGCCATCGTCTACGAACCGAGTCTGATACCGAAGTGGTCCTGGCTGCCTATCGTGAACGCGGCATCGATTGTCTCAGCAGCTTTCGGGGCATGTTTGCATTCGCGCTGCACGATCGGCAACAGAATCGGCTGTTTCTCGTCCGCGATCGGGTAGGGGTGAAGCCGCTCTATTACAGCGTGACTCCTGAGCGGATTGTCTTTGCTTCGGAGTTGAACGCGTTACTGCAATCGGGATGTGTTCCGACTGGTTTGGAGGCAGGAGCGATTGCCTCGTATTTTCGGTATGGTTACGTTCCCACTCCACGAAGTATCTATGCGGATGTGAAAAAGTTGCTTCCGGCACATTATCTCCTTGTGGATTTGAATTCCGGGCAGACAAGGCTTCAGCGTTATTGGACACTATCTCCCGATATCTCTTGCGTTGGCGAAGCCGAGGCCCTGGACCGGCTAAATGCGATCCTGGCCGATGCGGTCCGGCTGTCCTTGCGAAGCGATGTGCCTTTCGGTTCGTTCTTGAGCGGAGGTGTCGATTCCAGCATCGTCTCAGCGCTCATGGCGAGCGAATTGACGGAACCGGTGCACACCTTTACGATCGGGTTTCGTGAAGAACAGAATTCGGAGCTGCCTTATGCGCGTCTGGCGGCAGAACGGCTACAGAGCGACCATTCGGAAACTATTGTGTCGTCCGGAATGTTGCAGAGCCTGTTACCATCTGTTGCCCGTCAGTTCGGCGAACCGTTCGGCGATTCTTCCGCGATACCGACCTACTATGTATCCCAGGCGGCCGCATCAAAAGTACGGATGGTCCTCTCGGGGGACGGAGGAGACGAGCTTTTTGCGGGGTATGACAGCTACCCCATGACATATTTGAGAATGATAGGACGTACTCAGGAGAGCTCTGGACGGTTACGTCGCATGATGCAGGACTCACTTTCGTGGCTGGCTCCGATGCGATGGGGCAGAGCTGCGAATTCCCTCCAGAATTTGCATGACTCGCAACGCGAAATATTTCGTGGGGAAAGCCTGTCAGCGCTTCTAATGGGCGAGGTCTACCTGCAAAACTCATCGCAGGATTCCGGTTATGATGGACGGGATTCCATCACCGACTTTCAATACCAAGACCTGTGTACGTACCTGCCGGATGACGTGCTCACAAAAGTGGATCGAATGAGCATGGCCAACTCGCTGGAGGTTCGCGTTCCGCTCCTCGATCACAAGGTCGTGGAATTTGCCTTTTCCCTTCCCCTATCCATGAAGATCTCCGATCACGCGGGCATGGTCAGAACCAAGCATTTGTTGAAACGATCGGCTGAACGGTTTTTCTCTCCAGCGTTCTTGAATCGACGGAAGATGGGATTCGGAATTCCTGTGGTCCAGTGGCTGACCCATGATTTGGAGGCGTTGGTGCGGGACAACTTTGCCGGAAGGAATCAACCGATCTTTGATCATCTGCACTGGGAGGTTGTCGAGCAGTTGGTCCTCGAGTTCTACAGCGGTCATCAGGGACATGCGGCGAAAATCTGGTTATTGCTCATGTTCAAACTGTGGGCCGATGGGGCGTTGCACACTTCTGCGATGGAGGTATCAAGCTAGACGGCAATTTGGCAGGCATGGAACCTTATTCTGTATTCAAGAGGCCGGTCATCACTTTGTTGCGTGCCGTTGCGGACCGCTTCCGCTTGCTGCTGAATTGGGCGCTTGTTCCCCTGTTGCGTCATCGAGTATGGCCCCGGTCCGTTCTTCATGTTTCATATATGGTCCATATTCCCTATTATACGGTCAGGCTGTTACGCGAGCATGGCTACCGCGCGGACTATCTTGCTATCGGGCGGTCGTCGACCTGGGACAAGGCGGATTATTGTTTTGAGGGATCCAGATGGCGACTCCTCAGACCTCTGTTTGAACTTTGGTGGTTTTGGACGGTCATGACTCGCTATGAGATTATCCATCTGCATTTCCTGATCACGCCGTCGGCCACCTGCTGGGAATTGCCCGTTCTGAAATCGTTGGGCCGGAAGATCGTCGCTCACTATCGAGGGTGCGAGGGGCGTGATCGTGAGAAGAATATGGTTTTGCACCCGTCGATGAATATTTGCCAACAGTGTGATTACAACCCACAGGTGTGCAATATCCCACTGAATAGGATCAGACGAGATGCAGCCTCTCACTATGCGGACTTGCGTCTTGTAACGACCCCCGACCTGCTGGATTTCGTTCCAAGCGCCCTGCACTTTCCTTTCTTCTCTCCGTTGGAGGAAACTCTGCCTCATCGTACAACACGTCGTTGGCCTGAGCGTGGTCGCTTTAAGATCGTTCATGCGACGAATCACCCCGGCATTGAAGGGACCGAGGACATCCTGATGGTCATCAATCGACTGCGAGCACGAGGGTATCCCATCGATTTTGTTTTTCTTAGAGGAGTCAGCCATGATCGCGTGCTTGGCGAATATGCGGATGCCGATCTGAGCATCGGGAAAATGAAAATGGGCTACTATGCCAATGCTCAGATCGAGAGTTTGGCTTGCGGTGTTCCGGCGGTTACATATGTGAGGCCGGAGTTTTTAACGAAAGAAATCCAGGAAAGCGGCTTGATTCTGGCCTCACTGGAGAACTTGGAAACCGTGATTGCGGACCATATCGATCATCCCGAAAAACTCGAACAAAAATCACGGGCGGCCAAAACATCCGTCGGTATGCTTCATGATAACGGGGCATTGACACGGCGTCTGGTGCAATTTTACGAAAGCCTGAACGACAGGCGGTGCATTGCCGGGGTCCGAGGTCCAACATCTTCGCTCGATGTGAGCCTGTCGGAGCGGCACTGATGGATATTCTGGTGACGGGATCGGAGGGGTTGCTGGGGCGCGTCGTCGTGCAGTGTCTCAGCAGGTCGCATCGCCTCTATGCCATCACAAGGCGCGCTCACTCTCCGATCATCAGCAATGTGACTTGGTTGAGGCACGATCTTACGCACCCTTGTTTACCCGATGAATTGCCGGAGAGAATGGATGCCGTCGTTCATCTGGCCCAATCACCCTACTTTCGTGAATTTCCTGAACGCGCGCGGGAGATCTACGAAGTCAGTGTAGGGAGCACCCTAAGGCTTCTCGATTGGGCTCGATCGTCCGGCGTCAGCACATTCGTCTATGCCTCATCGGGAGGAATTTACGGGCACGGGGAACAAGGTTTCAAGGAAGACGACAATGTGGTCAGTCCTAAAGGGCCTCTGGGATTCTACTTTTCTGCAAAGCAATGTGCGGAACTGCTGATCGAGAATTATGCCGCATGCTTCAACGTCGTTATACTTCGTCCATTCTTTATCTATGGCGCCGGGCAGCGCCCGGCAATGTTGGTTCCGCGTCTTGTTCGGTCCGTCGCAAGCGGACGCCACGTGACATTGTCCGGCCCGGAAGGGATGCACCTCAATCCCATCCATGTCAGTGATGCGGCCCACGCCGTCGCGGCAACACTGAGCTTACAGGAGAGCCATAAGATCAACGTGGCCGGACCGGAGGTCCTCACGCTCAAGTCTATGTGTGACCTGATCGGTACAAGTGTCGGCAGGACACCCCGATATGCGATCGAGGTGAACGAGCATCCCAAACATTTGGTCGGCGATATCGACAAAATGTCACGCCTTCTTATTCGCCCGACCGTTCCATTCTCGCGAGGTGTGATTGACCTTTGCAAGGAAGTGCTGGACGAAGGAATTGAAACACGATGAGACTTGCGACTTCGAAGCATTCGCGGCCGCTTCGTGTGCTCCATTGTCCCTGGAATGTAGCCGGTAATCCCGGCGCACTGGCGCGTGCGGAGCGTCAATTGGGAGTTGACAGTCACTGCATCGAAATCGTCCTAAACGAATATGAATTCAAAGCTGACGAGACGTTAGGCATATCTGCCATGGGGGCATTGGGAAAGGAACTTCAACGCTGGCGTCTCCTGTGGCGAGCCATGCGACATTTCGATGTGATCCATTTCAATTTCGGTCAAACAATCTTAATGGCGGAACGATATCCTGATCCACAGTTGTCGCAAGGCAGGCGGCTGTGGGGAAAATGCAAATTGTTCTTCGATCGTCAGCTGTGGCTGACAGATCTTCCGTTGCTCAAGTTCCTGGGCAAAGGGATCGTGATGACTTATCAGGGAGATGATGCTCGGCAAGGAGATGAATGTCGGCGGCGTTTTGCGGTCACTGCAGCTAATTATGTTGGGACCGACTACTATGATCCGATGACCGATACCTGGAAACGAAAAGCTATCGCGAAAGTCGCCCGTTATGCCGATCGTATCTACGCCCTGAACCCTGATTTGCTGCATGTTCTTCCCCCGCAGGCCCGATTTCTGCCTTATGCCAACGTTGATCCCCGAGAGTGGACACCCCCTGAGCCGACACACAATTCGATCCCGGTTGTCGTGCATGCTCCTACGCATCGAGGGGTTAAAGGAACGGAGTTTGTGATGGAAGCTGTTCGGCGTCTTCATTCCGAAGGGATACCTTTTCAATTTCAACTCATCGAAAACCTCCTGCATACAGAAGCACGCCAGTTTTATGAACATGCAGACGTGCTCGTGGATCAATTATTGCTCGGATGGTATGGGGGGCTTGCTGTAGAATTTATGGCTTTACAAAAACCTGTCGTCTGTTACTTGCGTGATGAAGATCTCAATTTTCTTCCTCCTCCAATGCGTGCCGAGTTGCCTATTGTCAATGCGAACCAAACCAACCTCTATGAAGTATTGAAAGACTTGTTGACGATACGCAGGACCGAACTTGTCGAAATAGGGCGGCGGGGCAGAGCCTATGTTGAAAGGTGGCATGATCCTGTCCAAATCGCTCATGAGTTGGCTCACGAATACCACGCTATTGCCAACCGCCGGTGGAAGCCGAAATTACGAGCTGAGCATGTAGAGATAAACGAAAAGGCGGAAACTTAAAGGCGTGACGGTACGTGGATCTGTGAATTCCAAGGTCACTGTGTTCGAACAGCATCCTGACGATGGAGTGTCCTTGCGGAGGAAGATATGTATTCTCTCCCTGTCTGATATCGCGAACGATCCCCGGGTCCGTCGCCAAGGTGATGCTCTGCATATAGCCGGTTGGTCGGTGGTAGGCGTCGGACTTCCCAACCCTACTGAAGATCGCCCTCCCTGGTCCATCCTGTCTCAAGTGCTGCCGACAAAGAGCAGTTATAACAAGTTCGGAGAACGACTGAGGCAATACCCCGCCGTACGGTGGAGCCGGAAACAAGTTGCCAGGATTTTCCATGTATTGGCATCGCTCAAGGTGAGAATACAGCCGGAACATGGGATTTCTGCGTACTGGGCTTGGTATTGGCCTTGGCCACATGTAAGACAGATCTATGACCTGGCGACCTCTATCACGGCCGATGTTTGGTTGGCAAATGATTGGGTAATGTTGCCTGTCGCAGCGCGATTGGCAAAAGAGAGGGGAGGGATGTATGCGTATGATACCCATGAATTGGCGACAGACGAGTACCAGGAACGTCTGAGATGGCGTCTGATCAGAAGGCCCTTTGTGAAGGTAATCGAGGGTCACTTTATCCGCGGTGCTCAGCATGTTTCATGCGTATCCCACGGAATCGCCGTGCGATTACAAGAACTGTATGAGCTGCAGAGAACTCCTCTCGTGATCAGGAACATCCCCAAGTACTCGGCTGCTGCATTTCGACCGACAGGTAACAATATACGTGTCCTCTATCACGGAATCATTGCTCCTAAGCGCGGACTCGAACAAGCCATAGAAAGTGTCCCTGCCTGGCGAAGGGATTTCAGCTTCACCATTCGAGGTATTGGAACTGCCAATTACATGACCTCGATTCAGGACCGCATTGACAAGCTAAGGCTTCAAGGGCGAGTGCAGATCGTGCCTCCGGTTCCTATGACCGAACTTGTGAGGGCAGCCATGCCGTTCGATATTGGCCTTTTTGCTTTACCCGCGCATTCATTACACAATATGTTTGCCTTGCCCAACAAATTCTTCGAGTACATCATGGCCGGTCTGGCCCTCTGTATCAGCGACCTGCCGGAGATGACGAACCTGCTCCGTGCCTATAACCTGGGAACTATCATTGCGAGGGTCGATCCTGATGCTATCGCAACAGCCATTAATAGTGTGGATTCGAAAGCGATTGAGGTGTTTAAGAGAAACTCCCTCAAGGCAGCTCTTGAATTGAATTGGGAAAATGAATCCCAAAAGATGGTGAGAGCCTACGAGTCAGAGTTCAAACACGCGAAATGAAAGGTACAGGTTGTGTGCGGTATTTGGTTTTCTGCCGGATTTCTCCCCGATACAAGACACATAGACGTGGTGGCACATCGGGGGCCAGATGGTCATGGATGGCGTGTCTTCAAGAGTTCCTGTGGACCAGTCGCATTGGGACACCGCCGATTAGCGATCATCGACACGAGTGAGGCTGCCGGCCAGCCGATGGCCTATGCCGGCGGGCGACTTTGGTTGGTTTATAACGGGGAAATTTATAACCATGTCGAGCTGAGGACAGAACTTGAATCATTGGGCCATACGTTTCTGACACGCTCCGATAGCGAAGTGATTCTGGCGGCCTACGATCAATGGGGAGAGTCCTGTTTGGATCGATTCATGGGGATGTTTGCTTTCGTCATTTATGAGCCTGGCGCGGAGCGATTCTTTGCCGCGCGAGATCGGTTCGGAATCAAGCCCCTCTACTATGTCAGTCATAGGAATGGTCTTGCCTTTGCGTCCGAAATCAAACAGCTCCTTGGGTTGCCAGATGTGACGGCTAGGATGAACGTGGCGCGCATGTATGATTATTTGTCAGCAGGGATGACGGACCATACGGAGGAAACGATGTTCAACGATGTGATGCAGCTCCGCAACAGGGAGTGTGTCACACTTGATCTGTCACGGTTTACTCCTAGCCATCCGCTCCCGGTTCGACGGTGGTATTCGTTACCTCCCTCCGGTTCCCTCAGGATGTCTGAGGACCAGGCGGCTGAACGGTTTCGCGAATTGCTTGCCGAATCAGTTCGTTTACATCTCCGTTCTGACGTAACGGTCGGCTCTTGCCTCTCCGGAGGTCTCGACAGTTCGTCCATCGTATGCCTGATCGACCGGCAGCTTCGTGCAGAGGGTAATGGGAATCGGCTCAACACGATCAGCGCCTGCTACGAGGAGAAAAGCGTCGATGAGCGTCCGTTCATCGAGGCGGTCTCTGCGGCGACCAATACCCAGTCGCACTATGTGTTTCCACGCGCCGAGGACTCCCTTGCCTTGGCTGAGCAGATCACATGGCATCAAGATGAACCGTATGGCAGCACCAGCATTTTTGCGCAATGGTGCGTGTTTGCCAGGGCCCATCAAGAGAAGATTAAGGTCATGCTGGATGGGCAGGGGGCGGACGAACAGTTGGCCGGCTATCACGCGGGCTTCAGTTACTATTATGCGAGTCTCTTGCGTCGGGCGAGGTATTTCGCTTTGCTGCGTACGATGATTGAGCGGCGACGTTTCCACGGGATTCCGCTGCTGACGCAAGCTGAAACGATAGTACCCCGTCTGTTGCCGAGAAGGCTGAGGCTTCTCGTGGCCAGCAAACGACAAGCGCTGGTCAATCATGACTGGCTCGGATCGAAGGTCTTCCGCGAAGGGGCCTTTGCATTGAGCCCTTTCGATGCGGCAGTGTCGCGGGAGGGACTCGGTCCAATCAAGGATATCGGAGATTGGTGTGTGGCTCTCACCGAGGTCACGAATCTCAAGATGCTGTTGCATTACGAAGATCGAAATAGTATGGCCCACAGCGTCGAAGCGCGTGTTCCGTTCTTGGATCATCGCCTGGTTGAGTTTTGCATTGGCCTCGGAAAGGAGCATAAGATCGTCGGCGGCGATACGAAGAGGGTCCTCCGACGGGGGATGGCCGACATTCTCCCGGAAAAAGTCTGCCAGCGGCGTGATAAGCTCGGCTTCGGCACTCCGGAAGAGACATGGTTCCGAGGACCGCTTCGCGGTGTTATTGAACCAGGCGTCGAAGACACTTTGCGGCGCTTTCCGGATTTATTGAACCCAGTGGGGGTTCGTGGGCACGTCAAGGACATGCTCAACGGTCGACGGCCTCTAGACTTCTCTCTCTGGAGAATTGTGAACGTCGGGATCTGGGGAAGAATATTTGCCGTGACGATGTGACGTGAAGGAAGCGGGTAGGAGCTCTTGTAGGAACGGACCACGCTAGGTTTTTCTGCGGCGAAGGCAAGACGCCACTGGTGAAGTTTCACTTGAGTAAGAGGTGTCCGGTGAAAGTTGGAACAGTTGTCGGCGCCCGCCCGCAATTTATCAAGGCTGCGGCCGTATCACGTGCGTTGCGAAGTGTCGGAGACGTCCAGGAGGTGATCATCCACACCGGGCAACATTACGATGCCAACATGTCGGAGGTCTTTTTCCAAGAGCTCGAGATTCCGAAGGCGGGTCATCATTTGGGAATAGGATCTGACAGTCATGGTGCACAGACTGGGCGGATGCTGGAGGCTCTCGAACAAGTTTTGCTCAACGAGAAACCAGACCAAGTATTGGTGTACGGAGACACGAATTCCACGCTAGCTGGTGCATTAGCCGCGGCCAAGCTTCAGATTCCAGTGTCTCATATTGAGGCTGGACTACGATCCTTTAATCGTCGGATGGCGGAAGAGACCAACCGCATTCTGACAGATCATTTGTCGACGCTGCTCTTTGCCCCGACAGACGCGGCTGTGGTGAATCTCCGACGGGAAGGCATCTCAACAGAAAAGATCCATCGTGTTGGGGATGTGATGTATGATGCCGCGCTGTATCATGGGGCCAAGGCTGAGGCGACCAGCCGGATTCTCCACCGGCTTGGGCTCAAGGCGAAACACTATTCGTTGGTGACGGTCCATCGTGCGGAAACGACTGACACTCCTGCCCGACTACATGCCGTGACCAAAGGCTTGTGCCAGGCGTCGGGTCACATGCAGTGGGTATTCCCGGTGCACCCACGTACCAGGACTGCCCTGATGCGCGATAGCTTGCTCGAAGACCTCTCGAAATGTGTGCAGGTGATTGAACCGGTCGGATACTTGGATATGGTTATGCTGGAAAAGAATTCTTGCTGCATCGCTACCGATTCAGGGGGCGTTCAGAAGGAGGCGTTTTTCTACCGGGTTCCCTGTGTGACCCTGCGGGAGGAAACTGAATGGGTGGAGCTTGTGGAACTCGGCTGGAATCGACTCGTCTCTCCCACTGATTCCGAGGCAGTTGCGAAGGTCTTGTCGGATTCGAGCACGGGAGCGCGTGCATGTCGAGTCGATCCCGGCGATCTCTATGGAGACGGTCATGCTGCCGAGCGGATCGCCGGGATCTTGTTGATGTCCAGTTGATCAAGTCGTGCGAGTGCTGTTCATTTCATTTTGTTTTCCTCCTTACAACGATGTCGGTCATGTCCGCGTTGGGAAGTTGACAAAGTATCTCCTGAAGTTTGGTCATGATGTCCGAGTAGTCACAGCCAAGGATCAACCCTTTCCACCGACACTTCAAGCCGAAGTGCCTTCCGAGCGGGTATCCTATACCCGTTGGATCAACGTCAATAAGCCAGCCGAAATAATCTTTGGCGGACGGCACTCAGTGTCACTGAGAGGGCTTGAATCTCACGGACATCTTCAGTCAGGGGAGAAATATCTAAGGCGACTGTATCGGACACTGTACAAGCGGTTTGTGAGCTTTCCTGACGATCAAATCGGGTGGTTTCCTTTTGCATACAAGGCGGCCTCTCAAATGCTGGAAAATTGGAAGCCACATGTAATCTGCGCCAGTGCAATGCCCTTCACTTCTCTCTTAATTGCGTACAAGCTCTCCAGCAGATATTCCATCCCCTGGGTAGCAGACCTGCGGGACCTGTGGGTTGATAACCACAACTATAAGTACAGTGGATGGAGGAGAATACTTGAGGAGAAAGTGGAACAACGAATTCTGTCTTCTGCGGCGGGGCTGATCACGGTATCAGAGCCTCTAGCGGATGTGTTGAAGAAGAAATACGAGAGACCTGTCTCGATCGTACTCAATGGGTTTGATCACAACGATTACCCGAGTGACGCTGAAATGACGAGTCCTGGTCGGACGTTGAATATGGTTTATACCGGAATTATTTATGAAGGTAAGCAGGATATCGCACCTCTGTTCCAGTCTTTGGCCAATATGGGCTTTCGCGATAGCTTTCGTGTGAAGCTGTATGGGAGATATCTACAGCATGCCCGTCGACTAGTTGCTCAATATGACATTCAATCCATTGTTGAGGTAAACGAACCCATTCCCTATAAGGAAGCATTAAGGGCTCAGCGGCAAGCTGACATATTGCTATTATTGTTGTGGAATGATCCCCGCGAGAAAGGCGTCTATACGGGTAAGTTATTTGAGTACATTGGTGCGGGCCGCCCCATTCTGGCAATAGGTCCTTCTGATAATGTCGCCGCTGATATGATCTTAGAGCGAAATCTTGGAATGGTGTTTCAGGATCCGGCTGATATTTCGGAGCAGCTTCAGAAATGGATTGTTCAAAAGCAAGTCAGTGGTGCTATTCCTCCGCTCCCTCTGGATGCGGGAACGGGGTTGTCGCGTGAAGAACAAACGAGACACCTTGAGAGAGTGCTTGTCGAAATCGTGAGGGCGAAGATGCCGACAAACTGATGCGATGAACGTTGTAGTCGTAAATGATTTTGGGCACGTAGAAGGTGGCGCAAGTCACGTGGCATTGTCCAGCGCAATCGGGCTGGCTACACGAGGTCATCGTGTGACGCTGCTCTGTGCGGTAGGTCCAATCATGTCGGAGTTGAAGGACTCGAACGTGCGCGTGGTGTGTACTCAGCAATATGATATAGCCCATGACCGAAATCGTCTCCGTGCTAGCCTGCAAGGAGTTTGGAATATCAAGGCAGCCTGGACCATGGGAAACATCCTGCGTCCGCTCGATACAGGGCAGACGATCGTTCATCTCCATGGATGGACCAAATCTCTTTCTTCCAGCGTGGTTCGGGAAGCTGTGGTCCGAGGGTTCAAGGTCATTTGTACATTACACGATTATTTTACTGCATGTCCGACCGGAGGATTCTTTCATCATCCAAGCAAGAAGATCTGTACGCTGACTCCTCTATCGGCCGCCTGCATACGGTCGGCTTGCGATCGGAGGGGATATCTGCAGAAATTGTGGCGTGTCGGACGGCAGATTGTTCAGCAGCGATGGGGCCTAGTCCCGGGCGGGATCCGGAACTTCATTTGTATTTCTCAATTCAGTCGGTCGATTCTGAACCCATTTTTGCCAACCGGTTCCAACGTGTATTGGAATTCCAACGTGATCAGTTTGCGGAAATCTGAACCTGTGCAGGTCGACAGGAACGACTATTTTGTGATGGTGGGACGATTGACTGCCGGTAAAGGACCGGACATATTTGCTCAAGCTGCGGCCATGCTGGGATGCCAGGCAATCTTTGTGGGGGATGGCGAATTTCGGGACGAAATCGAGAGAGCTTGTCCTACGGCAAAGATTACAGGGTGGTGCTCGACAACCGAGGTAGTTGGATATTTACGGAAAGCCAGAGTGCTCGTCTTTCCCTCTCTCTGGTATGAGGCTCAGCCTTTGGTCGTTCTTGAAGCGGCTGCATTAGGTGTCGCGGCTATTGTTTCAGATACTTCCGCAGCGAGAGATACGGTTGTTGATGGTAAAACAGGATTCTGGTTCCGAAGCGGAGATCATCACGATCTTTCCAAAAAGATGGCCATGTTTGAAGACCGCGATCTTGCCAAACGGCTAGGCCTAGCCGCATATGAGCATTACTGGTCAGAACCTTCAGATCTTGAAGCTCATCTCCGACGCCTGGAAGACATTTACGCTCGTGTGATGAGGTCGTAATCGTCGCAGGGGCAGCCAGTTTGAATAAGTTATTCTCGTGATCAGTATCATCATTCCGACGTACAACGCGGTTCCCTATCTTGCCATTCTCCTAGAGGCGCTTGAACAACAAATTCTCACCGATGCAGAGGTTGTCGTAATCGATTCCTCCTCGCTCGACAATACAGTTGAGATTGCCCGATCTCACGGTGTTCGGACACTTTCTATCCCAAAACATGAGTTCGATCACGGGTTGACGAGAACAATGGGGGCGCAGCAGGCTCAGGGAGAAATTCTAGTCTACTTGACTCAGGACGCACTGCCGATCGGTCGGAATGCACTAGTAAAATTAATAGAACCGTTCGGTGACGATCGCCAGGTTGGAGTCACGTTTGGTCGGCAGCTCTCTCGCGCTGATGCCACGCCATTCGGACAACACTTACGCCTGTTCAACTATCCGGCCATATCATATAGGCGATCGTTATCGGATTGCGCAGGTCATGGAATCCGGGCTGCATTCTGCTCAAACTCCTTTGCCGCTTACCGTAAGAGTGCATTGGAAGAGGTTGGCTGGTTCAAAGGTGGGCTTCTGATGGGAGAAGATATGCACGCTTGTGCGACGATGCTTCTCAAAGGGTATAAGGTGGCCTATGCCGCTGATGCCACGGTTTTGCATTCGCACAATTATGCCATCGCACAGGAATTTAAACGGTATTTCGACATGGGAGTTTTTCTTCAGAAAGAGCGGTGGATCCTCGATACCTTCGGAAAAGCCGAGGGAGAGGGACTTCGCTTTGTGCGTTCAGAACTGGCTTACTTGTGGGATCAAGGGCTCTATCATCTTATTCCAGCCAGCATCGCGCGTGCGGGAGCCAAATGGTTGGGCTACCGCCTCGGCCATATGTACACCTCGTTACCCCGCTCGCTAATGAAGCGGCTGAGTATGCACTCGACTTGATTTGCCCGGGATGACAGAATAGGTGCCAACGGTCTCGATATGCTCAAGCGCCACTCGCAATTCCTGCAGAGCCTCCTCTTCATCTTCGATCTCACCCTGATTTGTATTTGCTGGATCACGGCCTATCACATCCGGTTTCAAGAAGGATTGGCTCCCATTGATAAGGGGGTCCCGCCGTTAGACCTGTATCTGTGGCTCCTTGTACCGATCGTCCTCGTGTGGGGTCTCGCCTTTCGAGCGTTTAATCTTTACCGTCCACGGCGAATGGGGACTCATCTCGCCGAATTTCTGGATCTTGCCAAGGCGAATACGTTATCGGTGCTTATCTTGGTGACTCTGACGTTCTTCATCCGTCAATTCGAATACTCTCGCCTGGTGTTCCTCTACTTTTGGATACTGAACCTCGTGGCGCTGGGATTCTCTCGTATGGCGTTTCGAGAAGTATTACGGTTTATCCGTAAGCAGGGCCACAATCAACGATATTGCTTGATCGTAGGAGCTGGAAAGTTGGGACAACGCGTAGTCCGGTCATTGGCCATCCACTCCGAATTTGGAATCCGGATCAACGGATTTCTCACGCGTCATCCCCATAAGGTCGGAAAGGTCTATGAAGGCATACCGGTCCTGGGAGGGTACGAAGAGCTGAAAAAGCACGCGTCCGGCCTGGACATCGTGTTCCTTTGTTTGCCGCCCGATGCGGAGCAGAATGCGGAAAAGATTCTTGGATATCTGGCTACAACTACGATCGAGGTCAAGGTGATTCCTTCCATCTATGAGTTCATCACGTTAAGAGGAGAGGCCGAGATGTTCGACGGGCTTCCTCTCATCACCCTTCAGGGGTCTCCTCTCTATGGATGGAACGGTGTCGCAAAAAGGGCCATGGATATCTTGGGTGCGACCATCGCACTCGCGGCGACCGCTCCACTCATGATCCTCCTCGCTCTTCTAGTCAAGTCAACGTCTGCAGGGCCGGTCTTCTATCGACAGGAGCGTATGGGCTTGGATGGAAGACCTTTTCAAATGCTGAAATTCCGAACGATGAGTGTGGATCAAACGGGAGATATCGAACTCCTTACTCCAGAACACGATCCGCGTGTCACCAACGTAGGTCGCTTCCTTCGTCGCATGAGTTTGGACGAACTTCCGCAATTCTGGAATGTACTGAAGGGTCACATGAGCATTGTGGGACCTCGACCGGAACGTTCCTGGGTCGTCGAAGAAGTTCGAAAACAGATCCCCCTCTACATGCTCAAACATAAGATGAAGGCCGGCATCACCGGGTGGGCTCAGGTGAACGGCTGGCGGGGAAATACGTCACTCGAGAAACGTATCGAATGTGATCTGTATTATATCGAGCACTGGTCGATCTGGTTTGATGTGAAGATCATGTTCCTGACCCTCTGGCGTGGATTCGTGCACCGACATGCGTACTGATGACAGTTATCCTTGCAATGTATCGGCCTCGTTTCTCCTTCGTTCCATGTCGTATCCCGTCCCACCTCAACCATCTGTTGCCTTGAGTTTCCGGCGTTGGCTTGCTACCATTGCGTCTGAGCATGCCGCATGGCCAAGACGAGACTCCCACCAAAACACCACCATCGCCTCGGACCACCTCTCCGCACAATTCTCCGTAATATCCGGCTATTCGCAACGGATGTGGATGGAGTGCTGACCGACGGAGGCATGTACTATGCCGAATCCGGCGATGAATGGAAAAAATTCAATACCAGGGACGGGATGGGTATCAAGCTGCTCCAGAAGGCGGGACTCGTGACCGCGATCATCACACAGGAATCTACGAAGCTGGTGACCCGTCGCGCCCAGAAGTTGGCCATCCCCGAAATCCACCAAGGCGCCTTTGACAAGCTTTCGGTCTTGCACGATCTTATCAATCGATACGGGTTGACGATGAAGCACGTTGCCTACATCGGTGACGATGTCAACGATGTGCAGGCACTCAAGGCCGTCGGTTTTTCAGCCGCCCCTGCCGACAGCCAGCGTCCGGCGCTATCAGCGGTGGACTATGTCTGTCAAAAAAAAGGTGGGGAAGGCGCGGTTCGAGAGGTGGCCGACCTGATACTTTCCGTTCAGATTCCGCAACCGGTTCGTAAGAAGAGTCCTCGTGTCGAATGAAAGAAGTCCCATGACGACACGTCAGCATCTCTATCCTGTCATCTTGGCCGGGGGGAGCGGCACTCGGTTCTGGCCGTTGAGCCGCCATCTCTATCCGAAGCAGTTACTGCGCATCATGGGCGATCATACGTTGATCCAGCAGACGATGCGCCGGGTACTTGGCTGCGCGGATGCCAACCGGATATTGATTTCCACGACTCCAGGCCAGGCCGATTCGATTCGCGTGCAGTTGAGTGACTGGAAGCATGCGTTACGGGAGAATTTCGTGGTTGAACCTGTCGGACGCAACACGGCGCCGGCCATTGCGCTGGTCGCCCTCGACCTGATCCGCAGAGACCCGGAAGCGATCATGGTCGTCCTGCCGGCTGATCATGTGGTGACAGGAGAGAAAGCCTTTCGAGCGGCAGTGGCGTTGGGTGCAGAGCTGGCGATGAAAGAATATCTGGTGACATTCGGCATCATGCCGACGAGACCTGAAACCGGCTATGGGTATATCCAGCCGAACCGGCGGATTCGCTTGATGACCAAGGGGAAACTGACGGGTTATCCAGTGGCACGGTTTATCGAGAAACCGAATGCCAGGAAGGCTGCGCAATACTTGCGAAGCGGTAATTACTATTGGAATAGCGGCATGTTTGTCTGGAAAGCCGCGACCATTCTCAAGGAACTCAAGAGTTATCAGCCTGTCCTGAGCAGGATGATGCCTGATATCCATCACATGATCGTCTCCGGTCAACAGTCCCGCATGGTTGAAGACAGCTATCGAAAAGTACCGACCGTTTCCATCGACACGGGGGTCATGGAGCGATCCGACCATGCAGTTATGATTCCGGTGAGGTTTCAGTGGTCGGATGTCGGCAACTGGAGCAGTTTGGAGGAGGTGGCTCCGCGGGACAAGTCGGGAAATGTGGTGACCGGACGGGTCGTCGATCTCGGCAGCCGGAACTCCGTGATGTATGCGGACCGGCGTGTTGTTGCGACCATCGGGTTGGAAGATATGGTGGTGGTGGACACGCCGGACGCGACCCTGGTCTGCCCGAAGAACAAGTCCCAGGACGTCAAGAAGGTGGTCGAAATTCTCAAACAACAAGGAGCGCCTGAACACCTCGAGCATCTCACGGTCCATCGGCCATGGGGTTCGTATACGGTGTTGGAGGAGGGGCAGAGCTATAAGGTCAAACGGGTGACCGTGAGTCCTGGCGGTCGGCTGTCCCTGCAAATGCATCACAAGCGGAGCGAACACTGGGTGGTGATCGCCGGAACGGCCCGCGTCACCCGCGGGGAGGAGATTTTCGATCTGGCCGTCGGACAGAGCACGGCGATTCCGGTTGAAACACCCCATCGGCTTGAGAATCCCGGATCGGACGTCCTTCATATTATTGAAGTTCAGAACGGTTCCTATGTGGGAGAGGATGATATTGTCCGGTTACAGGACGATTACGGGCGGACCACCAAAGAGCATTAAGGGGACACGATGGGATTGTTTCGGGAGTACGATATCCGGGGGATTGTGGGCAAAGAACTCACCGAGGACACGTCCGAACGAATCGGTCGCGCCTATGCCTCGATGGCCGGCGGCAAAGGCGTGAAGACGGTCAGTCTGGGCCGTGACGGGCGGTTGAGTTCACCTGGCTTGCACGCGAGTTTGGTGCGGGGTCTGTTGTTCGGGGGACTGGACGTCATCGATGTCGGCGTCTGTACGTCCCCGCTGTTGTATTTCTCGCTCTTTCAGTTGCCGGTGGACGGTGGGATTATGATTACAGGAAGTCATAATTCCGCCGAGTACAATGGTTTCAAGATCTGCATCGGAAAGGAAGCGATACACGGGGAGGAGATTCAAGCGCTTCGGAGGGTGATGGAGGCAGGACGGTTTGCGTCGGGCTCAGGTACCCTGTCGAATCACACGATTATCCCGCAGTACCTCGACTATCTCACAATGAGTTTCGCCGGTGTGCACGCCGACCACTTGCACGTCGTCATCGATTGCGGGAACGGAGCGGCCTCGCTCGTGGCGAAACAAGCGATCGAGCTGCTGGGCTGCCGGGTGACGGGAATCTATTGCGACCTGGATGGAACATTTCCGAATCATCATCCGGATCCCACCGTCGTCGAAAATCTTCAGGATTTGACGCAAGCTGTGCGGGACCTTAAAGCGGATGTGGGCATCGGGTACGATGGTGATGCCGACCGTATCGGGACCGTGGACGAGCAAGGCAATATTCTGTGGGGCGATCGGCTCATGGTGGTCTATGCCCGCGATATTCTCGCGGAACGGCCAGGGAGTACCTTCATTTCGGAAGTGAAGGCCTCACAATGTTTGTATGACGATATTGCCCAACGTGGCGGCCGGCCCATCATGTGGAAGACCGGACACTCTCTCATCAAGGCAAAAATGAAAGCGGAACGGGCTGTCCTGGCCGGAGAAATGTCAGGGCATATGTTCTTTGCAGATCGCTATTTTGGATATGACGATGCCGTGTATGCGTCGTGCCGTCTCATCGAGATTCTGGCAAAATCCAAGAAGACGCTTTCGAGCCTGGTCGCAGATCTACCGTCGACGTCCGTGACCCCGGAGATTAGAGTGGATTGCCCCGATGCCCAGAAGTTTGATCTCGTCGAGCTGGTGTTGACCCGTCTCAGAGGGTATGCCGAGAACGGACGGCCGGTGGGGCATTCAGGTCTTCGCCTCAAGCAACTGGTGACCATTGATGGAGTTCGCGCTATTTTCGAAGAGGGGTGGGGTCTGATCAGAGCCTCGAACACGCAACCGGCACTGGTGCTGAGGTTCGAGGCCACCTCGCCAGGTCATTTGTCGAAGATCCGTTCGGCTATTGAAGTCGAATTGGAGCAAGCTCGCAGACCCCTTGCGTCGTAAGCTCGTGCCGCTCGTCCACTCGACGTCTCTCCATTGGGCCTTGCCGGTCATTCTGCTGGTCTGGATATCAACTCCGCTATCCCTCGTTGCAGATGTCGGACAGGAGTCTCCATCCGTCACATTGCCCTTTTCCATCGGAGAACGACTGACCTACGATCTCTCCTGGACGTATGTGAAGGCGGGGACTGCGGTGATGACCGTGGAGGACTCGGCGCCGATCAACGGTCGTCAGACTTTCAAATTGCACACCATCGCCCGATCGAGCCCGACCATCACCAAGTTTTATCCGGTTCTCAACCAGGTCGAGTCATTCATCGATACCGAACGCTTTCTGCCGCTGCGAATGGTCTTCAATCGGAGAGAGGGAAAGAGGAAGAATGACTTCGAGTATACGTTCCGTCATGAGTCGAGGACCGTCACCGCAATGAAGGATGGGAAGGTGGAGGAACTGACCATCCCGGCGGATGCCCAGGATGCCATCTCCTGCCTGTATTTTGCGCGAAAGTCCCTCCCTCTCGTCCCGGGGTCGGCATTGACCCTGAACGTCCACCATGACAAGAAGAACTATAAACTGGAGGTTCGCGTAGAAGGATTGGAAACGATAGAAGGACCCTGGGGTAAAACCCCGACTGCACGTGTGTTGGTGATCATGCCGTTCCAAGGCATTTTTTTGAACGAAGGGAACATTCGTGTCTGGCTCACGACAGACCCACGTCATCTTCCTGTCAGGATGAAGGCCAAGGTTATGATCGGATCCATAGTGGCGGAACTCGTGAACGGATTTCACTCGCCTGACGGGCGCAAATAGTGTCCCCGTTCGATTGCTCAGGCCCTTCAAAACCGTTATAATCCCCGCGGGCGCTTTGTCATTGCCGATATCATTCGGCACGGTCTTGGTGCATGCCGTGACCCAGTGCACCCAGTCGAGGACCGCGAATGGGCAGATTTCCCGTTAACTTAAGCCGGTTTATCATCAAGAAGCAGGTAGGGCACGCCGAGGTTATCTCGGAGCTTTCGATCCTATTGACGCAGATCGGCCTGGTCGGAAAGTTCATCGCGCGGGATCTTCAACGTGCAGGACTGCTCCCCATTCTAGGCGTGACCGGTGAAACCAACGTGCAGGGCGAGGTGGTCAAAAGGCTGGATGCCATCGCCAACGACACCTTCATCCGAGTATTCGAGCATAGTGATTGGGTCTGCGTGCTCGCGTCCGAGGAAATGGAAAAGCCGCTGGAGCTGTCCCAGCACGTGCCCCGGGGAAAATACATGCTCCTCTTCGATCCACTGGACGGGTCCTCGAACACTGACGTCAATATGCCGTTAGGCGCCATTTTCTCGATACTGAAATACAAGGGGACGGAACGAGTGCCGCTTGAAAGGGAACTGTTGCGCAAAGGGACCGAACAAGTGGCTGCAGGCTATCTGTTGTACGGGGCAAGTACCATGTTGGTGTTTTCCGCAGGGCAGGGGGTTCACGGGTTCACACTCGAACCGTCCATCGGAGAGTATCTGCTGTCGCATGAACAGATGAAGATTCCGACGAGAGGGAAGATCTACGCCGCGAATGAAGGGAACTATCACAAGTGGCCGCCGGGAACTCAGCGCTACTTGGACTCGCTCAAGGTTCAGGATAAGTCCACCGGGCGACCCTACAGTGCGCGTTACTCGGGCTGTCTGGTCGCCGACGTCCATCGTATCTTGCTCAACGGCGGTATTTATTTATATCCCGGGGAAAAGAACAAGCCGGAAGGAAAGCTTCGTCTCTTGTATGAAGCCAATCCGATGGCCTTGGTTGTGGAACAGGCCGGAGGGAAAGCCACTACCGGATCGATACGCATCCTGGACGTGGAACCTACGGCGCTCCATCAGCGAGTTCCCTTGGTGATCGGCAGTGTGGAAGATGTGAACGAGGCGGCGGACTGTATGCAGGGACAGCAGTAACAGCGACGGCATCATGAAGGTTCATGAAGATTTGTCTGGAGGTTGATCATGGGAGATCGAGTACAAGAAATTCTCGGTTGGTACGAAAGCGATAATCCTGGCACGAAAACCAGTCTGGCCAGACTCCTCAACGGCGGCAAATTGGGAGGCAGCGGAAAACTGGTCATTCTCCCCGTCGACCAGGGGTTCGAGCATGGACCTGCCCGCAGCTTTGCTCCGAATCCTGCCGGATATAACCCGCAGTATCATTTTCAGCTGGCGATCGACGCCGGTTGCAACGCCTACGCCGCACCATTGGGTTTCTTGGAAGCTGGCGCTGGCCGGTTCGCCGGTCGCATTCCGTTGATCCTCAAGCTCAACAACCACGATGTGCTGCACGATGACAAAGATCCGCTTCCATCCGTCACCGGGAGCGTGCGTGACGCGCTTCGGCTTGGATGTTGCGCGGTTGGATACACGATCTATCCCGGATCCTCCCATTGCACCGCCATGTATGAACAGCTCCGCGCGATTGCAGAGGAGGCGAAGAGTTGCGGCCTGGCGGTGGTGGTGTGGTCCTATCCCCGCGGTTCCGCGCTGAGCAAGGAAGGTGAGACGGGAATGGATGTGGTGGCCTATGCCGCTCAAATCGCTGCTCAGTTGGGTGCGCACGTCATCAAGGTCAAGCTGCCCACGGCGCACTTGGAACAGGCTGCCGCAAAGAAAATCTATGAGGCGGAGCAGATCCCGATCAAGACGTTGCCGGAACGCGTGAAACATGTGGTGCAGAGTGCGTTCGACGGCCGGCGCATCGTCATTTTCTCGGGGGGAGCCAAGAGCGACGAGAAGTCGGTCTACGAAGAAGCCCGTGCCATTCGCGATGGGGGAGGGTTTGGCTCCATCATCGGGCGTAATTCATTTCAGCGGCCGAAGGCGGATGCGGTGAAGTTCCTTCAGACGATCATGGGAATTTACGCCGGAGAAATTCAGTGAACAGGGGACTCGGACGCTCACTCTTCCGGCAACAGGACCGGGATGTGGAGGGAGAGTGAGAGAGGCGCCGTCTCAACGGTCTTGGATGCTTCCAGGGCTGTTGATCATCTCAGGCATGTTGATTGGACTTATTGCGGTGTCGGAGTTCGAATGGCTACCGAACGGCCGCGCCGTCCTGCAGATCGCTCCGGTGATTCCCGCACGTCCTGTTGCGACCGCCATCCAGCCCACCTTGCCGGGATCGGGGGGACAAAACTTCGTCGATATTGCGAAGGCGGTCAAGCCCGCCGTCGTGAATATCTTCGCGACAAGAAACGGGAAGGGTGAAGGCGGAATGCAGGGCCTGCCCTTCGATGATCCGTTCTTTCGCCGTTTCTTTGGAGAAGAATTCAACAAGCGTTTCGAAGTGCCTCGCGAACGCAAAGAACGGGGAATGGGGTCGGGAATCATCGTCGATGCCGGTGGGGTGATCATCACGAACAACCATGTCGTGAGTAAGGCAGACGAAATCAAGGTGTTTCTCTCCGACAAGCGGGAATTTAAGGCCAAGTTGATCGGGACCGACGCAAAGACCGATGTGGCCGTATTGAAAATTGACGCGAGCGGTCTGGCGACGGTCCCCTGGGCCGATTCCGATAAGCTTGAAGTCGGCGAATTCGTCCTGGCTGTTGGTAATCCATTCGGTCTCACCCAAACGGTCACATTAGGCATTGTCAGCGCCCTTGGGCGTTCTGCAGGAATTGCAGAGTACGAGGATTTCATACAGACCGATGCCGCAATCAATCCGGGGAACTCAGGCGGCGCGCTCGTCAACGTGCGGGGCGAGTTGGTGGGGATCAACACGGCTATATACAGCCAAAGCGGCGGAAACATGGGGATCGGCTTCGCCGTGCCAAGCAATATGGCGCACTCCATCATGACGCAGTTAGTTCAGCACGGAAAAGTGGTGCGCGGATGGCTGGGTGTGTCCATTCAGGAATTGACTCCTGAACTAGCCACGCAGTTCGGCGTGCCGAAAGAGACCAAGGGAGTCTTGGTCAGCGACGTGATGGACGATAGTCCGGCGAAAAAGAGCGGCTTTGAACGGGGTGATGTTATTTTGGAATACGACGGCAGGTCCATGGATTCTCCGACTCAGCTGCGCAACGCGGTTGCTCAGACCGTCGTCGGAAAAAAAGTCTCGATTAAGTTTATCCGTGAGAAGAAGGCGAAAACCGCCGAATTGACGATCGGTGAGCAACCGAAGAATTTGACGCAGGCCGGCCAGGAGGAATCTGGGGAATCGGCGGCTCCCGCCGGTCTTCTCTCGGATATCGAAGTCAAGGAATTGACCGACGAGCTGGCCAGCCGACACAATCTGAAACCGACGGAACGCGGCGTGATCGTTGTGCGTGTCAAATCCGGCAGCCCCGCTGACGAAGTCGGGGTGCGGGAAGGAGACATCATCATAGAAGTGAATAGAAAACCTGTGACATCGTTGAAATCCTACGAGCGTCTTGCGTCAAATTTATCCAAGGATCAGTCCGTCTTACTCCTGCTGAAACGGCAGGGACGGACGATCTATCTCACGCTGCGGCCGTGACGTCGCGTACCATGTGGGCTGACGGACGTCATGTTGGAGGAGGTGGAAGTATGGTACAACGCGCCATATTTGTCCTTCTCAGTGCCCTAGCCGGCATGGCCTTGTTTCTCCGTGCAAAGGATGCAAGCACGGAGTTTCTGTTCACCGGCTTTGGCATTGGGGCAGTCACCGGAGCACTGATCATAGCGGGTGAGTATGCCCTACGAAGACTATCATTCGGTATCATTGTCGGGGGGACTATGGGGATGGCTGCCGGCCTGCTTCTCACAGGTCTGGTTGAGTGGGTCGGCAGTGCCGTGTTCGACGTCGAGACGTTCCTGTTCCATATCGGCGGTCTCGTCTTTCTTCTGGGGTTACCGTATCTGGGGCTGGTGCTCGGCGCTCAGTTCGGAAAGGAACGATTTACGGAAGGCCGTCATAGCGGGAACGGTTCGGCCGGCTCGGGGACGAACGCTAAACTATTGGATACCAGCGTCATCATTGACGGGCGTGTGTCGGACTTGTGCGAAACCGGATTTCTTGAAGGTCCTTTTCTCGTTCCCCACTTCATCTTGAACGAACTTCAGCATATCGCCGATTCTTCCGATTCCTTGAAGCGGGCGCGGGGACGTCGAGGTCTCGATATTCTCAATAAGATTCAAAAGATGGCGGATTTGGACGTGCGAATCATTGACGAAGATTTTCCTCACGTGAAAGAGGTCGACGCCAAGCTGGTCGTGCTGGCCAAAAAGGTCGGCGGCCGCATCATTACCAACGATCTCAACTTAAACAAGGTCGCCGAACTGCAGGGCGTCCGTGTATTGAACATCAATGAGCTGTGCAATGCCTTGCGTCCGGTGGTGCTGCCGGGGGAGACGATTCGTGTCTTCGTCCTCAAGGAAGGAAAAGAGGCGGGCCAAGGGGTGGCGTACTTGGACGACGGGACGATGATTGTCGTCGACAATGCACGTCGCTGTATCGGGCGCAACGTGGATGTCATTGTGACCAGCGTTCTGCAGACAACCGCGGGACGTATGATTTTCACCCGGCTGAAAGAGGAAGCAGAGCGGGAGGAATATCAGGTGGCGCGCGGCTAATGAGTCAGCGGAGAAGGGAGTTTTCACGGCTGCTTGCCCGCGCGAGAGTCCTCTACCGAGATCGGTCTTTGGCTCCTTTCCGGTTTGATTGATCCGCGTAGGACCATGACACAACTTTCCGTCACGCCAGCAGGGCCACATGTGAACTCCAGGGTTGTGGCGCTGGTTCCAGCTGCCGGACGGGGTCTCCGAATGGGAGGTCCTATCGCCAAACAGTATCTGTCACTCGCAGGCCTACCCTTGATCGTTCACGCGCTACGTGTGCTGCAATCGTCGCCCGTGATAGAGGAAATCATCCTTGCGGTCCCAGAACCGGATCGACAGTACTGTCTCGATTACATCGTAGTCCCACACGGTTTTGCCAAGGTGACGAAAATCGTGTCCGGGGGTGAACGACGGCAGGATTCCGTACGACATGCGTTGGCGGAAGTCCGTACTGACACCGAAATTGTCTTGGTTCATGACGCAGTCAGACCGTTTCTGACGGAGGACATGATCGAACAGGTCGTCGATCAGGCCAAAGTCCATGGTGCAGCGATCGTGGCCCTTCCAATGCGAGATACCGTGAAACAGGTCACCAAAGAGGGCCTCGTCGAGCGTACGGTTGATCGCAGTCCGTTGTGGTTGGCGCAAACTCCTCAAGCCTTCAGGCGGGACTGGCTTGAAGAGGCGCATTCCAAGGCTCGGACGAACAGGACTCATGCAACGGATGACGCGCATTTGGTGGAATTGTTGGGGCGACCGGTTATGGTGGTTGAAGGAAGCGGTGAAAATATCAAAGTGACCAGACCGGAAGATCTTGTCATCGGTGAGGCAATTTTGGCGACCAGGCCAGAATGGCACAGGAGTCATGTCTGATGCGCACTATGAGGGTCGGCTGTGGATACGATATTCATGCATTAGTGCCGGGAAGACCACTTATCCTAGGGGGGATTGAGATTCCTCATTCCAAGGGCTTGCTCGGCCACTCCGATTCCGATGCGCTCGTGCATGCGGTCTGCGATGCGTTGTTGGGAGCGATGGGAGAAGGGGATCTCGGTCGTCACTATCCCAGTAGTGATCAGCGGTACAAGGACATATCCAGCCTGAGGCTTCTGGAAGATGTCATGACCAAACTTGAGCGTAAGGGTTATCAGATTGTGAACGTGGATAGTGTGATCATTGCGCAAGCCCCTAGGCTCAGCTCTCATTTGGCCGCAATGCAAAAGAAGATAGCCACCGTCCTGAAAGTGGATCCGGATGTCGTCAATGTCAAAGTGAAAAGCGGAGAAGGATTGGATGCTGTGGGACGGGAGGAAGCCATCGCCGCTCAAGCTATGTGTTTGATCGCGCGGTGAACGATCGCTCAGTTGCGGGACACGATGATTCGCCAGGACCTTCAAGCAATTTTTGATCGAGATCCGGCCGCGACCAGCAAACTGGAAGTGATCCTGACGTATGCGGGCTTTCATGCTCTTCTGGCCTATCGAGCCTCCCATTGGCTAAAGGAGCACCACGTACCGTTCCTTCCTCGGGCTATTTCTCAGCTGGCTCGCTGGGTGACCGGAATTGAGATTCACCCGTCCGCCAAAATCGGCGCCGGATTTTTCATCGATCACGGTATGGGTGTGGTCATTGGAGAAACGGCCGAGATCGGGGACTTCGTAACGCTCTTTCAGGGTGTCACATTGGGAGGGACCGGAAAGGAACGGGGTAAACGCCATCCGACATTGGGAAACCATGTGGTGGTTGGAGCCGGAGCAAAGATCCTCGGAGGCATTAAGGTCGGTGACAATGTGAAAATCGGCGCCAATTCCGTGGTGCTGAAATCCGTCCCGGCAAACTCAACGGTTATCGGAGTGCCCGCTCGTATTATCAAGTCGGAAGGCGAACGGCTCCCGGATTTGATGATGGATCATACGAATATGCCGGACCCTATCGCTGACCGGTTCTCCTCCCTTGAGCAGGAGCTCATCGAGCTTCGTAAGAAGGTCGAGAACCGGGACGCCGGTCCTCATTAAGTTCGAAATAGGGAATGCCGACACCTGAAGAATTGTGAAGCAAGGTGAAGCTGGCGCGATCGATGGAGGATCGCGCCGGTGTCCTTGTTGCAGCTTTTCATCTTGGATTGCTGGGATGTTCCACTTGGCGCCGTCTTCGAGGATTTTGCCGAAAGACACTCCTTCATAAACGCTTTGCGTTCGGGACCTTTCCCCTCGCCACCCGAACCTTTTTCATCGGCCTCCGCGTTACAGGCCTTCATCTTATTCTTCTGAACTCCCGCTGCATATCCATATTGTGACCTTCTCGCGGTCGGGCCTCATTCAGTGGTTGAGATCGCGTATGCTGCCGATGCGATCGTTGTTCGTGCAGATCTCCCTCCCATTGACAGGAAGGCCATCGGGGCTATACTTGACTGGGCACCAGGGAGGCGTGATGGATTGGTATCTTGCACTGTGGACCGGCATGAGTTGGATGTTCAGCGGAGGTATTCTGTACCTTGTGTATCGTTTTGGCTTGAACAGCGCGAGGGAAAAGGGACTACGGATCAAGTCATGGCGCAGCGTCGTGCTGCTGCTTGGCTTCTTGGTTGCGGTGGCTATGTTCGGGACGGACTATCCGGATGAAGGACTTCTTGTCGCGTTCGATAAGGAAGACTATGCCAGGTTTGTCGGCGTGTTTACCATCGTGGTTGCCGCCTACCTCTTCGGCTATGTAGATGGGAAGTACCCTGGGCAATTCGGCAGCCGGGAAACAAAAAGCGACCGCGTGATGTCTTCTGCAGGGTGAGGTGCGCGAGGCGACGAAGAAGTCGCCTCAAGTTTGCGCATGGGCGCGAGGTTCACGACGCGCTGAATAAGCGCGTCACTCTTGTGAACGCCTTGAGCGCCCAGTGTCTTTTGAGCAGCGCGAGAACGAATCTGGCAGACTTTCTCAGCATCCCTCCACACTTCAGTACTCGACCCGCATCAAATACAACCCGTGAGGTGGCGCAGTTTGTCCTGCCGCTGAACGATGGCGGGCATCGAGAATCGTTTCCATGCTTTCGACCGTACGCTTTTGCAGCCCGACTTCCACGAGCGTCCCGATGATGGCACGGACCATCTGCTTGAGAAATCGATCCGCGTAGGCTGCGATCACAATGGTTTCGCCGAGCTGTTTCACGTCCAAGTGTTGCAGATGGCAATGAGGATTCTCGTTGTCGGTGGGAGACCCTTCAAAACTGGAAAAGTCGTGTGTTCCAACCAGGCGAGCCGCCGCCTCGGACATTCGCGCAACGTCCAATGACCTATAGATCGTCCACGCGCGATGTCGCTGAAGAGGCGAATGCTCCGACCGATTCAGAATGTGATAATCGTACTGTTTGCCACGGGCGGAGTACCTCGCATGAAAACTATCAGGAACCTGTTCGACCGACCGGACGCTGATGTCTCTAGGGAGGTACGAATTTGATGCGCGCAACCATTGGTATGGAGCAAGTTCACGAGTCGTTTTGAAGCTTGCAACTTGACCGAGGGCATGAACACCCGCATCGGTGCGGCCTGCGCCGACGATCGGGATACGGACCTGCGCGATGCGTTCCAGCACTTCTTCGATGGCCGCTTGGATGGTAGGGTGGCTGGGCTGTCGTTGCCATCCCGCATAGTTGCTGCCGTCATATTCCAGCGTCAGTTTGAACGTCGGCATGGCAAGGAGAGGCGGGGAGTGAAAGGCCGACTTGTGTCACCGAGTCCGAACAGTCATTTGGCAGACAAACGGCTGGGTTGAAGGTAGGTTCTTATGCCGTCCACAATCGATTCGGCGAGATGCGTGAGAAACGCTTGAGTGCGCATCTGTTCTTCCTCGGCCGGATTGGACATGAACGCGATCTCAGCCAGGATACTGGGCATCGTGGTGAAGCGAAGCACATAGAAAGGGGCCGTTTTGACTCCGTGGTCGATGGTGCTATAGCGACCATTTAGTCGGGTGACCATGGCCTGTTTCGCAGTCCATGCGAGTTCCAATGAATCCTCGATTTTTTTGCTGGTGAGCAGATCTGCAACCAGGTATTCCCAGCCTACTCCAGTATTGTTTAATGGCGTTCCATTTTCTCGTGCGGCGACCTCCAGAGCCCGTTGATCCTTGGCTTCACCGAAATGGTAGATCTCCAAGCCTCGTACGCCCTTATGCGGGTGGGAATTCACATGAATCGACAGGAATAGCTCCGCACCTTTGCTGTTGGCGAACTTCGCGCGATCTTCCAATTCGATGAAGACATCCCGTTCCCTGGTCATGAGAACTCGGGTATTGGGCACCTTGCCGAGCATGTCTCTCACCAGCGACGCAACTTTGAGGGTGATGTCCTTTTCAGTCGTGCCATGACGGCCGATTGTTCCCGGATCCTTTCCGCCATGGCCTGGGTCAATCACGATCGTCCTCACGCCATCGGACATCTTTGGCAGGCCAATGACCGCGGGTTCCGAGACCGTAGGACTTGGAATCACAGGGGCGGCGGGCGTGGTCGTCGCGGCAACGGTTGGAGTCGACGGCCGAGTCACATCGCCTATCTGATGGAACTGATCTTGTGGACGATGATAGACATCGACGACGAGGCGATCAGGATTCGCCAGGGCAAATACCTTGTATATGTTCAGAGGATTCGATTGCAATGTGATTGTGACGGTACGCGGATGACTTTGGCTGACCATAAACGGCCTTGGTATCGTCCCTCCTGATACGCGTAGCCGAGAGGATTTTCCAAGTATCGTATTTTTGACTTCAATGATAACGCGGTTGGGATTGGAGTGTATGTGCTGGCTATAGGCGGCAGTACGGTTCAGGTCGAACACCAATCTTGTGACCTCGGCTGAGGACCAAGTCCGGATATCACGCACGATTGTAGGATATCGGGCAGCGGATGACGATTCCTGCTTGGTCGGCCGGGCAGAACCCGCCCTGGTTACTCGTTGGAATCCGTCACCTGCCGACCAAGCTGATGCCATGGTGATAGCAGATCGAGCCGTATCCAACTCCTTGAATGGATTAAGAGAAAGGCTGATGAAGAGACAGACGATGACGGTGATACACCGGGGATGATGGGTCAAGCGGATACTCCTTGACGCCTGGACCAATAAAGCGTTTTCTCAGATGCGTATGCTATTGTCAAGAAAAGCGCTTAAATAATCAATGAATGAATGATTGATTGAGACAACATGGCGACGACATTGATTATCGACGGGTACAATCTTTTGGGTGCGCGCCACCCCGTCCAGCACAAGGGGAATACCTTATCCCAGGTGGGACGAGAAGAATTACTACGCATGTTAGCGGCGTATCGCCAACGAAAGGGACATGCCATTCTGGTGGTCTTCGACGGATGGCGGACAGGCTCAACTCTGGAACAACACGAACATCGTTCGGGAATCGATGTCGTGTATTCGCGCCGAGGGGAACGGGCAGATCAAGTCATTCAGCGGCTTGCACGGGACTACGGGACCTCGTGCGCCGTGGTGTCCACGGATCATGAGGTTGTCGATTCAGCCCGGCTTGCCGGAGCCTTTGTCATTTCGGCAGCAGAATTTTGGAGCAGAATGTGCACCTCCCCGTCCGATCGAGACATGCAACGTTTCAAAGAACTTGATTCAGAAAGAGATGGGCCCTTCAGCGCGCGAACCAAGAAAAAAGGCAATCCGCGTAAACTTCCCAAGTCTGAACGGAAACGGCGTCAACAGCTTAAGGGATTCTAAAGAGCCGGCGCGCATTTTCGGTCGTCAGCCGATAGATCTCGTCGAGATCTGAGACGGAGGCAACGGCTGCCAGGATTTCCGCCACGTGTCGTACAAATGCCGGCTCGTTTCGCTTGCCACGATGTGGAACGGGGGTCAGATAGGGGCAATCCGTTTCAATCAGTATCCGGTCCAAGGGCACCGTTTTCGCGATGTCTCTCAACATCCCGGCGTTCTGAAACGTCAGAATGCCGGAGAAGGACAGATAGAATCCGAGATCCAGCGCATCTTTCGCGAGCCAGGCGTCTCCGGAAAAGCAGTGAAATACACCGCCTACCTCGGTTGATCGCTCATCCTTGAGAATCTGAATCGTATCCTCCTGTGCTTCTCTGGTGTGAATGACGAGAGGGAGGCGGAGCTCGCGCGCCAACTGAATCTGTTCACGGAAGCGATCGCGTTGCTCTTTCGGCGACGAGTAGTTGTAATGGTAGTCGAGGCCGACCTCGCCAAATGCAACGACTTTTTTGTTCTCCGCCAATCGTCGAAACTCGTTGTACCAGCCATCCTCGATATGTTTGACCTCATGCGGATGGACCCCGACAGTGGCATATACGAAAGGGTATCGATTGGCGAGTGCCACGGCTGCTTGGCTGGTGGAGAGGTCGCATCCGATCGTGATCATGCTGTCGATACCGGTCTCGCGGGCTCGCGCAATGACGGCCTCGCGATCCGACTCATAGCGGGCGTCATCCAGATGCGTGTGAGTATCGATGAGCATCGGGCTATCCTAGCATGGCCACGATTTGATCAGGAAGTCGAGTCGTGTGACCAGGTCGAGCCGATCATCATGACGCACCTATGATGGCGTGGTCGGTAACGTGAGGAAGAAAGGGCTCAAAGATCTGGTTGGGGGTGTTGTCTAGACAGCTTTCGCAGCCAAGGAATCGGCAACCTGGTAGAGCAGGGCTTCCGTGTCGTTCCAGGAGAGGCAAGGATCGGTGATCGACATGCCATAGGTCAGCGCCTTGTCTGGCGCCCAAGTTTGCCGACCTGCTTCAAGGTGGCTTTCCAGCATCAGGCCCATGATGGACCGGCGACCTTCGGCGAACTGTCTCAATACTGCACGCGCGACCTCGATCTGGCGTTGGTGGTTCTTTTCGGAGTTGTCGTGCGAACAATCCACCATAATGGCTCGGGCTATTCCTTCGCCGGCGACCGCGATTTCCGCGCGGCCAATGTCCTCAACGCTGTAGTTGGTTCGCCCGCCGCCACCACGTAGTACGATATGTCGATCAGGATTCCCGGTCGTCTTAATGATCGACGTGACGCCATCAGAGTTCACGCCGACGAAGTGATGCGGGGTTCTACAGGTGACCATCGCATTGATCGCGACCTGCAGACTTCCTTCCGTACCGTTCTTGAAACCGACAGGCATGGAAAGGCCGCTCGCCATCTCACGATGGGTTTGACTCTCGGTGGTCCTGGCTCCGATAGCAGTCCAACTCAACAGGTCGGCGAGGTATTGGGGAGTGACGGGATCCAGCAATTCGGTCGCGCAGGGTATGCCTTTTCCATTGATGTTGAGCAAAATGGTTCGGGCCAATTGCATCCCTTGGGCAATGTCGCAGGTGCCGTCCAGGTGAGGGTCATTGATCAGGCCTTTCCATCCCACTGTCGTCCTGGGCTTTTCAAAGTAGGTGCGCATGACGATAAGGAGTTTGTCTCGGACAGCTTCTGCAACAGGTCTCAGCCGGTCGGCATACTCATAGGCCGCGGCCGGGTCATGGATAGAGCAGGGTCCGACAATGACGATTAGGCGCTCTGTATCGCGTCCGTACAGAATATTGCGAATGGCTTGCCGGGTTTGAAACACGACCTCGCTGATCGTTTCCGTAATCGGCAGACGGGTCTTGACTTCCCGAGGTGAAGGTAAGGGTCTGATGTCAATAACGTGTTGGTTGTCAATCGGCCGGTTCATTGGGGGTCCTACACGAGGGAAGTAAGGATAAGGGCTCGTTAAAATAGCGAATGTATGGTCAAAAGTCTATCAGATAGTCGCTTGTCATCTTGCTATCTCTTAAGGGCTTTGTTAAAAGACAGCCCTACTCTATGGCACGGCTATTCCAAAAAGCCACTATAAAAAAGCAGCTAGGAGCCGTCATTGCCCACGGAATGGTGCTCCTACTACTGGCGTTGGCCCCATTTTCCACCGCACTGGCTATCCACCATGATTTCGCGGCGGTCGACACCGACGGGCATGAGCACTCGGATACTGACCTCTGCCAGTGGGTCCAATACCACACCTCCGGTTCTCTCGATCTTGGCGGGCCGATCTTGTTTGTCTGGCA
>Ga0075421_100000372_pt1 | contig 45615 bp, 32 predicted proteins | sample SoiMetdeltSBSDD5_FD_75292 | JGI IMG/M metagenome (GOLD analysis project Ga0075421, IMG submission 75292) | Bulk soil microbial communities from a Populus tree surrounding site in Tennessee, USA - Soil MetaG P. deltoides SBSDD5 | ecosystem: Environmental > Terrestrial > Soil > Tree plantation... | reverse complement strand
ATTATGCCATATTTGCTGATCGATCGAAGCGTTCGTTCCAACACGTTAGCAGGATTGTCATTGTTCTCAACGCGCACGATTTCCATCGGCCCCGGCCCGGTCGGACGCCACCGCGAAAACATCCGTGGGGCAGGGAAGCCTGCGAACACGCTCACCAGCGGAACTCCGCACGTCGCCGCAACATGCTGCCCGGCCGAATCGTACCCGACATATAACCGACTCCCCCCAATCGCAGAAGCAAACGGAGCAAACGCCCCATCCCAATACCGGATGTCCAGCCCCGCGCCTGCCGCCGCAACCCGATCCGCTTCCTCGCCACCCGCTCCTTTATCGACGAGAAGAGAAGGCCCGGCAAGCGCACTCAGCAGCCCGGTCTCAAATCCGCCGCCGATCCGCTTGGAAGCATTCTCCCCGACACCAAGACTAACCGCAATCCCCGCGCTCGGACCAGATTTCGGCGCAATATAAGCTCGAGCGTCCTCGACACCGAATGTCTCGGCGACCCACCGTTGCGTCAAGGCGCCCAAGGATTCATCGCCGTCCCCGCCATACCCTCGGCTCTCGAAAAAATAGTAATCCTCGTCCGCGCAGACTGGCAGCAGACCAAGTTGCGTCAACCGCGAATCCGGATCGATAACAATGCTATCCGGCTGTGTAAGCAACGTCCGCAACTCCCGCCACGCATCCAGTCGCGCCCCCAGCGACCCCGCCCGCGGATAAGAAACAGGCAAATGCTCGATGCGCTCATCGGCCTCGAACAACTCCCAACTCTTCCGCCCCCCCACCAAAAAAATCCGCGCCTCGGGAAACCGCCGCTTCGCCGCATCCAAAATGACGCTAGTAATAGCGACATCCGCCCCCAGCGTCACACGAGACAAAACAAATAAGTAGGACAGACCTCCTGGTCTTTCGTTTCGCGCGACCCGAACCCGCCGATACCGCCGGGCCAACTCACCCGCATCCAACTCCGGATCAACAATCCCCACAGCCTCAGCAAACAGCGCAGCATAAGTCTCACACAGCCGAGGTTCGAACCGATCCCCCAGCCCCTCCGCGACTACGGTGAACAGCTCCGGAGAACACTCATCGCCCGTCAGCCGAACCAGCAACTCGCGCGGCCACTGCTCGCCAGCCAGACAACACCTGAGCAGTTCCTCAGCCGCCTCTTTACACGAGATATTTGCCAATCAGCAGATCCAATTTCTTCTTTGTCGATTCAGGAATCGCCTTGCGATCGGTGATGATCGCATGAGACAGCGCCGACCCACACTTGCACTCCCGCTTCGCCGGCATACGAGCGACGGCCGCCGCGACCACTTTAGCCGCATTCCCCGCATTTTGAACCAGATTGGCGATGATGTCGTTCACCGTCACAGCATCGTGATCCGGGTGCCAGCAATCGTAATCGGTCACCATAGCGATCGTGACGTAGCAAATCTCCGCCTCCCGCGCGAGTTTCGCCTCCTGCAGGTTCGTCATCCCGATCACATCCATGCCCCAGCTCCGGTAAACATTCGACTCCGCCTTAGTCGAAAACGCCGGCCCTTCCATGCACAGATAAGTCCCGCCCTTCTTAACCGCGACCCCGACCTCCCGGCAACTCTCAAACGCTACTCCAGCCACCTGCGGACAAACCGGATCAGCGAAACTGATATGCGCCACCAGCCCCTCACCAAAAAAAGTAGAGACTCTCCCCCGAGTCCGATCAAAGAACTGATCCGGAATCACAAAATCCAGCGGCCGATGCTCCTCCCTCAACGATCCGACCGCGCTGAGCGAAACAATCCGCTCTACACCCAGCGATTTCATCCCCCAAATGTTCGCGCGGAAATTCAATTCCGACGGCGAAATCCGATGTCCCCGCCCGTGCCGAGCCAGAAACGCGACCGGCTTCCCCGCGAGCGTCCCCACCACAAAGTTCTCCGACGGCGTTCCCCAGGGCGTCGTGATGGCAAACTCCTCCTGCGCCTCAAATCCCGGCATCGAATACAGCCCGCTGCCTCCGATAATTCCGATCGTCGCTTTCAAATACCCTCCGAATCTTGAATCAACTCCAGCAGCACTCCACCCGTGGAGGCCGGATGCACGAACACGTACTCATGCCCCCCAGCCCCTCGTTGCGGCTCATTCAATACACGCGCCCCACCGTTCCTAAGCCGGGTAATCGCCCCCCGCAAATCCGGTACCCGTAGCGCGACATGGTGCAGCCCTTCTCCCCGCTTTTCGATAAATCGCCCGATGACCGAATCCGGCTCCGTAGGCTCGAGCAGCTCCATTCGCGACCCGTCCACCGGCAGCATCGCCGCCATCACCTTCTCCTGCGCGACGCTCTCCCGCAGCGCAACCCCCATCCCAAGCTGCCCCGCATAGAATTTGAGCGCCTCGTCAATCGACCGCACCGCAATCCCGAGATGATCAATTCGGATCTGCCCAACACGCGTCTCCTTCACCAATGCGCGCGCCCGATCTACCGCCGCCATCAATTCGTCGATTCCAGTACCCTCGGTTGCAACCGTTCGCACGATTGGCGGTACCCACCCATCTTTCCGGTGTCCCACGCTCTGCAGCCCCCGAATCTCATTCTCAGTCTGAGCCGCGCCCGGATGATCTGCCTTGTTGATCACAAAAATATCGGCGATCTCCATAATCCCGGCCTTGAATGCCTGAACATCGTCACCCATCCCAGGCGCCAGCACGACGACCACGACATCGGCAAGCTGCGCCACCGCCACTTCCGCCTGCCCCACGCCGACCGTCTCCACAATGACCACGTCCCACCCGGCCGCTCCAAACAACCGAACCAACCCTGCAGTCGTGCCCGCGAGCCCTCCCAGAGATCCACGCGTCGCCATCGAGCGAATGAAAATCCCCGGATCGTCATGCCGCCCCTGCATGCGAATCCGATCCCCCAGCAGCGCGCCTCCGGTCAGCGAGCTAGAAGGATCCACCGCTACAATCGCAACTGTCTTACCCTGATTTCGGAAAGCGACCGCGATCCGATCTACGAGCGTACTCTTCCCAGCCCCCGGCGCCCCCGTAACCCCAAGCACCAGCGCTTTCTTTCCACTGGATCCGCGCAGTTGCTGTAATAGTTCTTCCGACCCCGCCTCACGATTCTCGATAGCGCTAGCCGCCCGCGCGAGAGCCCGTCTGTCGCCCTCGATAATCTTCCGCGCCCGATCCTTCATCCAGTAGTTCGAAACCCCGTGGCGCACGCACTCGTGCGTGCCGCGTCAAGACTCATCTCGACGCCCGTCCGTGGAGCGCGGGCTAATCTTTGAGCAACTGCCGCGCAATCACGAGCCTCTGAATCTCGCTAGTCCCCTCGCCGAGTGTGCACAACTTCACGTCCCGATAAAACTTCTCCACCGGATAATCCTTGATGAATCCATATCCCCCGTGAATCTGCACCGCCTCATTCGCAATTCGCACCGCCGCCTCGGACGCGAACAGCTTCGCCATCGCCGACTCCTTCGTCACGCGCTGCCCAGCATCCAGCATCGCCCCAGCACGATAAGTCAACAGCCGCGACGCTTCCAGCTCCGTCGCCATATCCACCAGCTTGTGCTGAATCGCCTGAAACTCCGAGATCGGACGTCCGAACTGCTTCCGCACCTTCGAGTACTTCAACGCCGCGTCGTAAGCCCCCTGCGCCATCCCGATACTCAACGCCGCAATCGAAATCCGCCCGCCATCCAGAATCTTCAGACTATCCACAAAGCCGTTGCCCATCTTCCCCAGCAGTTGCGACGCCGGCAGCCGGCATTCGGAAAAGATCACCTCGCCCGTCGCGCTCGCCCGTAGCCCCAGCTTGTTTTCCTTCTTCCCCGCGCGAAATCCCGGTGTCCCTTTCTCGACAACGAACGCCGAAATCCCATGTTGCGCCCCGCTGCGATCCGTCACCGCCATCGCCACGCACACATCCGCGTAATGCGCATTCGTTGTAAAAGTCTTCGCCCCGTTAATCACCCACTGATCGCCTTCGATCGTCGCCGTCGTCCGTGTCCCCGCCGCATCCGACCCTGCCTCAGGCTCCGTCAACGACCAGCACCCAATCCACTCCCCCGACGCCAGCCGCGGCAAATACTTCTTCCGCTGCTCATCCGTACCCATCTTGAAAATGTGGTTCGAGCACAACGACGTGTGCGCCGCCAGAATAATCCCGACCGAGCCATCCACCCGTGAAAGCTCCTCGATGATAATCGCGTACTCGATGTACCCGAGCCCCGCGCCACCCAGCTCCTCCGGGAAAATGGAGCCCATATACCCTAGCTTCCCCAGTTTGCGGATCACCTCGAGCGGAAAGATCTGCGCCTCGTCCCACTCCATGACATGCGGCCGGATTTCCGCCTCGGCGAACTCGCGCACCGATCTGCGAAGCTGTCTCTGCTCAGGTGTGTATTCGAAATCCACTTGCGGTCAGGTGAGTCAGACGATCTCTTCGGTGGCGGCGTCCCATCGGACAGGACGACCCTGCCGGTAGCTCTCCACCGCCATGCGACACCCGATCGATACCCGGAAGCCCAGCTCAAATGGACAATTCGGCTCCTTGCCCGATCGCACGCAATCCAGAAAGTTCTGCATGTGCGCGTTAGGAGGCGTCTTCGTCGCGCCCATCATCTCGGTCCCGTCCGGCCGGTTCACCTTCTGCGGTATATACCGGATCTGCTGTCCTCTCGATATAGTCCCGTCCGTTCCCAGAACGTCTTCGGTTGAGCCGAGCTGGTTGTTGCCGAATCCCGAATCCCAGGTGAAGAGAATCTCTTCCGGGTGCTCCATCACGACATTCATCGTGTCGGGAACTTCCCGCCCGTCCTTCCACAGATAGATCCCGCCGATCATATTGACCTTCGTCGGAATCTGCAGCTTCATCACCTTGTACCAGAATGAGGTCTGATGACACATGTTCTCGTACACATTTCCGCCAGAATAATCCCAGAAAAATCGCCAGTTCACGTAGCGGTTCGGGTCGAACTCCCGCTGCGGCGCCTCGCCTAGAAAAGCTTTCCACATCACGTTTTCTGTCGTCATGTCCGGATGCACGGGCCGCGACCACTGCGGTTTCCCATGCGGCGTATTCCGATACATGTGCGAGTGAATGGCTGTCACCTTCCCCACATTACCCGACGCCAGAAAACTGGTAGCGTCCGTAATCAGCCCGGAGCTGCAGAACTGATGTCCGACCTGCACCGTCCGCTGCCGGGCCTTCCTATAAGCCGCGCGCATTTTCTTAGCGTGATCGACCGTGAACGCCATCGTCTTTTCCTGATACACGTGCTTGCCCGCATCAATCGCGGCGACGAAGTGTTCACAGTGCAGATGTTGAGGTGTAGCGATCAGCACCGCGTCGACATTCTTGTCGTCCAGCAGGTACCGATAATCGAGATAAGTCTTCGCGTCCGGCGCAACCTTCTTCGCGTCTTCGAGCCGTTTCGTATAAACATCCGCAAAGCCGACGAATTCCGTATTCGCACAAGCGATCGCCTCGCGTACAAGCTGTAGGCCACGATCCCCCGGCCCGATGATTCCAAGCCGGATCCTGTCATTCGCCCCCAGCACGTTGGAAACGGCCAATGTTCCGGCCAGGCCGGAAGCCACTTTACCGATGAAATTGCGTCGTGACTGCATGGAAATACTCCTGCTAAGCGGTTAGCTGTCTGTATAGTAGCACTTCAAATAAACTCCTTCCGATAGTCGCCCAGTTGTTATATACTCGCCTCTCCCCTTGGGAAACGTCATGGAGGTGTAACATGCGCTCGAGCGCAGGCCTGTTTACGATTCCGATTCTCATCACCGCCACATTCCAATTTTCCTGCTCCACAGAAACCGGTCCGAAGCCCGGATCGCCTCCTTTCCTCTGGAATGTCGCCCGCGACAACTTCGCCGCGCACGATTTCATCAAAACCACTGAAAATCTCGATCGCATCATAGCCACCGAGAATGACTACACCGCTCGCGCACAGCCTTGGCTCCTCGTCCTGAGCTCCGGCATGATCCACGGCTACATGGACCTCGCCGACGGCCTGGAAAGCGCCGTCCGCGCAAAAAAAGGCGACCCCGGCAATTTCCGAAAGTACATCTCCAATTCGCGCAGTACTGCCGGACGCCATACGCTGCACTTCGCCGAAGCCTTCATGCGCTTTCAGAAAGGGAAGGATGATCCGGTGCTCATCGCCTTCAACTATCCCAGCGGCAGCGCCGCCCCCGTCCCGGAAATCACCAGGGCGCTGAATGGCGCCGCGCTTCAGCCTGCCGAGCTCGACGCCGCCCAGAGGCACGCCCTCGAACGAGGCGTTCTGCTCGAAAGCTGCCGCGCTGTCGGCGCGTCCGATGATACCGCTAAAGCCGCCGAGCTCTTCAAATCCGGCGACGTCAAGGTTTCACGCGCCGCGTTCCTCACCGCCATGGCGACTTCACTCTACGATCAATCCCAGCTCTACGGCCCCACCAAGCTCGATGACCCCTCAAAAGTAAAAATGTTCGCCTCCCTGGCCTCGGATGCCTTGAAAGGCGTCCCCGAATCCAAGCAGACCAAAGAGCTCAACGAAAAGATCCAGAAAGCGGTCGTTAGTAAGAAGAAATAGGTCTCCGCAGCGAAGTCTGCGCCTTCTTCGGCAGCTTGGCGAACACGATATTGTAAGCCTGCTGAATTAGTTTTTTGATTTGCGTAGTGGATAGCGCGTCTTCGGTCTCAAGCGATATCCATTGTGCCCGCGCCAGGTACGGCGCTGGTTTAATCCCTTCCCGCTCGATCAGACTGTCGAAATCCTCCTGCGAGCACTTGAACGACAGCCAGTGATCCCCTGGTTCGAGCGCCGCCACCGCATACATCTTGCCGCCGATCTTGAACACAAGATCACTGCCCCATTGCATCGTCTCCGTCGTGTGGGGAAGTGTGAGGCAATACTTTCGAACCCAGTCGATATCCATGCCCTGTACAATCGAAAACATATCATGAACAAACACGAAAAGATTGCCTTGGTAACCGGAGCCGGCAGCGGCATCGGACGCGCGGTCGCTCTTGCGCTGCACTCCGCCGGCTACTCCGTCACGCTGGCCGGACGCCGTGCGGCAGAGCTGGAAAAGACCGTAGCGCTCGCAAATCCCTCCGGCGGCAGGATGCTGCCGATCCCCGCCGACGTAAGTCAACCCGATTCCGTCCAAGCCCTGTTCGCCCAAGCCAAGACCGCCTTCGGCCGACTGGATGTTCTCTTTAACAATGCCGGCAGAGGCGCTCCCGGCGTCCCAATGGAGGACCTGACCTACGAACAGTGGAGCGCCGTTGTGGGCGTCAACCTGACCGGCGCCTTCCTCTGCGCCCAGCAAGCCATGCGCCTGATGAAATCCCAAAATCCACGTGGTGGCCGCATCATTAACAACGGTTCGATCTCCGCTCACACGCCCCGGCCCAACTCGGCTCCCTATACCGCCACCAAACACGCCATCACCGGACTCACGAAGTCGATCGCTCTGGACGGCCGCCCGTACGACATCGCCTGCAGCCAGATCGATATCGGCAATGCCGCCACCGAGATGACCGACCGTATGACCGCCGGCGTTCCCCAAGCCGACGGCTCCATCCGGGTTGAGCCCCGCATGGATGTCCGCCATGTCGCCGACACCGTCGTTTTCATGGCGAACCTGCCCCTGGATGCCAATGTTCAGTTTGTAACAGTCATGGCCACGCAAATGCCCTTCATCGGAAGGGGCTGATCACGCGCCATGCCAGCTTTTATTGCATGATATTTCCAGTACTTCCGGCCGATGTTACTTGCAGCCCCGCTCGGACGTCTTACTATTGGGTGCGTGGTCCTGCAAGCGGCAAACATTAGGAAAAATTAATTTGCAACTAAAGCCGTACTTTGGTAGGATTTGAATGGCCATCGGAATCCTCCCACTTGTAAAGCGCCACAACTTAAACCTATGGAGCACAACACCAATTGAGCTTTACCGTATTTCTCGGGAACCTTCCCGTCTGGGTCACCGCCGACGATATTAAAGGCTGGTTGACCGCCGAAGATCTAGTCGCCGATTCGATCAAAGTGATCCGCAATCACGAGACCCAAGAGTCCAAAGGCTTCGCATTCGTAGAAGCGCCCACGTCAGATGAAATGCAAGCCATCATTCGCCGCTTCGACCGCGCCCCGCTTGAAGATCGCCTGTTGCGAGCCAATCCTGCGCAGCCGACCAAGCCGAAGGGTGGAGCTTCCGCCGCCAGCCCAGTTCCGGAGCGCACTCCGCGCCGCGAAACACGGCCCAAGCGCGCTAACAAACCCGCCAAAGAACACCCTCCCAAGAGCGCTTTCGCCGCCGAACTAGCCAAGGCTTTGTAATTTCCCCCACCCCAGGTACCCTCGCAAGCTTCAGAGCCGCGACTTGTCGCTCGACCATCAGCGAGCGGAGGCCAGCAGCCAGTACTTCTTGACCGCTGCCTCCCCAACCGGGCCAACCCTACCAATACAGCTTCAAGGCGACCTGCATCTGACGCTGCGTGTTAGCCTGCTGGCTCACGACGCCGAACGCCGTCGTATCCATGTTCGTGAAGTTCGTAGTCGTGGTGCTGAAGACCGTACGGTTAAACAGGTTGAACGCTTCCCAACGGAAGTCGATCCTCCTTGCTTCGCCGAACAGCGGAAACGATTTTCCGATGCTGAGATTCTCGTTGAATGACGGGAATGCCCGTACCTTCGGATTGAACCGGGTCACGTTACCGAAAGCAATAGGCTGCACCCCGAATACGCTCCGGTCATAGAACCGATCCACCGCCGGATCGAACTGATCCCCCTTCACTGCGGGACGCCAGTTGTCATAGCTCGTAGCAGTAGGCCGGGTTCCCCCGTTAAAAATCGGCAGCGGATTGTTTCGGGTTAGCGCCATCGGGAATCCGCTCGCATAGCTCTGGATCGCGCCGAGACGCCAGCCGCCAAGTATCGCGTTCGCCACTCCGCCCATGTTCATCCATTTGCGGCCTTTTCCGAACGGCAGCTCGTAGATCGTCGACAACTTGATTGCATGCGTCTGGTCATACCTGCCGATCGATTTCTCCGCTCGCCGGTTGTATTGGTCCTGCGAAGTGGTGCTGCCGTCATAGCTGTCCGAATCAGTGAGGAGCTTGGAAAATGTATAGTTCCATTGAAAAGTAAGCCCGTCCGTAAACCGGCGTTCCACCTTGAGCACCATCGCGTGGTAAGACGAATGCCCGCTCTTATCGCCACCCTGATCGCCGGTCCGAACATTCAGATATTGCGGATACGGCCGCAGCGACTGCGCGACATTCCGCGTCGTCCGCTGAATATTCGCGTTAGTGAAATTTGCATACGGCAGCGCGATTCCTGCCTGCTGCGCGAGCATCCCGCCAGCCGCGGAATTCAGGATGTTCACGGTCTGCTGCGCCCCAAACTGCGCGATGAGCCGGTTCACAGTCGCCGTCGGAACCTGGTTCAGATTCACCAGTCCAGTCTGCAGATGCGTCCCGATAGTCGCGTTATAAGCGGCCTCCAGCACCGTGTTCGACGACAACTGCCGCTGGATGGAAAACGTCCAGTAAAGATTCTCGGGCGCTCTCACCGCGTCCTGCGGCTGCCAGTAGTCCACATTCAGATTGTTCTGGAAAGACGGATCGAGCTGTGGCGGCAGCGGGTAGGCCGGCAAACCCTGGTCCAGCCGGAACCCCGGCGTGATGCCCTGATCTCCCGATGAGAAAGAGTACTGCCCGATGAAGCCGTAATAGTGCCCCGACCCGCTCACTACAGTCACCTTGCTGAAAGACCGTCCGAACGCGCTGCGCAACACCGTCTTCGGATTCAGCGTGTAGGCGAGGCCGAGCCGGGGGCCCCATCCACCATGCCATCCCGGAACCAGGCTCCGCGTGTTCTCGCGCCCTGCCCCGAAGCCGGCAAACCGCAGCGCTCCTGGGTAATTGTTGACCGCCGGATTCGGCTTGTCGGGTGTGAAGTCGGCATACTTGTCGCCGTCGTTTTCCACCGGCGGCGTCGTGAACTCGTACCGCAGCCCGAGATTCAAAGTCAGCCGCGATGAAAGCCGCCAGTCGTCCTGCGCATAGAAACCGTAGTATTTATAAAGCTGCGCCACGTAGCGATTGGTCTCGGTGGACCCGGTGCTCGCATCGCCTACCAGAAAGCTGGCGAATGAGCTACCGCTGGTGGGGCTCGTCGCGCCCGGAACCGATGTGCCCTGATAACTGAGGCCCGCCGCTCCCATGATATTTTGCTGCCCATAACCATTGGCGCGCTGGCTCTGAAATGCTCCCCCGAACTTCAACGTGTGCGATCCGTGGAGGAAACTCAAATCCTCCTTCAAGGACCATAGCGGCTGCTCGGTGCCGTTAAAGGAAGTGGCGCCCCACGTGTTGAACTCGGTGAAAGTGGCGACCGGAAAATTGACGTCGCAATCCGGCACGTTCTTCATGCAGATCTTGTCTTTCCAACTAGCTCCCGCATTCGCTGACGCGCTCACCTTATAAAACTGATTGCCGCCGACGGCGATATGATTCACCATTCTCGGCGTCAGCGTCCAGTCGTGCGTCATGCGGAACGCCTCGGTCTCGAAGGTCTGGACCTGCCCGTCATAAAGCGGCAACGGAAGTCCGGGAGGTCCACCCGGACCGACCGCCTGGTTGAAGTTGCTGTTGTTGTAAAAGAATCCAATGCGATGCTTGCTGCTGATCGTGTGATCCGCCTTGAGGCTGTACTTGTTCTGCGGCGAGACCACCGATCCACCCGTCGAGATGAAGTTGTTGCGGATGTAACCGATCGTCCCCGGAGTCGCAGCCACATTCGGTTTGACGGGCTGCGCGAACGAAGCCCACTGCTTGGCGAACGCGCTCATTTGCGCCGTCGGAATCTGATTGTTCGCAAACGGCTGCCGGACGAACCCGCTACCCGAAGGATTTGGAACCGTCGTGCGGGGATCATAAATCTGCAACACCTGGTTGCTCGCATTGACCAACTTGGAGAAATCGCCGTTGTACATCTCCGGAGTCGGAACCGAAAACGTCGTGTCATTGGTCCCCAGCCGGTTGCGGAATCCTTCGTAGGAAAAGAAAAAGAAGGTCTTGTCGCGGCCGTTGTAGAGCTTAGGAATGCTAATCGGACCGCCTGCGGTAAAGCCGAAATCATTCTGTTTGTAAACTGCCCTGGTCGGCGCGAAGAACCCGCGCGCATCGAGTTTCTCATTACGCAGGAAGTCGTACGCTACGCCGTGGTATTGGTTCGTCCCCGACTTCGATGAGAACGTCATGATCCCGCCGCCGGCCTGTCCATACTCCGCTTTGAAGCCGTTGGTGTCGACCGCAAACTCGGTGATCGCCTCGAGCGACGGCGCGATGTAGGCGATCTCAGTCGCGTCCGCCGACCTGTTGGTCGTTACCGACACGCCGTCCAGCGTCGCCTCCCATGCGCGCGTCTGACCGCCGCCGAGCGCAAGCTGTGCTCCGCTTCCCCGGGCCTCAGGCGTAATCGACACCAGGTCAAACGGACTCCGCAACGCCCCGCCGACGACCAGCGGAAGCTCGTCGATGAGCTTATTCTGTACGGCCGTAGTAATCTTCGCGTTCTCAGTCTGAACCTTGGCGGCGTCGGCGCGAACCTCGATCGTCTCGCTAACCTGCCCGATCTCGAGGCGCCCATCCACACGCACCGTGCTCGACGCAGTCAGCACGACATGGTCAAGCACAGTCTTCTTGAAGCCGGTAGCCGAGAACTCCAACCGATAGTCACCCGGCGGCAGGTTCGCGCCGTTGTAGTCACCCGCGCTCGTCGACGTGACAGTGACGCTCTGGTTGGTGGCGGTATGAGTGATGATGACCATCGCCCCCGGCACCGCCGCCCCGCTCGAATCGGTGACAGCGCCGGTAATGTTCCCGCGCTCAGTCTGACCCCAAAGGGCAGACAGCGACAAAGTAAAAAGAATCGCAACTTTTTTCATTTTTAAACCCCAGGTTGTCTTGATTCTATTTACCTTCAGCGCCAGAGTCAACCTGTGCCACAGCCGTAGAGCTTGTTCCACTACGTTACTGTGGAACAAGCTTTAGCTTGTTCGTTTAGTTTTCCAACAACCTCTTTAGCGTGTTCGTCAGACGATCTCTACGCTTTTTTCACCTTCGCGTACCTACGGCTTCAGAACCTTCACGACGTAGTAGCTGATCGACTTGGGGACTTCCTTGAACCAGTGCGGCGTGCCGGCGGGGATCACAATCACGTCACCCTTGGTCAACTTGTGCGTAGTTCCACCAGTTATATCCGTCCCCAACCACTGATTAGGCCTGGTGACCTTCCCACCGACCATCGTTCCACCGGTGACAAAAGTCGCCTCGCCCTCCGTGACATACATGATGTCCGTCTCTTTTTCGTGCACCTCAACCTGGCCGCCCTTTTCGCGATGGCTGCCGGACACCGCGAGGTCCGCGGCTCTGACCAGCTGCCCGCCTTTGGCCAACGCGGCTGTTACTTTGTCGCTGCTCACGTAGGTAGCGTCCGCCCCTGTCAGCAAGAGGGCCGTCGTCAACATCGTCATGATCGCCAGAAAGAATTTCATATTTCGCTCCTGTTGCCAGGATTTCCTGCTCCTGGGCGCCTGCAAGTATACACCACTCAGTCGCTATCACTCCTGCGCGACAAGGTTTGCCGTTACCACCGCGCCAGCCACCACTTCGACCGGCGAAGCGACCAGAATATCGGAGCCAAGCCGAGCCGTAATCCTGTACTGACCAGCCGGCAAGTCGACGCCGCCATAGAAGCCGCCCCCGTCAGTAGCCGTCGTCCGCGTAACCGATCCGTCCAGACTTTCGATGGTCACCGCCGCCGTGTCGAGAGACGCTCCGTCCGCGCGTTTCGCAAATCCCATAACGTGTCCCGACGCCGGACACAGCTTCCACGGCAGCCCTGGCGCGAGCGCAGCCTCGGCGAAAACAGGTGCGGCGGCATCCTCATAGGCAAGATTGCCCGTGGTCAGCGCCAACGCAAACTCCGCGCCGCCCCGCACCGGTGTATCCTTTCCCGCCGGGATCGATAGCGGATTCGCCGCAACGGCCCCGTCCACATTGGCGAGCGAATACAGCGCGACACCAATCGCGCGATTGCCTGCTCGCGACGGCTCGAGCGACCGCCGTATCTGCCGCAGCGACCCCTCGATCGAGTTCAAGTACACCCCCAAGCCGATTATGGCCGAGCGTCCGTACTGATGATTCTTGATCCATTCGTTCCAGCGATCGGTCCAGACAACCTGCGCCGGCACATGATCGCGCTTGTAGTTCATCGGCATGGCGATGTCGAGGATGCCTTCCTCAGTCCAAGCCCGCCAATCCTGATACACCCGCCAGTACGCCTCGATCGAGCTCCAGGATTCCTCCGTCGCCGGACCATCGCCAAAAGCAATCAATGCCGCCGAAACCTTGAGTTGCGGACGGACGGCGATCGCGTTCAGGTAGATGCGCCGTACTAGATTGGTCACCTGATCGCGACGCCACTGCATCCAAGCCGTGTCGCCCGGATCAGGCGGCGCCGTACTCTCAGCCGTCCCGTGCCGCCGCTGAAAGCGTGCCACGCTGGTCGGGTTGTAGCCGATGTTGGCCCCTGTCCGTGAAGTTTGGCCTGCGACCTCCAGTTCCGGATACCGGATCCGATCGAGGTGCAGCCCATCGATCTCGTAGTTGCGTACAAGCTGCCTCAGAACGTCGACAGTGTAAGCGGCGGCGTCCGGATGTCCGAAATCCATCCAGAACTCAGCGCCAAAACGATGTCCCTGAAAGCTGATTCCGCCAGCGCCATCCGGCAGCAACGTGCGGGTCAGCCAGTTGTCCGGACCCGGAACGATCTGCCTCGTGACCGCATCGTACCCTCCGTGCAGGTTGAAGACGTGGTCACTGGAAGCCGGCGGTCCAAGCGTGGCCGATGGAAGGAAAGTCGGATTCCTGTTCCAGATCGCCCCCACGATCGTGAATGCGTGGACCTCAATCGCATTCGCGTGCGCTTCGCTGATGAGGTCCTGCAGAGGATCGAATCCAGGCTCGATGGGAACGAAATCAGGAGCCGGTTCGAGAGACTTCACGTACCAGGAATCCCCACGCCGCCGCACCTGCGCAAAAATCGCATTGGCGTTCGTCGCCTTCGCCTGACGCACCGCCGCAACGACATCGGAGTGATTGTTTAAGTTGGTATTAAAGGTATCGAGCCAGAACGCCCGGTATTCGCTTCTTTGTTGGGAAAACACCAGAGACGGTAGAGAAAGCGCCAACGCAATGCCTGAACATTTCACTCGTCCAGCTATACCAGATTCTCCGGCGGGGTGGGGTCGAAGAGGTTTTCGACCCCACCTCCTGGAACCCTAATAGCTCGGACTAGACACGGTCAACGTGAATGATCTCCAGCTATAATTCAGGCCACTATTCTGTACCTGGATGTCAAATTCAAATGTCCCTTGCAGTGTCGGCGTACCGCTAATCAGACCAGTTGCCGCGTTGAGCGCAAGGCCGGATGGCAGCCTGCCACTCGTCACTGACCACAGCAGAGAATCACCGCCTGTGCTCACCATCTGGAATGTGTAGGGGCTTCCGAGTGTTCCCTCAGGTATTAAGCCAGTTGTGATATACGGAGCCGCGGGGCTCGGAGCGGCGGGCGGTGGAGCAACCGGCGCCGGAGCCGGGGCGGGAGCCGCCGGAGCGGTGGGCGTTGGCGCCGGAGCAGGTGTCGGGGCAGGAGCAGGAGCCGCGGGCCCAGGCGCCGGAGTCGCGATCGGAGAAACACTCACTCCCCCCATCGCATTCTTCACAGCCGCCATCAGAGGATGCTTGGGCGTTTGCGAAGGCAGATAGTCGGTCCCCAGATTCCAGATGATCCACCCGCCCAGGTTGTTGCTCTTCGCGTAATTGATCTTTTCAGCGATAGACCGCGCGTCATCATAAGTCAGGAACGAGTTCGGACCGCTCAGGTAGGGAGCCCTCGCGGCTGCGTCCCATCCATTTATCTGCGTCGGGATCAGGTGCGCGAAGCTCTGATAATTGATCTGTTGCAGACTGGGAGTGGAACTCCAACCCTGCATCGGCGCAGTAACGCCGCCGCCGGTCCACTGATATCCAAAGAATGGTATGCCAATGCCGAGCTTGGTGGCGGGCACTCCGTTCGCCGTGAAGCGCTGCACCGCGAGATTGATCGACCACACCTGGCCGTCCGGATCATATAGCGCCGCGTTATGCCAGGAGTAAGCGTTCCAGGTGCCCGTGAGATCGTAAGTCATCATGTTGACCCTATCGAATGGCCCTTGCATCGATCCCCAGATCCGGTAGTCGGTGACGATCGCGGCCGCCATCAATAGCTTCGACCCAAGCCGCGCTCTCAAATCGCCGGCGAGCGCTTGCATCAGTCCCACCGATCCCCCGTCGAAAGGCTCCCAGTCGATGTCCACGCCGTCATAGCCGTAACTGTCTACGACTTTCATGATGCTGTTTACCAGCGTGCTGCGACTGTTGGCCGCCGCCTGAGGAAGGTTCCCAGTCTGCCCGATCCAGTAGGGATTTACGATGCCGAGTATCACCTTGATGCCCTTGGCGTGACCTGCCGCCACCAGACCCTGGCCGTCCACCGCTATCCTCTGGTAATCCAGATCGAGCGTGCCGTTGGCGTTTACCAGCGCCGCCCAATGAACAATATGGGTCAGTCCACCCATGTCAATTTCCGACACAGGACATCCAGGGTTGCCGTAAGGCGACCAGTAGCCGATGCTCCACTGCTGTGCGAACGCTGTCGGAAGCAGCAGAAAAAGAAGTGTGATGAGTTTTTTCATGAAAGATGTGGTCCTTTCTCCTTTAGACTCTGTGTGTTAGGAGCAGGCGCGCAACGCGTTCGGTGCTCTGAGGTTAGGTTCTAGTACTATTCACTTCAAAGTAATAGTACTTTTAAGTACCTAGTACCGTCACTAGATCAAAAACCTTAGATAAAGGGGAGGATAAAACCTTAGCGTTTTGTAGGACAGGGCGTCCTCGCCTGTCGCTCGCCAAAATATCACAGGGTCGTGTGGGGTACGCGATTCGCCTGCCCGCATTTCTTCAGCCGGCTGGTAACTGCCGCGCTAGTCTCCTTCAGCAGATCCTCGCGCGAGTAGGCTCCCTTCTGCAGGATCATCCCAACCTGTCCATTCAGCCGTTGTCGTTCAACCAACGTCAGATCCTTGGCAGTAACCACCACCACCGGAATCCGCTTCCATTCCGGCTGCGACCGCAGCTCAGCGACAAACTCGAAGCCATCCATCTCGGGCATCATCAGGTCGAGCAGGATCACACTCGGTCTGGACGTCGCCAGCCGCTGGAGCCCCACACGCCCGTTTTCGGCCTCCATGACGGTCCAGCCGGCAAGCTCGAGCATGCGCCGGGTTACCTCGCGGGTATCGGCGTCGTCCTCGACCACCAGCGCCACCTGCGCCTCGTCCGGACCGGCGTAGCGCTTGAGCACCGCCGCCAGCCGGTCGCGGTCGATCGGCTTGGTGAGGTAGTCGTTCGCGCCTAGCGAATAACCCATATTCTGGTCGTCGACCATGGTCAGCATGACGACCGGAATGTCGGCCAGGTCGGGATCGGATTTGAGCTCCGCGAGCACGGCCCATCCGTCCATTCCCGGCATCATCACGTCGAGCGTGATCGCATCGGGATGGAACTGGCGCGCCATCTGGAGGCCCTCCTCGCCGCTGCGAGCCATCAGGACGCGCAATCCCTCTTTGGCGAGCGATCGCTGCAGCATGTCGTGGACACGCAGGTCGTCGTCGATCACCAGCACCGATCCGGCATCGGAGTCCGAGATGGCCACCGCCAACTGCTTGACCTGGTCCCTCGGATCGGCCACTCGCGCCGGCAGCCGCACCGTGAATGTCGAGCCCTTTCCGACTTCGCTTTCGACCGTGATATCGCCGCCCATCATGCGGCAGAAGCGCCGGCTGATCGCCAGGCCCAGCCCGGTGCCGCCGAACTTCCGCGTGGTCGACGCGTCGGCCTGGGCGAAAGCTTCAAAAAGTTTGCCCATCTGGTCCGGCGTCATTCCGATTCCCGAATCGATGATGCGGATGACGATCCAGTCGGCGCCGTCGGCGATCTCCCGCGCCACCTTCATTCGGATCTCACCCTTATCGGTGAACTTGGAAGCATTGCTGAGCAGATTGAACAGGCTTTGCCGGACCTTGGTCAGATCGGCGTGAATCGTTCCTGCATCGTCGGCGACGTCGATGAGCAGCTTGTTGTCGTTCTTCTGAATGAGCGGAAGGATGATGGACGCCACGTCCTCAGCGATCTTCGCGACGCTGAAGGTCTCCAGGTAGAGCTCCATCTTGCCGGATTCGATCTTCGAGATATCGAGCACGGCGTTGATCAGCTCCAGCAGGTGCTTGCCCGCAGAGTGGATTTTGGCCAGATCGGGGAGGTAAGTATCGTGCCCGAGATCCTCAGCCTCTTCCTGAAGCATCTCGCTGTAGCCGAGGATGGCGTTGAGCGGCGTCCGCAGCTCATGGCTCATATTCGCCAGGAAGGAGCTCTTCGCCTGGTTGGCCAGATCGGCCGCCTGCTTGTCCTTCTCCATTTGCTCGGCCAGCTTGCGCTCGGTCACGTCGCGCGAATTGATGAGAATGCCTCCAACGGCCGGATCGGCGAGCGCATTGGTGATGGTGGATTCGATATCGCGCCAGGAACCGTCGTTCGCGCCCATGCGATATTCGATCTGCAGGACGGAGTCGGGACTGGACGAGCACTTCGCGATCGCCTCCCGGGCGCGCATGCGGTCATCGGGATGGATGAAGTCATAGGCGGACTGGCTCACCATGCTTGCCGGCTGATAACCGAGCACCCGCTCCACCGATGCGCTTTGAAACAGTATGACGGCCGATGGATCGAGCAGCGCAATGATGTCGCGGCCCTTCTCGATCAGCGCGCGGAAGTGCCGCTCACTCCGGCGCAACGCCTCCTCCGCCTCCTTGAGGCGCAGCTCGCGGGCGGCCACTTCGCGCACCATCCGCTGAAAGGCGCGAGCCTGCTTGCCTAGCTCATCATTGCGATCGGCCACCTCTCCAAGCGCTTCGGTAGCGGCGTAGTTCCCGGCTTCCACTCCTTCGGCGGCCGCCGTGATCCGGCGGACCGGCACGGTCAATCGCCTTGCCACCATCGCCACCAGGCCGATCATGATGCAAAGCGCCAAGCCCGCCACGATAGCTGTTCGCCGCGCCAGCTCATGAGCCGGTTTCAGGATCAGGAGTTCCGGGACGTTGAGAACCAGTTTCCAGCCGCTTAGCCGCGACGTAGCCCAATAGACCCGGCGAGCCTCTTTACCGCTGCGAAAGGAGGCGAATCCGGTGGGCCGCGCCAGCGCAAGTTTGCCGTCGACCATGCCGACTGCTTCTGCGCCGGCGAAGTTTTCCCGAGGCATCAATTTTTCGTCCGGATGGGCGATGATCCTGTTCTGCTTGCCGATCAGGAATGCGTAGTCGCCTTCCGCGCCGGTTGCCACGCCGGCGCCCAGGTGCAGGTAACCGGTGAACATACGGATCAGCGCCAGCGAGACGTCGGCGCCGGCGACACCAAGCAAACGGCCCTGCGGGTCGAAGAAGGGCTTGGTGATGCTCACCATGGTGATGTCCGAGCCCCCGCGATCGAAGTAGGGGTCGCTAATGAACAGACCGCCCGATTGCTTCGCCCCCTTATACCACTCGGCTTGATGGTAGTCGTATTTGACCTTTACCCCATTGGGCAGACTTTTGCGATCCACCCAGGGCATCGCCATGGATTCGGCATGCTGCTTGGACTCGAACGCCTGGTAGACCCCGTAGGCTTCTTCCGGCGGCACGGCATCGAGCAGATGGGCGAGGAACGGCACAGTTCCAGCGTCTGGTTCCACCCCCAGCGCCTCCTGCCGGGCGACGATACTCTTCGGCAGCATGGATATACGATCGATGTAAGCATCGATCATCTGGGCGGTGTTCTGGATATGCTCGAGCGCGAGGCCGTTAGACTCCTGCTCCACTGCCCGGCGGCGGGTCTCGTAGTTGAGCAGGACAGTCAGCAGCAGGACGGCCCCGGCTGCGGTTCCGATGTAGACACAGAGCTTCTGCGTCAATGTGGTCAGGTTCCAAAACCGCATTAACCATTTATCGGCATTATGGGAGGAAACCTTACCACCGTGTCTCATCGCGAATCGCGCCGGCCAGTCGCTTGCTTACAATGGCTTCCATCCCGTTGGAAAGGACCAGGAGCCATCGTTTGCTGCTGAGGGGCGAGATCTTGCGGATGTGATCGGTATTGATAATGGTCTTGCGGTGAATTCGCCGGAAGGGGGGATACTCGAGCTTTTCCTCCAGGGCTTTGAGCGAATGCGCGGACTCGTAGCGGCGGCTGGTGGTCACGATATAGACGACCTCGCCCTGGGCTTCGAAAGCCACCACGTCAGCGGGCGCCAGCAGATGAAGGTCGGTGCCGGATTTGCCGACGATCCTCCGGGTGTGAGCCGGCTCCTTCCGCGCGGCGCTCTGTCGGCCGGCTAACTGCGTTCGCACTTTCCGGAGCGCGTCGGCGAGCCGCGCCTCGTGAACGGGTTTAAGCAGGTAGTCCACCACGCCGGCGTTAAAGGCTTCCAGAGCGCGCTGCTTGTAAGCGGTAACGATGATGACCAGCGGGGCGTTCTCCGGCTGCAGGGATCGCAAGACGGAAAAGCCGTCGAGCTCCGGCATTTCCAGGTCGAGGAAAACCAGGTCCGGCGCGAGCTGGATGATCTGCGCCACCGCTTCGGGCCCCGACGCCGCTTCGCCGACGATATCGATGTCGCGGATCTCCTCCAGGTGCTCGCGAAGCACTTCGCGCGCAATGCGCTCATCGTCGGCAATCAGAGCTCTCATTCTGGTTTAGGCCAGCTGGCTAAACCGATTGTACAAGGCTCGATCCTGCGCTTTAACGTGAAGATCAATCCTGTCAATAAAACTTCGTTGTGATCGGCAGGCGAATCGAGCTTGAAAAAGCTTGTGTGCCTCCTGGCCCGTGAGGAGTCGGATTTACGCTGATAATATACAGGTGTTGTGCCCAACTCTCACGAACCTCTCCTTATTAATACCTTAGGGCACTCCGCCGGGGCTCTGATTTTCGGCATTTTCCTCGTCCTGCTGCTGCGGGATCGCGCCGGGGCGCGGCTGCGGGGAAGCTGGCTCTCGGTGGCGGCGGGGGGGCTCGCCTTCTCCTGGAATGCGTGTTCCCTGATCGGACTGACAGGCGGAGGCGTCGCCGCGCCGATCGTCGGCGTGATCACGGCGTTTGCTTTCTCCTCGCTAAGCCTGCTGCCGGCTGTCCTGTTGCACTTGTCACTGAAGGGCGAACTTAAAGGGGTGGTCATCGCCGGCTATGCAACGAGCGCTGTGGCGGTAGTCATGCACTTCGTGGAGCTCGCGCATCCCGGTCCGGACTACCATCGGCTGGCGCTGCTGCTGATCACCGTGGGCTTCAGCGCCCTGACAGTCGCGGCCGTGGTGATTGCCAGCGCGCGGGAGCGGTCTTCAACTTCCCGCATTATCACGGCGATGTGCCTGGCTCTGTTTTCGATGTCGTTTGTCCACTTCAATCCGGGTGAGCCGGAGCAGGCCTGGTCGAGCGAGCTGGCCTTTCATCATGCGGGAATTCCTCTCGCGCTGTTTATCCTTCTTCAGGATTATCGCTTCGTTCTGCTGGACGCGTTCATCCGATTTTTGGCCAACGTGCTCCTCGCGGCGCTGCTGGCGCTGGGGGTGATTCGCGCCACGGGGCCGCACGATCCGCGCGCCCAGCTTTCCTTATTCGCCGGAGTCTGCGTTCTTCTGATCCTGTTCGCCTTCGCCAGGGGACTGCTGCAGCGGTGGCTGACGCGCGGCGTTTTTCGGCGGCCGGATCTGGAGCGATCCCTGCACAAGATCCGCAGCCGGTCGCCCGGCGCCGACGAGACCGAGTACATGGCTTGGGCGGCGGAGCATCTGGCCCAGTTCGTGGAGACAGCGGAATCGGAAGTGGTCCTGGACACCAGAATCGCGCAGTATCTCGGCTCGGAGCTGTCCTATCCCGCTCCGAGCGCGGATGCGCCGCAGGTTCGCGCTGAGCCTGCCTTTCATTGGGTCGAGGCGCTTGTTCCCTTGCGGCTGTCGGAAGGCGAGCTGCGGTACGTGCTGCTGGGGCGGAGGCAGGGCGGCCGCCGCTACTTGAGCGAAGACCTGGAGTCGCTCGACCGGCTGGCTCGGGCGATGGTGGAGCAGCTCGAACGGTTTCGCGCTTCCGAGATGCAGCGGCTGGTTTCTCAAGCGGAGCTGCGGGCGCTGCAATCGCAGATCAATCCGCACTTCCTGTTCAATGCGCTGAATACGCTGTACGGCATTATTCCGCGGGAAGCGGCGGGCGCGCGGAGAACGGTTCTCAACCTGGCTGAGATTTTCCGCTACTTCCTGCAGTCGGAGAGGACGTTCATTCCGCTATCGGAAGAGGTGGAGATTATCAAGGCGTATCTGGAGATCGAGAAGCTGCGGCTGGGGGAGAGGCTGAATACGGAGATCGATATCGACGAGTCTGCTCTATCGATTCTGATTCCGATTCTCTCGATTGAGCCGCTGGTCGAGAACGCGGTTAAGCACGGTGTGGCGACCAGCTCGAAGCCCGAGCGCGTGCGGCTTGCGGTACGGACTTTGGCGGACGGGGTCCATATCACGGTCGAGAACACGGGCGGCGGTCGGTCAGTCAGCAGGGAAGCGCCTCGGGCCGGGGCGGGAGTTGGTCTGGCGAATGTCAGCCGGCGGCTGCAGCTTTGCTACGGGCCGGAGGCGACGCTGCGGATTGATTCGAGTCCGGAGGGGACGGTGGTTCAGTTTTCTGTGCCGTTGGCGAAGGTTCCGGTGGCTGTCTGAAAAGCATTTGGCAGGCTACCAGCCTGCCCCACCAATGGTTGCAAAGCGTGATTCGTGGGGCAGGCGGGTAGCCTGCCCTAAACCGACTGGCGGCGGGTCCGGGAGAGAAGCTCGGTGGCGCGTTTCAGCGCGTTAGTTTCTGCTTCTTCCTTCGTGGCGCCCGTGGCTCGGGCCAAGCGGGCGCCGGGGGAGACGTTGTCGGCCTTGCAATGGTAGACGTCACCGAGACGATAGCTGGTCAGGCGGCATTGCCAGCCGTCCACATCCACCGTTCGCTCGGAGAACTCTTCCGCCTTCATATCGCCTAGCTTTTGGCTGCTGACGCGGCGGCGCCCTTCTCGACGGCGGCTCCGACCAGGTTTCCCCACTCGGTCCAAGAGCCGTCGTAGTTGGTGACCTTGTCGTAGCCCAGCAGATACTTGAGCACGAACCAGGTGTGGCTGGATCGTTCGCCGATGCGGCAGTAGGCGATCACGGGCTTGGCGCCATCGATTCCTTCGCCGGCGTAGAGAGCGCGTAACTCGTCAGCGGATTTGAAGGTGCCATCGTCGTTGGCAGCCTTGCCCCACGGAATGGAGCGGGCGCCGGGGATGTGGCCGCCGCGCTGGCAGGTCTCCGGCAGGCCGGGAGGCGACAGAATTTCGCCGGTGAATTCGGCTGGGCTGCGGACATCGACTAGCGAAGAGGAACGCGCGGCAAGAGCGGCCTGAACCTGCGGCAGGAAGGAGCGCAGCGATGTGTCGGTTGTTGAGGCTTTATAGTTCGTCCGGGCGGGCTTGGCTGCTTCGGTGGAGAGGTCGCGCCCTTCCGAGAGCCACTTCTTGCGTCCGCCATTCATGAGGCGGACATCGGCGTGGCCGTAAATTTTCATCTGCCAGAGCGCCCAGGCGGCGAACCAGTTGTTGTTATCGCCGTAGATGATGACCGTCGTATCGGGGGAGATGCCCGAGCTCGACATGAGCTCCTCGAACTGCTCCTTGGAAAGAATGTCTCGTTTGACGGTATCGCTCAATTGCGTGTTCCATGCCCAGGCGATGGAGCCGGGCACGTGGCCTTCGTCATAAGACTTGGTGTCGACGTCAACTTCGACGACGCGGACTTTGGGATCGTTCTGATGCTGTGCGACCCAGTCGGTCGTCACCAGCGATTCGGGATGAGCGTATTCTGCCATGTGTGTCTCCTGTTCTATATCAATATAATCTACGTGCTAATATGTTGGCTGACCCCGATTCGAAGGGGACCAAGAAATCACAACTACAGGGTCAAACTTGTTTGACGCGGCGGCTATGGGCGTGAGGTCTCACCTTGCGCCCACCGCCTTTTTTTATTGCACGAAGCTTTGCGCATCCGGATTGCCGGGGCCGAAGTGTTTCAGCATTACCAGGTCCTCGCTGTCGCTGCGGTTGGTAATCGTGACGCCGCGGCGGGCTGCATCGACGGTGACGAACAGTTCGTCCTTCGTCATCTGGCCGAAGCGGATGAGCGAGGGGGTTTCCAATTCCAGCTTGCCTAACGATCCAAATCCTTGGACGACGATTGCGCCGTAAGCGGCGGCGTCCTTGATCAGGACTGAGCGGCGCGGGCGGATGGTTAGTTCTTTGGCCGAGTAGTGGCCGGTGGAATAGACGATCCACTTTTCTGAATAGCCGCTCTCCTCCATTTCCGGCTCGGGGTGAACAGGGCGTGGATGGAACAGGCGGTGCTTGGCGAACTCGGGATCGACGTTGGATTCCCAGTCGAGCATGGCGATGATGAAGTCCAGATCGTGGTGGTGTTCGGGCGGGACGTCCTTCACGAGCAAGTCCCAGGGGACGGCGCGTCCTTCGACCATGGACTGGAACATTCCGAAGACGTCGGAGTTGACCTGCGGCTCGTAGGTGACGAGCGAACCAGGAGCGTGCAGAATCCCGGCGTCGATCTGCCAGCCTGTGCCGGGGCGCAGTTTGTAGGCTTTCGAGTGATAGAGGATTCCGTTGTCGCCTTCGTTCCAGCGCTCGAGGCAGCGGCGGATATCGTCCTTGGTCGTGCCGGGTTCGAGGCCCATGAAGGTATAGGGGAAATTGTTTCCCGTGAAATTGTATTGCGCGGGAAAGTAGTAGGCCTCGGGCTTGCCGCGCTGTCCGACTAGCTTTGCGCACTCCTCGGACTGGTGCATGTGGTGCGGGATGGGGCCGAGATTGTCGAAGAATTTGCAGAGGACGTTCCAGCCGCCTTGCTCGCGCATGACGTCGGCGCCGAGCAAGTCGTCGCCGACGGTCTCAATGGCTTCCTTAAGCAGAGTGCGCTTGCCGGCGCCGAGGTCGATGTAGCTGAGTCCTTCATCAAGCGGGGTTCCGGGACCGTTGGCGGCGTTGGTGGTGGAGGAGAACCAGCGCTCGTCGATACCGCCGCGATGGGCTCCGAGCGCGTATAGGTCGCGCGGATCGAGCTTGAGTCTTCCGCCGGGCATGAGGAACGAGCGAGGCACCCAACAGGGGGCGAGCCTCACGATACCTTCATTGGCGGCGAGCGTTTGTTTCAGAAGCGCGGCGTGGGGCATCGGATCAGTCTAAGTTACCACCGCCGCGATTGTGAGCGCCAGATCAGAGGCGGAATTCAACGCGCTCGGGCAGAGCCCAGCCGCCGTCGGGAAGCTGGGGACGCTCGAGGACGGCGAGAGCGGCTTTGAGGCGGACGGTGGAGGGAGTCGCCGGGTCCTCGATCAGAGTGCGCAGCGTGCGCAGTGCTCCGTAGGCTAGTTCACGAAGCTGGTCGTTTAAGAGCTCGACGTATTCGCGTTTCGCGCGGTGGACGGCTGCTTTGAACTCGGGCTCATTGCGCATCCAATTATGGACGGTTGTGCCGTGGATACCGGTCTGCCGGGCCGCCGCGCTGACCGATTTCCCTTGAGCCAAAGCCACGACAATTGACGCTTGATTAGGTGAAAGGGTGAAATTTGGAACAAGTGATGAAAGTGATGAAATTGGATGAGCGCCAGCTTGCATGCGAGTGCTTCCTCGATTTGAGACTAACATTGCGTGTCAAGGATTTCGTGTAATTTTAAATCGATGCTGTTGTGTTTACAGATGTTTGAGGGATATTGGAGTGGTGTGAATCACCATTTTGAGATTCGTCCTCTGAGGGTGTGCGATGCTGCGGCATTCTACAGCCTTCGACAGGAAGCGCTGGAACGGGAGCCGCGGGCGTTTGGAGAGTCGGTCGAAGAGCATCGACGGACTCCGATTGAAACGGTGGCGGGCCGGCTGCGCGAGAGTGACGATAATTTTGTGATCGGAGCCTTCTTCTTAGGCAAGCTCATGGCAACGGCGGGATTCCTGCGCAATAAGAATCTGAAGAGAAGCCATAAAGGGCGCATTTGGGGAGTCTATGTGGCTCCTTCGGCGCGTAGGCAGGGCGTGGGCCGCGCCATTCTTGAGACGGTGGTCGCCGAGGCGCGGAAACTGGACGGGATGGAGCAGATTTTGCTCACAGTGGGGATGAATCAGACGGCGGCGAAAGCGCTTTATGAGTCGCTGGGCTTTGAAGTGTTTGGGTGCGAGCGGGTGGCCTTACGGGTGGGGAAGGAAGCCGTTGATGAATACCACATGGTTCTTATCTTGTAGGCATTTGCTGAGTTCGCCGGGCGAGTCAGTACAGACACGCCCCGTGCAGTAAGGACCGCGAACGGCAACGCGTATTGGAACTTCAGATCGGGACATCGATGCTTGAGAAGTCCCTCCAAACAGGTTAGAGACAGCAGCGTAAGGGTGAACTCTGCAGATCCGACCACCTGATGCTTCCGCATTACTCCGAACAACCCCGCATTGATCCGGCTACAGGGTGTTAGCGTGCAGGCGGAGCAACTCCGCATTGATGGCGATGCAGGCCAGTTCGTCGGGATCGCAGCCGTGGTTCTTGGGGTGGAGCCACATGCGGAGAAGGGCCAGATCGCGCGGGGCCGGAGTCTCGCGGCCGTTCATGGCGGCCAGAACCCGGAGCGCAATGTCCATCAATTCAGTCTTCACGGTGAAGGATTATTATTGCGCGGCTGAGGGGAGAAGCGCAATCCGGGATTTTTCCGGGGTTGGCACGGAGATGAGGCGGCCATTTCACATGTGTAAACATGACGTGCCATTGACAGAAATCGATTGTCCCCCAAAAACGCTGAGGCGCATACTTCGGGTGTCTAGAATTCGCCTTCAAGGAGGATCTGTATGAGGATTCTAACTAATTGGTCATCCGTCATGGCGAATGGAGCCTTCTCATCTCACAGTGAAGGGTGGGAAGACAGTGCGTGTGACCAACAAGGGGGGCAGGGGGCATACTTTCACAGAGGTAACGAACTTCGGCGGTGGTATAGTTCCGCCTCTCAACATCGGACTTTCTCCAGCGCCGCAATGCACTCCGGGAGGCACGATACTCCCTACCTCCAGGAGCGACCATCGATCTGACGGGTCTCGCTCCCGGCTTGCATCGTTACCAGTGCTGCATACATCCGTGGATGCGTGCCACGATTCGGGTGGAATCGATCCGAGACAGAATCAAATAACTGGTGCTGGAGGAGGGGGTCGAACCCTCATACCCAGTGAAGGATGCGGGATTTTGAGTCCCGTGCGTCTGCCAGTTCCGCCACTCCAGCGATTCGAGTAGAACTTTTTCGAGTATACCATCGGCGCTATCGCAGCCTGCTATGGCGAAGCAAGCTTCGTTCACAATGGCATTCTAGCCGCTGGAGGATAACTCCATTACGATTGCGCGGTCGAATCAGTCGTTTTGTTTTCCGGCCAAATTTATGTTGGTCGCGGCGATGAATCCATGCCCGTGCATGTATCAAAATGCGACCAGTCTAAAGGCTGAGTGCCGGGTTGTAGAGAGGCCACTCACGATTTGTCACCGTCGTCCGGCTGGGTGACCTGATCGTAAATATGCTTGCTTGTTTCCTCGAACGCCGTCTCGAGGGAGCTTGCGACCAGTTCGACGGTTTGGCAACAAGCCGTCGTTTTGCGTGACCTATCCCTAGGAGGAACCTAAATCAGGATCAACCGGAAGCTGGCCCGTCATAGGATCTCGAAGTCGATCGATGCCAGCGATATGATTCAGAAGGAGAGGACGAGTGGCGACCAATTTGCCACGTCGGCTGCAGCCGATCCGCAGATGACCTGGTGGGTCACTAATACGGACCGACGCGGAGACCGCCGCGTTCGGTCTGATCGAGCGCACGGAGCACACGAACATGAAGCCAAAGAACACGATCTGCCTCTGGTTCGACAAGGACGCGCATGAGGCGGCGCGCTTCTACGCCGCTACCTTTCCGGAAAGTGAAGTGATCGCTGTTCACGAGGCGCCCGGTGACTACCCGGGCGGCAATGAAGGCGATGTGCTGACGGTGGAGTTCACCGTTCTGGGCATTCCCTGCCTCGGTCTCAACGACGGCTGGTGGCGGTGAGGCAAAGCGTGCCTTCGAGGCGATGATGCCAATGAAGAAGATCGACATTGCCACCATCGAGGCAGCGCGGCGAGGCTGACACGACGGGTTGCGCCATCTGACCCGGCCCCTCGCCCGAAACCAGAACACGTCTCAAGAAGTTCGCTCAGCGCTTCTCTCAGATAGTGACCAGCGATCACCCTGCCCGCTGTAGCTAGAATCTGCTACTCTGACTGCCATAGATCCATGCCGCTGTCGCGTCTGATCGCCGCCTGTCTCGTCGCCGCCCTTTCTGCTCTTGCGCAGCCGCCGCCTCCGGGCGCTCCAAATATTGCCGCGGCACATATCCATCTCAACTCCAGCGACCCGGATGTTGCTATTACCTTCTGGAATGACGTAATTGGAACGTCCTCTTCCGGCAATGGCGTCAGTACGCTTGGACTCAAAATTCTGTTCACCCGGAAGACGCCCTCCGGACCGAGCACCGGTTCCGCCATCGATCACATCGGTCTAAAAGTTCCCGACCTTCAGCCAGTGGTCGATAGGCTGTCGAAGACGCCTTACAAGTCATTTCGTCCGCAAACACCCCCGGACAGTCTTATGGTGAACGGTCCCGACGGTGTTCGGATCGAGCTAATCGAAGACAGCGCGTTTTATGCGCCGCTTGGATTCGACCACCTCCACCTGAGTTCACGGCAGCCGAAGGAGATGCAGGCGTGGTATATCAAAAATCTCGGCGCCGGGCCGGGTGATAACGCGGATTCCATCCTGATCCCGGGCGCGAATCTGACGATTGCTCAGACGGACGCCCCGGTTCCGAGTAGGGAACGCGCCATAGACCACATCAGCTTTGAAGTGAAGGACCTTGAGAACTTTTGCAGGAAATTGGTTGAGAACGGAGTGAAATTCGATTCCACTCCGCACCCGGCGCCCGAACTTCGTGGTTCTATCGCTCTGCTCAGCGATCCGTGGGGAACGCTAATCGAGTTAATGGAGAAATCCACGAACTGAAAAGCAAGCGTCCTGCCGATCCGCGAAAGCCGCCAAAGCTCCACCAGTGTCCCCGAGGGCAAAGCACGCGCCGCCTGCAACGCCATCAAACCAGACTCTCCGTTCTCGCGTTTGGTCGTCTAGTCCTATCGATCATTGGTTTATTGGGATCACGCCCGGATGGCGGCTGTCCGGAACGTATCGCCCATTCCAGCGCAACGGCCCAGAAGTCCTTAGGCTCGTGGAAACGAAGATGCTGGCGCTGGCTTGTTTCCTCGAAAGTCGTATCTGGATCGCGTGACCGGCGTTCAAGCCAATGGGGAAACCATATCTCTCCCACCAAGGCGCCTCTCTAGAGCTACACTACCCGTCATGGCGATTAATAGCGTAAGCCGGCGTTCCTTACTGAAAGCCGCGGGATCGGCGGGGGTCATTGGGGGATCGCCCGAGACGGCGCTTGCCTTCCAGACGACTGGCCAACTGACGCACGAGGTGGCAACCGGCCCCAGGCAAAAGAGCACACCTAAACACACGATTAAGTTCGCGGTCATCGGACTGGACCATAACCACATCAACGGCATTACTGACACGATCCGTCGCAGCGGTGGCGAACTGGTCTCAGTCCACTCCATAAATCTCCAGGCTCTTGCTGGATTTCAAAAGCGATATGGCGGCGTGAGGGTGGCCCGCAGCGAGGATGAAATCCTGAACGATTCGTCCATCCAACTCGTGTGCTCGGCTGCCATCCCTGATCTGCGCGCACCGCTGGGGGTACGGGCGATGCGCCACGGCAAAGACTTCCTGAGTGATAAGCCCGCCATCACCACGCTGGAGCAACTTGCCGACGTGCGGCGGACCATTCAGGAAACCGGTCGTATTTTTGGCATCATGTACGGGCGCCTGGAGTCAAGGGCAACGATGCATGCCGGTGCGCTGTTGAAGGACGGCGCTATTGGCCGTGTGGTGCAGACGGTCCAACTGGCTCCTCATCGGGTCAACGAGAATAACCGACCCGAATGGTTCTGGGATCCGGTGCGCTACGGCGGCACTCTCTGCGACCTTGGCTCGCACCAGGCCGACGAGTTCGTCTACTTCACGGGATCCACCCTGGTGGAGGTGACGATGTCGCAGGTGGCAAATGTGAATTTCGGCCATCGCCCGAAGTTCCAGGACTTCGGCGACATGATGGTCCACGGTAACGGCGGTCTTGGATATTTTCGCGTGGATTGGTTCACTCCGGATGGGCTGGCAGCGTTTGGCGACGAACGAAGCTTCATTCTGGGAACCGAGGGGTATATCGAAATGCGGAAGACCATCGACATTGCCGGACGACCGGGAGGAGACCACCTCTTGATCGTCGACCGCAAATCGGCTCGCTACATCGACTGCAAGAATCTGGTCTTGCCGTTCGGGCCGCAGTTCGTTGAAGACATCGTGAGCCGCACGCACGTGGCCCAAAATCAGGCTGCCGCCCTGTTGTCCGCCGAACTGGTTCTAAAGGGGCAGAAGAACGCGCGGATGCTGTAGCGGCGCGAAAGCGCCGCTCACAATCTTGCTGCGACGCGCTTCTACGTCACACGCCGTTGCGGATTGGGCTACCTGCCAGGATTAGCGCGTAATCCGGGAGTGACCTAAAGTGGTGGTCGCCACTTTCCGGCAACGCCGTTTTTCAAGAAAGTACCACTCCAAGCTATCGAACGAAGATCTGACAAAGACCGTCTCACGATTCTAATCACGGCGCGCCGCTTTCGCATCATCACGAAGGGTTGATGTTTCTTCGATGCCGGATTCACCTTCAGCACAAGAAGCCGTGCCAGCAGTGTTTGTGCTCACACTCGCTCAGCAATTCTTATGATCTGGGCACCCGTCGCGTCAGATGCTGTAAGTCTTCACCGATCGCACGCTTGACGCCGGGCTGCTGGATGGAGATCTGGCAAACAGGCGCTCCTAACGCACCTGCCACACAATGAGCGAGCTTGGCTCTCGCTGATGGACCGGATGGGTGTGGATCGAGCGGCAAGGCGACAGCAGGCGTCGGCTGCCGAGGTTGCGAGTAGGGTCCGCTCTACTCCGTCGCGCCCAGCTTACGCAGTAGCGCCACTGTTTGCGGATGCGGCCCGCGGCGGACCGGAGTCGGGTCGTCATCATCCACGACAACCCTGCGGCCGGGCGGAGGCGAAAGGAGCGCCTTGAGCGGCGTCTGCCCTTGCTTGTTCTTGGCGTTAATCTGGGCGCGGCTGTCCGCCAGAAGTTGCACCACGCTCGGGTGCCCCATGAGCGCAGCCGCGTGAAGCGCGGTGTCGCCGGTCTGGCTGACGGCGTTGACTTCGCCGCCGAGCTCGATCGCCGCCTTCACCGCTTCGTAGACCTGGCTTTCGGGCTCGATCTTTCCGAAGTCGATCCGGGCGATCCCACGCCTGCTGGCGCGGTTGCTCAAGCCAAGTCCCGCGGCCAGCAGCAGCGGCGTCGATCCATTCGGCATCGCCAGATTTGGATCGGCCCCGCCAGCGCGTAGAGCACGCATGATGTCCGCCTCCACGAAGCGAGCGGCGAGTAGATAGGGCGTCGAGCCGATCAGGGGAGCGAGCAGATTGTAATCCATAGTGTCGCGGCGCACCGGAGTCCCCTTGACCATGCGGAGGTTGGGGTCGGCCCCGCGAGCGAGCAGGGCTTTGACGAGCGTCAAGTCGCCGCGCAATACAGCGGCGTGCAGCGGCGCATATCCGGCGGCCATCGCGTTTGGCTCAGCGCCCTTCTCCAGGAGGGCGAGCCCGACGCCGGTCTGTCCACTGTGTGCGGCAAGCGTCAGAGCCGGGGTTCCATCGGCGAGCGCGTCGTTTGCGTTGGCGCCGAACTCGAGCAGCAGCTTGGCCGATTCCACATCTCCGGTGCGCGCGGCGAATAGCAACGCGGTGCTGCCGCCCCTCATCACTGTGTAGTTCAGCTTCTCCCGTCCCGCGCGCTGCGTCTGCTCTCCGACCACTGTTTGCGGCCAGGAGCGCGATCGCGCCTTTAGATCGGCGCCCGCGACAAGCAGCAGGCGGACGACTTCCGAATGCTTCTGCGCGGCAGCCCACATAAGCGGCGTCTGATCGTGCTCGGTCTCCTTCACGTTGACCTCGGCGCCGGCGGCGATCAGCGCTTTGATCGCACGCGCATCCCCGGCGCGGGCGCAGCTCATCAGGACAGTCTCACCGTGGAAGAGCTTTGCGTTCGGATCGGCCTTCGCCTTCAGCAGCAGCTCGACCATGACGCCGCTGCGATTGTTGCAGGCCAGATGCAAGGGCGTCACGCCTGTATCAGTGGCGGCTCCGGGGCGCGCCCCGGAGCGAATCAGAAGCTCGGCTATCGCCACATCGTCGCGGTGCGCAGCCCAATGGAGCGCGGTCGAACCATCGGGCTCGGCGGCGTTTACGCCGATGCGCCGCGGCGCCAGCACACGAGCGGTCTTCGTGTCCTGCTTTTTCACTGCTTCAATCAGACGCAGGTCGCCGCCGTTTGCGGCGGTCAGGATCGCCGCCATCGGCAGGCTAAGGGAAAAGCGCGCTAGTGTTCGCATGGCCGCGCTCTATCTAACTCAAAGCCAGGATCTTCGGGTCGACCTTTTTGGTGCTGTCGCCGATCTTGTCCCACGGCAGGCCGAGATTCTCCATCAGGGTCAGGTGCAGATTCGACAAGCGCTCGCCTTTGAATCGGACGTGCCGTCCGCCCTTGAGTGTGCCCGCGCCGCCGCCGGCCAGCACGATCGGGATATCGATCGGTGAGTGGCTATTGCTGTCCGACATGCCGGCCCCGTACATCAAGGTCACATGGTCGAGCAGAGTGCCATCCCCGTCCGGAGTCGAGCGCAACTTCTCCAGCAGGTACGCAAACATGCGCACGCAGTACGCGTTAATCTTGGCCACCTTCTCGACTTTGTCCGGCTCGCGCTGGTGGTGCGAGATCGGATGGAACGCGTCGGGCACGCCGATCTGCGGGAAAGTCATTCCGCTGTGCTCGCGCCCGATCATGAACGTGATGACGCGCGTCAGGTCGGTTTGGTAGGCGAGCATCTGCAGGTCGAACATCAGCTTCAGGTGGTCTTCCCAATTTGCGGGAATGCCGCTCGGATTCTTCACCACTGGCATCGCCTGGTGACTCTGCCTCTCGGCGATCTGAATGCGCTTCTCGATTCCACGCACCGATTCCAGGTACTCATCGAGCTTGGTTCGGTCGGAAGCGGGCAGAGTACCTTGCAAGCGCGCGAGTTCATCGCGGACCGAATCGAGCAGGCTCTTCTGGTGCTTCAGGCGAGCGACGCGCTCCTTTGGATCGGTGCTCTGGCTATCGCCGAACATGCGCTCGAAAATGATGCGCGGGTCGTTCTGCATCGGCAGTGGCGTGTTCACGCTGCGCCAGCAAATGGTATTGGTGTAGGCGCAGGCAAATCCGGTGTCGCAAGCGCCGGCGGTGTCGGCGGATTCCATCGCCAGCTCCATCGACGGCAACTGCGTGTCTTTGCCGATCTCGCGCGCCAGGATCTGGTCCATCGAAGGGCCGGCGTCCAGCAAAGTCTCGCTAGTCGGCGGAGAGACGTTTGTGAGGAAGCGTGTGGAAGCCTTGGCGTGCGCGCCGCCCGGACGGCCGGGCGTCGGAATGCAGTTCAGGCCGCTGACCACAAGGATCTGCTCGCGGAACGCCGCGATGCCTTCAAGCGTCGGAGTGAGTTTGTAATCCCTGCCCTCCGTCGCCGGCAGATACTGCTGCATTATCATGCCGTTCGGCACGTAGACAACGCCGAAGCGGTGGACGGGTTTCGCGGCCGCTGAGGCGCGAAACGCCGGAACCATGCTGTCCAGCAGCGGCAATCCGAGCGTGGCTCCAAGCCCCCTCAGGACGGCTCGCCGCGGCAGTGCTTTGTTGAAAGCGATCATTGCAGTTCTCCTTGCTTCTTTCCCTGGGCCAGATTCCCATTGATTGCGCTGCGCATCGTCCCCATAATGAAGGGCGGACTTTTTGCTATCTCGACGATGATCGAAGACCATCGGTAATCCTTCGCGGCCGCTTCCTTCACCACGCGGCGGACGGCGGGTTGGTCGGTGTCCTCAAGCCCGCGTCCGATACCGTACGCCATCAGCTTGCCTGCCAGCGTGCGAATGAATTCGGTGTTGTTCGCGGCCAGATATTGACGGAGCCCCGTGATCCCGTCGAACTTCGTACCATCCGGCAGGCTTGCGCTCGCGTCAACCGGAACGCCGTCGGCCGCGTCGCGCCACTTGCCGAGCGCGTCGAAATTCTCCAGCGAGAAGCCGAGCGGATCCATGCGCTGGTGGCACGAAGCGCAGACCGGATTAGCGCGATGCTCCTGCATGCGGTCGCGCAGCGACTTTGGCGCGCCATCGGCGCCCGGCTCCTTGAGCGCTGGGACCTCGGACGGTGGGGGCGGCGGTGGCGCTCCCAGGAGGTTGGCTAACAGCCAACGTCCGCGCATCACCACTGAAGTGCGGTTCGGATAAGACGTGACGCTGAGCACGCTCGCCTGGCCGAGCAGTCCGCCGCGTTTGCCGTCGGGGAACGTTACCTTGCGGTAGCGATTGCCATAGATATTGGGAATTCCGTAGTGGCGGGCGAGCCTCTCATTGATGTACGAGTAATCGGCCGCCAAGAGATCTACTACGCTGCGATCCTCGCGTAGCTGCTCGGCGACAAAGACGCGCGTCTCCTCGCCCATGGCTTCGCGCAAGTTCTCGTCCCATTCGCCGAAGAGGTCGGAATCCGGGACGATACCGACGATCTTGTTCAGCTCGAGCCAGCGCGTGGCGAAGTTGTTGACCAGCGCCTGCGAGCGGGGATCGCGGAGCATGCGGCGCACCTGGCGCTCGATCTCGATGGGACTCTTGAGCTTGCCCGAGGTCACAGCGCCAAGAAGTTTGTCATCGGGCAGGCTTCCCCAGATGAAGAAGGAGAGCCGCGAAGCGAGCTCGAAATCGCTGAGCCGGTAGGGGACGCCCGCTGTCGCTCCGGCAGGCTCTCTTTGAATACGGAACAGAAAGCTCGGCGCCGCAAGGATGCGCTCCACGCCCCGCCGGATGCCTTCATCAAAGGTTCGGTCGACGCGGCCTTCCTTATAGAAGGCCATCAGCGTGTCGATTTCATGAGTGGCCACCGGACGCCGGTACGCCTTCCGCGCCAGGTTCGACAGAATCTTCTGCGCGCAGGGCCTCTCTTGCGCCGCCGTCTCGGGTCGGCAGATGAAAATCTTACGACGACTCTCCGAGTCGCCCGGTTTGACGTCGCCGTAGGGTCCGCCCACGAAGATGAACTCGACGGCCGGATTGCCGTAGTAATATTCGTTGGTCGACCGCGCGAATCCGCGCTGCGGCGGTTGGAGGATTCCCTCCTCCTCCCAGTTGCGCTGCACGAAAGCGACCTGCACCTTGCGGCTCCCGGCCTTCACAGGCGCGCGGACTTCCAGCTTCAGATCGGCCTCATGCATGTACTTCTCGAACTCGGGATCGCCCTGCGTGTTGCCGGCGAAGCTCTCCGGCATCGTCGTGCCTTTGGCCTCGCCCCCCACGCGAAAGCGCTTGAGCAGCGCGCCGTCAATGCGGATCTCAAGCACATGAGGCTCGCCCATTCCGATGATGTAGTCGTACTCCTCGCGGCGCAGCAGGACCTTGAAATTGTACTCGGCGTCGACCGGGAAATGATGCCGGACCACCGCGCCGCCGTGCGTGCCGAACGGCAATTCGTCACTCATGCGATGATCCTGGAACAGCGTCTTCGAATACTTCCAGGTGTCGACGACCGGGTGAATCGTCGTGTCTCCGATCGCGATGCGGCTGATCACGCGCGCGGCGGAGAGGTAATTCTCGAGCAGCGCGGGCGAGACGGAGAGCACGCTGGCAAGGTTGTCGAATCCCTCCTGATCGGATTCGTCCGCGGAAAGGATCTTGCGCGCGTCCGCTTCCACGCCGAGCAGGTCGCGGACGGCGGCCGTGTACTCGGCCCGGTTCATGCGGTGCACGGCGACGCGTCCGGGCTTCGGATTGATTGCGGCAGCGGCGTCGAGCGCGGTTTCGAGTTCGGCGGTGACTGCAGCGTAGGTGGCCTTGTCCGGACGCGGAAGGCCCGGCGGCGGCATCTCGCCGGTCCGGAACTTTCGAGCGACCTTCTCCCACAACGTCGGATGATCGGCGGGACGAGCGGCGTCGACCGTTTCGAGCTCGATACTTCCGGTCTTGAGCTTGGAGCTGTGGCAGGCCACGCAGTACTTTTTGACGACGCCCTGAGCCGACGGCTTGGGCTTCGCACGCTGCTGCGGCTCGGCGAGCAGACTCGAGTAGCCTGCAATCGCCATCATCGTCACACTTGTCGCCAGCGCCGCGCTTCTGCTCACCGATGTACGCAACCTCTCCAGGTTTATTGTATCTGAATTGGTCGAACCTTCGTGGTGTCCCGAGCTTCTGGGCGGATCGTAAGTCGTGCCCCGGCGATTCTAATCAACTGAACCTGCCCGAACTCGCTTACAGAGGCGGTTAGGAAATGAGGAAAGACTTCAGGGTCAGACGCTTCGGCTTTTGAAAGGTCCATCCGGTTCGTCCTCTGACTAAACCAGTACGAGAACCAAATTAAAGATTGGTACTACCATTCACAAGCTGCCGGCTTGACATTGCCGAGGCACTCCAGTAAATTCAGTGGCGCCCGGACCTGAATGGTTAAACCTTGGGACACGCGGCAAACCAACTTGGGAGAGACTCACAATAATGAGACGAAGAGACCTGTTTAAAGTGGCCGCGGCAATTCCGGGCGTCGCAGCGGCGGCGCGGATCGATGTATCGTCGATCAAGACGCGGGCAGCGAAAAAGGTTGAAATCGTTTACAAGTCGCCGCATCCCGGTCCGAATGGACTCCAGACCACGAAGGAAGGCCTCTGGATCCTGGACCACGGCGCTGAAGGCTGGGTATCGCTGGTGAACCCATCCGATGGCAAGGTAATCCGCGAGTTCATGGTCGCCGGGCTAGACGCGCCAAGCGGGATCACCGTGGATCCGGACAACAACATTTGGATCAATTCGAGCCACAACTGCATGACCATCACCTGCAGCTCGCAGGACGGTAAGGTGACGGCGAAGCGTTGGACCCACGGAGCGCAGCGGCCGCTGAGGATGAAGGGCGATCCGCCGTCGGCGCGGACGCCTCTCGAGCCAGCCTATCCGCGCCCTCAGACGGCGGCGGCTCCGGCGGGCGGCCAGGGCCGCGGCGGACGCCGCGCACCGGCGCCGTACGGGCAGCTCCCATCAGACGCGACAACGGGAGTCACTGGCATGGATGGCGCCCAGGGCATGGAGTTTCGCGACGGTTTCCTCTATTACGCCTCTCTTCCAGCGCGCGTCGTCTACGTAGTGGACCCGAAGACGTGGGAAGTGCAGACCACATGGGCGGTGGCCGGCAATCGCGCTCACGGCGTGGGGTGGGACGGCGATACGCTCTGGGTGGCGGACACCAACTGGCGCGCCTTCTTCCGACACGATATGAAGTCCGGTCAAATCGTAGAGAAGATCCAGCTCACTGAAAAGGACCCCCTCATTCACGGTGTCACTATTCGCGACGGTTACATGTGGTACACCGACGACGTAGGCTACATTTGTAACTTCAAGCTGTAAAAATCCCCCGCGGCCGCCCGAATGGTCGAAACCCGGCTGGCTCTGATGTAGTTTATCGTCGTGAACGTGTAGCGATCCTGGATCGTCTTCAAAGTATTGCTTGCTCATTGCCGTTCGGATTAGCATGTGAAGGCGGCTGCTGCTTCAGGAGCGCTGTCTTTTCCAGAATCTCTACTCGCGCATGATGCCGCGCGGGTGCATTCACATCAACGAAAAGTTCATTCAGCAGAACTGAGACCTCACATCGACTTCCACGGGGTCACCCCCGAGTATTCGCTGTTACTTAACTTGGGTGTCAAATTCCGGTAGTGGGTCAGTTTGAATCCAAACTGACCCACTACCAGATCCCGAGCTCGGCAACATGCATTTTCTGAAAGCGCAACCGATGGCCGCCTTGCACCTTCGTCTGCGGCGAGAACTGCCCGATCTGCCGCGGGAGCACATCTTTTTTCACGGGAGCCCTACGCGCCTTCACTCATTGATGTTTCCCGCCTCTGCAACGGACTCGACAACAAGCCCCAGCTTTCCTTCATATCGAGTAATTACGGACCATTGAATGGGGTTAGTGAGCAAGGCGCGAAGGATCTGCTGTTGGAGGAGATCAGCGAGTACCTTCCAATTACGCCAGCCGACACAGAGCATTGCGAGTTGAATCCCAACACGAGCGTACCTTTATTCATCAACACCATCGGTGCTTGGCCTAATCGACCAGGACCCAAATCGAAGGTGAAAAACCTCTACCTGGCGGGGGACTTTGTGAAGAATGCGATCGATTTGGCGTGCATGGAGGGCGCTGTTTCCGCCGCACTGGAGGCAGCCGGTCAGATCCTCGCCGACCACGGAGAGGCGGGATCGCGTCCGGTTGTTCGGGTGCCGCCGGTGTGGCCGCGCGTGTGGATGGTGTCCGCCCGCATTCTGTTGATCCCTGTAGTCGCCGTGACGGCCTGATCGCCTGGCTCGAAGAAAAACTCTCACCGCATCGACCCGACGCCTCCAGCGTCCACCGTAGGGCGACGCCCAGGCTTCAGATGGACGCGCGTTCTCCCCGCAAGCGGTAAATGCGGACGACTTCCGATCCGCCGCGATTTACCGGTTTGTGGTCGCGGTCCCGGAGCCGCCGCCGTCGGGCACGAGCAGGCGGATCATGCCGTCCTGCCTGGAGGTGAGGAACAGCTCGCCGTCGCGGCTGCGGCTGATGTGCAGGTCCGCCCGAGGCATCTTCGCGCCCATAGTCTCGTCGATCAAATCGCGGAACGTCACGTCCACGCGTTTGCCATCCGCAGCGCGCACATAGAGTTGGATTTCTTCGATCGGCGCGACGGTCTGGGGAATGCCGTCGTCGGCTTTTTTCATCGCGGCAAGGTCGGCGGCAAACATGCGTCCCGACTGGATGTCGCCAAAGACGAATTTACCCCTCAGGGCAGCAATACGCCCGTGATAGGCGAAGCCATCGGTCACGGCTCGGCCCTCGTCGTGATCGTAGACCGCAACGGGGTATGAGAATCCATCCTTCACTCGACCGCTCAAAATCTCGGGCGGAAGCGGGTACAACTCATTCAGAGCTCCGCCACGCGGCCGTGCGTTCTCGAAGTAACCTTCGCGCCGCATCCAGCCGTAGTTCTCGCCGTTGCGGACGATGTTGATCTCTTCAATGTGGTTCATCCCGATGTCGGAGGCGAACATCGTTCCGTCGATGTCCCATGAAAGCCTGTGGGCGTTGCGGAACCCGTAGGCATAGATTTCGCCGAACGTCTTCGGATCCCCATCGGCGGCGAACTTGTTCGCCATCGGAATCGTGTAATCCCCGAGCCCCTTCTGCCCGCGCGACACGGACGGACTGCGCGGATCGATGCGCAGAATGGCCGTCATGATCGAGTCGAGCCGCTGCGTTTGGGAAGGATTGTTCGCGTTCGGCCCGCCGCCATTGCTGAACCCATGATCGCTGCCGCTAGTGTAGAGCAAGCCGTAATCCGGATCGCCAGGTTTTGCCGCCGTGTTGAACTCGACCGCGCCCATCGGATGGCCAAGATTGGCAACGACGTGGGCCCCGCGAAAGAGTTCACGCCGTGTGCCCTGGAACGTATTGGCAGCCGGATTCGTCGCGTGCCACTCCGTGATGACGTTGTGATAAGTCACGTCCTTCAAGCCATAGCCGATCGGAATGAAGTCCGGTGTTTTGGGATTCCCCGGCGCCTTCTCGCCATGCACGGTGTAGAACAGGCCGTTCGTAGCGAACTCAGGGTGAAAGACGAAGCCGATGAACCCGCTTGACAGGCGCGTATAGATCGCGTTGGGAAAGGTCGCGCCGACGTCCGCGTACACTCGGGCCTGATTGTTCGCGTCGATCCGATACAGAAACCCTCGCGTATCGTTGGCGAAGCGGCGGCCATCGGGGAGATCGCGCACGTAATTCACACGCGCCCAGGCGGCCGGTGCCACGTCCTGGTCGGGCGGACGAAGGTTGCGCGTGTCGGGCAGGCGTGCGAGATCCTTGACTTCGACGGCAAGCCCGCGCTTCACGATCGGTTCCGGAATTGGGTTGCTGGTGATCGGCGCATCGGCAGCACCGGCCGTCCAGATGGCGAGGAGCGGAAAAATACCGAGCGGCGTGCGAGTACGCATAAACCCTCCCGATGCTCTCTTTTCGCAAGTCATCATACCAGAAGCGCCGCCGTGCGGCACGGCGAGGTAGCGGGGAGGCGCGCTTATGGCCAGCGGCGCGCGAGGATCGATGTTGAAATGCAACATGGACTAGATCCGCGGATCCGAGCGCCCTGATAGTTTGACTAGTCCCCTTCGAGTCAGTTGGAAGTGTCACGTCCGACCTGCAGAAGTGGCCGTCCCGGATTGGAAATGTTTTTCGGAATTCCGGATGGTGGAGGCCGAATACCCAACGGCTAAGTGGTGCGTGACGGGACGGTCACACACCACCTAGTCCCATACTCGCCCTTTAGGCCTATCATCAGCAAGCGGAAGACGTTTGCTCTGTGGGCGGAACTTCCAATTCCGAAAGGCGGTAGGATCGCTATTTGCTGCGTCTGCACCTTGTGGCAGAGGAGAGGCTCATCGGCGGCGACAGGCGTTTCACCCTAGAAAGGCACGCGTTCCCCTTAGCTAAATAAGTACCAACGGCCTATTTTCCTGTCCTGTCAACACAGGATAGTCTTGAGCATGACTTGTACGAAAAAAGAGATGCGCGACCAGCGAACTCCTGATCAGCCAGAGAGCGCAAAGCATGACGACCTTGTGATAGTTGACGAACTGGTCATTCAGCTGATCCGCAGACAACTTCGTCAGGTTGGCTGCGTTTCGCCTTAAACTTTTAGTCAATCGGCGTCGAGTCCGACTACGCCAAGATTTACGGGAGACCAGTTGAAGCGTACTCAGCGGACCGCAGGTCTCAAGCCGATTTGGGATCGTTCGCGCTCGCGCCGTTCCATTTTGGCTTTCAGTGCGTCTTGGATAACGATACACGCCATTTCATTAGGGTCTAGATCGCGACGGTCCAGACCATTGGCCCGCCCATCAGGTCCACCGCTGATTCTGTCGGGTTATAAAAAGGACACGATATGCACATCCCGCGTCGCAGCGCAACGCCGCGACTCACCCTGACCGCTTGTTAGCTCCTTTTTATAACCCGACATAATCAACCCGACACGCACTGGCTTGCGCACCACAGCGAACGTTTAGTCGGCGGAATCTTGCTCGGATTCGGTCTGGTGTATGGGTTGGTGACTTTGCTGCTCACACGCCTGGAGGGTTGACCCTTCATGCCGTGGACATCGCTGTTAGGGCTTGGTACGCTGGCCTTGAGCCAGTGAACCGTACACGCCTCAGCCTCTGGTATGTGGTGAGCTACTTGGGCCTCACAGGGTTGCTTCTGTGGTTTTTTCCCCAGCAGACGTTGAGGCTTCTTCTCTCGAACGGCGATTATGGGACCGTGATGCCGCGGATGGTGGGCCTTTTCATGTTCTGTCTGGCGATCGTGATTGCGCAGATCATTCGGCTCCGTGCGCAACCGCTGTATGCCACGACCCTAGGAGTGCGCGTAGTCTTCCTAGTAGGGTTCCTATTCCTGTATTTGAAGTCGCGCGACCCGCTGTTCCTCGTGATTCTCGGCGTCGTGGGATTCGGCGTCCTGCTCACCGGCTTTAACTATTTGCGCGAGCGCCGCATAAACCATCCTGCGATGACGCGGGCCTGAAATTCGATGTGCCTCATTCCCTTGCCTACCACGATTATTTCGTTTCGACCTGCATAGTTCAGACATCTGTCACTCGTTACCAGTTAGAAAGTCAACAGGAATGGCCGGCTTTAGGCGCGCGGTCGCGCGGTCGAAGTTTCCTACGACGCCACCAACATGCCCGCCGGAAAGTATAATGACGCCATGTACGCCGGGATGAAGCTGGGATCGCTGGCCACCGTGTTGCTTGCCACCGCCTCCGCTCGAGCGCAAACGTTCTCGATCGAAGATGTCGCGTTCTTTGAAGCGAAAATTCGGCCCTTGCTTGCGTCGCAATGTCTGGGGTGTCATTCGAATTCGCGCAAATCGCCACCAGCAAACCTGACTCTCGACTCCCGAGCCGCGATACTCAAAGGCGGCGATTCGGGGCCCGCGGCTATCGCAGGAGATCCTGCGTCCAGCCGGATCCTGCAGGCCCTTCGCTACCAAGGCCCGCAGATGCCCCCGTCCGGAAAACTTCCCGGAGAACAGATTGCGCTCATCGAGCAATGGATCGCCAAAGGCCTGCCATGGCCTGCCGAATCGGCACCGGCGACTGCTCCGGCCGACGCGACGAAAGCCCGTGCCGCCAAACGTTGGGCTTGGGAGCCGCTTCACCCCTCCAGTCCGCCGGAGGTGAGCAATGCCGCTTCAGCGCCTACTGCGATCGACCGTTTTATCCAGGCGAAACTAGAAGCCGCGAACCTCAAGCCCGCCCCTGCCTCAGACCGCCGCACACTCCTTCGGCGCCTCTCGATCGATCTGGCCGGGCTCGCGCCCACCTACGCCGAAGTGCAGGCCTTCGAGAACGACACGAGACCCGACGCATATGAGCGTCAGGTGGACCGCTTGCTAGCATCGCCTACCTTCGGAGAGCGATGGGGCCGCCATTGGCTCGATCTGGCGCGCTACGCCGATTCCGGTACGCTTGGCATTCGCTTCCCCCTGGCAATCACGTATCGGGACTGGGTAATCGACGCGTTCAATCGCGATGTCCCTTATGATCGCTTCGTTACCCTGCAACTGGCGGCCGACCAAGTCGACCTTCACAATCGGCCACAGGACGTCGCGGCGCTCGGCTTTATCACGTTGGGCAACGACCTGTATCGTGCCACTGAACTGCCCGATCGGGTGGACGACCGCATCGACGTGGTTACACGCGGTCTGCTCGCCTTGACCGTGAGTTGCGCACGCTGCCACGATCACAAGTACGATCCCATTCCCACCCACGATTACTACTCTCTCTATGGCGTGTTCGCCAACACGCAGCTCCTCGGGTTCGCGAAGGAGATCGCGCGGAACGGCAAAATGGCGGGCGCCTCCTGGTATGAAGACCGCATCGCGCTTCGCGCTCAGACCCGCGAGGACTACCGGAACGAGCGCATCAGGGCTATCCGCGAGGATTATCGCCAGCCTGCCGAGACTGAGAAGTATCGCAAGGCCGCTGAGGAGACTCGTTCGTATTCGTCCGCTCACCGAGACGTGTACGCGCGCGAGCATAACCTCAATGCCTACATGCTGGAACGCTGGGTCCACTCGATCGATACCCACTCCGACCCAACCGACATTCCGGTTGAAGATTTCGGCTTCGTGATGACCGAAGGCGATTCGAATACAACGCGCGCACTTCGCCGGGAATACGAAGACATGGTGAGCGATTTCGCGTGGCGTGGGTCGAGGGAAAGGGTGATTTCATTAGCGGACGAACGCATAATTCGCCCCGCGCATGTGCTGGTCCGTGGCAACTTCTACGATCCAGGCGAAGAAACGCCGCCGTGCTTCGTAACTGCCCTCTCCGGACCGCGACGCGCCTGCTTCACGCACGGCAGTGGCCGCGCCGAGCTGGCCGACGCCATCCTGCACGGCCCTGTTCCCATCGCCTCGCGCGTCATGGTGAACCGGGTTTGGGGGCATTTGTTCGGCGAGGCCCTGATTCGATCCGTCAGCGATTTCGGCAGCCGCGGCGAACAGCCCACACATCCCGAACTGCTCGATCATCTTGCGGCGCAATATGGCCGGGACGGTTGGTCCACCAAGCGCCTGATCCGCTCGATCGTTCTCACCGCAGCTTACCGGCGAGCTTCCAACGCATCGCCCGAAGCGCTCGCGCACGATCCTGAGAATCGCCTTCTCAGCCACACGCACCGCCGCCGGTTCGATTTCGAATCGCTGCGTGATTCCGTTCTTTTGTTCTCCGGCAGGCTCGATACGGCCATCGGGGGCAAACCGATCTCGCTGACCACAATCCCAGCGGATCCTCGACGAACGGTCTATGCGTATATCGAGCGGGAACGTCCGCTGCCGCTCTTAAAGATCTTCGATGTCGCCGATCCGGAGCAGCACACCCCTGCTCGCGGCGAAACGGTGGTCCCGCAACAGGCGCTGTTCCTGATGAACAGCCCGTTCCTGCAGGAAATGTCATCGTGGATCGATCAATTGATTGGCCAGACTCCGGACTTCGTCGGTGAGCTGTTCCGGCGGATACTCGCACGCAATCCATCTGCGGAAGAACGCAAGGTGATTACGGCGATCGCGGAGCGTCAGTCTCCTGCGGCCGAACCGACGCCGGAGCTGCCGTGGCGTTATGGCGCTGTAAGCTTTGATGCCGTCGCGGGCCGCGTGGAAGAGTTTCGCGCGTTTCGATATTTCACTGGTTCGTCCTGGCAGGCAGCTTCCATGCTGCCGGATGTGAAAGAGGGCATGGCGTCCATTACGGCTTCGGGTGGTTCGCCGGGAGACGCTTTGGAGAACGCGGTATCGCGACGATGGGCCGCCCCGCGCGATATCACGGTTCGTGTGACGTCAGTGCTCCTCCAGCGGCGCAATCAGTTTGCCCAACGCTTTCACTGGACCAATGGCGTTCGCGGCTCGCTGGTTTCAAGCCGCAGTGGTCTGATTGGTCAGTGGCTGATCGACGGTCCGGCAAAGGGCTCCAAGATTGTGGACTTGGACGAATCGAAAGCCGTAGCCAATGTGGAATCGATCCGCTTGAAGGCGGGCGATACGCTCGACTTCGTCGTCGATTCGCGCGATGACCCGGAACTGGATGCCTTCACATGGAAGATCAAAATCGAAGATACAGAGGGGGCAGATGCTTGGGATTCCGAGCAGGACTTCAGAGGACCGCCGGTTCGCCCGCTGACTTCGCGCGCCCGAGCCGCGCAAGTGCTTCTGATGTCGAATGAATTCGCATTCGTGGATTAAGGAGAAGTGGTGATCAATCCGTACTCACGCCGTCGCTTTCTCGAATACGGCACACTCGGTCTCGGGAACCTGGGTCTCGCGATGCTACTGCGGGCAGGCGAGGAGATCCCGAATCCGCTCGCTTCCAAGACGCCGCATTTTGCGCCCAAAGCCAAGCGCCTTATTCATGTGTTCTTGAACGGCGGCATGTCCCATGTGGACACTTTCGACCCCAAGCCCGCACTTAATAGGTACGCGGGCAAGGCGCTGCCCGTGCACCTCCGCACGGAGCGCAAGACCGGCGCGGCATTCCCTTCCCCATTTGCATTCCGCAGGTTCGGGCAATGCGGTACGGAAATCAGCGAGATCTTCCCGAAAATTGGAGAGTGTGCGGACGACCTCTGCGTCATCCGCTCCATGCACACCGATATCCCGAACCACGAGCCTTCCTTCCTGATGATGAACTGCGGTTCAACGCAGCAGGTCCGGCCGAGTATGGGTTCATGGCTCACCTACGGATTGGGTTCGGAGAACCAGAACCTGCCAGGCTTCATCGTCTTATGTCCCAATGGCCTGCCGACCAAAGGGGCCGTTAACTGGCGCTCCGCGTTTCTGCCGGGGGCGTACCAGGGCACCCACATCGATTCCAGCCGCAAACGCGTTGAGGATCTTGTTGAGAACATCTCGAACGCTTCGCTGACGCGCGAGGATCAGCGCTCGGAACTCGATGCGTTGCGTGCGATGAATCAAACGCACGCGGCAGCCAGAGAGGACGATCCCGCTCTTCATGCCCGGCTGCAATCGTTTGAACTGGCGTTTCGCATGCAGATGGAGGCGCAGGATGCTTTTGATATTTCGAAAGAGCCGGATTCAGTTCGCAGTTTGTACGGCGATACACTGCATGGCCGGCAGATGCTGATCGCTCGCCGGCTTTCGGAACGCGGCGTTCGCGTAGTGCAGGTCTGGCATGGCGCGGGGCAACCGTGGGATTCCCACAATGACATTAAAGGTAATCACAGCCGTCTGGCGCACGAAAGCGATCAACCCGTGGCTGCGCTGCTGCAGGACCTCAAGCAGCGCGGTCTGCTCAACGAGACGCTCGTGCTCTTCTCGCCGGAATTTGGCCGAACGCCCGTAGTGGAGCTTGCGGACTTCGGCTCGAATTTGAACGGTGACGCGGGCCGCGATCACAATTCGTACGGCTTCTCCGCCTGGCTGGCGGGCGCGGGGGTGAAAAGCGGACAAACTTACGGCGCAACCGATGAATTCGGTTTCCG
>Ga0075421_100000371_pt1 | contig 45639 bp, 44 predicted proteins | sample SoiMetdeltSBSDD5_FD_75292 | JGI IMG/M metagenome (GOLD analysis project Ga0075421, IMG submission 75292) | Bulk soil microbial communities from a Populus tree surrounding site in Tennessee, USA - Soil MetaG P. deltoides SBSDD5 | ecosystem: Environmental > Terrestrial > Soil > Tree plantation... | reverse complement strand
AACGAGTGCCGACAGTGCAGAAATTGCAACGGTTCCCGTCCCGCGTCGCGGCAAATTCCAGCCAATGGATCGAACGATCCGAACGGCCCCGAACGGTCGGAACGACCCGAACGGTTGGAACGACCCGAGCGGTCCGAACGACCCGAACGGTCCGAACGACCCGAACGGTCCGAACGACCCGAACGGTCGGAACGACCCGAACGGTCCGAACGACCCGAACGGTCGAACGGTCCGAACGATCCGAACGGTCCGAACGATCCGAACGATCCGAACGATCCGACCGACTCACTCTTTAATACAAGTAATGAGAGACCAGATCCGGGGGAAGTTGACTTTCTCGACCGACACCGGTCGCAGGCCCGCCTGCGCGAGGAACGCCGGCATCGCCAGATCCGCCTTGAACCCGACGTGGATCGTCAGCGGGGAAATGGCGCGTTCGATGCGCGACATGAGCGGGTGTTCGCTGCGGAAGTGATTCAGGATCACGATGCGTCCGCCAGCCCGGCAGACGCGCTTCATCTCGAGCGCCACCTTCACCGGATCGGGGACGACGCTGATCATGTAGGGCGCATAGACGCGATCGAAAGAGTCGTTGGCAAACGTCAGATGCGCCGCGTCGGTTTCGAGCAGCCGGACATTCCGGAGCCCGTGGCGGGCGATCCGATCCCGTGCCTTTTCGAGCATCGCCGACGACAGGTCGATGGCCGTCACCTGGCAGTCGCGCGGGTACAGCGGCGCATTGATGCCAGTGCCGGCACCCACCTCCAGCACACGATCGCCCGGCCGAAGCTCCATCCGCGCGATTGCCCGGATCCGGCCGGGCTGGAGGATCGGGCCAAAGATGATGTCGTAGATTGGGGTGAGTTTGGCGTAGACCCGGTCGATGAGCGCGTTGCCGACGGTCGCGGCTGACAGCGCTTCAGCGCCGAAACGGTCGTGTTCGCGAAGGGAAAGAGCCATCCCTCCCACAAACGCAAGGAACGATCCGAACGAACTGAAAGATCCGAACGATTCGAACGTTCCGAACAGTTAATTCCGGTTACAGATCACCAGCGACCACAGCCGCGGCACGCTCACCTTTTCGATCGACGTCGGCCTGAGCCCGGTCTGCGCGAGGAAGCCTGGCAGATCGAGATCCGATTTGAAGCCGATGTGCACGGTGAGCGGCGAGAGCGCGCGGTCGAGCCGCGACCACACGCGACTCGCGCTGCGGAAATGATTCAGAATGACGATCTTCCCGCCGGGCTTGCAAACGCGGCGCATCTCGCTCACGACCTTCACCGGATCCGAGACGCAATTCACGAGGTACGGCGCGTAGACGATGTCGAACGATTCGTCCGCGAACTTCAGCGAGGCCGCGTCCATCTCCATCAGGCAGACGTGCGGCAGTCCCTTGCGGCTGACGCGCTCGCGCGCCTTCTCCAGCATCGACGCCGAGAAATCGATGCCGGTCACCTGGCAATGACGCGGATAGAGTGCGGCGTTGATGCCGGTTCCCACGCCCACTTCGAGCACGCGGTCGCCAGGCGCGATGCCCATCCGCTCGAGCGCCAGTAAACGGCCGGGATGAAGGATTGGTCCGAACAGAACGTCGTAGACCTTGGCGAGCTTGTCGTAGACGCCCTCTACGAAGTCATTCTCAACGGCAATGACCGAGAGGGCCTGGCTGCTCAGGTCGGGCCGGAACTTGTCGTTTGCACGCTCGAACAACGCCATCCGCAGGCCTCCCTGTGCCGTAACCTGTTGATATCGCGAGCTTTGAGGCTGATTCTGGTCCAGGTAGCCTGTCGGACCGTCCCGGCGACTATACAACAATTTTCGAGGCAAACTGCCCAAATGACAAGGGGCGGATACCTTTTTGTTACTTGAAGCCCGCGATCACCTCGAGCGCCGATTCGATGCGGCCCGACGGCGCGGCGACGTGAACCCCCTGCACCATACTTTTCAACGCGCAGCCGACCTCGCGAGCGATCGCAACGCCTTCCGCGATCGCGGCCTCAGCACTCTCCACGCGGCGCATACGGTCGAGCACGGCCTCCGGAACGCGGACCCCGGGCACCTCGTTGGCCATGAACTCGGCGTTGAGGACGCTTTCAAACGGCCACAGACCCAGAATGATCGGGAGCTTCGCCGCCGCAATCCGGCGGAAGAATCGCTCGAACGTCGCGGCGTCGAAGACCGGCTTCGTCACGGCGAACTCGGCGCCGGCTTCGACCTTGTACTCGAACCGGCGAATCTCGGCGTCGATGTCTTCAGCGCCGGGATTCACCTGAACGCCGATGTGGAACGAGGTCGGATTCCCGATCGGCTGGCCGCCGATATCGAGGCCGCGGTTCAAGCGTCCGACGACGTTGGTCAGACCGATCGAATCCACGTCAAACACCGCCGTCGCATCGGGATAATCGCCGACCGAGCGCACGTCCCCGGTGACGATCATCAAGTTGCGAACGCCCATCGCGTGCGCGCCCAGCAGATCGGATTCCATGCCGAGCAGGTTCCGGTCGCGACACGAATACTGCAGGACCGTCTCGATCCAGGCATTCTGCTGAATCAGCACGGCCAGCGACAACGCGCTCATGCGGGCGCCGCGCAGGCCGTCGGGAATGTGCACGACGTCGACGTTGTGCGCCTTCAACAGCCGCGCCCGCTCGATCAGCGTGTCGCCGACGTACCCCTTCGGAGGCGTCAACTGAACGATGGTCGCAAAGCGGCCTTCGACCAGCGCGCGTGCCAGCTGCGATCGCTCCGCGCGTGGCACCGTCGGCACTGACTGGTCTGGAATCGAGACCACAGCCGGCGGCGTAGCGGTTGCCGCCCCGCGATCGCGCCCCACGTTCGCGCGTGCGATCTCCGGCGCGTATTTCTTCACCGCCATCTTGATCTGCCGGATGTGTTCAGGCGTTGTTCCACAGCAGCCGCCGACGAGGCGGACGCCGTGGTTCATGAAGCGGCGGGCGTACGACGCGATGTATTCCGGCGAGGACAGGTAGATGTTTCGACCCTCGATGTCCCGCGGGCGGCCGGCATTCGGCTGCGCAGACAGTCGCGCGGGCGTGATCGTCGCCATCCGCTCGATCGTCTCGAGCATCGGCGCCGGGCCGATGCTGCAGTTGACGCCGACGATGTCGGCGTAGGGCTCGAGCGCCGGCGCGAACTGTTCGGGCGGCGTGCCGTCGAGGCTGTTGCCGTCCTCCTCGATCGTCATTTGCGCCACTACCGGCAAATCACACACGCGGCGAATCGCGGCGATGGCGGCGCGCACCTCCGTCAGGTCGCGGAACGTCTCCAGCACGAAGAGATCGACGCCGCCGGCGAGCAGCGCCTCGGCCTGTTCACGGAAGTAGGCCTCGGCCTCGTCCCGTCCGGTCTTGCCCCACGGCTCGATGCGGATGCCCAGCGGGCCGATCGCGCCGGCGACGTACGCCTGCCCGCCGGCCGCCGCCTTGGCCAATTTCGCCCCTTCGAGATTGATGTCGCGCAAACGATCGGCCTGGCCGAAGCCGCGCAGCTTGATGCGGTTGGCGCCGAACGTGTTGGTCTCGATGACATCCGCCCCGGCCCGGACGTAATCCCGATGCACCTCGGCCACCTTGCTGGGCTCGGCCAGGTTCAGCGCATCAAAGCAACGGTTGATGAATACGCCTTTCGCATAGAGCATCGTCCCCATCGCGCCGTCGCACACGAGGACACGTTCGTCGATGGCTTCAAGGAAAGGCTTCATAGAAAAGAATAAACACGAAGAACACGACGAGACGAAGGACACGAGAGAAAATCAGCTGTTCGTGCCCTTCGAGCCGTTCGAGAGCTTCGTGTTTGTTGTTTCATTATCTCATTGATCAATCTTGCGGTATTCGAGGGTCTCGGCGTCGATCAGGAGATACGAGCGGTTGATCCGGTCGAGGCAGACCGAGCGGACGCCCTCGCGAACCGATTCGACGAACCGGTGGTGGTGGCCGCACAGGTGCAGGCGCGGCTTGAGCGTCGCGAGCACGTCGTTGATCGGAGGCTTCCCCGCGTCCAGGCGCCGCCCCGGCTTTCCCGGCACCGCCTCCGGCACGACAATGAACGGGCGCGGCGCTTCGTGCGTCATGAAGATATCCACGTCGCGCAGCTGCTTGCACGCCAGCACTTCCTCGCGCACGAAGTGACGCCGCTTGTCGTCCCTGGGACTCGACGGCAGCTGCGCCGCCGGTGTCTCGTACCACGTCGGCGCGTAAGTGCCACCCAGACCGGCGACCGTCAGCGGCCCGACGGCGGCTGCGGTGCCGTTCGGGATCAAGCGAAGGTTGCCGGACGGCTCACCCCGCGCCCACGCCGCGATGCGGTCGAAGTCTTCGTTGTTGCCCTTGATCCAGTAAAGCGGCGCGGGAACGTCCGGGTACGAGCCGTTTCGGCTCGCCAGATCTCCGACGCAGATCCAGAGCGGCACGTCCGGATGCCGCGCGATCGCCTGCTCGAGTGCGTCGAAGTTTCCGTGGATATCGGCGACCGCGCCGATCTGCATTACGCGAGCGCCGGAGGCTTCGCATCGGCCGGGGGCGGCACCAGCAGGTCGGCCTTGTCCCAGATGAAGTCGTCTTTGCTGTAGACGGCGAGCTCGTAGTCCTTGCCCATGAAGATCGCCGACACCGGGCAGGCCTCTTCACAGTAGCCGCAGAAGATGCAGCGCGTCTTGTGGATCTGGTAGACCTTGGCATAGCGGGGACCGGCCAGCACGCTGCCGTCGTTCTCCTCCGCCTCGAGATAGATCGCGTCGGCGGGGCACGCGACCGAGCACAGGCCGCAGGCGACGCACTTCTCGAGGCCGTTCTCGTCGCGCATCAGCACCTGCTTGCCCCGGTACTTCGGGAACATCGGCACTTTCTGCTCCGGATAGTTCACCGCGACCTTCTTCTTGAACATGTGCCTGAAGGTCGTGCCCAGCCCGACGAGAAACGGCTTGATCATGCGGAATCGATCATACCCCGAGCCGGCAGGGGCGTAGAATTGCGTGATTGCTCGAAGAGCCTAAATTCCTCTCTGCCGACCAGTTCCTGCTGACGACGCTGATCGTGAAGCTGGCGGTGATGGCGGTGCTGGCGACAATGCTCGCGCGGTTCCGGCAGTTCCGGCACATCCTCATCTTCGAGCGCCGCAATTGGAGCGACCGGCTCGTGTTCGCGCTGGCGATCGGGCTCCCGCTGATGGCGGGCGTCACCGCGCGGTTGCTGCTCAATTACAACGCCGCCGACTTGACGCTGGAAGGCGCCTTTCTCGCCGGCCTGATTGCCGGCCCGTACGCCGGGGCGACCGTTGGCCTGCTCGTCGCGGTTCCCGCGCTGATCGCCGGCGAGTTTATCGCCTTACCTTTTGCCGTCGGCTGCGGATTTGCCGGCGGAGGCCTGCGCGAGGTGTGTCCCAAAGAAGCGATCTGGTCGTTCACCCCGTTCGTCTTCATCGACCTGAGCAAGCACGTGTGGCACGCGGTGCGGCGGCTCGAGCCGAACTGGCAGCTCGTGCTGCTCGTCGCTCCTATCGCGCTCGAGCTGCTCCGCCAGGCGCTCGGGATGCGCTTCGGGCTGCATCGCCTCTTCTTCCTCGATTCCCTGACGCCGTGGATGACGGGGCTCGTCGTCCTCTCATCGGTGCTGGCGGTCGCGACGCCGATCAAGATTTGGAACAGCGCGCGCATTGAACACCGGCTCCAGGAGCAGGAAAAGCTGCTGCTCGCGGCGAAGATCGAAGCGCTCAAGAGCCAGATCAACCCGCACTTCCTGTTCAACACACTGGCGTCGATCTCCTCGCTGATTCGATCCCAGCCCGATACTGCACGTACGCTCATCATCAAGCTGTCGGGCCTGCTGCGTCGGCTGATCAGAAGCCACCAGCACTTCGTCACGCTTCGCGAGGAACTCGAATCGATTGACGAATACCTCGACATCGAAGTGGTGCGGTTCGGGCCCAAGCTGAAGGTGCGCAAGGAAATCAGCCCGGACACTATGGACGTCATCGTCCCGAGCATGATCCTGCAGCCGCTGGTCGAGAACTCCATCAAGCACGGCCTGGCCCGCAAGGTTGGCCCTGGTTCCATCGTGATCCGCAGCTGGCGCGAACACGGCCGCGCGATCATCGAGGTGGAAGACGACGGGATGGGCTTCCTGCTGGAGCGGCTCGAAGAGCCGATGGCAAGTGGAATCGGGCTCGCCAATGTTCGTGAGCGCCTGCATGTGATCTACGGCGCCACCTACCAGCTCACGCTGAAGAGCCAGCCTGGCGAGGGCACGCGGGCACGGATCGAGATTCCCGAGCTGCTCGCGGCCGAGCAAATCACCGCATGACGCCGCTCCGCGTGATGGTCGTCGACGACGAGCAGCTCGCGCGCGATGAGCTGTGCTACCAGCTCGGCCAGCTGTCAGAAGTGGAAGTCGTGGCGCAGGCGGGCAATGGCCTCGAAGCCTTGTCGGCGGTCGATCGACATGACCCGGACCTGGTGTTCCTCGACATCCAGATGCCCGGCCTGAGCGGATTTGAAGTGGCCCGGCGGCTGCTCGAACGCGAGGAGCAGGAGTCGCCGGCGCTGGTGTTCGTCACGGCGTTCGACCAGCACGCGATCGAAGCGTTCGAGGTCAACGCGGTGGACTACCTGCTCAAACCGGTGGACGGGGCGCGGCTCGAGCAGGCCCTGAGCCGGGCGCGCCGCCGGCTGAGCTCGGACCGGGGCGGCGCCCCGGTCAACGATCAAATCGAGCGAATCGTAAAGATGATGGCGAACCGCCAGATCCGGCGGGATCAGGTGGCTGTCAAGGTCGCCGACCGGTTCCTGCTGGTTCAGGCCGAAGAGATCATCTATGCCTCGCTGGCCGATGAGTCGATTAACATAGTTACAGGGCAGGTCGCGGGGACCTCGAACTACCGGACGCTGGACGAATTGCAGGCCCGTCTCGACCCGGACGTGTTCTGGCGGGTACACCGGTCGCATCTGGTTAACATCAACAAGATCAAGGAGATAGTCCCTTGGTTCAGCAGGAATTACATCCTTCGGATGAAGGACGCGAAGGGCACGGAGATTCCGGTGAGCCGCGCGCAAACGAAGCGGCTCCGGGAGTACCTGAAGCTCTGAGCGCCCCCGAAGGGGCTGCCGCAGAATTCGACGGGATGCCGACGGCGGCGGCTGAACCCGGGATGGAGAGCGCCGACCTCGCGATGGCCGGCGACGCGTCGATCACCGGCGCCGAACCCACAGCACCGCCCGCAGAAGGTACGACGCCCGACGTGCCCCTGGTGATCGACGACCGCGCGGCGGTATTCGTACACCGTCTCAACGTCTGGAAGGACGAAGTCGTCGCGTGGTTCAAGACGCTGGCGTCGGCCGCCGTGTACGCCACGCTGATCGTCACGTTCGGCTTCCAGGTCGCGCGCGTCGAAGGCCAGAGCATGGCCCCTACGCTGGCGGACCAGGATCGTCTGATCGTCAACAAGCTGGCGTACCGGATGGGTGAGCCGCGGCGGGGCGACATCGTCATGCTGTACTACCCGCTCAATCCGGACAAGTCGTTCGTGAAACGCGTCATCGCCGAAGAAGGCGACCAGGTGCGGATCGTCGACGGCCGCGTATTCGTGAACGACGTGCCGATGCAGGACGACTTCGTGCCGCCCGAGTACCGCAGCCACGACGACTTCGGGCCATCGGTCATTCCAGAGGGCTACTACTTCGTGATGGGCGACCACCGGAACAACAGCTCCGACAGCCGCCACTGGGGCTTCGTGCCGAAGAAGTACATCATCGGCCGCGTGCAGCTGCGCTGGTGGCCCATCCCGACCGCGCACGTGTTCTGAGGCACGACCAGGATCGCTACGACGCCGTCGTACGCGTTCTCTATCGCGTTCTCGTCCTCAATCTCGCCGTCGCCGTCGTCAAGATCGTGCTCGGATACGCCACCGGCGCGGTCTCGATCCTGTCAGACGGCTTTCACTCGCTGACCGACTCGGCGTCCAACGTCGTCGCGCTCGTGGGCGTCTCGATTGCGCGCCGTCCTCCGGACAAGAACCACCCGTACGGTCATCGCAAGTACGAGACGATGGCGTCGCTCGGGATCCTGGTGTTTCTCGTTATCGTGCTCGTGCAGGTGCTCAGCGCGGCGTACGCCCGGGTGGTCAACGGCGGGGCGCCGCGGGTGTTCCCCGAGGGCATCGGCATCATGACGGTGACGCTCGTCGTCAACCTGTTCGTGGTCTCGTACGAAGAGCGGGCGGCGCGACGGCTGAACAGCGAGGTTCTCAGGGCGGATGCGAAGCACACGCGCAGCGACGTGCTGACGACGGGCGCCGTGCTTGGCGCCCTGCTCGGCGTCTGGTGGGGCTACCCGCTGCTGGATCCGCTGGCGGCGATCTTCGTCGCCGCCTTCATCGGCCGTGCGGGATGGGGGATTGCCCAGGAAGCGTCGCGGATCCTGGCCGACGAGATCGTCATTGCCGAAGAGGACGTCCGGGAAGTGGTGCGTTCGGTTCCCCAGGTCATCGGCTGCCACCAGATCCGGACCCGCGGCCCCGCTGATTACGTCTTCATGGACCTGCACGTCTGGCTCGACGGGCGGACGCCGCTCGAGTCGGCGCACGCCACGTCGCACGTGGTGAAGGATCGGCTGATGAGGCGGTTTCCTCACCTGGCGGACGTAGTCATCCATATCGAGCCGCCCCCGCCGCAGTAGGCACCTGGCTTGCTCTGAGTATTCCCATGGCAAACCCTGAACTCGGCCATGGTGAAACAATCCGGGGCCTCGTCCGCGGCATCCTGACGGACATCCGCACGCTCATTCACGAAGAGATCGCGCTCGCTCGGGTAGAGATCAGCGACCAGGCGGGCCGGGCGCGCGCCGCCGCCATCAGCTTTGGGATGGCTGCCGCGGCGCTGGTCTTTGCCGGCACATTCCTGCTGATTGCACTCGCCGCGGCGATCGCCGATCTGCTCAACTGGCCGATCTGGGCCGGCTTCCTCGCGGTCGCGGTCCTGTTGAGCGTAATCGGCCTCATCACGCTCTCGTCGGGGCGCACGAAGCTGAAGAATGTTCATGCGGTGCCGCCGGAAACGATGTCCACGCTTAAGGAGAACTCGGAATGGATCGCGAAGCGGCTGTCATCCGTTCGGAAATGAGCCAGACGCGGGCCGATCTGGACCGCAAACTCTCGCAGCTCGAAACGCGCGCGAAGGAAATGACGCCGCGCGCGTACGTCCGTCGTCACATGCCGGACTACCCCTGGGAGCGCGCCATCGGCACGGCGCTGCTGGCGGTGGGCAGCTGGCTGGCCTGGCGGCGGTACCGCACCGCCTAGACCGTTCGGATCGTTCGAGTCGTTCGAGCGTTCGGAACATTCGGGTGTACGTTCGTGTGAACGTGGGGCGAGCCTTATCAGGCTCGTCTTGCGCGGATAATCCCCGCCAACGCCAGAAACATGTTCGCACCGCCGAACGGTCCGAACGACTAAGAACGGTCCGAACGACTCGAACGACCCGAACGACTCGAACGACCCGAACCATCCGAACGATCCGAACGATCCGAACGATCCGAACGATCCGAACGATCCGAACGACGGTAAGTGCCGGACTTCCCTCCTCGTTTTTCGAGGAGGCAAATGTCACTTATCACCATGCTCTTGTCGACCGCCTTGACCATGTCGTAGACCGTCAGGGCGGCCACGGAGACGGCCGCCAGCGCTTCCATCTCGACGCCGGTCTGGGCGCTTGTCCTCACCCTCGACTCGATGCGATAGCCTCGCCGCGTCGCCGTCAGCTCGACGCTGACGTGCGTAAGGGGCAATGGGTGGCACAACGGAATCAACGCCGACGTCTGCTTGGCGGCCATGATCCCCGCCAGGCGCGCCGCCTGAAGCGGATCGCCCTTGGCCACCGCGCCGGTCCGAATCGCCTTGATCGCAGCCGCGTTCATCGTGATGTCACCGCGGGCGACGGCTTCGCGGTTGGTCACCGGCTTGTCGCCGACGTCGACCATCTTCACCCGCCCGCGGCGATCAACGTGCGACAACCGTTTAGCCATTACCTCGAGCCATTCCCCGGTTCCTGGGCGAGATAGAACGACAGGCTCTCGAGCGAGACCGTCAGGTCCACGCTTTTCAGCTTCACTTCCTCAGGCACCTTCAACGCGCCAGGCGAGAAGTTCAGGATCGCCTTGATGCCCGCTGCGACCACGAGGTCAACGACCGGTTGCGCATGCGTCGCGGGGACGGCAATGACCGCAATGTCGAGCCGGTCGCGCCGTGCAATCCGCTTCAGGTCCTTGATGTCCAGAATCGGCACGCCGCCGCGCGACTCGTGACCGATCTTCTCATTGGCCGCGTCGAAGAGAGCGGTGATTTCAAAGCCTTCCTGACGGAAGCCGGGATAGTCCGCGAGCGCCAGCCCGAGGTTGCCGGCGCCCATGATGACGACGCGGAGATGCCGATCGAGGCCGAGGATCTGGCGAAGGTGCCGGCGCAGCTCTTTGATGTAGTAGCCGACGCCGCGTACGCCGAATTCGCCGAAGTAGGCGAGGTCCTTGCGGATCTGCGCCGCGTTGAGATGGAACTGCTCGGCGAGCGCCTGAGACGAAATCGTTTGGACGCCGGCGACGTCGAGCTCGTTGAGGCAACGCAGGTAAACAGAGAGGCGGTTGGTCGTGAGCTCGGAGACCTGGTCGGGTGTCTGCTTGCGCTTGTTCAACCGATTCACAAGGTTCAATGCTACCATCCCGCGCCATGACCGAATGGAAACCGTACGTGCCTGCGTCGCAATCGCCGGCGGAATTCACCGTGAAGGCCATCGTTCTCGGTATCCTGTTCGGGCTGCTGTTCGGCGCGTCGACGGTCTACCTCGGGCTTCGCGCCGGGTTGACCGTGAGCGCCTCGATTCCGATCGCCGTGCTGGCGATCTCGGTGCTGAAGAAATTCGGCGGCTCGACCATTCTCGAAAACAATATCGTTCAGACGATCGGATCCGCCGGCGAATCGGTGGCCGGCGGCGTCGTGTTCACGCTCCCCGCGCTGATCTTCCTGGTGCCATTCGGTCCCGCCTACTTCAACTATCTCCAGATCACGATGCTGACGCTGGCTGGAGGCATTCTTGGCGTGCTGATGATGGTGCCGCTCCGCCGGGCGCTGATCGTGAAGGAGCACGGCGTCCTTCCGTATCCCGAAGGCACGGCCTGCGCGGAGGTGCTCGTGGCAGGCGAGCGAGGGGGAAAGCTGGCGGCGCTTGTCTTCGGCGGGCTGGCGATCGGAGGCCTGTGGAAGGCGTTGTCGTGGATCTTCAACCTGTTCCGCACCAACATCGGCTACGTGATGCCGAGGACCAGCCAGTTCCCGAACGCGACGCTCGACGTGGACATCTCGCCGGAGTACCTCGGGGTCGGCTACGTCATTGGACCGGCAATCGCAGGGACGATGGTCGCCGGCGGCGTGCTGGCGTGGCTGGGCCTGCTTCCACTCCTGACCATCCTCGGCGAGTACATCACCGTGCCCTTCCCGCCGATTCATCCGAACTTTGCACTGAACCCGGCGACCGGCCGCCCGTTCCTCATTTCGGAAATGGATCCGGGGCAGCTGTGGAGCGCCTACATCCGCTACATCGGCGCCGGCGGTGTGCTCGCGGCGGGACTGATTACCCTGGCGCGGACGCTGCCGACGATCGTCTCGTCGGCCCGAGGTGGCCTGAAGGGCTTTGCGGATGCCGGCGCGGAGGGAACTGCGCGCGCCCGCACCGAGCGCGACATCCCGATGACGGTCGTGCTCGGCGGGTGCCTGCTGCTGGCGATCTTCCTGGCAGTCATGCCTACGCTGCCCACTCAGGGCAACATCGTCGCGGCGATTCTGATCCTGATTTTCGGTTTCTTCTTTGCAACGGTGTCGTCGCGCATTACCGGCCTGATCGGCTCGTCGTCGAATCCGATCTCGGGCATGACGATCGCGACGTTGATCCTCACCTGCGTCCTGTTTGTGGCGCTCGGCTGGACGGGCGACATCTACTCGCCGATCGCTCTGTGCGTCGGCGCGATCGTCTGCATCGCCGCCGCCAACGCCGGCACGACGTCGCAGGACCTGAAGACGGGTTTTATCGTCGGCGCGACGCCGTTCTATCAGCAGCTCGGGCTGATCATCGGCGTCCTGACGTCAGGCCTCATCATCGGGTTGACGACGCTGTACATGCATCAAGTCTTCGGCATCGGCTCCGAATCCGTCCCGGCGCCGCAGGCGACGCTGATGTCCACGATCATCACCGGGCTGCTGAATCAGAACCTGCCGTGGGGACTGGTGCTGGTTGGCATTTTCATTACGGTCACGCTCGAATTGTGCGGTGTGCACTCGCTCTCATTTGCTGTCGGGTTGTACCTGCCGATCGCGACGACTGCCCCGATCTTCGCCGGGGGCATGGTCCGCTGGTGGGTCGAGCGGAAGACCGGCGTCAGACAAGAATCTGACGTCAGCGCCGGGACGCTCTTCAGCTCGGGCCTCATCGCCGGCGGATCGATTGCCGGAATTCTTTTCGCCATCCTGGTCGGCACTGGAACGATCGGGCCCTTCCAGGCGATCGGCGCTGCCTTTCCCTTTTTTGCACAGGAGTCGGTCATCGGCCAGCTTGCCAGCTCAGCGCTGTTCATCGCGCTGGCGGTCATCGTGGCCCGCATGGCAATGCGCAAAGTAGAATGAGGATGTGAGGCTGCAATTCCGGCCCGCACTCCTTTTTCTCGTTGTCGTCGCGGCCGTCGCCGCCAGCGATGCGCAGGCGACCCGCCGGCTGGCGACCGTTGCTTCCCTGCGGCAGTATCCCGGCTACTATCACCTGCAGAACGTCCTCGTGCACGGCGAGTTCGTCGAAGGCCCGCGCGTGCTGCTGCGCGGCGGCGAGCGCGACATTCCCGTGCTGCTCAACAACACCAAGGTCACCACCGGGCTCACGGAAGTGCGTGGGCAGCTGATCGACGTCGGGCGCCTTGAACCAACCGACCCCAGGCTTACCGGCTACGACGGCGTCCGCGACCCGGAACGATGGCCGAGGCCGGGCGAGGAGCTGGTGCTCAACGTGACCGGGCTGACCGAGGCGCAGCTCGCCACGACGGCGTCGGTTCGCGGCCTGGCGCTCCAGCCATGGCGGTTCGAAGGCCAGAAGGTCACGGTCGTCGGGCAATTCCGCGGACGCAACCTGTTCGGCGACCTCCCGAGCGCGCCGGCGAAGAGCCGGTACGACTTCGTCCTCCGGTCGGTGGATGCCGCTGTCTGGGTGACTGACCTGCGGCCGCGCGGGAAGGGGTTCGACCTGTCGGTCGATGCCAGGGTCGACACCGGGCGGTGGCTGCAGGTGACGGGAACGGTGTCGGAGGATCGGGGACTGGTCACGATTGCGGGCGTCACGGTGGTGGCGACAACAGCGCCGGAAGCCGCTCCGATCGAGGAGGAAACCGCGCCACCTCCGCCGCTGGAGACTGCCGAGGTCGTGTTCAGCTCGCCCTATGAGGGCGAAATCGACGTGCCGGTCTCAAACACGGTCCGAATCCAGTTTTCCCGCGGCATCGATCCGAAGACCATCGCCGGGAACCTCCGGGTCACGTATGTGGGTGTGGCGCCGACCGCGGCTGCCGAGGCTCCGACCGTTCAGTTCGAATCCTCCTACGATGCGGGCACACGAGCTATTCAGCTCAAATTCGCGCAGCCGCTCGACGCGTTCCGGACGGTGCGCATCGAGGTGCTCGAGGGCTTGAAGGCGTTCGACGGTGCTCCGGTCGCGCCATGGATGTTGACGTTCTCGGTTGGCGGTTAGGAAGGCGACCTAGTTCCAGAGCGGGCCCTGCCCGAGCAGCCGTTCAACCTCTCGTCTGACCGTCTCAATCAGCACATCACGATCGTCCAGCGTGAGACCCGCCGTCGGTATCGGTGTGCCGATTCGTACGCTGACCCGGACAGGCCGGACGAACGCGCTGCCCTTCTTCATCGCCGCGCGGCCCCCCTGGATTGCCACAGGCACAATCGGCGCCTGCGCCTGGATGGCCATGATGAAGCCGCCCTTTTTGAAGGGCAGCAGATGGCCGGTGCGGCTGCGGGTGCCCTCGGGAAAGATCAGGAAGGAGTGGCCGGCTCGCAGGGTTTCCGCTCCCTTCGCGATCGACGCCATCGCCTTGTCCCGATCGCCGCGATCGATCGGCACGAACCCGCCGACGTCGAACACTGTCCCCATGATCGGGAAGCGGTGCAGCTCCGCCTTGTAGAGAACATGGAGCTGCGGGTGCAGCGCCTCGAACAGGACCGCGGGATCGACGTTGCTCTCGTGGTTCGAGCAGAACACCACGGCGGTCGGCGGCACGTGGTCACGACCGGCAATGCGGTAGCGGATGCCCGCGCACGCCAGCGCCAGGCGGACGCCTGCATGGCCGAGGGCATACAACCCACGCTTCCACCGGAACACGATCGCAATCAGGAGCCCGGCCGGTCCCGCCACCAGGATGTAGGCAAGGACCACGAGGTAGGTCAGAACCGCGCGGAGAGGAATGAGAACGGCCAGCGGCTCAAATGTACAAAAAAACGCCCGGGAGACAAGCTCCCGGGCGTGTGAAGAAGGCTAAGGCAAGCGGGCGAAGCTTTACGAGGCGCGCGCCGCACGGCGCGGCGCCGCAACAATCACAGTGGCCTTGACCGGCTTGGCGATCTTCGCGCGGGCGACGCTCCTGGCCACGTTGCGGGCCTTGACCATGAAGCACTTCTCGAGCGCGCGATCGACCTTCTGTTCGACCTCCAGCGCCTTCTCGCGCATCACCTCGGACACCTCCGAGATGATCAGCGCCTTGGCGCGATCGAGCATCCGCTTCTCGCGGAACGACAGGCTCTTCGACTTGCTCAGGAAGGTCAGGCTCTTGAGCACGTCCGCCATGTCGTAGATGGAGCCGGTCCGCATCTTGTCGGAGTTGTCCTTGAAGCGCCCTTTCCAGTTCTGATGGTTGTCGATCCGGCCGTCGCTCAGAAGCCCGAACAGACGCTCGACCTCCTCGTCGGTGATGGCCTTCCGGAGGCCGACGCCGTCAACGTTGGCAACGGGAACAAGCACCGTAGTGTCGTTGGAGACGATGCGGAGGTGGAAGAAGCCGCAAGTAGTACCAAGAATCGTTTTTTCTTCAACGCGTTCGACGATCCCGAGACCGTGGTTCGGGTAGATGACCTTGTCGCCGACCTGGAATGTCACGTTTCCCCCGTTGCAGGTAGGTTGGTGGTAGGACCGGTTTGCCTAGAACAGCACTACAAGTATAGATCACGACCTGCCCGATATCAACGAGAAATGGCCGAAAAACTGCCTTTTCTGGCAGTTCACCCCTGCCGTTTGACCGTTTGGCGGATCCCGGCGACCGAACCGTCCTTCCGTGGATCGGCCCGTAAATCACGGATTTGTCTAGATTTGACCACCACCGCTTTTAACGGATGCCCGTTGTCCCCTGCCGAGTACAGTCGAGGCTAGAATCGATTCGTGGCGCAACCGCTTCTGGCCCTGGTTGTTGTTCTGGCGGCAACCCAGGTCCCCCGGGCGCCGTTTGTCGCTACTCCGCCCGACGTCGTGGACCGCATGCTGGCGCTCGCGGGCGTCACGAGCAACGACGTCGTGTACGACCTGGGATGCGGCGACGGCCGCATCGTCATTGCCGCGGCCCGGAAGTTCGGGGCCCGCGGCGTGGGCATCGACATCGACCCGGTAAGGGTGGCGGAAGCCAGGCGCAATGCGGCAGCCGCGAAGGTTGATCACCTGGTGACCTTCAGGGTCGAAGATGCGCTGGCGACCGACGTATCTGGCGCGACGGTCGTGACGCTGTACCTGCTCGCGTCTCAAAACGTTGCCCTCAAGCCTGCGTTGATGAAGCAGCTTCGGCCTGGCGCGCGGGTCGTGTCCCACAACTTCGCCATGGGCGAGTGGGAGCCCGACGTGGTCGACACGTTCACCAGCGCCGACCGTCAGACGCGCACTCTCTATCTGTGGAGGATCAGTTCCGGGTCGTCGCCAGCTCGATGATCTCCTCGACGAGCTGCGGGTAGGTCCGCCCTGACTTTCTTGCCGCCATCGCAAACTCGGCGCGCGAACTGAGCCAGGGGTTCGGATTCACTTCGATGACGTGCACGCGGCCGTCCGGCTGCAGCCGCATATCGACGCGGCCGTAATCACGCAGCTCCAGTGCCTGATAGGCGGCGACGGCGGTTTGCTGCAGCGTCTGGACGATCTCTTCGGGGAGGTCGGTTGCAATCGCCGATTTCGTGTCCTTGTAGGCCTTCGTGCCCTTGCCCCACTTCACTTCCGCCGCGGCGATTCGTGGTGTGCCGTCAGGGAGTTTCGACAAATCGAGCTCGACGATTGGCAGCGCCTCGGCTTTGTCGTTGCCGATGATGCCAACGTACATCTCCCGCCCGTCGATGTATTCCTCGATCAGCACCGGGGAGTCGAAGTTGGAGTGAAGCCAGTCAATCCGTTCCATCAGCTCGCGGATCGAGTTGACGACGGCGCTGAACTCGATGCCGATCGACCCGTCCTCGCGCGCGGGCTTGACGATGACCGGAAACTGCAGGTCGTGGGAAAAATCGAGCCGGCCGCGAAACGACTTCGCGAAGGTCGGAGTGTGGATGCCGTGGAAGGCGAAGATCTTCTTGGCGACCGCCTTGTCCTGCGCCAGCATCAGTCCGTGCGTGCCGGTGCCGGTGTACTTCTTCCCGAGCAGCTCCAGAAAGGCGGCAATCTTGAAATCCGCCGTGTCGTCGTCGGCGAAGGACTCCGCGAGGTTGAAGACGAGATCGCATTCCACTTTCGCCAGACCGAGCAGACTCTTCTGGGTGCCGTCGAGCTCGTACATCACCGGTTCGTGTCCGAGCTTGGTGATGACCTCCGCGACTTCCTCCTCGACCTCTTTCTTGTCGAGCGTACGCACCACGGGCGACTTGTCGCTGGCAGCCTGTTCCTCGCTCTCATCCACGAGGACGCGGTCATACAGGACGACGATCTTCAGCTTTCCCATCAGGTCTCAAACCGTCCGCGGGTCAGAAAGTTCATTGCCAGCGTCGTGGCCAGCGCCGTGAGCTCCACCAGATATCGCGCTTCCTCGCCCCGCTCGCCCCACAGCTTCATCCGCTCGCACGTCCGGCAGATGGAATCGATCAGGGCGCTGACAACCGGCCGCTGCACCCCCGTCCAGTAGGTGATCTTTTCGACCAGCTCAGGACGGTACCTGCTAACAATATCGGCCGCAGGTTTGGATTCCTTTCGCTTCCGGGTCAAAAAGATCTGCGGCAGGTGGGCGTCCAGGGCAATGTCGATCCTTGCCAGCTTCTCCTGGGACGCCTGCTCGTAGAACTGCTCCACCGAGACATCGATGTCGGCGGGGGTGATGTCCACCTCCCCGGTGTTCACGATCGGCTCGACGTCGGCCAGCGCTTTTGCGACCCGCTCCACGTAGCGGAGCTTCTGCATCGCCGGCCAGCCCTTATAGCGGCGGCGCCACGCGCTCCTCGGCGTCACCCAGACGGCAAACGTTTCGGCGAAGTCCTCGTCCGGATGTTTCTGCGCGTACCACCCTTCGATGTGCCGCACGAAATTGCGACTGAAGGGAACAGGGCGGTACTCATCGCGGTAGGCGCGAAAAAAGGGGCCGAAGAGGCGCCTCCATTCGGGCGTCGTGTAGAGACGGTAGGCGTAATTGAACACGTGCCCCGCTTCGTGACGCATGTACATCATCACCTGGCGATCCGTTTCGAGCGCGTCGACCGCCTTCTCCAGCTTCCTCAACTTCGGATCGGCGAGGTAAAAAGGGATGCCCAGGACCGGCTGCTGGTCGGGGCAGCCCCATTCGTCGGTCAGGTAACAGACGGGGCGAAACCTCTTCAGGCCGCGGCGCTCGAGCTCGACGTACAGCTGGCGCACGTAGCCTTCGACTGGCGATCCTTCAACGCGAAGACCGAGTTCGCTGACCTTCTTCCCGAGGACGCCGCGAATTTCGGGGTCGAGCGACTCGAACTTGACCACACTGGCGATTATAGGTGGGATAGAACGGAGGGTCTGATGATAGAGACGCCCCCAAAACCGCCTCCGCCGAAGCCGCCGACCTCAACCGATCCGCCGAAGCTTCCGGCGCCGGAGCAGCGGGAAGACGAGAAACGCATCGAGCGCTTTCCGGAACGCTAATGCCACACAGGCCGACCAAGGTCGGCCACTACGATGCGCACTCCCCGTCCATCACCACCGTTTCAAACGCCTGCGTCTCGCCGAGATCGATGAAGTCGTCCGGGATGGTTTCGCCGGGCTGAAGCTCGGCGAGATCGCGCAGAGCCGACGTGGCCACCGCTGGCGGCAGCCTGCGGAAGAACGCTCCGAGCGATTCAGCGGGCTCGCGGCGCTCCTGATACAGGGTCAAAAGCCGATCGATCGCGGTCGTCAGCCGCCGCACCGGGACCTTGGAGATGACCCGGCCGAACTTCGCGCCTTCCGCCGTGCTGCCGCCGCCGACGAGCACGAAATACTGCGGTAGCGCCTTGTCTCCGACCTTGCGAACGCTGCCCTGAAATCCAATCGCGGCAATGTGATGCTGGCCGCACCCGTTCGGACAGCCGCTGATCTTGATGTCGCCGTCGTTCACCAGCGTCACGAATTCCGGATGCACGTCCAGGTATTCGGTGAGCTCGCGGCCGAGCCCTCGCGACTGCGTCACGGCCAGGCGGCAGCTCTCGGCCCCCGGGCAGCTCACGACGTCGGCGATGGTGTTCGCGCCCGCCGTCCCGAGGCCAGCGGCGTGCAGACGCTGGTAGAGGTCCTGGAGCGATCCGACCTTCACCCATCGGAAGAGGACGTTCTGTCCGATCGTCAGTCGTGCGGTGCCGTCGGCATACGCCTCGGCGAGGTCGGCGAGCACATGCATCTGACCCGCCGTCATGTCGCCGAGCGTCAGACGCACCGTCACGTGCACGAACCCGGCCTGGCGCTGCAGGCCGACGTTGGTGTGCAGCCATGTCAGGTAGGAATCAGAGAAGGTCTGCAGCCTCACTGATCCTGGCATGATGCCCGGGCCGTGAACTTCGACGCTTGCGGCAGTGCGCTTGACTTCGTCGACAGATGGCGCCGGTGACTGTGCCCACGTCGGCGCCTGTTCGACGACGGCGCCGGTGGCGCTCGCGTTGAACGGGACGCCTCCCTCTTTGCGAACCTCGGCAAGCGCTTCGTCGAACTTCCGGCGCCAGCCCTCCCACCCAAGGTCCTTGATGAGGAACTTCATCCGGTTGCGCTGCCGATGCTTGTAGTCGCCAAACCGGTGGTAGACGCGGACGATCGCTTCCGCCACTTCGAGCATCTGCTCGGCGGGCAGGAAGTCGTAGAGCAGGTAGCCCGAGGTCGGCAGAATGGAGGTGCCGCCGCCGATGGTGAGGCGGAAGCCACGCGTCCCGTCGACGATGCGAGCGTACCACCCGAGATCGTGAATCGACGCCAGCGCGTGGTCGTTCGGACAGCCTTCGAACGCAATCTTGAACTTGCGGGGAAGAACGCCCGCCAGTGGATGGCCGAGGAAATAGCGCGTCATCGCCTCGGCGTATGGCGTGATGTCGAACACTTCGTCGTGGGCGATGCCGGCGTAGGGGCACGCGGTGATGTTGCGGACGGAGTTGCCGCACGCCTCGCGCGTGGTCATGCCCACCTCGGCGAGGTCGCGCATCGCCAGCTCGGCGTCCTTCAGCAGCACGAAGTGATACTGGATGTTCTGCCGGGTGGTGATGTGGCTGAAGCCGCGCGAATACCTGGTCGCAACGTCGGCGAGCGCGCGCATCTGCGGCCCGGTGACGATCCCCTGCGGGATCTTGATGCGCATCATCTGCACGCCGTCCTGCCGCTGGCCGTACGTGCCTCGCAGCAGGCGGAAACGCCTCCAGTCGTCGGGCGAGATTTCGCCGTTTTCGTAACGGCCCAGCGTCTCGACGAACTCGTCGATGTCGCGCTGCCTCGCGAACGACCCACGGTCGCGCCCGACGGTCCGCTGTGCTTCACCTGCTACGGCCATAACTCACCTCGTGGAACTACCAACTCCGTAGTGTCCGGCTTCAGCGGGACCGTGCTGGTCCGCCTGGAGGCGGACACTACGCGCGTGCGTGGCAAGGACCTCGCGTATCCGCACGACTTCTCCAACAACCAGAACCCCGGCCGCGCCGGCGGGAGGCGACGCTTCACCCATCTGCGCCAAGGGGCCGGTCCATGTCCACGCCTCGGGCGTGGAGGCCGAACATACGATCGCCGCCGGCGTTTCCGCCGACCAGCCGTGCGCCATCAGCCTTGACGCGAGATCGGCGCGCGCGCCAATGCCCATCAGCATCACCATCGAGATCGTGTTCGGACGCACCGCCTGCAGCGTGTGGTCCACCGCCTCTGACGTATGCCCCGCCAGCACCAGGAACCCCGATGCGATGCCGCGGTGGGTCACCGGGATGCCGGCGAGCTCCGGCGCCGCCACCGCAGTCGTCACGCCGGGAACAACCTCAAAGGATACGCCTGCCATCGCCAGCGCGAGCGCCTCTTCGCCGCCGCGGCCGAAGACGAACGGATCGCCGCCTTTCAGCCGGACGACGCGCTTTCCCTGCTTCGCCGCGCGGATCATGAGGCGGTGGATGGTCTCTTGCGGCACGCTGTCGCGGCGCGCCCGCTTCCCGACCGAGAAGCACCTGGCCCGGGTCACGCGGCGGAGCGCGCCGACGTCCACGAGAGCGTCGTACAGGACGAGGTCCGCTTCCTTGACACGCTGAACCGCACGCAGCGTCCAAAGCTCAGGATCGCCAGGTCCCGCGCCAACCAGCGATACCAGGGGAACCTGACCCGGGTGCTCCGCCGGTTCATCCTTCTCATACAGTCGATTCAGCGCCTCGAGGAGCTGGGGCCGCCGCTGCTCCATCGGGACGCCCTGCGCTTTCCACGTGCGCCGTGCCTCGTCCGCTGCGGCCATCCAGCGCCCGAGGTCGCCCGGCAGCAAGGCGTCAATCGCCTCACGCAGCAGCCCGGCCAGCGCGGGAGCACGCCCATTGGTCGAAATCGCCACAGTCACGCCGTCGCGCCGGACGACGCCGCCGAGGTACGCCGTCGCGTGTTCGGGATCGTCCACCGCGTTGACAAAGACGCGGCGCGTGTTGGCGGCCGCGAGTACCTGCCTGTTGACGTCGTGAGGCGCGGCCGCGACGACCCACCACGCGCCATCGAGGTCTGCGTCCTCAAACGCTCGACGCACGACGGTGACGCCCGTCTGCACGATTTCGGGCCGCACCTCCGGCGCCACGACAGTCACGTCGGCGCCTGCCGCCAGCAGCGCCTCGAGCTTGCTGGCCGCGACAGGTCCGCCGCCGACGACCACGACACGGCGCGAACGAAGGTGCAGGAACGCTGGAAACATCGCCATCAAACAAAAAAAGCCCGGGGGTTTCTCCCGGGCTTTCAGGTCGCTTGCGTGTTCTGGGTCTCGTCTATTCGCGACCCACGCCGCAGACCGGAAGCGCCGGGACCCGACGGGTCCTCATACAACAACACGCGCACGGCCGGCAGCAAGAGAAGAACACGATGTGAGGGATCTTAACGCCCGCCCCAGAGAACGTCAAATTCCGGCCAAATTTACACGCGGGCGGCTGCCGCCTCGCCAATCCGCGACCCGATCGCCCGATCGAAGTCGGCCAGGCTGCGGCCGATCTGCGTCGGCCGCGCCACCCGGTCGAACATGACCTCCGCCGTCTTGAAGCCGTTGCCGGTGATGCAGACGACGACCGACTCCCCCGCCTTGATCACGCCGCGCTTCACCAGCACGCGCGTTGCGGCGAGGGTGGTGCCGCCCGCGGCCTCGGTGAAAATGCCTTCGGTCCGCGCCAGCAGCTGCACGGCGTCGAGAATCTCTTCGTCACTCACCATGGCCGCCGACGCCCCGGTTTCCTTGACCACGCGGACGACCTGGAACCCGTCGGCTGGATTGCCAATGGCCAGCGACTTCGCAATGGTGTTCGGCTTTACCGGATCCGGGAACTCCTGGCCTGCTTCGATCGCTCTGACGACCGGAGCCGACCCGGACGGCTGCGCGGCATGGATCTTCGGCAGCCGGCCGCTGACGAGGCCGACCTCGCGAAGCTCGCGCATCCCCTTGTGGATTCGCGGCAGAAGCGTTCCACCCGCGACCGGCGAGACCACATGGTCCGGGAATCGCCAGCCCAGTTGCTCGGCAATCTCGAAGCCCATTGTCTTGGCGCCTTCCGCGTAGTAGGCGCGCAGATTGATATTGGCAAAGCCCCACCCGTAGCGATCCGCGATCTGCGTGCACAGGCGGTTGACGTCGTCGTAGTTGCCTTCGACGGCCACGACGTGCGGTTCGTAAATCGCGGCGCCAAGAATTTTGGCGGGCTCGAGGTCGTTTGGAATGAAGACATAGCACGGCAGCCCGAGTCGCGCGGCGTGCGCCGCGACGCTGCCTGCCAGGTTGCCGGTCGATGCGCAGCCGAAGACCTGGAACCCGAGCTCGACTGCCCGCGTGGCTGCGACCGAGACCACCCGGTCCTTGTATGAGAAGGTCGGGTGGTTCACCGAGTCGTCCTTGAGATACAGCTCGGCGAGGCCGAGCTCGCGCGCCAGCCGCGTGGCGCGCACGAGCGGCGTGAAGCCGGAGTTGAAGCCGGTACGTGGTTCGTTGACGGGCAGCAGCTCCAGGTACCGCCACAGCGAACGAGGCCGCGACTCGACGAGGCTGCGGTTCATGACGCTCCGCACGGCGTCGTAGTCGTACGACACCTCGAGCGGACCCAGACAGTCGGCGCACACCCAGAGCGCTTCAGCCGGATAGGTCTTTCCGCAGAGGTGACACGTCAGCCCGGCGACGAATCTCATAGGGCTCTCTCGCAGCCCGAAGCAATCGTTATGTCGTTAAGTGACACGAACTCAAGAACATATCACGTCCGCTGGTCGTCGCCCAACAGCATCGGCAGCGCCAGCGGCGGCTCAGCATGATAGTCCGCGCCGCCGATTTCCTTCATGGCAACCGCGAGCGCGGGTTCCTCGCATGGTTCGACGGTAATCACAAACGGCAGCGCGTCCTTCGGATAGCCCGGCTCCTGCAACACGGCGTCGAGGTTGATGCCTTGCCTGGCCAGCGCGGCTGCGATCGACGCGAGGATGCCCGGCCTGTCTTGCACGACGAAGCGCAAGTAATACGGGCGTGCCGGCGGCGGCACGACGCGAGCCGGAGTCCACTCTTCACCGTGGTCCCGGTCCCGCTGCGTCAACGACAAAAGGTCCGAGACAACCGCGACTGCGGTGGCCGGCCCGCCGGCGCCGGCGCCGCTGAAGCTGTTCTCGCCGCCGTAATGGCCAGTAATCGCCACGACGTTGTTCGCGCCCATATTGAGCCCGAAATTCGAGCCGCGCAGCACGAGTGCCGGGCCGACGAAGGCATGAAAGCCGTCGCCCCTGGTCTCTACCATCGCAATCTGCCGGATGGTGCACCCCAGGCTCCGCGCGTATCGGAAGTCGGCAGCCGAGATCGGACGGATTGAGCGCCGCGGAATGTCAGGCAGCTTGATGTGACGGCGAAACGCGATTCCTGCCAGGACGACCAGCTTCGCCCCCGCGTCGTCGCCGTCGATGTCGGCGCTCGGATCGGCTTCCGCGTAGCCAAGGCGCCGGGCATCGTCGAGCACCGCGGCCATCTGCGCATCGCCCATCGCCATCGTGCTCAACACGAAATTGGAGGTGCCGTTGAGGATGCCCGTCACACGCGTCAGCCGATCGCCCGCCAGACCCTCGCGCACGCCATGAATCAGCGGCACGCCGCCGGCAACGGCAGCCTCGAACCGCAGCTGGGAGTTGTTGGTCACGGCCAGGTGCAGGAGCTCTGGCCCGTGGGCGGCGAGGAGCTGCTTGTTGGCCGTGACGACGCTGGCCCCCTGCTGCAGGGACCTCCGCACCCAGCCGCCAGCCGGCTCGATCCCGCCGACGACTTCGACCACCGCGTCCGGCTTCGACGCGAAGAGTTCGTCCGCATCCTCGGTCCATGTCACCGACGCAGGAACCCAGCCGGCGCGTTTACGTGCGACTCCGCGGTTGAAGATGTGCGTGAGCTGGAGACGACCGGCGAGCTCCGGACGTTCGGTCAGAATACGGGCCACCGACCCGCCCACGGTGCCGAAGCCGAGCAGCGCCACGCGAAGAGGCGTTGTCTTCATTCAGGCTTGTTTGAGGCCATAACCGGTCAAGGCTAGCATAGGGTTAGATGTTCACAGTTGGAATCATCCAGGATCATGCGGATGCAGATGCGCAGAGCAACCTTCGGCGCGCGGAGCGGCTGGTGCGGGACGCGGCCGGACGAGGCGCGCAGATTATCTGCTTGAAGGAATTGTTCAACGCGCTCTACTTCTGCAAATCGCAGCAGTGCGACCGCTTCGATCTCGCCGAACCGATTCCCGGGCCGACGACTGACGCGATGCAGAAGCTGGCCCGCGAGTTGTCGGTGGTGATCGTCGTGCCGATTTTCGAACGGCAGACCGCGGGTCTATACCGGAACTCCGCGGCAATCGTCGACGCCGACGGCAGCCTGCTTGGCGTCTACCGGAAGATGCATATCCCCGACGATCCGCTGTTCCACGAGAAGTATTACTTCACCCCGGGCGACGGCCATCTCGACTATCACGGCGAACAGGCCGGTGAAGCCGGCGGCTTCCGCGTGTGGAAGACGCGGTACGCGACGATCGGCGTCCTGATCTGCTGGGACCAATGGTACCCGGAAGCGGCGCGCATCACGAGCCTGATGGGTGCAGAGGTGCTGTTCTATCCCACCGCCATCGGCTGGCACCCGGCTGAGAAGGACGAATGGGGGCGCGCGCAGGTGGACGCGTGGCGCACGATCCAGCGGGCGCATGCGATCGCGAATGGGGTCTACGTCGCCTCGCCGAACCGCATTGGCCACGAGGACGAACCGGGCACGAACGGGATAACCTTCTTTGGCCATTCGTTCATCGCCGATCCCTTCGGCCGTTACATCGCCGAAGCAGGCGAGTCCGAGGAGATCATCGTCGCCGAGTGCGATCCGGCGTTGATCGAGACCGTGCGGCGCAACTGGCCGTTCCTCCGCGACCGGCGCGTCGACGCGTACGGTCCGATTCTGAACCGATACATAGGCTCCTGACGTGCGGATGCCGGCGGAGTGGGAGCCACACAGGGCAACCTGGATCAGCTGGCCGCATCACGAGCCTGACTGGCCCGGGAAACTGGAACCTATCCCATGGGTCTACGCCGAGATCGTCCGGGTGCTCGCCGTCCACGAGCCGATCGAAATCCTCTGCCACACCCAGGAGGTGATTGACGACGCGCGCGCGGCACTGGACGCACACGGCGTCCCGCACGATCGCGTACGCCTCCACGAGGTGAAGACCGATCGCGTCTGGCTTCGCGACTCGGCCGCAACCGGCGTGCTCGACGAGGCGGGCAATGTAGTCCTGTTGAACTGGGCGTTCAATGGCTGGGCGAAGTATTCCAACTGGCAGCACGACGCGATGGTCGGCACCGTGATCGCGCGGCTGACGGGACTGCCGCGCAAGCAGCCGACGCGCACCGACACCGGTGAGCGCATCGTGCTCGAAGGCGGCGGTCTCGAGGTAAACGGCAACGGCTTGATGCTGGTCACCGAAGAGTGGCTGCTGAGCGATGTGCAGGTTCGCAATCCCGGGCTGAAGCGGGACGACTATGAGCAGATCTTCAAGCAGTGGCTCGGCGTTCGCGAGACGCTCTGGCTGGGGGAAGGCTGCGTCGGCGACGATACGCACGGACACGTCGACGATGTTGCGAGGTTCGTCAGCCGCGACACCGTCGTGCTGGCGGTCGAGCAGGATCCGGCGGACGAGAATCACGCCCGCTCGATCGACAACCTCCGGCGGCTGGAGGCGGCGTCCCGGCGCGCGGGCGTCGGCGCGCTTCGCGTGGTCGCCCTGCCCTTTCCCCGACCTGTCGTCATGAACGGCGAGCGGCTGCCGGCGAGCTATGCGAATTTCTACATCGGCAATGGCGTCGTGATCGTGCCGACGTTCAACGACCCGAACGACCGCGTGGCGCTGAATACGCTCGCGGACCTGATGCCAGCCCACCGGATCGTCGGCATCCACGCCGTCGATCTCGTCTGGGGATTAGGGACGATTCATTGCCTGACGCAGCAGGAGCCGCTCGCACCCGCCGCGGCGAAGCTGAATTGAAGGGAGCCGCTGGTGGAAGTCGCGTGTCTTGACCTGGAAGGCGTACTCGTACCGGAAATCTGGATCGCTTTCGCGCAGATGACCGGTATCGCGGAATTGAGGGCAACCACCAGGGACATCGCCGACTATGACGTGCTGATGAAGCAGCGTCTGCGCCTCCTCGATGAGCACGGACTGGGTCTCGCCGAGATACAAGCAGTAATCGCCGATCTCAGACCACTAGAGGGCGCGCCCGCCTTTCTCGACTGGATGAGGGAACGCTTTCAGGTGGTCATCCTCTCCGACACGTTTTATGAGTTTTCGCAGCCGCTGATGCGCCAGCTGGGCTGGCCTACCCTGTTGTGTCACCGACTCGTGATTGACGACGCCGGCAAAGTTGCGGGCTATACATTGCGGCAGAAGGATGCCAAGCGGCAGTGCGTCAAGGCCTTTCGCGACTTGAAGTTTCGTGTCATCGCCGCCGGTGATTCGTATAACGACACGGCCATGCTCGAGGAAGCGCACGCAGGAATCTTGTTCCGGGCCCCGACCAATGTGACTGCCGAATTTCCTCAATACCCCGCGGTTGAAAGCTACGACGCTCTGAGGCAGGAGTTCATCAAGGCAAGTAAGCGAGTGACAGATTGAATGCGCGTCCGGGCATCGCCACGCCGAGGATTTCCTGGTAGGTCGCGTCGCCAAGGTTGGTTCCCTCGGCGCGAATCTCGTAATTGCTGAACCGGCGGCTGAGACGCAGGTCGAGGATCGCGTACTCGCTCTGTCCGGTCGATCGCGTCCGCCGCTTGACTTCGATTCGCGGGGCGACTTGCACGGCCGCGGGCAACGCGATGGACGCGGCGATGACGACGCTATGCGGCGCGTAGTCGAGCACGTATTTCGAGAGCTGGGTCACGGCTGCCGCGTTCACGTCGAGGATGGTGTAGCCGGCCTGGATGAATGAGCCATCGGTCCAGGCGCGCCTGACGCTGAATTCGGCCCCCACCGTATCAACGTCGCGAATGTTATAGGTCCGCCACCGCTCGGCCGTCGTCGGACGCAGCCAGTCGATCACGTCGTGGTCCTGGCGTCCGAACATCGTCGCAGATGCCATCCATCCGTTCGCCGGAAGGACGTCGACGCCCGCCTCTTCCGCCCAGGCGGTTTCGGCATGGACCTCCGGCCGCGCGAAATTCGCAGGGTCCTGGTAATAGCGCTCGGTGAAGGTCGGCACGCGAAACGCCCGCCCGCCGGAGGCGCGCAGACGAACGACGTCTGACGGCCACCAGCCAACGCCCAGCGACGGACTCCACGCGGTACCGAACTCGGTGTACCGATCGACGCGGATTCCTGCATCGACCTGGGTGGTGACCGCAGGCGCGTGGCGCCATTCCGCAAACCCGCTCACACGCCGCGTGTCGTGATCGCCGAGGTTCGTGGAGCGCACCCAGTCGGCGCCCCCTTCGACCCCGGTGGTCAGCGATCCGCGATTGCCCACGCCGCGTGAGGCACGCAGCGCCGCGAGCGTCGCGTGAGTTCGATGACGGTTTTCGGAGACGCCTGGCCGCCGGACATCGAACAGGAAATGGTCGCCGTGCGTCCGGTACGAGGCGGTAGCGCCAAACTGCCACCCGCCTGCGCCGTCAAATCGATGGTCAACCGCAAACAGCGACTGGTTCGTCCATTCGTGGGACGGCGCATTGCCGTAGAAGCCGTTGGCGCCGAAGTCTTTCCACAGGTACGACGCGAACACTCCTGTCCGTTCGTCAATCGACGTCCGGGAGCTCACGCCGGCAGTGACGAAGCCACGCTCGACCATGAATCCGGAGGACCGATCCACGGCCGCCGCGACCACTTCGCGCACGGCATTGCGCTCCACCCCGGCCTGGCCTCGTGCGGCCACAAGCCCGAAGCTGCCGGCTTCGACAACCGCGGACGCGGGCTGAACGCCTTTGCGCGTAATCACGTTGACCGTCCCGCCAAACGCATCCGCGCCAAAGATCGACGACCCTGGACCATGGAGAATTTCGATCCGGTCGACGGCGTCGAGCGGTACGGGGATGTCACCGTTGTGGTGACCCGATTGCGCATCGTTCAATCGCACGCCGTCAACGAGCACGAGCATCTGCCCGAAGTTGGCGCCGCGAATCGCGAAGTCGGTCTGAACGCCGCGCTCACCACGTGCCCGTACGTCCACGGCCGCGGTCAGGCGCAGCACATCCGCAATACTGTGGACCGGCAGCCGCTGAATCTGATCGCGGGTAATCACCGTCAGCGTCCGCGTCACTGTGCCGAGTTCGACGGGCGTCGCGGCGGCAGTGACGACCACGTCCTGCCGGAACGGGCCCTGGGCCGAGGCCGTGTGCGCGAATGCGAGCACGAGCGCAGACGCACCGGCCAGGGAGATACGCGTGCGCACTCGATCGTCCTAGTGAGTGTGCCCTGAAGCCGTCGACGGGTCGCTATGCTTCTTCAGCACCAATCCCACGTCACGATGCGCGAACACGGCGTCCGGGTCCTCCTGCAGGGCGGTCTGGTAGCGCTCGGCGTAGGGCGCACCCTGCTCTCCCGGCGACACCAGCTTGCGGGCCTGGGCGACGATGGCGTCGGCCTCGCCGGGAATGTCGGCGACGTCGTTGTCGAGCGTCTCGTCAATGCGCACGATTAATTCCGACAGCGGGCGCAGCCAGGCGAATTGCGGGTCGTTGAGGATCGCCTGGAGAAGCGGATGCCCGGTGGTGCGGCCGTGAACGCGGTCGTACGCGGTGCGCTCCCAGTCAAGGAGGGTCTTGTGAAGCTTCAGGAGGGCGTGGCGAAGATCCGTGAGCAGCGCGCGTTCGGGAGTCTCGATCGCCATTCGTCCGATTTTACTTCCACCGAATTAGCACAACCCCGGCCGCAAGCAGCCCAACTCCGATAAGCCGCGCGGGCGTCGCGCGTTGGACGGGCATCCCGAACCAGCCGTAATGATCGATCAGCAGGGACGCCCCGAGCTGACCGACGATTCCCGCGGCCGACAGCAGCAACGCACCGAGCCTGCCGGCCAGGACGATGGCGAGCAGCACGTAGGCCGCGCCTCCCAGTCCGCCCATCCACACCCACAAGGGCGCGCGCCAGAGCGCGGGACTTGGCAGAGCGACGGCTGAAAACGCCATTGCCGCCGCGAGGGCAAGGAGGCCGGCGAGCAGGGATACCGTGAACGTGATGTTCGCGGCCCACAGCGCGCTGCCGGAGACGGTGCGCAGGTGTGCGTTGATGGCAATCTGCGCCGCGATCCCCGCTCCAGCAATGAGCATGAGGACGACGGAAGCGCTGTTCATAGTGTGATTACCGCTCGTCGATGATGCGGTAGAGCTCGTCGGCGCCGAACGGCTTGTGCAGCACCGGGCCGAGACCGCTTCGAAGCGCCGCCGGGGCGCGGTGCACGAGACCGGTCATGAAGATGATCTTGAGGGCGGGGTAGGTCGCTTTCAACGTGCGCGCATACTCCACGCCCGGCTGTCCCCCGAGGATGATATCGGTGAGCAACATGTCTGGGGGCGTTCCGTGCCGGGACAGCACCACCGACGCGTCGTTGGGATCGTGCGCGACAAGGATTTTGTGCCCTTTCGCGCTCAGCAGCCGTTCCACGAGCGAGAGGACGCTCGAGTCGTCTTCGATGATGAGGATCGTCATGGTTGGTGCCTGAGGAGGGAATCGAACCCACACGCCGGGTGACCGGCGGGAGATTTTGAGTCTCCTGCGTCTGCCAGTTCCGCCACTCAGGCTCTGCTCTCTAGCCCTGCCATTGTATCGCGCAACCTCAGCGCGTATTCGGCCGCTGCACGATCTCGCCTGGTGATTGACCACAATCAATTCAACGCCCGCCATCGAGTTCGGTCTGTTGCGCACGAATGGTCGCAAACGCCGGCAGCGTCCGGTCCTGCTTGCCGTGCATTGTTACACTGGGTGGAATGCATCCAGCGCTCAAGCCCCTGTCAGGAATGGACGACCTCGATCGCGCGCTCGCGGCAACCGACGAACGACCGCTGCTGCTCTTCAAGCACAGTTTCACGTGCGGCGTCAGCGCCGAAGCGCTGGATGAGCTCGTCGCGCACCTGAACGAGCGCCAGTTGGAAGCCAGTTACGCAATGGTGACCGTGCAGACCCACCGTGAGGTATCCAACGCGGTCGCGAAAATGCTCGGGGTACGACACGAGAGTCCGCAGGCGCTGCTCATCCGTGACCGGCGTGTGGTGTGGAGCGCGTCGCACTTCCGGGTGACAGCGGCGGCGGTTGAAGCGGCGCTCCAGATGCTATTGCCCGCCCCGCCACCCACGCCGACGACCAGGCCCACTGAAAGTTGAAGCCCCCCAGGCGGCCATCGACGTCCAGGATTTCTCCCACCAGGAACAGCCCCGGACAACACCGCGACTCCATCCGGGCGGGATCGATCTCGTCGAGCGGAATGCCGCCGGCCGTGACCTCGGCGAAGCTGTAGCCGCGGCTGTCACGCACGTCGAGCGGCGTGCCGAGCAGCGCATGAATCAGCCTTCGCCGCGACTCGCGGGTCAAGTGCGCGACGGTCACCCCCTCGAGTGCCAGTCCGGCCAACCATGTCTCTGCGATCGCCGCCGGCATCCGCGCCGCAAGCACCGTTGCGATCTGTGCCCGCGGACGCTCCATGGCCTGCTCCAGCAGCCAGGCCTCCAGCGCCTCGAATCGATCCCCTGGACACAGGTTTAACAGCACTTCGACCGCCTGCCCGTCGAGCTGCGCCCGATGCCAGTGGCGCGAGGCGTTAAGGACAACCGGCCCGCTGGCCCCAAAATGGGTCCACAGCAGGGCGCCATCGAGATCGATCGGGCGTCGATTGCCTGATCGGACGGTCAGACGCACGCGATGGGATACGCCCGCCAGCGCCGCGTGGCGATCGCCGTTCAGAACCAGCGGCGCCAGCGCCGGCGTCGTCTCGACATAACCGTGACCGAGCGCACGCGCGAACGCGTACCCCGCGCCATCGCTGCCGGTCTTCGGCAGCGAGCGTCCTCCCGTGGCAAGGACAACGGCGCTCGCCAGATAACGACGCCGTGTCGCGGTGACGAGAAAGCCTTGTTTCGCACGAGTCACGGCCGTCACCCGCGCACCGGTATGGAGTTCCACGCCTGCGTCGCGCAGGGCCCCGACCAGCGCGTCGAGCACGTCACGAGCCTTGTTCGTGTCGGGGAACAGTTTTCCGTCTTCTTCCGCGTGCAGCCCAACGCCCAGTTCGGCGAAGAACGCACGGGCGCTCGCGGCGGGAAATGCGCGCAGCACGCTGCGAACGACGCGCGAGGGTCCGCCCCAGAAATCCCTTTCAGTGACCTCGGTGTTGGTGACATTGCATCGCGATCCGCCGCTCACGAGGATCTTGGCGCCGATCCTCGTTGCGCCGTCGACGCAGATCACACGCAGCGGCGGCGCGCTGCGTTTCGCGAAGATCGCGGTCGCAAGGCCCGCCGCGCCCGCGCCAACGACGACCAGGTCTGCCGTTTCGTCCACCGTGCTCATCCGCCGGCTCTATTTAAGTCGAAACGGCCGGGCTCGCGAGGCACACAAGATGCAGCTTTGATTGACGCGGACGCGGCGACTCCGCGCCCAGCCATAGAACTGACTGTGAAGCGAGGAGGAACAAAGCATGAAACGCGTAATTGCAATCGCGACCGCAACCGTTCTCACGTTGCTCGTAGCCCTGACCCTGAATGTGGGCGCGCAACAGCCTGACACCCGCGACCGAACGATCATGACATTCAGCAGCGCCGTTGAGCTCCCCGGCATGCGGCTCGAGCCCGGCACGTATGTCTTCCGCATGGCCGATACCGCATCGCGCAACGTGATCCAGGTGCTCGACCAGGAGGAGAAGAACCAGCTCGGACAGTGGCTGTTCGTCCCGGCCGAGCGCCCGGAAGTGACCGGCGACACTGTCGTGACGTTCCGTGAAACCAGCGCCGCGTCGACCCCAGCGGTGCAGTTCTGGTATTACCCCGGCGAGAAGATCGGTAAGGAGTTCATCTATCCGAAAGACCAGGCGCTTCGCATCGCGCAGCGGACGGGCGCGGTCGTACAGACCGAAGAGGGTCCGGTGACGGCAAGCGCCCAGGCGTCGGTCTCAGCTGAACCGGCGAAGGAGACCACTGTTGCCGCCGGCGTTGTTGAGGGCCCGGGACTTCCCGACAGCCAGCAAACGGCGGTAGGCGTCTCCGGATCGGGTCGGAACGAGACCGAAGTGATCGGGACCTCGGGCCGGAACGAGACCGAAGTGTCGGGCACGGGCACCTCGGGCAGCGGCGACCAGGTCGCAACTGACTCGAATGTCCGCCAGGACTCGAATGTCCGCCAGGAGTCGACGATCGCGCAGAGCAACCCGAACGCCGACAGCGGCGCAACCCGTGAGCTTCCAGCCACGGCGAGCCCGCTGGCGCTCAGCGGTTTGCTCTCACTGCTGTCGCTGGCAGGCGCGTTCGGCATCCGGTCGTTTCGTCTGTAGTTGGTAGTTTGTCGTTGGTAGTCAGTAGTTAGTATGGGTAGCCGGAGGCCCTGAAAGGCCTCCGGCTCTTTGCTTATGCATCGACTTCTGCTGATCGCCCTTATCTGTGTCGCCGCGGCCGTCTCGCTCGGCGCGCAGGATCCGCTGACCGTCTTCCGGGCCGAATCCAACCTGGTCGTCCTGCATGTCAATGTCTTCGATCGGCGGTCCGATGCGGTGCCCGGCCTGCCGCAGGAAGCATTCAAGGTTTTCGAGGATGACCAGCCGCAGGAGATCACGTTCTTCGAGGGCGCAGACGTCCCGGTCGCCGTCGGCCTGATTCTCGATGCAAGCGGCTCGATGATTGCGCGCGAGCACATGGTGATCACCGGCGGGACGGCCTTTGGCCGGTCCAGCCATCCGGAGGACGAACTGTTCACGATTCATTTCAACGAGAACGTGAAGTACGGCCTGCCGGCAACGGTTCCGTTCACCAACAGTGCCCCTCTGATGCATTCGGCGCTCGCGTCTTACCGCCCGGGCGGAAGGACGGCGTTGTACGACGCGGTGATTGCGGGACTCGAGCACCTGGAACTGGCCACGCACCAGAAGCACGTGCTCGTCGTCCTCTCGGACGGCGAGGACAATGCGAGCCGGTCCTCCAAAGAGGAAATGATGAAACGGGCGTTCGAGAGCGATGCCATTGTCTACACGGTGTCGAACGCGAACCGGCGGACCGGGGCGCCAGGCGACCCGGGCGTGCTGCGAAAGCTCGCGGACGTGACCGGAGGCGTTTCGTACTTTCCCGACTCGGATGACGATGTGATCGAGAGTTTCGATGAGCTCGCGGGCAACATCCGCCGCGGCTACAGCATTGGCTACGCGCCGACCAACACCAAACAGGACGGCGGCTACCGGCGCGTCAAGGTGACGGTCACGGCGCCGGGCCGAAACAACCTCAGCGTTCGGACAAGAGATGGCTATCGGTCGTCTGATTACTCTCGCGCCCGATGACGAGTGGGGCCCGTTGCCCCCTCACGCGGAACGGCGCGGCGCCGCCCTGTGGCGGGCGCTCGAGCGCCTGCTTCTGGTGATCGGCTTGGTGTCGCTCGGGTATTTCGCATATGTCGTCACCGAAAGCCACCTGTATCAGGCGCTGGAGAACCGCGAGCTCGACGCGATCCTGGCGAGCGCGCCGGCCGTGCCTGAACAACATGCGCCGCGGCCTCGTCCGGCGCCCGGGTCGATGATCGGCCGCATCGAGATCCCACGGCTGGGTGTGTCGACCATCATTCGCGCGGGGAGCGACGCACGGACGCTGCGACTCGCGGTCGGCCACATCAGCGGCACCGCGTATCCGGGCGAACCGGGCAATATCGGCCTCGCGGGACATCGCGACACGTTCTTCCGCCGCCTGCGCAACATTCGCGTCAACGACGAGATCCGGATCGTGACGCCTGACGAGACCTACACGTTCAAGGTGGAAGATACCAGCGTCGTCAAACCGCGCGATACCTGGGTACTCAACGCCACGCCAACGCCGGTGCTGACGCTGGTGACGTGTTATCCGTTCACATATGTCGGATCGGCGCCGAATCGATTCATCGTGAGGGCGAGCCAACAGCCGAGCCAGATCGCCTCGCGCTAAATCGCTGTCAAATTAGGCGTTAGTATAGGTGCGGAATTAAATCCGCAACTGTCCGGCTTGGACAGTCGCGCTGACCGATGATCATCGCGGCGTTCAACCCTAATGGTGGCGTCGGCAAGACGACCACCACCGTCAATCTCGCTGCGTCGTTAGCCCGGACCGGGCGCACCGTCCTGCTCGTTGATTGCGAGGCCGACATGAACGCCTCGATATCGCTGGGCATCGGGCCTTCGCATGCGGCCCCGTCTACGGCCGACGTCCTGCTCAAACGCCGTAGGGCCATCGACGCGATCCGGCCTGTACGAGAAGTCCCGAACCTTCACATCCTGACCGGGGCTGCGTCGCTTGCCGACATGGACGAGCGGCTGAAGAACGTGCGGCAGCCGGAGCGGCGGCTCGCAGATATCATTCGCCCGCTCCGCGCAGATTTCGATACGATCCTCATCGACTCGCCCGCAGGATATTCGACGCTGGCGCTGGGCGTGCCGCTGGCGGCCGATCATCTGATCGTGCCCATCCGGGCCGATTACCTGGCGCTCGAATCACTAGCTCATCTGCTGCGCTGGTATCGCGATCGTCACACGGCGCGCAAGGCGAGCGCAGCGCTCCGCGGGATCGTCCTGACGATGGTGAACCATCGTCGGCAGGCCACTCGCGAGATCGTGCAAATCATCCGCGCGCACAACCCGCGCGGCGTCTTCCGCACGGAGATTCCGGAAGACCCCCGCGCCGCGGAAGCCCCTTCGCACGGCACGCCGCTCGTCGTCGGCTACGCGCGCTCGAGCGCGGCGCGCGCGTACACGGCGCTCGCCAGCGAGCTGCTCGCACGCCTCAAGCATCCGCGCCGCTGAATCCGCTTGCGAGAGCCGTCGCGCCTGCCTTACGATTGGGGCCGCTCGTGGAGCGCGCTGCGGAATTAACTACGTAATAATTGAAGTGCATCCCATCAGGTCGCTTCGCTGGGCGGCACGATGAGGTAGAGATGGCGATCCGAACCCCAGGCAAGACTCGCCGCATCGGCAAGAGCGGCGACGACATCTTCATCCCGCGAGTCGAGAGCAGCGACAGCGACCGGCCGAAAAAACGCGGCCGCCGCCCCTCTCATACCGAACATTGGACCAAGGTCACGGTGGTGCTGTTCGACCGGCAGATCGTGTTCCTGGACCGCCTCGGCGCCGACATCCGCGCCGCGAGCGGCGTGGCGATCAGCCGGGCCCACGTGATCCGCGCGCTGATCGATGCGCTCAGCGAATCGGATCTCGACCTCACCGGCACGCGATCGGAAGCGGACCTCAAGGCCGTCCTGACCGCACGCCTCGGCCGTTACCGATCCTAGCCGGACGACCCGAACGATCCGAACGACCCGAACGAGCCGAACGATCCGAACGAGCCGAACGATCCGAACGATCCGAACGATCCGAATGATTACTCGGGACGGGCGTTCTCACGCCCGGGCATGATCACCACCTGCCCCAGGGTGTGCTGCGCCTGCGGGCACGCGTCCCCGCGAACGACGATCGTCCCGACCACGCGACCGAGGAAGTCACGCGCCGTGTCCACCTGGCATCCGCACGCGAGCGTCTTCCGAACACGGTCCTGCATCAGCTGAAACGGTATCATTAAGCACATGGAAGCCGTGCGGCTGCATCGCACCATCGGCGTGCGCGTCGGACACCTGCAGATCGGCGGAGGTGCGCCGGTTGCGGTCCAGTCGATGACGATGACGGATACGGCCGATGCCGAAGCGACGGCGCGCCAGTGTATCGAGCTCGCCGAAGCGGGGTCTGAGCTCGTGCGGGTCACCGTCAACCTGCCCGAAGCTGCCGCTGCGGTCCCCGAAATCAAGCGGCGGATGCTGGACGCCGGCTGCCAGGCGCCGCTGATCGGCGACTTTCACTACAACGGGCACCTGCTCCTGACCCGCTATCCGGAGTGCGCGGCGGCGCTCGACAAGTACCGGATCAATCCCGGCAACGTGGGAACGGGCGCGCGGCGCGACGAACGTTTCGCCACCATCTGCAAGGTCGCCATCGATCAGGGCAAGCCGGTCCGGATCGGCGTGAATGGCGGATCGCTGAACCAGGATCTGGTCGTCTCCAAGATGCAGGAGAACACCGACCGTGAACTGGGGCGGTCGTCTGAGGAAATCCTCAACGAGTGCATGGTGATTTCCGCCGTCGAGTCCACCGAGCTCGCGCTCGAGACCGGCCTTCGGAAGGATCAGATCATCATCTCGTGCAAGGTCTCTCGTCCCCGCGACCTCGTCTCGATCTATCGCGACCTGGCCCGGAACACCGAACAGCCATTGCACCTCGGGCTGACCGAAGCCGGTATGGGCGTGAAGGGACTTGTCTGGTCGGCGTCAGCGATGGGGGTTTTGCTGACCGAAGGCATCGGCGACACGATCCGCGTCTCGCTGACCCCGAAACCCGGCGGCGATCGCCGCGAAGAGGTCTATGCCGCCTGCGAACTGCTTCAGGCGCTCGGGCTTCGATCGTTTTCGCCAAGCGTCACCGCATGCCCAGGCTGCGGCCGGACCACCAGCAGCACGTTCCAGGAACTGGCAGAGCGGACGCAGGACTACATTCGCGAAAGGATGCCGGACTGGAAGCGTCAGTACGACGGCGTCGAGACGCTGACGCTCGCCGTCATGGGGTGCGTGGTCAACGGCCCGGGCGAGTCAAAGGCGGCGAACATCGGCATCAGCCTGCCCGGCACAGGCGAAGCGCCGAACTGTCCGGTGTTCATCGACGGCGAGCATTTCACGACGATGAGGGGGACGTACGCTGAGCTGGCGGAGGCGTTCAAATCGCTCATCGAGAACTACGTGGCGACCCACTACCTCCGCCGGCCCCAGGCCTGATCAGGCCGATTTTTCCTGGCAGGACTCCGCAACAATCGACACCGAACGCACCTGCATCTCACGGTCGACGAGCATACCGGTGACGCTCACGCGCTGCCCGACGTAGGTGGGCAGGTGGTGCCGGTCCGACTGGTCGATCACGTCGATCGTCGTAGCGCTCCGGCGCAGGAATCCGGACCGCCAGCTCCGTCCCCTCGGCGCGTTGTCGCCAGCCGTGTCCTTCAACCGGAACCGTTCGTCGTCTTGTTCGAGACAGCCGCTGATCGTGACGATCGACGGGACGACGGCGTCCTGATTGCCGCGAGGCGCCGGTGCAGTCACAACCGTGGTGACGTCCGACTTCGCGGGAACCGGCACCGTCTTCGATGCAGTTGCGGCCGGACGACGGCTGGTCGCCGCGACAGCCTTCTTTGCCACGGGACGAGCGGCGGGCGCGCGCGCGACGGGCTGCTCAACGGCTGCCAGCTGCGGCTGGGCCTCAACCGACGGACTCTGCTGCCGCGCCGGCGGCCTGAACTGCACAAGCGCGATCGTCGCGGACACAAGACACGCGGAGGCCAGGACGACCACTCGGCCTCGCCGGGTCATAAGCGGTGTTCCCTTTTTCCAGCGCGGCGTAGAGCCAGGTTTTGTCACGGGCATCACGTCCTCCTTGGCTGGAGAGCCGGGGGGCATCGCGCAAATACGGTGCCCGCTCGAAAACCCGTGAGATCCGGCGATTGCGAGGAAGATTCCGGCCGGACGCGGCCGGTTCCGTAATCGTGCGGCAAATTCTGACGAAGGTGCTACGCGGCCGTCGCCAACCCGGGGCTGCGTTCACATTTCCGTAGCAGCGCGATCGTCATCACCTCGTCGGAGCGCAGACCGCCGTGGGGCCTGAAATGCCGGTTCGCGCACGTGCTCGCAAGCAGGCCGGACTCGTACGCGTCGAGCACGGCCGGATGAATGTACGACTTCCGGCAGACGCTGCGCGTGTTGCCGAGGACGCCGGCAACCGCCTCGATCGCGGTGATCACATTCTTCTTTGCCTGCGCGCGTGACGACGCGGGCTCGAATCCGCGCAGCGAGGTACAGGCGAGCACCGTCGCAAACCACGTCCGAAAGTCCTTCGCCGTGAAGTCCTCTCCCGTGATCTCTTTCAGATAGGCGTTGACGTCGGTAGACGACACATCGCGGCGCCGCCCCTCGTCGTCCAGGTACTGGAAGAGCTCCTGGCCGGGCAAATCGCGGCATTGCCGCACGATGCGGGCAAGCCGGCGATCGTCGAGACCGACTTCATGCCGCTTGCCGCTCTTGCCGCGGAACTGAAAACGCATGCTCGACCCCTTGATATCCACGTGATCGTCGCGCAGCGTGGTCAGACCGAAGGAACGATTGGTGCGCGCGTATTCGTCGTTGCCGACGCGGATCAGCGTGCGCTCGAGGAGCCGCACGACGCTGGCGAGCACTTTCTCGCGGCACAGCTCCCGCTTCGCCAGATCTGCCGTCGTCTTCCTGCGGATCGCAGGCAACGCCGCCGCGAACGCCTGCATCCGGTGAAACTTGGTTTCGTCGCGGGACTCACGCCAGCGCTGGTGATATCGATATTGTTTCCGTCCGCGCGCGTCGCGGCCGGTCGCCTGCACATGACCGCGGGGGTCAGTGCAGATCCAGACGTCGGTCCAGGCGGGCGGAATCACCAGCGCGCGGATCCGTTTGAGCGTTGCCGCCTTTCGGATCACCTTGCCATCGGGCCCGAGGTAGCGGAAGCCAAGCGGCCCCTTTTCGCGGCGGATGCCGCGCCCCTCACCGCCGACATAGCGCAATCCGACCGACCGCGCCGACCGTTGAGGATCTCGACGGGCCATTACCAACGGTCTGGTGCAAGACCGAGACCTAGGACGGCGGCTGTTGGTAGGTGATCAGCCGGACGCTTCGCTGATATGTGAAATAGGCGACGCTCCACTGCAGGAGCACGGCGAGCCGGTTGCGGAAACCGATGAGCATGAAGATGTGGAGGAAGAGCCACGCCAGCCAGCCGAGTGTTCCCGAGAAAGCGATCCATCCAAGGTCGGTCAACCCTGAGCGCCGCCCGACAATTGCCATGCTGCCCTTGTCAGTAAAGACGAACGGCGTCGACGCCATCCCGCGCTGACGGTTGACGATGGTGCGGGCGGCATGGACGGCCTGCTGAATCGCCACCTGCGCGACGCCTGGCAACGGAGTGCCGCCTTGATGGTGGAAAGCGGCGGCATCGCCCACGACAAAGACGTCGGGGTATCCGGGAATCGAAAGGTCCGGTTCGACGATCGCACGTCCCGCGCGATCCAGTGGGACGCCGAGCGATCGCACCAGTGGCGAAGCCGTGACCCCGGCAGCCCAGAGCACGGTGCCGGCCGGGAACCGGTCGGTTGGGCCAAGCATGACGCCATGCTCATCAACCGCCGTGACCGTCGTCCGCTCCAGAACCTCGACGCCCAGGCACGTCAGCGACGCGCGCGCGGCGTTGCGGAGCTTCGGCGGGAACGAGGGCAGAATTGTCTCGCCCGCCTCAACCAGGACGATGCGCGCCCGGCGGGTGTCGATGGATCGAAACTCGTCGCGCAGCGTCTGCCGCGCAATTTCCGCAAGTGTTCCGGCCAGCTCGACGCCGGTGGGACCGCCGCCGACGAGCACGAAGGTGAGCAGCTCCTGCCGCCGCGCTGGATCTGTTTCATGCTCGGCGCGCTCGAACGCAAGCAGGATGCGGCGGCGAATCGCGAGCGCATCCTCCAGCGTCTTGAGACCGGACGCGTGCCGCGCCCATTCGTCGTGCCCGAAATAGCTGTGGCTGGAGCCCGTGGCGACGATCAGGTAGTCGTAGCGGACGGGCGCTCCCTCGTCCAACAGCACTTCCCGCGCGACAACATCAATCGCCCTGGCCTCGGCGAGCCGCACACGGACGTTCGCGGCATGCCGGAAGATCCAGCGGATAGGCGACGCGATGTCGCCGGGCGACAGCGTCGCCGTCGCCACCTGGTAGAGCAGCGGCTGAAAGAGGTGATAGTTGTGGCGGTCCAGCAGCGTGACCCGCAGCCGTTCATGTCGGAGAATCTTCACGGCGGCAAGGCCGCCGAACCCGCCGCCGATCACAACCACGTGACGCTCGTCTCGTTCGATTCGATCGCCTCGTTCCACCTGCGTTAGACTGACGGGAACGGATGAAAACCGCAACCTCCACATTTGCCACGGAACACAACGTCGCCACGGTGTGTCCGCTCGATTGCCCCGATTCGTGCAGTCTCGACGTGACGGTGCAGGACGGACGGATTACCGCGATCGACGGCTCGCACGTCAATCCGATCACGGGCGGCTATATCTGTGCGAAGGTCCGCCGCTTTCCGGAGCGCCTGTACGGCGCCGATCGCCTGCTGTATCCCGCCGTCCGCAAGGGGCCGAAAGGGCTCGCCGCTTTCGCGCGAGTGACGTGGGAAGAGGCAATGGGCACGATCGCGGACCGGATGCGCGATGCGCGTGAACGGTGGGGCGGTGAATCGATACTGCCTTACTCGTACGGCGGCTCGAACGGGTTGCTGACGCAGGACACGAGCGACGCCACGTTGTTCCGCCGGCTCGGCGCGTCGCGGCTGGCGCGGACCGTCTGCGCCGCGCCCACCGGCGCCGCGAACCTCGGCGTCTACGGAAAGATGGCGTCCGTCGTCTACCAGGACGTGCCGGACGCGAAGGCGATCGTCATCTGGGGCGCCAACCCGTCGGCATCCGGGATCCACCTGGTGCCGTACATTCGCGAGGCGCAGCGCCGCGGAGCGGCGCTGATCGTCATCGATCCGCGCACTACGCCGCTCGCCCGGCAGGCCGACATTCATCTCGCCGTCCGGCCCGGTACCGATCTTCCGGTGGCTCTGTCGATTCACCGTTTCCTGTTTGAGGAAGGGCGAGCCAATACCGCCTTCCTGAACGCGCACACCCGCGGGGCCGATCGGCTTCGTGAGCGCGCGCAGCCCTGGACGTTCGAGCGCGCTGCAGCCGAAGCGGGCATCGACGCTGGACGTCTGCGGGCGGCGGCGGAGATCTACGCGGCCGGCTCGCCAGCGTTGATCCGCTGCGGCTGGGGACAGGAAAGAAACCGGAACGGCGGCAGCGCGTCGATGGCCATCCTGGCGCTCCCTGCGGTCGCCGGAAAGTTTGGCGTGCGCGGCGGCGGTTACATGATGAGCAACTCCGCATCCTGGGGCTTCACTCGCCCGTGGATTGGCGCCGACGAACCGCAGACCCGGCTGGTCAACATGAATCAGCTCGGGCGCGCGCTCCTGGACGAGACCGATCCGCCCGTCAAAGTGCTGTTCGTTTACAACAACAACGCGGCGGTGACATCGCCGCACCAGAAAAAGATCATCCGAGGGCTCGAGCGCGAGGATCTGTTCACCGTCGTGTTCGAACAGGTTATGACCGACACGGCCCGCTACGCCGACGTGCTGCTGCCGGCGATTACGTTTCTCGAGGGCTACGAGATTGCGCGAGGGTATGGGCCGATCAGCCTGCAGCTGGGAAAGCCGGTCGTGGAAGCCCAGGGCGAGTCGCGATCGAACGCGGACGTATTCGGAGAATTGATGGGCCGCCTCGATCTGCGGTCTGAGGCCGATCCGAGCGGCGAGCTCGAGGAGATGATCGACGTCCTGTCAAAGCTCCCCGAGTCAATCGGATCGGATCTGCGCGCCATCGGAGCGGCGACTCCTCCCCATGGCGGGCGGCCGATTCAGTTCCACGACGTTTGGCCGGTAACGCCGGACCGCAAGGCCGATCTCTTCCCCGAGCACCTCGAAGCCGAGGCGCCTGCGGGGCTCTACGGCTATCGGCCTGACCCGGCGACCCCGGAGTTCCCGCTGGCGCTCATCTCCCCGGCCAGCGAGCGGACGGTCAGCTCGACGCTGGCGGAGCTGCCGCGGCCGGACGTCCGCCTGCTGATGAATCCCGACGACGCCGCTGCGCGCGGACTTACGGAGGGAGATGCGATCCGCATCTTCAACGCGCTCGGCGAGATCCGGTGCACTGTCACGCTGGGCACCTGGATCCGCACCGGCACCGTCTCACTGCCGAAAGGTCTCTGGCGGCGGCATACCGGCAATGGCTATACGACCAACGCACTGGTGTCGGACGCGCTCACCGACCTCGGCGGCGGCGCGTGCTTCAACGACGCGCGGGTGCAGGTCGAGAAAGCCTAGACGTATTCTCGAAAGAAACCACGACGAACGCGACGACACGATGCGAATGTCGTGACCGTCGTGCCGTCGTGGTTCAGAGTCAGTAACTGAAGAAGAAGATCAGATCGAGCCCGCCGCGCTCAATGCGGCGGAAGGTCGTCCGCTGCGAACCGCCGCCGGTCTCCGCCACAGACCCCTGCAGGCGGAGGAAATCGGCAATCTGATATTCGAGGATGAACTCAGTCGCCTGCTCGGCGCCAAAGCCCTGGCGGATGCGGAAGAACAGGCGCTCGCCGACCTGCTCGCCGATGCTGAGCGTCGGGCCGAGTGTTCGCTCGCCCTGCGCCTGGATTTCGAACTCGTCGAGCTCCAGCGCATTGGCGAGCGATCGCGTCAGCCCTGACACGAGATAGCCGCCGGCCAGCGCGCCGGCGCGCTCTGCCAGCGAGATCTGCTGCCCTTCGCCGAGCTCGTTGATCGGCATGTTGAAGACAATCAGCGACAGGATGTCCGCCTGATCCTGCGGCGGGTTGCTGCTGAACGACAACTCAGGCGCGCGCATCGTTCCCAGCACGCGGACGAAGACCTCGACGCCGGCGATGAGGCGGCGGGCGCGCAGGTCGATTTGCGGATCAATGTCATCGGTCCCCGCGAAGCGGATGCGCCCGTCGCGCAGGATGTCGAACCGGCGGCCCTGGAACGTGTAGCTTCCGCGAACCGTATTCACCTCGCCGGTGAGGCGGAACTTCTCACCCGGCGCCTTGCGCACCTGGACCGCGCCGCCGACCGTCGCATTCAAGTCGCCAAAATCGATCGGCGCGTTCACCGGCCGGAGGTCAGTCCCGCGCAGCACGAGGCTGCTCGGCACGGCGACGCCCAGGTTCAGGTCGAGCGCATCGAGCATCGTCGCCTGCAGCGTGGCAGGAGGAGGCGCCGGCGCTGGCGCAGACGGATCGGTCGGATCAAACTGGAGGGCTTCGGTCGAATACGGGTCGGCCGTGACCTCCTCGAGCAGCCGCGCAACCTCCACCGATCCTGACTCGACTTCGACGAACCCTTCGAGCCGCGGCTTGCGGAGCTCGCCCGTCACCCGGATATCAGTGTCGAGCTTGAGGTCGGCCAGCTGATTGTCGATCACCTCGAAATCTTCCGACTGGAGCTTGACGTCGAATGCGCCGACCGCCCGCTCGTGCACGGCAATCGTTCCGCCGACGGTCATGATCTTCTTGTGCTCGTCGACAATCCGCATCTCGCTGATGGTGACCGCTTCGTCCTTCAGATCGATGCGGGTATCCAGACCGGTATATGCGGTGCCCAGCTCGGGAATCTCGAACGTGCCGCCGCGGATGTCGACGACGCCGTCGAAGTGCGGATCGGTGCCGGAACCCGTCACCTTGACGTTGGCCTGCAGCGCGCCGGTTACGTTGGTCACGTAGGACGTGAAGCCCTGAACAACGCCGAGGTCGACCTGGCTGCTCGCGATCTGCAGGTCGATCGCCTCCCCGGGGCCAGGCAACTCGTGGTCCCCCATTACTCCGCCGGGGTTGCGCCGGAAGAGCGACAGAGGCGCGTAGCCGGTGGCCGTGAGCCATGCTTGCGGCGTCTGCTGCAAGCGGACGTCGACGTTCATTCCGCGGCCGACATAATCGACCGTGCCGGCGAGCGACTCGAACATGAACTGGCGGAATGCGCCCTGCGTGAGGGTGAATTCTCCCTCGACGCGCGGCTCCTTCGTCGGTCCCGAGATCATGGCGGTTGCATTCAGGCGTCCAGCGAGACGCTGATCGCCCAGCAGGAGACGATCGAGCTGCGCGACGTCGACGTTGCTCGTGCGTACCTGCAGCGTCTCGCTCGGCGAGCCGAGCGCCCCGTCGGCCTCGATGCGCTGATCGCCGCTCACCAGCTGCAGGTTCTCGACGCCAATCCGATTGCCGCCGTAATGAATTGCCGTCTCCGTGCCCGGAGCGGTCCGCCACTCGACCTGCTCGGCGCGCAGCGCGAGGTTGGTGAGATGGATCTCCTGGTGATCGGGATGAAACACGGCGGAGCCATCGGCGGCGAGCTCGCGCATGCCTTCCTGCGCGACGGCCTTGAAATCGAGCTTGTTCTGCGAATACGTGGTGTCAGCTGTCAGCTCGCGCACCGTCTGACCGCCAACCTCGAGGAAGGTGGCCGTGCTCTTGGCGTGCAGCGTGCCGTTTTCCACGGCCAGGTCCGGAACCGCCGCCTCAAAGGTCGCATTCAGGCTGAGCGCCTCGCTGTTGCCGTAGCCGATGTTGCTGCCCTGCAGCATCCCGGCAGCCTTCAACTCCCTGGCGTTGCCGGTCACGGTCGCGTCGATGACGGCGGCGCCCTTGAGCGGCCGCCCGATGATCTCGCCAATCCGTTCGGCGGCCGGCGTTTCCAGATGCGCCGTCAGGTTGGAGGCGCCCGTGTCGTTGAGGGCAATGTCACCGTGGGCCGTGACCTTCAGATCGGGGCCGGCAATCGCCGCCTGCGTCAGGTGCCCTTCCCGGTTCGCGTAGCTGCCGTCGATGACCGCGGTATCGATCGCAAGGCCGTGAACGGTCGAATTGGCGAGGTTGACGCGTCCGGTGGCGTCGAAGGAATCGACGGTCACGCCCGACAAATAACCGCGCATCGTCGTATCGACGTCGACCGCGCCCGTCAGACTGCCCGCGAGTCTGTCGTTGCCGGTGACGACTGACGGATCAAGACCGGAGAACTGACCCAGCGCCTTCACGTGCAGATTCCCGCCGGCGATGTTGGTGGTGAAATCCATGCGGGGGAAGCTGGCGCCGAACATCTCGGAATCGACGGCGGTGCCGGTGGCGTCGAGCGTCAGCGGAGATGGGCCGCCGCCGCTGCCTTTCACGTCATACGTGGCATTGATACGGCTCTTGTAGCGGTCGCTGGCGAGTGCACGAATCGCGAATCCACGGCCAATCTGTTCCACGTCGAGGTTGCTGACCTGTCCCTGGGCCGCGTACGTCGGCGCTTCGCCCGCGCCAAACGAGAACTGACCGGTGGTGCCCGGCGCAATAGAGGCGCCGGCCATTGTCGACGCGTCCATCTTCACGTCGCCCGAGTAGCGTCCGTCACGCCCGGTCAGCGTGTAGGTGAACTGGAGATCGCTGGGCACGCCGGGAGCCTTGAGCATCGGCGGCAGGTTGCGCAGGTCGACGTTGTTCGCCCGCCCCGCCAGATTCAGTCTCACGGGGCGGCCCGCGACGACGACTCCTTCCGTGGTCGCCCGGCCGCCGTA
>Ga0075421_100000369_pt1 | contig 45760 bp, 35 predicted proteins | sample SoiMetdeltSBSDD5_FD_75292 | JGI IMG/M metagenome (GOLD analysis project Ga0075421, IMG submission 75292) | Bulk soil microbial communities from a Populus tree surrounding site in Tennessee, USA - Soil MetaG P. deltoides SBSDD5 | ecosystem: Environmental > Terrestrial > Soil > Tree plantation... | reverse complement strand
GACGCCTGCCCGTGGGTGCCGGCCGCGCGGCGCGAGGACTGGCAGGTCCCGGATCCCAAGGCCATGGAACCGGCCGAGTTCGCGCGGGTGAGGGACCAGATCGAGGAGCGGGTGCGAGGACTGTTGGTGAGGCTGCGGGTGAACTGAGCGGCAGGTCGGATCCGTCGACGACCCACGTACGGCCTCCTCTCCACCCTGCTCAGCGATGAACGTCCGACATGGCGTCGCGAATGGTTCGTTGCGACCCTAGTCCAGGACGACGCCACCGTGAGACGCGCACAGCATCACGCACTGGTCGATGACCGAGGGCGCATCGTAGGTGCCGGGCCGCAGGAGCACGACGTCCTTGGGCGCCGCCGCGGACAGCCCATCGGAGAGGTCGTCCAATGGCAGGTCCGCGAGCAAGCCAAACGGAAATGGCATCGGCCCGGGGAAGCCCCCGCTCTCGACATACCACGTCTGGCCACTGGCGACGTTCGCACGCACGATGTTCGAGGCGTCGGTGAGCCGATCGAGCTGGTCCGGCGTCAAGCGCTCGCGCTGGTTGAGGTTGTGATACGACATGATGTTCAGCCAGACGTCGTCGACTTCATCCTTCTGGGCTGTGCTCAGCTGGTCGTAGTCGACACCGAAGGACTCCTGGGCGATGCCATCCTGATCCCAGCAGGAGGCATCCGGCAGCGTGTCGGCGATTTCGTCGCTGGTGGAATCGCAGTCGCTGGCCGAGCAGCCTTGAGTATGGCAGAGATCGAAGAAATGTCCGGACTCGTGGAAGGGGCTCGTGAGAGCTGCACCCTGCCCGACCAGGATGATGTCACCGGTCGATGGGAAGGAGCAGACTGCGGAGCAGTCCGTGCCGAGGACATAGACATTGATGGCCGAGGTCTTCCATGCGAAGGCCGCCGTGTCGGCTTCGGCCGCAGCTTGCAGGTCGCCCGCATCTGCTGACGTGCAGCTCGAGTCGAACCATTCCGAGACACCGGGCAGGTCGATGATCTCGATCACTTCGAACTCGTAGCCGCGGGCCATCGCAGCGAGCTGCTCGTTGGCCAGGTCGAACGAGTCGAGGATCTCCTGGTCTGTGGTGTAGTTGCCTGACGTCGCGCGATTGCCGTTCTCGTCGAGGATGAACTTGACCGACACATCCCAGGTGATCTGGGCCTGCAGCCCGGTCACGAACACCACCAACATGATCACGAGGTACGAGAGTTTCATGGGACACCTCCTTCTTACTGCAGATTGACCAGGACCAGTACCAGACCCGTGCCCTCGTCGAGCGCGGACAGCGCCTTGCCGAGCACGGCGCCGTCACACGGACCGTCCGCCGCGGCCCGCATGGCGTGGCCGCACAGGCTGGAGGTCGTGAGCCGGTCACCGGCCCGGATGGGTCCGCCCTCGGTCGTGCAGCGCACGTAGACGCGGCCGGTCATGGCCACAAGCGTGTCGCCGTCGAGGGCGCCGTCCTGGACCATGCGGATGCCGTGGTTCACGCCGTTCGCGCCGGACACCGCGCCGACGACCTTGGCGTCGTAGGCGGTGGCCGACGGCAGCACGCGTCCGGGATGCTCCGGATCCACGCACACGACCGTGCCGGGCTCGATGACGCCCGCGGCCGATCCGAAGGCCTCCACGAGATCGCCGCCACCGTCGATCTGCAGGGCGTTACACACCACGCGTCCTGTGTTCGTGATGGAGGCCACCGTCTCTCCGACGTCGTTCATCGCGCGGAAGAGCGTGGTCGTCGACGGCACCTGGCGCACTCCGAGCGCGGCATTGGGCGAGTCGGTCCCGAATCCGGCCCGGCCGTCGTCGAAGATGCGGAACACCGTCTTGTCGGCGGCGTCGAAGCCGCGGATGATCGAGATGTTGCCGGGGATGACCTTCACGCCGAGCGAGGCGTTGGGCGACTTGGTCTGGATGCCGACGCGGCCCAGGTCGCGCTCGATGGTCAGGTGCGGGCCGGTCGCCGTCTGGTTGCCGTCCTTCGTGCCCCAGACCTTCAGCTGGTTGGAGTCGCCGTCGTAGAACAGGCTCATGCCGTAGGTGCCGTCGGGATCCTCCACCAGCCGCACCTGGCTGAAGTTGTCTGCGCCGAGGTCCGGCGAGGGCGAGATCATCACCGTGCCCATGGTGTCGCTGCCGTAGACGTGCAGGTCGGCCTTGGGCGCGGCGTCGCCGATGCTGACCTCGCCGCTGTCGCGTACCACGGTGATGTAGCGGCGGTCATAGGACTCGCCGCCATCCTCGGTGCTCAGGAGCTTGAAGCTGTCGGACGAAACGGGCACGGGCTGCTCCGCGAGAACGTCCGTGTCGAAGTACCAGCTCATGCCGCTCGTGGCTCCCGATCCGGCCGTGAAGCGCAGCTCGGCGTCGCCGCCGTAGCCGCCGCCGGAGATGGCGACGCGTCCGACGCTGCTGCCGACGACCTGGAGCTTCGCCGCGGGCGACGTCGTGCCGATGCCCACGTCGCCCGAGGCGGTGGAGATGTCGGCGCCGGTGAGCGACCCGTCCACCACGTCGGCCGAGTCGACCTCGCCCACGTTGTCATTGACGTACTTGGTGTCGGCTGACGTGGCCACGAGCGGCGCCGTCGTGGACGTCGTCTTCGTGCCGGTGAGCGCCGCGGCCGTCGCCGAGGCGCTCTCTTCGGCCGGCTCCTCGGACGGTCGCCCGCTCATCCGCAGCGTGGGACGGCCGCGCTCGTCCAGGTTCATCTGCACCTCCAGGTCGTCGGGGAGCCGGGCGGGCTCGAGCGCGCCGCCCAGCAGCGCGAGGGTGAGGTCGATCAGCCCGTCACCGAGGCGCTGGCCCGCGTCGACCTCGGGCGTCTCCGGATCGCGCGACCATGTCACGCGGCCGGCGACCGCGTGCGCATGGAAGAGCACGTCGCCGGTCGCGTTGTGCAGCAGCAGGTCCGCAAGGCCGTCGCCGTCCAGGTCGAGGCGCTCGGCGGACAGGCCGTACCCGGCGTCGTCCAGGCCCAGCTCGGCGCCGGCCTCGCGGAAGCGGCCGAGCCCCAGGCCCAGCCAGGCCTGGTTCGCGTCCGGGCCCACGAGGTAGGCGTCGAGCAGCCCGTCGGCGTCGAGGTCCGTGGCGAGGACCTGGTGGGCGCGCACGCCCGGCAGGTCCTGCAGCACGGGCTCGTAGCGTCCGTCGCCGAGGTTGAGCTCGACGCGCGCACCGTCGTCACCGAGGTACAGCTTCTCGGGCAGGTCGTCGCCCGTGACGTCCAGCACCACGAGCCGCAGGGGCAGCGGGCCGGAGGACGCAGGCGTCTCGTCCGCGGCCAGGGCCGGGCGCGGGCACGCGAGGACGGCAAAGGCAAGGGCGAGGCCGGGGATGCGGATGGGCGACATGGCAGGCTCCTTCGATCGGTGCGTTGGCGGTTCGGGCTCCGGCGGCCGGAGCTTCAAGGGGCAACACGCGAAGCGGTGCCGGACTCCCAAGTCCACCCCCTTGCGGGGCCTGCTAGACTCGCCCGCCGAGCCATCCCGTCCGGAGCAGGGCTGCATGGGAAAGGGGCAAGCCGACCTCTTCGACGAGTCCGACCCGGCTTACGAGGAGCTGCGGGTCATCGCGGAGCGCGAGTTCCGCCGCGAGCGGGCCCACCACACGCTGCAGGTCACGGCCCTGGTGAACGAGGCCTGGCTGCGCATGGCGGGTAAGCAGGACAAGTTCCAGAGCCGTGCCCACTTCCTCGGCTATGCCGCGCAGGCCATGCGCCACGTGCTCGTGGACCACGCGCGGCGCCAGCGCGCGGACAAGCGTGGCGGCGAGGCCGCGCGCATCACGCTGGTCACCGGCGACGGACGCGAGCCGGCCGAGTCGCCGGCCGACGTCCTCGACCTCCACGAGAGCCTGGCCCGCCTGCGGGAGGTGCAGCCGCGCCAGGCGCAGGTGGTGGAGCTGCGCTTCTTCGCGGGCGCGACCATCGAGGAGATCGCCGAAGCGCTGGGCGTGTCCCACATGACGGTCAGCGAAGACTGGCGCCGGGCGCGGGTGTGGCTGGCGCGCGAGCTCTCCGGATGAGCGGCTCGGCTCCGCGGCCGGCGTCCGGAGACGCGGCGGCGCGGACGAAGCCCTACCCGGACCTGAGCGAGCTGGTCTCGCAGTACCTCGAGCGCGCGTCCTCGGACGGCATGGCCGCGCTCGACGAGCTGTGCGACCGGAACCCCGCGCAGGCCGACGAGCTGCGCCGCCGCGTGCGCCGCTTGCAGGACCTGGGGCTCACCGGGCGCGGCGGCCAGCCGTGTGAGGTCATCGGCCCCTTCCGCGTGCTGGGCATCCTGGGCCAGGGTGGCATGGGACGCGTATACCTGGGCCAGCAGACCGTGCCCGTGCGACGGCTGGCCGCGATCAAGGTCATGCATCCGGACCGCGACGCAACCCGGCTTCTGCTGCGCTTCGAGACCGAGCGCCAGGCCCTGGCGGTGCTGGACCATCCGGGCATCGCCCACGTGCTCGAGGCCGGCGCAACGAAGGACGGCGCGCCCTGGTTCGCGATGGAGTACGTGGATGGCCGGCCGCTCACGGCCGCCTGCGACGAGGCGCGGCTTCCGCTGCGCGAGCGGATCGAGCTCTTCCTGCAGCTGTGCGATGCGGTCACGCACGCGCACCAGAACGGCATCCTGCACCGCGACCTGAAGCCCAACAACGCCCTGGTCACCGAGCGGGACGGCGCGCGCCTCGTGAAGGTCATCGACTTCGGCCTCGTCAAGATGGTGGGTCCGGGGCAGGACGGACTCGAGGGTCTCACGCTCGACGGGCAGATGCTGGGTACGCCCGGCTACATGAGCCCCGAGCAGGCCGGCGTGATCGACCGGCCCGTGGACCTGCGCACCGATGTCTACGCGCTCGGCGTGATGCTGCACGAGCTGCTCGTCGGTCAGCTGCCTCTGCAGGCGGCGCGAGGCGCAGGACTGGGCGAGATGCTGCAGCGGCTGCGCGACGAGGAGCCGCCGCCACCCAGCCGCGTGGTGGCGGATCTGCCGCGCGAGCTGGCCGAAGTACGTGGGCTCGACCCGGCGCGCTGGACGCGTGCGCTGTCCGGCGACCTCGACTGGATCGTGGGCAAGGCGCTGGCCAGGGAGCCGGCGCTGCGCTACGCATCCGTCTCGGAGCTGGCGGCCGACCTGCGCCGGCACCTGCACGACGAGCCCGTGCTGGCCGGACCGCCCAGCGCGATCTATCGGCTGGAGCGGTTCGTGCGCCGCCACCGGCGCGAGGTGGCCGTCGGCGTGCTGGGCCTGGTGGGCTTGCTCGTGGCGCTGGTCTACATCTCGATGCAGGCCGTGCGGCTCTCGCGCGAGCTGGACAGCTTCGACGTCCTGGCCCGCGAGCTCGAGGTGGCCGGGCTCTCGCGGCGCGCGGAGGAGGAGCTGTGGCCGGAAGTGCCCGCGCGCCTCGACGACCTCGTGGCCTGGCAGCGTGAGGTGCAGGCCATCCAGGCCGACGTCCCGACCTTCGAGCGCCTGCTCGACGTGGTGCGCCAGCGGGGCCGAGTGACGGAGGGTTCGCCGCCGGTTTTCGACTCGCCGCGCGACAGCTACCTGCACGACCACATCGTGGCGCTGCTGGCTTCGATCGCCGCGTTGCAGGCCCCGGGCGGGGCCCTGCAGGACATCGCGCGGCGCGAGGCCTGGGCGCGCGGATTGGAGGAGCTGACCATCACGGGGCCGGCCGAGCGCTGGAGCGGGGCCATCGCGAGCATCGCCGATCCGGCGCAGTGCCCCGCCTACGCCGGCCTCCGCATCGAGCCGCAGCTCGGCCTGCTGCCGCTCGCGCGCGATCCCGCCAGCGGGCTGTGGGAGTTCGCCTGCCCGCGTCCCGGCGAGCGCCTGCCCGAGCGCGTGGACGGCCGCTGGAAGATCGAGGACGACACGTGCCTGGTCTTCGTGCTCATCCCGGGCGGCACGTTCCAGCAGGGCGTCGAAGGCTTTTCGCGCCAGGAAGCGGGGGGCAGGCTCGTGACCCTGGACCCTTTCTTCCTGTCCCGCTACGAGATGACGCAGGGCCAGTGGCTGCGCATCGCGGGCAGCAATCCCTCGCGCTACGCGCCACCCAACGGGCTGGTGGCCGGACTGATGCATCCCGTCGAGCAGGTGAACTGGCTGGACTGCCAGCGCATCGTCGGAAGGCTCGGGCTGCAGCTGCCGACCGGCGCGCAGTGGGAGTACGCGGCGCGCGCCGGCAACGCGTCACCCTGGTGGACGGGGCCGGCGCAGACGCCGCCTGACGGCAGCGGCAACTTCGGCGACGTCCGACTCTTCGCGGACAAGGGCGCGAACGCCGGAATCACCAGGTTCGACATGGAGTACGACGACGGCTGGGCGGCACACGCGCCCGTGGACGCGTTCCGTCCGAATGCCTTCGGGCTGCACAACGTGATGGGGAACGTCTGGGAGTGGTGCCTCGATCCGGCCTACGACCATGTCGCCGCCGAACCGCGGCCGGGCGACGGCCTGCAGGTGCCACGGACACCCGATCCGACCAAGCACAGCCGCGAGTTGCGCGGCGGCGCCTTCCTGAACAGCTTCATGGACTCGCGCTCGACCTTCTACTGGTTCCAGAAGGAAGACAGCGTCACCTCCGTGTTCGGGCTGCGGCCGGCGCGCGCGTTGGTCAGGGAGCAGGCAGACACGGCTCTTCGCTGACGCGGCGCGTTCGGCGCCGCCGCGACGGGCTGACAGGCGCGCGCAAAGCGCGTAGACTGCTTCGCGTCCGCGCGCAGGCCGGCCGGGATGCCGCGCGCAACACCTGGGGGAACAACGATGGTCAGCACCTCTTTCTGCGCGTCGATCCGCACGGCTTCCGCACGCTCGGGGCTCGCTCCGGCGGTGCTGCTGCTGGGAACCTTGGCTCCGGTTCTCGCGGCTCAGTCCGCCGGAGCGCTCGTGGGCACGCCGGCCACGGTCTTCGTGGGCACCGGCACGACCTCGTCCGGCGGCGCGCTCGCCACCGACCAGGTCCACCGCAAGACGGCCGGCTTCCTGCCCTTCGGTGCAACGGACGTGGCCGACCAGTGGGGCGACCCGGTCTTCACGACCAGCGCGATGTTCGGCGGCGGCGTGGCTCCGCCTGACTTCGAGGTGGACGCGATGTCGCTGGGCCTGGACGTCGTGCCCGCCGAAATGACGGACTTGGGCGTGGCCTACGTCAACTTCGGCGCCGTCGGCGGCTGGGGCGAGCTGCTGTACTCCGTGTCACCCGGCACCAACGGGACGCCTGGTGGTCTCGTCGAGCAGGAAAAGGCGGCCCCCGGAGGCGCCGCAGCGGACCTCTTCACGCTCATGCTGCCGGGCTCGGAGGAGGGCCTGCCGGCCGATGTGCTCGAGTCCTATCCGGTCGACGTTCCGCAGCGGGCGCTCGACGCGACCGAGATGGAACTGTCCGGGGGCGCGAGCGGGCCTGACATCACGTCGGCGGACCTGACGATGCAGCTCTACCAGGCCGCTGCGCCGGGCAAGCCGGCCGACGCCAGCCCGGTGCTGTTCTTCTCCGTCTCGCACGACAGCGTCTTCCCCCCGGGCGGCGGGCCCAGCAAGGTTCCGGCCACGTGGTTCGACTGCGGCCTGCCCAGCGGCGCCACCATCCTGAAGACCCGCTGGATTCCCGACCTCGCCCCGCCGTTGGGCGGCCACTGGACGGAGCCGCGCGTGCACCTCTCGTACGACCACCTGGGCCTCGACCCGGAAGCCGACATCGATGCGCTGGCCGTCGATCGCGCGCAGAGCCTGGTGCTGTTCTCGATCAAGCGCACACCCACGAGCACGCTGGACCAGCAGCTCCAGGTGGCCAGCTGGCCGGCTGGCACGACGACCTGCGCGGGCATGGCCGGCATGGTCAAGGTCGGTATCTACATGGTGCCGGCCGGCAGCTCGGCCGACGGCGCCGCCGCCGCCGCCGTGGCCGCGCGCCTGGCCATCGGTCCGGCCGGCGACGTCGACTCGGTGTGCGTGGTCGACCCCGGCACGCAGGGCGGCGGACTCTCGCTGGCGTTCGGCACGCCGGCCGCTCACGGCCTCTACTACAACGATCTTGCCTGCGGCGTGTACCGTGACGACGACAACCCGCTCGGGGGGCCGACGATCACGCTGACGGTGGCCGGCCTGCCGGTGTTCGCGCCGGACCATTTGGTCGAGGCCTATGCCCTCGTTCCGGGCTTCGGACTGCTGCAGGTCGTCAGCCTGCCGATCGAACCCCTGCTCGGCTCGTCCACCTTCGAGCTGCCGATCACGCTGCCGGATCTAGGAATACTCCAGAACACACTGGTGCAGGTCATCTGGGTCGTCCGCCAGTCCGGCGTCCCGTCTTCGAAGGTGTCGTCGCCGTGGGTGGCGATCAGCCTCTGAACCACCGGCCGCGCCGGCGTCAGGCGATCACGCCGCGAGCGGTGCGCGGACTGCGCCGGACCGCATCCGCTCGAGCCACAGGGCTGCGAATCCGAGCAGGCCCTGCTCGACGAATCCGGCGAGCGAGCGGGCGTCGTCCGCGGGCGCCGCGTCGTGGCGCTCCACCGGCAGGTCGCGGCCGCGCACCGTCACGTGGCACTCCACGACAAGGTGCCCGGTCGCCGCCACCGGGTCGAGCAGGAAGGCGATCTGCGACAGCGCGCTCCGCGGGCACCCATCGGTCTCGATCCACAGCTCGTCGAGGCGGGCGCTGACCTGCCAGCGGCCGTCGTAGAAGCGGTGCGCGAGGCCGATGTCCGGGGAGATCTCGCGGGCCAGGTCGGCCACGAGCTGCTCGATGAGCTGCTGGGCCTGCTCGACCCGCAGCAATCCGGCCATCAGTTGCTCGGCGCGCGCGAGGGACGCATCGCTGCGGCGCCGCAGCTCGCGGGCCTGGCGGGTGTGGCCCGCGTGGCGCATTTCGGCCAGCACGCGGCCGAAGGGGCGGTCGGTCATCGTGGTCTTCATGGTCCTGTCCTCCTGGGTTGACAGGTGAGGCGCAGCGGGGCCGGCGAGCGCCAAGTCGCCGGCCGGGGCCTGCTGGCCTTGGTGGTCGACGGTCGGCCTGCGTGTTCCCTCCCGAGCCGGCCCATCCGGTCCGGTGACCTCCACTACTCGGGAGCACGACCATGAAGCCTCTGCACCTTGCGCTCACCCTCGCGATCCTCGCCGTCGGCCCGCTGGCCGCCGCGCAGGACAATCCCAACCCGGGTGGCGGCGACGGCAATGGCGGCGGCGGCGGCGCCGGCGCCACCTACTCGATCCTCTTCTCCACGACCGGCACCGGCCACGACGCCACGGTCTCCGGCATCGGCACGCTGCTCAGCGAGCTCACGCGCCAGGACATCGGCGTCGTCACGCCGGCTGTCGGCGCCTCGGCCGAGACCTTCCTCGACAACGCCAACTACAACGTCGTGCACGGGGACAAGGACTTCGACGCGATCTGGTTCGACCCGAACATCGGACAGGCCATCGACGCCATCACGGTGTGCGGCGACGCCAGCTACGCGAAGTTCCCGCGCTGCCCGGACGTCTTCTTCTCGGTGAAGGCCAACATCGGAATCGCGGGCCTGACCGCGGTGATGACGCCCGGCGACGTGGCGTCGCCGCGCCTCGGTGGCGCCTACTCGTACCTGATCACGGAGGCCCAGATCCGCATGGCCTTCGACATCCCCGCCAACGAGATCGTGGACGTGGACGCGGTCGAGAAGGCCGACGACGGCACGCTCTACCTCTCGCTCGAGAACGATGTGTGGATCCGCGGCGGCGCCGTGCTGTCCCTCGACGGCGACATGCTCATGATCGCCGCAGCCGACCTGGTCTACAACGGCTGCCAGGTCATCGCCGTGACCCCGGGCGCCGGGACGATCGCCGTCTTCGAGGCGCAGTGGGACAACATGGTGATGATGTCGGGCGTCGCGGACGCGGCGGGCCTGCCCGTCATGGTCGTCGGCGACCTCAATGCGCTGGCATTCGACCCGACCGGCGCCGGCACGTGGAACAGCCCCGGGCTCGACGGTATCGTCGCGCTGCCGCACGTCCTGTTCAGCGGTGACTTCCTCGACGGCGCCGGCGTGCTGAGCACGCAGGCCGCGGGCAGCATCGCCGTGCTGAACGGCGTGGCCCTCGCCGCGGCGGCTCCGATGCCGACGACCGGCACGCAGATGGGCCTGCTGCCCGGCTCGGCCGCGACGGTGCGGCCCGTGGGCAACCTGTGCGTCCTCGATCACGACCCGCTGCGCGTCATCGCCGACGCCGCCCCGCTGCTCCCGCTGCCCGGTGACACGCTGCACGTCGAGGTGGGCGGTCTCGACGCGCTCGGCCCCTGCGCGCTCATGGGCCAGGCGGGCATGGCCGCGGCCGGCGGCTCGGCGCCCGGCTTCTCCATCACGAACCCGGGTTTCGGCTTCGCCTTCGCGCTGCCGCCCTTGTTCATGATCGGCGGGCTCGCGGCCGGGCCGCTCGGGCACCTCGTGGTGACCGGAGCGTACGCCGGCGGGGTGCCGGCGGGCACCACGCTCCTGCTGCAGCCGATCACCGTGAAGGCCGGCTTCGGCGCGATCGTGTTCGGCGGCCCGGTGCTGATGCAGTTCTGATTCCTGGCGACTCCTGACCGCATGGGTGCGGAGGGGGAGTCCTGTCCTGGGGTGGCGCGTCGTGCCGGATGTCCCGGCCGGGGCGCCACCCCCTTTTTCATCGAGCCCTGCGCTTCTCGAAAGCCGTGCGATCATGGTGCGCATGGTCCGCACGGTGCTCGTCGCTCTCGCCGCGCTGCTGCTGCCGGCCTGCCGGTCCGCTGGCTACTACGGCCTGTGGCAGCCCAAGCCGCTGGAGCTGACGGTGCGCGAAGCCGATGGCACGCCCGCGGCGCTGTTCTCGGCGGCGGTGCTCGGTCGCTGGTACGGCGAACCGGACGACGGCGAGGTCCACGTGCGGGTGCGGCTCGAGAACCTCGGCAGCGTGCCCCTGCAACTGCCGCTCGAGCGGGTGGAGCTGCTCTCCGGCGACCTGCAGCCGTTCAGCGCGGCGCGGCTCGTGAGCGGCCAGCTCGGCGACCTGGAGCCGGGCGCCATCCGCTCGGTGGACGTGGGCTTCTCGCCGCCTGCCGAGGATCCCGACCTGCGCGGCCTGCAGCTGCGCTGGGTCCTTCTGGTCGGCGGCCACGAGCTGCCCGGTTCGGCCACGTTCCAGCGCGTGGATCCGATGTACTACAACTACTACTACCCCGTGCACGTCGGCGTCGGCTGGGGCTACTGGTCCGACTGCCACTGGGACGGCTGGTGCAGCACGTGGCCGGACGGGTCGGTGCAGGCGATGCCGCCGCACACGACCTCGGTGTCCAGGCCCTGAGCGTTTCGCGGCGTGGGCGCGGTCCGGCATGATGCCGCGATGGCGAACATCACGCGCGTGTGCGTCTTTTGCGGCAGCAGCGTCGGCACCGACCCCGTCTACAAGGGCGCGGCGCAGGCCTTCGGGCGGGCGCTGGTGCGGCGCGGCAAGGGTCTGGTGTACGGCGGCGGGCGCGTCGGGCTCATGGGCGTGATCGCCGACGCCGTGCTCTCAGCCGGCGGCGAGGTGGTGGGCATCATCCCCGAGGCGCTGGCGGCCAAGGAGATCATGCACGAGGGCCTGACCGAGCTGCACGTGGTGCCCAACATGCACCTGCGCAAGGCGAAGATGGCCGAACTGGCCGACGCCTTCGTGGCCATGCCCGGCGGCTACGGCACCCTGGAAGAGCTGTTCGAGGTGGTCACGTGGGCGCAGCTTGGGCTGCACAAGAAGCCGATCGCGCTGCTCAACGTGGGCGGCTACTTCGACGGCCTGCTGGGCTGCATCGACTCGGCCGTGGCCGAGGGCTTCATCCGGCCCGAGCAGAGGAAGCTCCTCATGGCAGGCCTCGAGCCCGACGGCCTGCTCGACGCGCTCGAGCGCTACGAGCCGGTCGCGCAGCAGCAGTGGATCAAGCTGGCGGAGGAGACCTGAGGCCGCAGCGCCGAGGCTCCTGCCGCGCTGCACGAACTGCGGGCGACTCTCCGCGCGGCAGGAGCCTCGGCGCTGCGGCGAGCTCCGTCTAGACCGCGCCCTTCTTGCCGCACACGCGGCGCAGCAGGCCGATCTGGCCCAGGTGGTAGGTCTCGTGGAAGTGCAGGAAGTGCGCCACGCCGCCGACGGTCTTGCTGCCATCCGGAAAGGTCTTGAAGGGCGCGGCGGCCTGCTCGCCCGACAGGCCCCCGAGATAGCGGCGCAGCGCCTCGCCGTTCTTGCCGAAGGCCTCGCGCAGCAGCGCCGGCGCGATGTCGTCGCTCTGCGGCGAGGGCTGCTCGCCTGTGCCGAAGTGTCTTTCCCAAGGCTGCTCCTCCGCCGCCTGCCCGAACTCGCGCAGCGCCTGCCGACGCGTGCTGGCGAGGTGCCCGAGCAGCCACTGGCTGTGGTTGCCCGGACCCGCGCGGCGCAGCCAATCCGCGTCGTCGAAGCCCTCGACCAGCATGTCGAGGAAGTTGTCGTTGAAGGCGAAGCGGTCCGCGAGGCTCTGCAGCGTGCTCATGGTGCGATTCCCGAAGACACCCGCAGGATACCGCGGCGAGGCGTCCGGACCGCACCCGTGGACCGGGGCTTCAGGGCTGCACGAGCTGCAGCGCGTTGCTCAGCGCCACGCCGGCCGGCGCGCCCGCGTCGGCCACGGCCGCGTGCAGGAAGTAGGTCGAGCCCGGCCCGAGCGCCGGCCAGGCGCTCCAGGCCAGCTCGACCTCGCCCGAGACGCTCGTCACCAGCGGCGACGCCAGCACCGGCGGCACCGGCACGAGCAGGCCGCCCTTGAAGGCCGCGGGCGTCGAGACGGGAGACACGAAGAGGACCGCCGCCGCCAGCGGCTGCGCGCCGGAGAGCCGCAGCACGCCAGGCGTGCCGGGTTCGGCCCAGCTCACGGCCAGCAGCGAGGGCTCGCCGTGCTCGCCCGCCAGCGCGTGCCCGAGGTCGTGCCACGGATGGGGAAGGGAGAGGTTCAGCGCGGCCATGACGACGAACGTGCCATCGATCATGAGGAGGTCCTGACGCCCGTCCTCGTCGAGGTCGACCGGCGCGAAGCCCTCGCGACCGGACTCGTCGGCGAGGAAGGAGCCCGGCTGGAGGCCGCCGTCCTCGTCCGCCTCGAAGACGTGCACGACGTCGTAGCTCGTGGCGGGGAAGGTGTCGACGAACACCTCGATGTTCGTGCCGAAGGCCTCGGGCCGGCCGTCGCCGTTCAGGTCGCCGGCGCCGAGCGACAGCAGGTACGGCACCGGCACGTACTGCGGCGGCTGCAGGCCGCCGGCGCCATCGCCTTGCAGGAAGGCCACGGACCCGACCTGGAAGGCGGACGAGCCGGTGGTCACGAGGACGTCCTGCGCGCCGTCGCCGTCGACGTCGGCCATGACGGGGAGATCGGCCCAGTACCCGACCCGCGCGCTGGCGGACGAGCTGAACGCGCCCGAACCGTCGTTGATCCGCGCCTCGACGGTCTCGATGTAGCGGTAGGCGAGCACCACATCCGGCGCGAAGTCGCCGTTCAGGTCGCCCGTCGCGAGGTTGGCCGCGTCGGCCAGGGGGATGACGCTGGCCGCGAGCAGTGTGCCATTGCCGGCGCCCGGAAAGAGGCGCATCTCGGGCGCGAGGAAGGCGCCGGCCAGCACGTCGACCGTGCCGTTGCCGTCGAAGTCGCCGAGGCGCACCGCGTTGCAGACGTCGGGTCCGGCGTAGGTCGTGGCCGCTACGAAGCCGCCGAATCCGTTGCCGAGATGGACGGCGACCGCGTCGGCGTCGTTCAGCGCGACGACGGCGTCGAGGTCGCCATCGGCGTCGAGGTCCGCCAGCGCCACGTCGAGGGGGCTGTCGCCCGTGACCACCGAGGTGACGGAACCGAGGTCGCCCGTTCCGTCGCCCAGCGCGCGACCCAGCTTGTTGACCATGCTGAGGCACAGGACGGCATCCTGGTGGCCGTCGTCGTCGAGGTCGGCCGTCGCGATGCCGCTCACGCCCGCGCTGGGCGCCGACGTCACGTTGTCTGCGAGGGCAAGACGCGTGCGGCCGTCGTTCGCCGGCAGCAGGAACACCGCGTCCCCGTTGGGCGCGGTCGTCACGGCGTCGGGCCGGCCGTCGCCCGTGAGCTCCGCGACGAGGACGTCGCCCGGCAGCTCGAGCAGCACGTCGTAGGGCCCGTCGTCGAGGCCGCCCTGCCCGTCGCCCGGGAACACGTTGAGCCGCCAGTGATTCCCGGCGGCGAGGACGGCGTCGGGCGCGCCGTCCTGGTCGAAGTCGCCGGCGCCGACGGTGGGCAGGCCCGGTCCTCCGGCCTGGCTGTCCTCGGGCGTGAACAGGCCCGCGCCGTCGCCCAGCGCCGTGTCGGCCAGCGCCGTCGCGCCCTCGCGCCCGAGGACCAGGTCGAGGTCGCCGTCGTTGTCGAGGTCCGCGAGGGCGTGGTCGCGCGCGGACAGCGTGCACGCGAGCACGGGCGCCGCGAGCGCGCCGCCGCCCGTGCCCTCGTAGAAGTACTCGCCGATCAGCGTGGAGACGAGCACGTCCGGCAGCGCGTCGGCGTCGAGCGGCACGACCGTCAGCGTCTGCGGCGTGTTGCCGATGGTGTACGTCACGGCAGAGGACAGCGCGCCCAGGCCGTCGCCCTCGAGCACCGAGACCGAGTTGGGGGAGTCGACGTTGGCCGTCACGACGTCGAGGTCGCCGTCGATCTCGAGGTCGGAGAGCGCCAGGAAGGTGGCGCGCTTGCCCACCGGCCAGACGCTCGGCGCGGACACGGTGCCGCCGCCGGTGCCGGGATATATGGCTGCCTCCAGGAACAGGCTGTTGACGGTCACGAGGTCGGCGTTGCCGTCGCCCGTCATGTCGCCGACCGCGACGTCGCTCGTGTCGTCGATGATGGGGAAGGTCGTGGCGGGGCCGAGCGTGCCGCCCGCCTCGCCCAGCATCACGGTGAAGGAGGCGGACGGGAGGATGGGCGGGGAGTCGAGCACCACGAGGTCGCCGCGGCCGTCGCCGTCCAGGTCGCCGGCCGCCAGCCGCAGCGGATGGTCGCCGGTGGGCAGCGTGACCGGATCGTGCAGCCACTGCGCGCGCGCGGGCGCGAGCAGCAGCAGCGCGGCGAGCAGGGCGCGGCCGCTCATGGCACCTCCGCCTTCAGCGCGTTGCTGAGCGCCACGCCGGCGGGCGCGCCCGCGTCCTGCGCGGCCCCCTGGAACCAGAGGGTCGAGCCCGAGGCGAGCGGCGGCCAGGCCGGCCACGCGATCGTGACCTGCCCGCCGGGCGGCACGACGAGCAGGCTCGTGAGCGTGGGCGGGAACGGCACCAGCGTGCCGCCCTTGAAGGGCGCCGGCGCGCTCGTCGGCGCGAAGAACAGCGCGGCCGGCGCGAGCGGCGGCGCGTCCACGAGCACGAGCTGGCCGGGCGTGCCCGCGAGCAGCTTCCCCGCGCCGGCGAGGCCGGGCGCGAACTGGCCGGGCAGCCCCTGGCCGAGGTTCGTCCAGGGCCACACGCCGCCCGAGATGTTGCGCAGCAGGGTCACGAGCTTCTTCCCGCCCGAGACGGTGAGCAGGTCCACGAGCCCGTCCTGGTCCGCGTCCCCGGCGGCCAGCGAATCGGCGTCGCTCGTGACGGCGTAGGCGTCGGGCGCGAGCAGGGCGCCGCCCGGTGCGCCGCGCACCACGGTCACCTGCTGGCTGCCGTAGGTGGGCGAGTGGACCAGCGCGACGTCGAGCGAGCCGTCCACGTCGAAGTCTGCGACCACGAGGTCCTGCGCCTCGGCCGCGAGCGCCATGCTTGGCCCGGCCACCAGCCCGCCCGTGCCGTCCGACATCTGCAGCTTCAGGCTGGCGCCGGCGCTCCATGCGAGGTCGTCGTCGCCGTCACCGTCGAAGTCGCCCAGGGCCATCGTGTGCACGATGCCGCTCGCGCCCCCGACCGTGACGGCCGGCAGCCAGCCGCCCGCGCCGTTGCCGCGCAGCACGGTGAAGTTGCTCGTGAACTCGTTGGCGGTCACCACGTCCGGCGTGCCGCCCGCGTCCACGTGGCCGATCGCGATGGCGGTGGGGTGGCTGCCCGTGCTGGTCGGCGTGACGGCGCCGAGCGCGCCCGCGACGTCGAGCAGCACGCCGACGGAGGCCGACGACGTGTTGCAGGTCACGATGTCCGGGTCCGCGTCGCCGTCGAGGTCCGCGGTCACCAGCGCGCGCGGCTCGTTCCCGCAGGGCGTCTGGACCGGCGCGAGGTATCCGCCCGCGCCGTCGGCGGCGAGCACCGACACCGAATCGTCCGCTATGTTGGAGGTCACGAGGTCCGGCACGCCGTCGCCGGTGATGTCCGCGGCAACGAGGTCCGCCGGCCACGCGTTCGCCCCGGCCGCGGCCCACGCGCTGCCCGTGCCCAACCCCGCGGCGCCGAGGCCGGGCAGCACGTGCACCAGCGCGGTGCCGATGTCCACGAAGGCGCCCTCCGGCAGGCCGTCGCCGTCGAGGTCGACCAGCAGCGCGCCCGACGCGTCGATCGTCGCGGGCTGCACCGGCGGCGCGGCCAGCGCGCCGAGGCCGTCGCCCGGATGCACCGACACGCTCGACGTCGTGTTCGTCCTGGCTACGTCGGGCCACAGGTCGCCGTCGAAATCGGCCACGTCGAATCCGAGCGCGCTGGTGCCGGGCTCGAAGCCCTGCGGCGCCGCGAAGCCGCCGGCGCCGTCCGCGAGCAGCACCGAGAGCGCGTGCGTCGTGCCGCTGCCGCCGTGGCTCACGACGACGTCGAGGTCGCCGTCGCGGTCGAGGTCCGCGGCGCGCAGCGCCACCGGCTTGGGCAGCGAGGGCAGCGGCTCGGCCGCCAGCAGTCCGCCAGCGCCGTCCGCGCGCAGCAGCCGCAGGAGATCATCGCCGCAGGCCACGAGCGCGTCGGGCACCCCGTCGCCGTCGAGCGGCGCGACGAGCAGCGCCACGGCCGGGCCCGCGGCCGAATCGCCGGCGGCGCCGAAGCCGCCGCGGCCGTCGTTGAGGCGCACGCGCACCGCCGCGCCGATGTTCGCGGACACGAGCAGGTCCGCGTCGCCGTCGCCCTCGAGGTCGGCCAGCGCGACGCCCGACGGCATGGCGGGCGCGGGCAGGTAGGCCGGCAGCCCGAAGCCGCCGTTGCCGATCCCCTTCAGCACCGCGGCCGTCGCGTTCTGGGAGTTGGCCGTGGCGGCGTCCGGGAAGCCGTCACCGTCGACGTCGGCCATGGACACGTCCGCCGGCGAGCCGTCCACCGGGCGCATCGACGAGAAGAGGAAGCCGCCGGCGCCGTCGCCGACGTTGCTGGCCAGGCCGCCCTGGTAGAGCGGGTTGGTGCCGGTGCTGGCCACGAGCACGTCGGGCAGCCCGTCGAGGTTCAGGTCGACGACGCGCGCTCGCCGGGGCCCGCCGAGCGCCGCCGCGGGCTGACCCGTGACCAAGGTCCCGTCGCCCTGGTTCACGAGCACCGTCGCGGAGGAGGAGGACAGCAGCGGGACCACGAGGTCGAGCCGGCCGTCGAGGTCGAGGTCGCCGGACGCGACGTCGACGCCCGCCGCCGTCAGCGGGAAGGCGCGGTCGAGGAACAGCGACTGCGCGCCGGCGGGAGCCGCCGCGCACGCCACGCTGAAGGCCACCCGAACAAGGCTGCCGCGCATTGTCTGCACCTCGCCTCCGACCGGCGCTCCCGGGCCGGAGTGTCGGGCCAATTGCGGGAGGCGTCAACCGGCCGCGACGATCAGGCGCGCGTGGCCACTTTTGCGCCGATCTGCTGCAGGATGCGGTCGGTGCCCGCCAACAGCTCGGCCACGCAGCGCGGCGTGTGGTCGCCCATGTGGCCGATCCGCCAGTGGGTCGCGGCCGTCTTGCCGAAGCCCGGCTGGATGAACCAGCCCGCGGCCATGTAGCCCGCCACGAGGTCGGCGATCGCGAACCTGCCCTCGCAGCCGATGCTCGTGACCGCCGGACTGCGGTAGCCCTCGGGCGCGAGGATGGAGAGGCCGCGCGCGGCGGCCCAGTCGAGCACCAGCTTCTGCATGGCGTCGTGCGCGGCGAAGCGCGCGGCGAAGCCGCCGGCCTGCTCGATGTCGCGGATCTGCAGCCGCAGCGCCTGCATCTGCGGGATGCTCGGCGTCGTGCTGGTCTGCCTGTGCTGCTCCTGGAACTGCAGCGCGGAGAGGAAGTCGTTGGTCCAGCCGCGGCCCGCGTTGGCGGCCATGCGCGCCTTGGCCCGCGCGGACAGGGCGCCCAGCGCCAGGGCCGGCGGCAGGGCCCAGCACTTCTGCACGCCGCCCACGGCCACGTCGAGGCCCACGACGTCGAAGTCCACGCGCACGCCGGCGGCGGTGCTGGTGACGTCGCTGCACACCAGCGCCTCGGGCTGCGCCGCGCGCACCGCGCGCACCACGCCCGCCACGTCGGTCAGTGCGCCCGTGGAGGTCTCGCAGTGCGTGACCATGACCGCATCCAGCGCGCCGTGCTTCTTCAGCTCGGCGGCGGCGCGGGCGTCGTCCCAGCCCTGGCCCCAGGGCAGCTCGGCGTTCACGGCGTCGTAGCCGCACGCGACCGAGAGCTCCCACCACAGGCGGCTGAAGTTGCCGTTGGTGAGGTGCAGCACGCGCCGGCCCGGGCGCACGACGCCGCGGCTCACGGCCTCCATGGCGGCGGTGCTGCTGCACGAGAGCACGACGACGTCGCCTTCCGTTCCCAGCGCCGCGCGCACGCCGGGCAGGCAATCGGCGAGGAGCTGCATCATCTCCTCGCCGCGATGGCTGATCATCGGCAGCGCCATGGCCTGCCGGATGGCGGGCCGCACGTGCGTGGGGCCGGGGATGAAGAGCTTCCAGCCGGTGGGCGGGGCGGTGGGCAAGGGGGCGTCCTCGAGGGCAGGCGCGCATCTTATCGGCCGCGCCGTCTCGCAGGCGGAGGACAGGCGCGGAGCCGTTGCCAGCTGGCGCCTGGCCCCGCGAGGTCGGCGAGCGTTCGAGGCGGCCCTCGCGGACGCGACGCGTCTCAATCCATCGTGGTCAGAGTAAAAAAAATGCTCGGAGCAGTTGCTCGGAGCATTTTTTTCAACGTGACCAGGATGCGCTCAGCCGAGCGCGGGCTGCACGAGCGCCCGGAACCGTCCGTCGCGCCGCAGCCGGTCCAGCTCTTCCACAGTGCACAGCACGGGCAGGACGCCGCCGAGCGAGGGCGTCTCGATGACAGCGGCGGCGTGCGCCGCCACCTCGGGCCGGCGCACCACGCCCGCGAAGCACACGAAGGTCTCGACCGCCGCGCGCGTCTCGGCGTCGGTCATGCCGTCGCCCACGAAGGCGGTGCGCAGGGCCGGTAGCCCGGCGAGCACCTCGCGCTTGCCGCCGCTGCGCACCAGCGGGCTGCGGGCGTCGATGTGCGAGAGCGCGCCGTTGCCGTCGAACCAGGCCGCGACCGCGTGCACGTTGCGGTCGGGCACGCCGAGCCAGCCGGCGAAGGCCACCACGGCCAGCCGCAGGCCGCCGCTCACGATGACCAGCTCCTTGCCCAGGTAGCGCAGGGCGCCGAGCGTCTCCTTGGCCTCGGGCACGGCCTGCTCGATGTAGCGGCGGCCGAGCGTGGCCACGTCGTTGCGGCGGGGAGAGACCAGCGCCAGCCGGCGCGAGTACACGTCCTGCAGCGGCACGCGGCCGGACATCGCCGCGTCGGTCAGCTCGCGCAGCTGCGTCGCGCGCAGCTCGCCGGCGCCGTTGGCGTGGTGCGCGGCGGAGTCGAGGCGCGCCAGCTCCTCGATGCCCTCGATGCGCGAGAGCGTGCTGTCGCAGTCGAAGGCGATGCGGGCGTAGGGTTGGGTCGGGGAGGAGACGGCCGGTGGTGCAATGCCCATGAAGCCCCATCAGAGCGGGACGAGGGGCATGGCTCAACCGTCGAAGCAGATAGTTTGCAGGGCGTCGTCGGGCGCGCGACAGGGTGGCGAGCCGGCGGCTAGGATGCCGCGGACCGGACGGAGGTGGTGATGCAAGGACTCCGGAAGGGCTTCGCGCTCGTCGCGGCGCTGGTGATCGCCGTCGCGCTCGTGCTGTGGATGGCGTGGAGTGAGCGGGACGGCGGCCGCCCCGCGACGGCGCCCTCGGTGGCGCACAGCACCGACGAGCGGCCCCTGCCGAGCTTCGCCGTCGATGGTCAGGCCCCGGCGAATCCGGCGGATGCCGCGCCGCTCGACGAGCCCGAACACGCGGTCGGCGCGCTCTCGCCCACCGGCGCGCCGCGCGTGGTCGTGCGCGTCACCTGGGCCGCCGATGGCACTCCGGCCGAAGGCATCCAGCTGCATCTCTTCGCGGCCGACCAGCCGGATCCGGCGCACAACCTGATCGACGGCCTGACCGACGCGCAGGGCCTGTGGATCCTCGAGCCGGCGCCTCTGGGCAATGTAGGTGTCTACAGCGACCGCGACGGCGCGGTCGTGGGCAAGGTGGAGGATGGCCGCGTCACCGAGCTCGCCCTCGCCCTGCCGAAGGGCACGCTGGTCAGGGGTCGGGTGCTCAACCCCCGGGATCTGCCCGTGGCCGGTGCGGAGGTCTGGCTCTCGGATGTGACCAACTGGATGCAGGGCGCGATCGTCGCCCGGACCGATGACGCGGGCCGCTTCGAGGTGCAGGGCGTCGGCGGAGAGCGCTGGGTTGGCGCGCGCAGCGAGGGGTTCACGCCGTCGTCACTGGTCACGATTCCGCGCGACGCGCCGCCCGAGATGGACGTGGAAGTGCGCCTCGGGCCCGCCGGCGGCACGGTGCGCGGCGTCGTCGTCGACCCGCGCGGCGCGCCCATCGCGGGCGCCTTCGTGCAAGTGGGGCCGGGCATCGGCTGGCCCGGCCCGGATGGCGTGGATGGCCGGCGCGGCCATGGCCCGCCGCCCTTCCAGCTGCGCACGACTCCCGAGGGCGACTTCGCGGTCGAGGACGTGCCGCCGGGCGTCGTTCCCATCGAGGTGCTGGCCTCGGGCTGGACGCCGCTCGCGACCTCGATCGACGTCGCGGCCGGCGAGGCGCAGGACCTCCGGCTCCAGCTCGAGCCGGGCGCCACGGTGTCTGGCGTGGCGCGCGATCCGGCCGGCGTCGCCGTGGCGGACGCGAGCATCACGGTGGGGACGCACCCGAGGGAGCCCGGCTACGTGCGCGTGACGAGCGACGCGGCCGGCCGCTACGAGCTGCGCGACCCGCCCAAGGGCCAGCAAGGCCTGGCCGCCAGCAAGCGGGGCGTGGGCGAGGACCGCATCACGCTCGACATCCAGCCCGGCCAGACACTCACGTGGGATCCCGTGCTCGGCAGCGGGCTGCAGATCCTCGGAAGAGTGCGCGACGAATCGGGCGCGCCGGTGGAGGGCCTGCTGGTGCGCTGCATCAAGGCACCGCACTTCACCGGCACGATGAAGACGGCGAGGGTCGCGGCGGACGGGCGCTTTGCGATCCTGAACTGCGACGAGGCCGAGCACCGCCTCTCCGTGTTCGATCCGGGCGATGGCGCCGCAAACCCTGTGCTGGCGTCCGTCGAGGGCGTGCGGCCGGGGCCCGGTGAAGTGCTGATCAGCATCCCCGCCGACGCGCGCGTCGTCGCGACCGTCATGGCGCGCGTGCTGGACTCGGGCGGCCAGGCGCCGCTGGGGCTTCAGGCGCTTCTCGCGCCGCCGGGCGAGCCGATCGGCCTGACCGCCCGGGTGGATGCGAGCACGGGCGACGTCGTCTTCGACGCGGTGCGCGCGGGAGATCAACAGCTGCACGTCCTGGCGCAGGGCCACCCGAACCTGACCCGCGACGTGCCCGCCGTGCGCGCCGGCGAGCGCCGCGACCTCGGCACGATCGTGCTGGATGATCCCGGCCGCGTGATCCTGCACGTGACGCTGCCGCCGGGCGTCGGGCCGGAGGACGTGGTGGCCATCCTCGACCACGCGCAGGGCCCGGGTGCCGTGCCGTTCGAGCTGCTTGACGAGTCGGCGGCCGTGTGGGTGTCGCGGCCTGTCGCGCCAGGCGACTGGGTCGTCTCGCTCGGCTACACGTCGGGCGGCGAGGACGAGCCCTTCATCGTGCCCGGCGCCGTGGCCGTGCGCGTGGAGTCGGGCACCGACGCGCGCGTGGACATGATCGCGGACCGCGGCGTCGCGCAGAACCTCACGCTGTTCACGGCGCGCCAGGACCCGCCGGCCACCCGGCTCCGGGTCGTGGACAGCGGCGGCACGGCCGTGTGCGACGAGCCGGTGATGTGGGAGGAGCTGCAGCCGGGCGCGTCGCAGCGAAAGGGCGGCACGAGCTTCGTCGCCAGGCCCGGCGCGTACACGCTCACAGTCGAGCTCGACGGGCAGGTGGTCGTGCAGCAGGCGCTGAGCCTCTCGGCCGCGGTGAACATGGCTCCCGACCTGGATGTGGTGGTGCCGTGAGACCCGCGCCGGCCGCAGGAACCACTGGCGAGCCGGGACGGACACTCTGTCGATAAGCGGCTCGTCTGGCGGGTCTTCCCCGGCAGGGTAGACTCATCCTTCCCGCCGCGGCGCCCGGCCTGCACCTTCCGCATGCGCATCCAACTCATCCACCCGCCGGCCTTCCTGAACCCAACGGCGCTGACCGCGCTGCGCCCGAGCCTGCCCCTGGGCCTGGCGTACATCGCCGGCTCGCTGCGCGCCGCGGGGCACGAAGTGAGCGTCCTTGATGCCGTCGGCGCTGCGCCCGCACGCGTGGTGCGCAAGGGTCGCGTGGCGCAGCTCGGGCTCGAGGTGGACGAGATCGTCGCGCGGCTCGACCCGCAGGCGCGGATGATCGGCGTGACGTCCATGTTCACCTACCAGTGGAACGTGGTGCGCGAGCTGCTTCACGCCATCAAGCGCGCGCGGCCGGACGCGCTGCTGGTGGGCGGCGGCGAGCACTTCACCGGTCTGCCTGAGTTCTCGCTGAAGGAATCGCCAGTCGACGTCCTCGTGCTGGGCGAGGGCGAGGAGACGATCGTAGCGCTGGCGAAGCGCTACGAGGACTGGACGAACCGCAACACCCACGACCCGGGCGTCACGACGCTGGAGCTCGCGGAGTGGATGATCGAGCCGCTCGCGGGCACGGCCTGGCGCAAGGGCGGCGAGATCGTGGTGGAGGAGCGTCGCGCACGAATGCGCGACGTGGACAGCATCCCGCAGCCGGCCTGGGACCTGTTCGACGTGCGGGGCTACGACGAGAACGGCCTCGTCACCGGCATCCACCGCGGGATCACGGTGCCCATCCTGGCGACGCGCGGCTGCCCGTACCGTTGCGCGTACTGCAGCAGCCCCAACATGTGGACCACCAAGTGGGTGGCGCGCGACCCCAAGCTGGTCGCGGACGAGATCGAGGGCTACGTGCGCGACTACGGCGCAGCCAACTTCCCCTTCCACGACCTGACGGCCATCCTGAAGCGCGAGTGGGTCATCGACTTCTGCAAGGAGATCGTCGCGCGGGGGCTGAAGATCAACTGGCAGCTGCCCAGCGGCACGCGCTGCGAGGTCGTGGACGGCGAGGTGGCGGCGCTGCTGGCGCAGAGCGGCGGCTGGTCGCTCAACTTCGCGCCCGAGTCGGGCAGCGACGACGTGCGCAGGAAGGTGCACAAGCAGATGACGGAGAAGAGCCTCTTCGGCGCGGTGGACGCAGCCGTGAAGCACGGGCTCAACACGTCGGTGTTCTTCGTGCTCGGGTTCCCGGGCGACCGCGTGCAGGACTTCCGCGCCACGGCGAAGTGGGCCGCGCGGCTGGCGAAGGCCGGCGTGGACGACGTGGCCGTGGGCTTCTTCTTCCCCATCCCCGGCACGCAATTCTACCGCGAGCTGGTGGAGCAGGGCCGGCTGCAGCTGACGGAACAGGTCATGCAGGCGCCGCTCTTCGTGCACGATCGCTGGCTGACCGAGGACCGCAACTTCTCGGTGGGCCTGAAGGCGCGCACGCTCACGTGGTGGCGCTACCGCATCGTGTTCGCCTTCTACCTGCGCGCGGTGCTGCTGAACCCGCGCCGCTGGGCGCGGCTGTGGAAGAACTTCCGCAGCGGGCGTGAGGACAGCAAGCTGGACAGCTTCCTGCAGATCCTGAAGGAGCGCTTCTTCACGCGGCGCGCGGCGAAGGCGTGAGCGGCCGGCTCGCCCTGCGAGCCCTGTTGCTGCTGCTCGCGAGTCTCTGTGGCCAAGGCCTGGCTCAAGTCCCGTGTCCTTCGTTCGTGGACGACGAGCAGTTGCAGCGGCTGATGGATCCCGCGCGCCACCAGGCCACGCCTCACAAGCTTCCCTTTCCCGATGAACCCTTCCTCTTCCTTGTCATCGACTCCCCTGAAGTCGAGGCCGAGCTCTGCCGCGAGGACACCCGGAAACTCCTGGCGGGTCGCGCCGTCTGCTTCAGCCAGCCGGCGACGACCGGCGACGCCCGCAAGCTGCTCGGCGACACGAAGATCCTTGCCCTGCGGGGCCCCTGCCAGCTCGCGCGCTTCTCCAAGGGTGACGTCGCTGAATGGATCGCTGCCGTCATGGAGGGTCGCGCCGTCGAGATGCCGAGCATGGCCGATCCACTCCAAGTGACGCGGTGGACGGGGGACCAATGGGGCCAATGGGTCGAGGGTGCCTGGTCGCTGCTGGCGGTTGGCGCCCTGGAGCGCGCGAGCTCAGCCATCCTGCGGGCGTGGACGTTCACGGCGGGCGAGCAGGTGTTCGTCGGAGTCCGATATGCCTACTTGGCTCCACTGCTCGGCGGCCTGTTGCAGGCCGATCGCGAGCGCGTGATGCCCGTCCTCAACGACTTGCTCGACGAGGCAATAGAGCGCTCCCGGGAGAACCTCGACGATGGGTTGACCGCCAGGGACGTCGTCGCCTTGAGCGCCGTCCTCGGTCGCGTGGACGACATGGCGGACCTGGTGGACGAGTACGCCCGCTCGAATCGGCTTCGGAGTGCCGCCGTCAGGTTCATTCGCGACGATGTGTTCACCGCGCTTGCGGATACGAGTCACGTCTCGCAGGCCTTGCTGGTCCTCGGTGAACCGCTGCAGGACTACCTCGCGACACACCTCGTCGAGATGGCCGAAAGGCGTTCCCGCGCGCCCGCGGCTTCAGGGTCGGCCCAGCTGGATGAGCTTCGCGACCAGGAGGAGCAGGCCTTCGCGCAGCGCTGTGCGCGCGTCGCGCTCCTGGCCGGGGACGAAGCGCGGGTGAAGGCCGTCGTGCAGGTTCTACGCATGAAGAGCGGCACGCCAGGCCTCGCTGCCTTCGTTCGCGCGGCCAGACAGGTCGGGCCTCCTTCGGAACTCGGCGCCCGGGTCACCACGGCCCTCCTGAACTCGCCCGATGCGGACTCCGTGCTCGATGCCGGCGAGGCCGACGCCCTGCGCGCCTGGCTCTCGGACTGACTGCGATCCCGTTGTCCTCGCTACGCCGTTGTGTTTCGCTGCCCGGATGTCGTCGACCTCGGACCGTTCCTTGACCGCCTCGTCGTCTTCCGCGTCCGGCGTCGTGTGCATGGTCGCGGCCGTCATCTGCTTCTCGATCATGGCCGTCTTCGTCAAGCTGACGGGCCCGACGGTCCCTGACTACGAGAAGATCCTGATCCGCTCGGCGGCTGTGATCCCCGTGCTGCTGGTCATGCTGCGGCGCCGCGGCCTCTCGCCGTGGGGAAACCGCCCCGACCTCCTGCTGGCGCGCGGCTCGCTCGGCTTCCTCGGGATGTGGGCCTATTTCGTGTCGATCACGAAGCTGCCGCTGGGCAATGCGGTGCTGCTGACGCACGCCAGCCCGATCTTCTCGGCGCTGTTCGCGGCGCGCTTCCTCCACGAGCGCGCGGGGCGTGGCGTGTGGGTCGCGGGGGCGGTGTGCCTGCTGGGCGTGGCGCTGGTGGCGCGGCCCACGGACCACGCGCCGCTGCTGGCGTCGAGCATCGCGCTGCTCTCGGCGGTGGGCAACGGGGCCACCTACACGGTGGTGCGCGCGTCCACCCGCCACGACCACCCGCTCGTGGTGGTGCTGGCGCTCACGGCGGTGTGCGCGCCGGTCACGGCCGTCATGTGCCTGCTGTGGGGCTGGGTCTGGCCGACGGCGGAGCAGTGGTGGCTGCTGGCCGGCATGACGCTGGCCTCGGTCGTGGCCCAGGTGCTCATGACCGTGGGCATGTCGCGGCTGACGACCAGCCGCGCCACGAACATCTTCTTCCTCGGGCCGCTGCTGGCCATCGCGTGGGGCCAGCTCCTGGGCGACCCCGCGCTGCAGCCGCTCGATCTGCTGGGCGCGGCGCTGGTGGTGGGCGGTGTGCTGGGTCTGGCTTCCGCGCGCGGCCGCGGGCCCACGCTGGGCCGCGTGGCTTAGCCGCTACTTCGGCCCGGACTCGTTCTCGATCTCCGCCGCCAGCTTCTCGAGCTCGGCGTCGGCGTTCTGCTTGCTGATGCGGCGGGCCGCGGCGGCATCGGCCTCCGCCTGCGTGGGCAGCGTCATCTCGACCTGCTCCATCCCGGGCTCGGTCGAGGTGCAGCCCCCGAGCAGCAGCGCGGCGCCGAGGAGGGGCGCGAGGTGCCGTGCCCTCATCGCGGGCTCCGGCCGCCCGACGGGCGGCTCGAGCGCGACACGCCGCGCGGCGGCGTCGAGCCCGACCGGCTGCGCCCTGACGACTGGTCCGACTGCGCGGCCCGCTCGCGGCGGGCCTGGTGGACGGCCGCGCGCTCGCGCTTGGCCTGGTGGTTCTCGACGCGGGCGTGCCAGGTGCCGCCGCGGCGCACGAAGTCATCGGCGGTGGCGCGGCCACGCTCGCTGAGCGCGGCGCGGGCACGCAGGCGGCGCGCCTCGTGCAGGTCGTTCTGCCGGTGCTCGAGGTCGTCGAGCCGCGCCAGCCGCTCGAGGTCGCCGGACTCCTCGGCCAGCGTGCGCAGCCGGCGGATGCGCGCGAGGCGGTCACGGTGCTGCGCCTCGTCCTCGACGAGCTGCCGCGCGGCGGGCAGATCGGTGTCCGACAGGTCGGCGACGTCGTCCGTCGTGGCGGCTTCGTCGCGCGTGCGGCCGGTGGCGGTGTCCTGGGCGCCGGCTGCGCCGGCCAGCAGCAGCAGGGTGCCGAGCGAAAGGGCGAAGAGGGGACGTGACATGGGCTTGACCTCCCGGTGAGCAGGACCAGAGCCTGCGACGTGTCCGAACATGCGCCGCTGACCGTGGTTGCGGCGCCGCCATGGCACTCCACGGAATCGCCGCCGTCAAGGGCCCCCGACCCCGGCTGCGGCCTTTGCTAGGCTCGCTTCAAACAGCCCTCGTGCGCCAACTTCGGGAAGGCCCGCATGTCTCGCCGCGCGCTCCTGCCGCTGCTGCTGTCCCTGTGCGCCTGCGACACGCTGCCGGCGACCGCACACCGTGCCACCGACGTGCCATGGTGGTCGACGGCCCCGTGGGCCACGGCCGCACCCGCGCCGGCCGGCCTGCCGCGCGCCGCGGCCGCCGCCGCCACGCGCGACCGGCTCGAGCGCCTTGTCGCCTTCGACACGCGCAACCCGCCCGGCGACGAGCTGGCTGCCGCGCAGTGGCTGGCCGAGGAGCTCGGGCGCCTGCCGGGCGTCGAGACTCACGTGCTGCCGAGCGCGCCGGACCGCGCCAACCTGGTCGCGCGCCTGCGCGCGCCGCACGCGACGCAGCGGCCGGTCCTGATCCTGGGCCACATGGACGTGGTGGGCGTCGACGAGGCCCGCTGGCACAGCCCGCCGCTCCTGGCCACCGAGCGCGACGGCTACCTGTACGGCCGCGGCGTGATCGACGACAAGGGCATGCTCGCGGCGGCGGTCACGGCGCTGGAGGCGCTGGCGGAGCGGCGGGAGGAGCTGTCGCGTGACGTGATTCTGCTCGCCACCGCGGGCGAGGAGGGCGGCCCCGAGGTAGGCATCGTGTGGGTGCTCGAGAACCGGCGCGAGCTCCTGGGCGACGCCGAGTTCGCTCTCAACGAGGGCGGGCGCGTGCGGCTCGTGGCCGGCCGCCTGCACTCGGTGAACGTGCAGACCACCGAGAAGCTGGCCTGCAACGTGGTGGCTACGGCGCAGGGGCCGTCCGGGCACGGCTCCGTGCCGGTGCCCGACAATGCCCTGGCCGCGCTCGCCCGGGCCGCGGCGCGCGTGCACGAATGGCGCGCCCCGCAGCGCCTCAACGACGTGACGCGCCGCTTCTTCGCCGGCCTCGCGTCGCGCGAGACCGACCCCGCGTTGCGTGCGAACCTGGAGGCGCTGGTCGGCAGCGACCAGGAGGCCGCGGCGCTCGCGGGCGACGCGCTGTCCCGCCAGCCGGTCTTCAATGCCCAGCTGCGCACGGCTGCGGCGCTCACCATCCTGGAGGGCGGCTTCCGCAGCAACGTGATCCCGTCCGGGGGCCGCGCCGTGTTCAACGTGCGCGCGCTGCCCGACGAGGACCTGGACGCGATCGTGGCGCAGATGCAGGCGGCCGGCGGCGAGCCCGCCGTCACCTTCGCGCTCGAGGACCGGCCCGAGCCGCCGCCGCCGTCGTCGTCGTCGGACACCGCCCTGTTCGCGGCGCTCGAGGCGGCCGCGCTGGCCATGGTGCCCGGCGTGCTGGTCACGCCCTTCATGTCCACGGGCGCCAGCGACGGCGCCGCGCTGCGCCGCGCCGGCATTCCCACCTACGGCATCCTGCCGTTCCCGATGGAGCTGCCCGACGAGCTGCGCATGCACGGCGACGACGAGCGCGTGCCGCTGCCCGCGCTGGGCTGGGGCACCGAGTACCTGTACCGCACGCTCGCGTCCGTGGCCGGAGAGAACGGCGCGCGCTGAGCGCTACTGCACCGTCACCAGGAAGGCCGACGTCCCGGCCACGCCGCCGTCGGTGCCCTCGTCGAGGATCAGCGCCTGCACGCTGAACGTGCTGCCGACGGGCATGTCGCGCGGCAGCCGGCCGACGAGCGTCTTGTTGCCCTCGCCCGGGAAGCCGCCGTCGAGCACGATCGCGATCGTCGTGACGAGGGGATCGACCCACAGGATGCAGCCGTTCGAGAGCGGTGCGTTGCCCTCACCGAGGCCGAACATGAGGCCCGCGGGCGCACCGCCGAGGGCGTTGGTGATCGCGATGGTCAGCTTGCCGTCCGGCAGCGGATCGCCGTAGAGGTCGAGGCGCGGCGTGATGAGGAAGCTGCCGGGGCAGCCGATGCCGTAGGCGGCGATCGAGCCGGCGAGCTGGCCGTCGTAGAGCGCGGCCGCGCCGGGCCCTTCGCCCGTGGGTTGCAGCGGCGCACCGAGCAGCATCTCGGGCGCGCCGTCGCCATCCGTGTCGCCCGCCGCGGCCGAGGAGCCGAGGCGCGCTCCCGCCGAGTTCCCGGTGAACTTGAACAGGTTGTGGCCGTCGATGCCGGAGATCACGAAGGCCGTGCCCGCGCCGGCGAGCCCGCCGACGTCGTCCGCGGGCGCGCCGACGAGCATGTCGGGCACGCCGTCCTCGTCGGTGTCGCCCAGGAACGCCAGCGACGAGCCGAAGTCGCCACCGAACTTCTCGTAGCGCGCCAGCAGCGCGCCGTCCGTGCCCGAGAGCAGGTCCATGCGGTTGAAGAGCGGCGCACCCACGGCGAGATCGGGCGTGCCGTCGCCGTTCACGTCGCCCGCGGCTGCGACGGCGCGAGCGAAATCGCCGCCCGCGCCGGGCAGGTGCAGGATCAGGCCGCCGTCGGCGCCGGACAGCACGTGCGCGTAGTTGCCGGCCGGCGCGCCGGCGAGCAGGTCGGGCACGCCGTCGAGGTCGACGTCTCCGACCGGCGCGAGCGAGAAGCCGAACTGGTCGCCGACGACGTCGCCGACGGCATCCAGGATCGGAGAACCGGCCTGCAGCTCGAAGCCCTTCACGCGGCCGGCCTGGCCGCCTTGCAGGAACGGCGCGCCGGCGACCGCATCGCCGAAGCCGTCGCCGTCGACGTCGCCCGGCATGGCGAGCGCGTGGCCGAGCTGGTCCCAGGTTTCGAGCAGGCCGCCCGGGATGGTGAGCAGCATGCCGCCGCTCGCGCCATCGAAGACCTGCACGTTCGAGCCGAAGGCGGCATCGCTTCCGGGCGATCCGACCAGCAGATCGGACACGCCGTCGTTGTCCGTGTCGCCGGCTTCGGCGACGGCGAAGCCGAAGAGGTCGGCGTCGGAGTGCGTGAGCAACCGCCGCAGCGGCGTGCCGTCGGTGCCGGCGTACGTGCGCACATAGCCCGAACCAGGCGCGGTCGGCGCGCCGATCAACAGGTCCGGCAGGCCGTCGCCATCGAGGTCCGGCACGACCGCGATGGCGGAGCCGAAGGCATCGCCCACGTGGTCGCCGACAGGCGCGAACAGCGGCGTCTGTGCCGGGGCGGCCGCGGCCAGCACCGCCGCCAGCAGCGCCGCTCGGGGAAGCGAAAGCGGCGCGGTGCGGTGCGGCATCACGGGTGTCTCGCCGGAGGGGGCGGGATTGTATCCCGATTGCGCGGGACCGGCGGCGCTATCATCCGGCGCAGATGTCGCATGCGACGGGACGCGCGCGGCGGGAGGACGGCATGGCCACGGCGAAGAAGGCGGGCACACGCAGGCGCAAGACGGCGGAGGCCGCGTCGCGCGGGCTGACTCCGGCGCAGATGTCGGCCGAGCCGCCGGCGAGCCTCGCACCGCTGCGCGAGCAGATCGAGCAGGACGGCGGGCGCGTGCTCGCCACGTACCGCGACCCCCTGGGCGGCCACTGGCAGATGCTGGCCGCGCTGCCCCTGGACAAGGTGGCGCCCACGCCCTACCAGCGCGACCTCTCGGAGACGCACGTCAAGCGGCTGACCGACACGATCGGCAAGCTCGACCGCTTCCTCGATCCGGTGGTCGTGGTGCGCGGCGAGCAGGGCGGGTACTGGACGCCCAACGGCAACCACCGCCGCGCGGCGCTGGCCGCGCTCGGCGCGCGCTCGATCACGGCGCTCGTCGTGCCCGAGGCCGAGCTGGCCTTCCGGATCCTGGCGCTCAACACCGAGAAGGCCCACAATCTGCGCGAGAAGGCGCTGGAAGTGGTGCGCATGACGCGCGCGCTGGCGGCGCTGGACCCGGGGCCGGAAGCCGACTACGCGCTGCAGTTCGAGGAGCCGGCCTTCGTGACGCTGGGCCTGTGCTACGAGCAGCGCGGACGCTTCGCGGGCGGGCAGTACCACCCCGTGCTGCGGCGCGTGGACGAGTTCATGCCGAAGAAGCTGCCCGCGGCGCTGGCCCTGCGCGAGGCGCGCGCGAAGCAGCTGCTGGAGCTGGACGATGCCGTGACGGTCGCCGTCGAGGCGCTCAAGGAGCGCGGCCTGCAGAGCCCGTACCTCAAGGCCTTCGTGGTGGCGCGCGTGAACCCGATCCGCTTCGTCAAGCCCGGCGGCGCCAGCCGGCCGGACTACGACGCCACGCTGGAGAAGATGCTGGCCTCAGCGAAGAAGTTCGACGTCGGCAAGGTGAAGGCCGACCAGGTGGCGGCCAGCGGCGGGCCGCCGGAGGAATGATCCGCTGATGCCCGGCGAGATCTGGATCATCCTGGGCCTGGTGCTCGTCAACGGCCTGCTTGCCGGCGCCGAGATGGCCGTGGTGACCGTGCGCTCGTCCCGCGTGCGCGAGCTGTGCGACGCCCGGCGCTCCGGTGCGGAGGCTCTGCGTCGCCTGCGCGAGAACCCCGAGCGCTTCCTGGCCACGGTGCAGGTGGGCATCACGCTCGTGGGCGCGGTGGCCGCGGCCTACGGCGGCGCCTCGCTCTCGGGCGACCTGGCCGGCTGGCTGGTCGCGCTCTCCGTGCCGCAGCCGCTCGCGGCCAACCTGGCCTTCGTGCTGGTGGTCGTCGTGATCACCTTCCTGTCCGTGGTGCTGGGCGAGCTGGTGCCCAAGTCGCTCGCGCTGCGCGCCTCGGAGCGCTACGCGCTCTTCATGGCGCGGCCGCTGCAGCTGCTGGCGCTGCTGGCCACGCCCGTGGTCTGGTTCCTCACGGCTGCCAGCAACCTCGTGCTGAAGCCCTTCGGCGACCGCACCACCTTCACCGAGAGCCGCCTCTCGCGTGAGGAGATCCGCTCGCTGGTGGACGAGGCTTCCGAGGCCGGTACCGTGAACCCCGAAGCGGGCGAGATCGCCAGCCGCGCGCTGGACCTGGCGCAGCTGGTGGCCTCCGAGGTCATGGTGCACCGGCGCTTCGTGGTGGCCCTGCCGCGCGACGCGGACGCCGAGGCGCTGCGCCACGCCTTCCTCGATGCCGGTCACCGCCGCCTGCCCGTGCACGACGGCTCGATCGACAATGTGATCGGCTACGTGTCGTGGCGCGACGTGGTCGAGCGCCTGTGGGAGGGCCGCCCGCTGGCCATGGCCGACCTGTTGCGCGAGGCGCCCTACGTGCCCGAGAGCATGCCGGCCGTCGAGCTGCTCAAGGACATGCAGCGCAAGCGCGCGCACATCGCCTTCGTGGTGGACGAGCACGGCGGCTTCTCCGGCATCGTGACGCTGGAGGACCTGCTCGAGGAGCTGGTGGGCGAGATCGTCAGCGAGCACGACGACGAGACGCCGCCCATCCGCATCGAGCGCGACGGCTCGGCGCTGGTGCTGGGCACCTGCGCCCTGCGCGACGTGGACCGCGAGCTGGACCTCGAGCTGGACAAGCTCGACGACAGCACCACGATGGGCGGCCTGTGCGCCGCGCTGGCCGGCGGCCGCGTGCCGCGCGCGGGCGAGGCGCTGGAGGCGGGCGCGGCCGCGCGGCTGGAGATCGTGGAGAGCTCGCCGCGGCGCGTGCGGCTGGTGCGCGTGCGCCGCGTGGAGCCGCCGGCGGAGGGGGAGGACGGATCGGCGTGAGGCGACGCAGCAGCCCGTGCACGGATACGGGCCGGAACTGGCGTGCTCCCCGCGGACGACTGAGCCGGTCGCCGGTTTCGCTGGCCGTCGCGCAGGCCCTCCCGGCATACTGCGCCCCGCGATGAGGATCATCCGGGACGAAGCGTGGGGTGTCCGGGCAGGGCCGCGCGGCTCCTGCGCGAGCACTGCGCCGTGAACTTCGAGTGGCTCGAGTCCATGGTGCGCGAGTGGGGCTACCTGGCGGTGCTCATCGGCACCTTCCTCGAGGGCGAGACGATCCTCGTGCTCGGCGGCATCGCGGCGCACCAGGGCAACCTGGACCTGCGGCTGGTCATGCTGTGCGCCTTCTGCGGCAGCCTCGTCTCGGACCAGCTGGCCTTCCTCATCGGGCGGCGCTGGGGCCACCGCTGGCTCATGCGCAAGCCGGGGCGCGCCGAGCGCTACGAGCGGGCGCGGGCGCTCATCGACCGGCACCAGACGCTCATCACGCTCGTCTTCCGCTTCCTCTACGGCCTGCGCAACGTCATCCCCTTCGCGCTGGGCATGTCGCGCATGCGGGCGTCGCGCTACATCGTCCTCAACGTGATCGGCGCGGTGGTGTGGGCCGTGGCCCTCGCGTCGCTGGGCTGGGGCCTCGGCGAGGCGGCGCACCTGTTCCTGGAGGACGTCAAGTCCGGCGAGCGCTGGATCCTCCTGGGCCTCGCGCTGCTGGCGATCGTGTTCTGGTTCGTCTATCGCGCGCGGGAGGCCCGGCGGCGGCGTGCGCGGCACGCGCAGGAGCAGGCGGCGCAGCCCGGCGATGCCGGCGCCTGAGCGCCTCCGGACTCAGTCCGCGCCCAGTGCGAAGGGTGCGAGAGGGGGCTGCAGCCAGCGCATGCGCGGCGGCGTGACGGACGGGTCGAGGCCATAGCGCCGCAGCAGCGGGAAGCGCGCCGCGGATGCCAGCGGCACGGCGGCCGCGGGGTTCTCGAGCAGGTCGCCCTTCAGCCGCAGCTCGCCGCCGGGCGTGTCGAGGCGGCCGAAGACGATGACGGCCGAGACGTGGCCGAGGCCCGACGCCGGGTCGTGGAAGGCGCCGCCCGCGGGGTCGCGCGGCTCGCCGGGATCGGGACCGCCGTCGCCGCGCCCGTAGAGCAGGTCGCGCGCGATGGCCGAGATCTCGGTGTCCTTGTCCTCGTACAGGCAGATCACGTAGGCGATGGCCAGGCGCTCGACCAGCGGCCGGTAGGTCTCGGCCTTTTTCTGCAGGATCCCAGCGATGGTCTCGCCCAGCGCCTCGCGTGTGTCCTCGGTCAGCCCACGGCCGGTCGCGCGCCGTTCGGCCCACGGGAAGGCGCCTGCGCCGGTGACCGAGCGCACCTCGATGAGCACGCGCACGCCGCCGTCGCGCACGGCGAGGACATCGGGCGACTGCCGCCCGAACTCGGGCTCGACCGAGACGCGCCAGCCCTGCGCTGCGAGCAGCCCGATGGTCAGCAGGTGCGCCAGCGCGCCGGCGTGTTGGCCCCAGCGCTCGTGCTGCAGCGCGCCGCGCAGCAGGGCGCCGCGCGGGCCCACGTGCCGGAAGCACCACGCCAGGGCGGCGCGCAGCTCGACCGCCTCGGGGTCGTCGCTCGTGGCCAGCCAGCGGTAGTGGCTGGCGGAGCCGTGACTTTCGGCCACCGCGCGGGCCTGATCGTCGAAGAGGGGCTCGACGGGTGGCGGGTCATGATCCATGCTGCGAACCTGCCTCCATTCCGCCCGGGTCAGCCCGACCGCGGGAGCATGCTCGCCAGGAGCGGGAGGACCCTGCCGCGGAGCTCCATGCGGGCGGCGTCGGCGCTCACGCCGGCGCCGAGCTCGGCCGCCACCTCGTCCCACGTCGCACCGGCGAAGAAGCGCAGGAGGATGATGGTCTGGTGGCGCTCCGACAGCCGCTGCAGCGCCTCGGCGAGCAGGCGCTTCTGCTCGGATCGGCTCGCCTGCGTGGCCGGTCCGGCGTCTGGACCGACCACGCCCGGGGAGCCCGTGTCGACGTCGCGATGCGGCAGCTCGCGGTCACGCCGGACGTCGCGAACAGCGGCCCGCCAGTAATCCGTCTGGTCGCTGACGACGTGCGTCGCGATGACCGACATCCACGCCAGGATCGAGCCGGGCCCGCGGAACTCGAAGTCGCCCAGCTTCTCCAGCGCCTTGCGCGAAGCGATCTGCAGGACGTCCTCCAGCGCGATGCGGGCCCGCAGCTCGGGCGCGAGGCGCGGGAGGATCCGCGCCGCGACGATCAGCTCGAGCGCCGGTGCATAGCGTCGCCAGATCACGCCGAAGGCCTCGACGTCACCGCCGCGGAAGCGCTGGAGGTCCTGCCTCGTCTGCGTGAAATCCTGGGGCGGGGGAGCACCGAGTGCCGTGCCGTCCAGCTCGCCGGGCCGCTCGAAGGCACGTGAGCGATCGTCGTCCGAGTCCATGACGGCTTTCCACGAGTCCGGGAGCGGCGGCTGGCAGGGGATCGGGTGGGCGCAGTCCGAGCCCGCAAGTATAGTTTCCGCGCTGGAAAGCGGGCTTCGCGACCGGACTTCCCGGGCCTCCTGCGAGCGACACCGACATGGACGAGAGGACCAGGCGAATCGGCGAGGCGATCGCGGCCTACGAGCGCGATGGCCCGGCGGCGCTCGACCAGGCGTGCACCGAGTCGCCCGAGCTCGCCACGGACATCCGGGGCGCCGTGGCGGCCCTCGAGCTGTTGCGCGGCGCGGGCGGCATCCTGGACGACCGGGGAGCCGGAGCGTCCTCGACGATCTCCGTGGGATCCGTGGTCGGCCACTTCCGGATCGTGGCCCAGCTCGGCCACGGGGGCATGGGCAGGGTGTATCGCGCCCGCGACATCGAGCTGGACCGCGAGGTGGCGCTCAAGGTGGTCCTGCTGCCCTTCCTCACGCCGGAGGAGGCACTCACGCGCATCCGGCGCGAGGCGCGGCTGATCGCCCAGGTGCGGCACGACAACATCGTGGGCGTGCACGAGGTGGGGCAGACGCGCGATGGGCTGCCGTACTTCGTGATGGACCTCATCGAAGGGACCCCCCTGTCGCGGGTGCTCGCAGGGCTCGGCGGCCGGTCGCCGGCCGGCCTGACCGGCGCCGATCTCTTCTCCGGCGTCGCCGAGGGACCGGCTTCGCGGGGGACGGACTCGTATCCGGCGGCGGTCGCGCGCCTGCTCCTCCCGATCGCCGAAGCGCTCGAGGCGGCGCACGCGGTGGGCGTAGTGCACCGCGACGTGAAACCGAGCAACATCCTCGTCGACCGCCAGGGTCGGCCGCATCTCGTGGACTTCGGGATCGCGCGCGAGACCGACGCCGCCTCGTTGACCTCGACCGGGCTCTCGGCCGGCACGCCGCCGTACATGGCGCCGGAGCAGATCGAGGGCGGGAAGAGCGGCATCGGGCTCGTCACGGCGGCCACGGATGTCTACGCGCTGGGCGTCACCCTCTACCAGGCACTGACCCTGCACATGCCCTTCCAGGGCGACTCGGTAGCCAGGACGATGTGGCTCATCATGCACGTCGATCCGCGACCGCTCCGGACTCTCAATCCGAACGTCTCCGTCGACCTCGACACCATCTGCCGCAGCGCGCTCGAGAAAGCGCCGCACGACCGTTACGCCGGTGCCGGAGAGTTCGCCGACGACCTGCGGCGCTACCTCGAGCACCGGCCCATCAGCCGCCGCCCCGTGGGGCGCCTGGGGCGGCTGCAGCGCTACGTGAGGCACAATCCCTGGCCCGTGACGGCCGTCGCGGCCTCGGTGCTGACCCTGTTCCTGCTGGCCTATGGTCTGGTCAGCGCGGCATTCGACCGGCGCATCGAGTCGCTGAAGAACAAGGCGTACGAGTTCGTCACGACGAGGGATGGCGACCTCGCCGAGTTCGGCCGGGTGGTGGACGAGCTGAACGAGCTCGCGCCGCACATGAGCGAGGTGCGCGACTTCAACCTGGTCGTGGCGGACAAGCTGTCCCAGCACGAGGCGGACATCGCCAGGCTGCGCGCCTCCAAGACGCTGGCCGAGGCCAGGGCGCTGGCCGACGCCGGCCGGCCCGAAGACACCGCCCGCATCGAGTCGCTCTACGTCGATTGCCTCGCCGACCTCAATGCGTGGGTCGCGCTGCGGCCCGAGCAGGCCCCCTCGGAGCCCGGCTTCGAGGCAGCCTTCGACTTCCGCCGGACGTGGCTCGAGCGGTCCCTGCTGTCCGGACGCGCAGGTGACGTCGCCGACGGCGCCACGCGACTCGTGTTGCACGGCACGCCGCAGGGCGCCGACGTCCACCTGCTGCGCTACGAGTTGCAGTCGGCCCTCGTGGCGGGTGGCGAGGAGCGACTCGTGCCCGTGCCGATGAGGCGCAGGGCCGGCGGGCGTCCAGGGGAGTTCGAGGCTTCCCCGACCGCCGTCCGTCCCGGAAGCGAAGTGCTTGTCGTGGAGGCCGTCGAGGACGGGACGCCCGGCGCCGCAAGCGGTCTCCGGCGAGGTGACCTCGTTCTCGAGGTGGCGGGCCGGCCGTTCGCCGGGGCGGTTGTCACCCTGCCCTGCGCCGAGCGGACGCAGGATCCTGGGCCGACGAAGCCGCCCTGGTCGCGGCTCGTGCGCCTCGGATTGCGCGACGTCCACGAGGAGCTCGACGTCGATATCGTCACGCTGGAGACAGCGATCGGCGAGGAGCGGCTGGCCGAGTTCATCGAGCCGGGCGGTGCGGCCTGGTCGACGACTCTGCGCCGGACGCACGCCGGCTTCGACCCCGCGCCATGCTCGCTGCGCGCGGCGCTCGAGGGACCGCTGCCGCCCGGCGGCGTCGAGCTGGTCGTTGCGACCGGCGCGGTGAGCCGCAACGTGACCCTGCAGGGTCACGGCCGCTCGGGGCTCCGGCTGACGACCACCTGCTACCCGGTCATCGCCGACGAGTCCAACCGCATCGGATCGCTGCCGCTCGAGCTGGACGACCTGCCGGCGGGATCCTGGCTCCTCGTCCTGCGCGCGCCCGGCTTCGAGGACCTGCGCCTGCCCGTGGCGCTGTCGCCCGGGCAGCGCGCCGGCCACCGCGTCGACCTGCTGCCCGAGGGCACGACGCCCGCCGGCCTCGTCGTCGTCCCGGCCGGGCCGTTCCTCGCGGGCGCGGCCGGCGGCTCGCTCCCGGGCGACGAGACTGCCTGGCCGTCGGCGCAGCGCTGGCTCGACACCTACTGGATCGGCCGGACCGAGGTGACCGTCGCCGAGTACCAGGAGTTCCTGCACCACGAGCTCACGCAGGAGACAATTCGCAAGGGCGAGGTCGACCGGACCTATGCGCGGGTGCCCCGACTGGCGATCATCGACATGCCGGCCGGCTCGACCTGCCGTCCGATCTGGGAGAAGCGGGACGGCCTCTACGTGTTCAGCGGCGATCCCCAGCTTCCCGTCAAGGGGATCAGCTGCGTGGACGCAGACGAATACTGCCGCTGGCGCACGCGGGTCACCGGGGGTGGCTGGACCTTCCGACTTCCGACGGAAGCGGAGTGGGAGAAGGCGGCGCGCGGGGTCGACGGGCGAGCCTGCCCGTGGGGTGACGCGCTCGAGCCGGGCTTCGCCAAGTGTGAGCTGGCCCACGCTGACCTGCCGTCCCTGGTGTCGGACGAGATGGTCGAGCTGCTGTACGAACCGGTGAACCGGTCCACGCGGGACGAGTCGCCGTTCGGGCTGCGCGACGCGGCGGGCAACGTCCTCGAATGGTGCGCCGGCGAGTCGCATCGCGAGCTGCCCTTCCGGCGACCCTGGCGCGGAGGGTTCGCCCGGGCGCTGGGCGGCGCCGACCTCATGTGCGCCCGCCGCGGGGACGGCTACCCCGACCGGATCAGCGACAACGACGGCTTTCGCATCATCGCCTGGCGGCGACCCTGGCCCTGAGGCGCACGGCGGGTCCCGGCCGGTATCGTGCCGATGATGGTCGCCCGCCGCACCCTCGACCGAGTCCTCTCGCGCGCCGGCGTGCTCTCCCGTGCGCAGGCCGCCGCCGCCGTGCGCGCCGGCCGCGTGGCCGTCAACGGCGCCGTGGCCCGCGACCCCGGCCGCTGGATCGATCAAGTGCGCGACGCCGTCACGCTCGACGGCGCGCCGGTGCGCCCGGCCACGCGCCGCTGGCTCATGCTGCACAAGCCGAAGGACTGCGTCACCACGCGCAGCGACGAGCGCGGCCGCCGCACGATCTACGACCTGCTCGGCGCGGCCGCGCAGGGGCCCGAGGGCTTTCTCGCGCCCGTGGGGCGGCTCGATCGCGACACGTCCGGCCTGCTGCTGCTCACCAACGACCACGACCTCGCCGACGCGCTGCTGGACCCGACGCGACACGTGACGAAGACCTACCGCGTGAAGGCCACGACGCGGCTCGACGACGCGCAGCTCGCGGCGCTCGGGCGTGGCGTGCAGCTCGATGACGGCCCGACGCGGCCGGCCCGCACCGCTCGCCTGCGCGACACGACGACGCGCACGCTGCTCGAGCTGCGCCTCACCGAGGGCAGGAACCGCCAGGTGCGGCGGATGCTGGTGGCCGTGGGCAGCGGCGTGCTGGAGCTCAAGCGCACCGCCTTCGGCCCGATCGAGCTGGGCGACCTGCCCTCGGGCCGCTGGCGCGAGCTCCTGCCGGCGGAGATCGAAGCGCTCTGGTCCACGGCAGGGCTTGAGGCCCGCCGCGCGCGCCCCTAGCATGCCCCGCTCTCACCGGAGCTCTCTCCTGCACGCCGGACGCTCGACGCTCTTCGTCCCGCCTCTGGCGGTGCTGCTCCTGTGCGGCGTCGCGCGCGCGGACCATTCGATCGGCGGGCTCGTCGGTGGCGCGGCGGGGCCGATCAATGCCATTCCGGCCGGCACGCTGCCCGAGGGCCTGTGGACGGGATCGCTGCGCATGGAGGTGACCGACCTCGAGCAACGCTCGAACGCCGAGCTGCTGGCCGCGGCCGCGGCCGGCGAGGACCTGCACAGCAACGACCGCATCATCGTCGGCTTGCTGGGCGTCGCGTGGGGCGCGAGCAGCGACGTCACGCTCGGCGCCGTGCTGCCGTACGTGGACATGACCGACCTGCGCGAGGCCGAAGCCGGCGAGGGCATCGTGGCCCAGGGCGACGTGCGCGGCCTGGGCGACCTCTCGCTCTTCGGCCAGTGGCGGTTCCTGGACCAGCCGGCCGGCGCCGACGGCCTCGGGCGGCTGGAGCTGGCTGCGCTCGGCGGCCTGAAGCTGCCCACCGGCGCCGACCGCGAGCACGGCAACAGCGGCGAGCTGCTCGAGACCGACCACCAGCCCGGCTCCGGCAGCTACGACGTCTTCGCCGGCATGGCGGCCACGCGCTCGTGGGACCGCGCGTCGGTGACGGCGGACCTTGTCTTCACCAAGGCCAACCAGGGCAGCCAGCTGACCGACATGGGCGACGTCCTGCGCTACGACCTGGCCTGGTCGTACCGCCTGAGCGAGGAGCTGCGCCGCACAGAGATGCATCTGGACGGCACGGCGCACGCCCACGGCACCGCCGACACGCAGTGGGATCTCGTGCTCGAGCTCAACGGCGCGTGGCACGAGAAGGTCGACATCGACGGCGAGGACGACGACGACACGGGCGGCAACCGCGTCCTGTTCGCGCCGGGCGTGCGCGCCACGACCACCGACCACATGTCCGTGTACGCGTCGCTGGGCGTGCCGGTGCTCGAGAACCTGAACGGCGAGGAGCACGAGACCGACGCCAAGGTGGTGGCCGGCGTGAGCTGGGCCTTCTGAGGCTGAAACCGGCGCGGGCGGCTCCCAACAAGGGGCCGGCCGGCGCCTCCGGGGCGGCGTCGCCCTGCCGTTGCGCCGCGCCCGGACGGATCGCGCCAATGAGTCGCCCGACCAACGCCTTCGCCAAGGACCCCGCCATCGCGGTGGTCTGCTCGTTCCTCGTCTGCGGCCTCGGCCACGTGTACGTGGGCGACTACGCCAAGGGCTTCGCGCTCATGCTCGTGTACGGCCTCGCCTGGCTGCTCACAAGCGTGCTGATCGGCTTCCTGTTCGTGCCGATCATCTGGATCTACGGCCTGTGGTCCGCGCACCACGACGCCGTGGAGCACAACGAGCGGCTGGAGCAGGCGGGCGGGGACGTGCGGGCGGCGTAACGGAGTAGGGATGTGGCCGACTCACCGTGCGGGACAGCGTTGATCCGCACAAGCGCATCGTCGCGTCCGACTCACGGAGGCCAGCATGGCGGCGCTCGTACCGTTGTGCCTGTCGATGATCATTTGTGACCAGGTGGTATTCGATCCCACCACCAGGAAGCCGTCCATCCTCGGCGTTGTGCACGAGTTGCATGGCCACAGCTTTCCGGCGGCCTCGCCCCGCCTCGACATCGGGGCCGAACTGACCAATGGTCGGGGATTGCTTCCGATCGACTTCGTCGCGCTGGCTTCAGGTGGCCTGCCCGGAGGCTTCGAGCCGATCGCGGTGGCGCGCGTCCCGGTGTCGTTCGCTCATCCACTCGAAGTCCAGATCGCGGGCGCGCAACCCCCGCGTCGCGGGTAGAATCCCGCTCCCCCTGCCGGCCTGCATTCGGGCGGACGGCAGGCGGGAGCGCCACCGGCCGCGGCACGCGGCTTGCACGACGCTCCGCGGCGCGCGCCGCGCCGCCAGCCCCTCACCACACTCCACGGATCCCACGCCATGAACCTCAAGACCCTGAACGACACCGCGCGCGCCCTGGTCGCCCCCGGCAAGGGCATCCTGGCCGCGGACGAGAGCACCGGCACGATCGAGAAGCGCTTCAAGGACATCGGCGTCGAGAACACCGAGAGCAACCGGCGCGACTACCGCGAGCTGCTGTTCGCCACGCCCGGCGCGGAGAAGTTCATCAGCGGCGTGATCCTGTACGACGAGACCATCCGCCAGAAGAGCGCGCGGGGCACGCCGTTGCCGGAGATCATGGGCAAGAGGGGCATCATCCCGGGCATCAAGGTGGACAAGGGCACCGTGGCGCTGGCGCTCTCGCCGGGCGAGAAGTTCACCGAGGGGCTGGACGGCCTGGACAAGCGGCTGGAGGAGTACAAGGCGCTCGGCGCGCGCTTCGCGAAGTGGCGCGCGGTCATCACCATCGGCAAGGGGCTGCCCACGCACGTGGGCGTGCACGCGAGCGCCGAGGCGCTGGCCTGCTACGCGGCCATCTGCCAGGAGCACGACGTGGTGCCCATCGTGGAGCCCGAGGTGCTCATGGACGGCGACCACACCATCGAGCGCTGCTTCGACGTGACCGAGTCCGTGCTGCGACGGGTGTTCGACAGCCTGCACCAGCACCGGGTGACGCTCGAGGGCCTGCTGCTCAAGCCGAACATGGTCATCGCCGGCCAGGACGGCAGGCAGCAGGCGGGCGTGGAGCAGGTGGCCAGCGAGACGCTGCGCTGCTTCCGCCGCGTGGTGCCGGCCGCGGTGCCGGGCATCGTGTTCCTGTCGGGCGGCCAGAGCGACGAGCTGGCCAGCGCGCACCTCTCGGCCATGAACCGCCTGGGCGGGAACCCCTGGCCGCTGTCCTTCAGCTACGGCCGCGCGCTGCAGCACGCGCCGCAGCATGCCTGGAAGGGCCAGGCCGCCAACGTGGCCGCCGCGCAGAAGGCCTTCCTGCACCGGGCGCGCATGAACAGCGCCGCGACGCAGGGCAAGTACACGCCGGCCATGGAGAAGGAGCCGGTGGGGGTCTAGCGGGCAGCGCGAGACTCTCCGGGCGCCGGCCGGATGTATCGGGGGGAACGATTGGCATGAACAACAGGATCATCGCGTACGCCACCGTCTTCGTGGTCCTGCAGGCGGTGCCGGGCTGCATCGTCACGAAGCCGGCGGTCATCGAAAGGAACACGGAGGCGGTCGAGACGAGTACCGCGACCCTGGAGCGAAGCGACTCGCACATCCGCGAGAACACCGAGGCCGTCCAGGACAATGCCGAGGAGATCCACGACTCGAGTCGCTCGATCCTGGAGAACACGGGCGTCCTCCGAATCAGCGCGGACGAGGTTCGCCGAAACACGGAGGCGATGCGGGAGACCAGCCGCGAGCTTCACGAGAGCGTGGAGGCGACGCGCGGCGTGGCCGACCTGCTCGCCCGAAACATCGGGGCGATCGACGAGAGCCGGACGGCCATCGAGGCCAACAACGAGGCGATCGGCAGGATCTCGAAGGCCTTCGACTCCGACGATGGTGTCGAGGGCCTTCTGGAGCACCTCGGCATCGACGAGATCCTCGACGAGCTGCGGTTCTCGCTCGTGGTCGCCTTCCTGGCCTTCGGTTACGTGGTCACCACCGTCGGCAACGACGCGCGGGCCAGATGCGAGGAGCTGCTCCTCGGGCATCTCCGTGCGGGTCCGGATGCGCGAATGACGCTTGCCATCCAGCAGAGCGCCGACGACTTCGAGAACACCTATCGCTGGTACTTTCGGCTGGCCGTCCTGATCGTCGCGTACTTCGTGGTCCGCCTGGTCCTCTTCCACGGCGGCTGGTGGTACGCCGTGTACGCCGGGGGCGTGACCGTCAGCGCCTGGGTCCTCTGCCGGTTCCATCGCAACGAATCACGTCACCTCGCCGAGGTCTCCGCGGGCCGGCTACGACTCGCCCGGAGCTTCGGCCGGCTCATCGGCTCGAACCGGCATGCCAAGCTGGAGCCGGGCGCCCAGGTGCCTGTGCCGTACGCCGACGCCTAGCCCGGCCGCGGCCAGACCCGTGGTGGCTGCCGGCGATCCGCCGCGAGCCCACGAAGGGGCCGGCCGTCCTCCTTGATTCCGGGCGGGCGGTGCGGCATCAACCTCTCGGGTGCGGGCTGCCGATGAGGGCGGACCCGCTCCCCGTCCAGGACCGCCCGCATGTTCGACACGACCGAGGACCAGGCCAGCCCGCGCATCCGCCAGCTTTCGATCTTCCTCGAGAACCGGCTGGGCGCGCTGCTGGGCGTGACGCGCGTGCTCGAGGCGCAGAACATCAACATCTGCGCCCTCTCGATCACCGACGCGGCCGACCACGCGGTGGTGCGCGCGGTGGTCGACCGGCCGTCCCTGGCCAGCGCCGCGCTGCAGGCCGAGGGCTACCACATCCTGGAGTCGGACCTGCTGGGCGTGGCGCTGCCGGCCGCGCGCGTGGGCGGCTTCCGCAAGGTGCTCACGGCGCTGGCCCGCGCCGAGCTGAACGTGCACTACGTGTACGCGGTCGTGTCGCAGGGCTCGGCCGGAGCCGTTCTGGCGCTGCACGTGGAGGACATGGACCGCGCCGCGCGCACGCTGGTCGAGTGCGGCATGAGCCTCGTCAGCCAGGACGACCTGCGCTGATGGCGCGCCGGCCGGCCGTGGCCCGGCGGCTGGCCCAGCTGGAATCCCTGCGCCACGCCTTCGGTCCGTCTGCAGCCGCGCGCAAGCAGGCGCTGCTCGCCGAGCTCGGCCCCGCGCGGATGCCGGGACCGCGCGCCATCGAGCGCCTGCACGAGGCGCTGTGCTGGATGCGCGCCTACCCCGACGACCCGGCGCTGCTCGCGCGCGTCGAGCGCCTGCTCGAGGGCTTCGCCGACCGAAGGGATCTGCGCGCCGCGCGCGCTGCGCTGGCCGACAGCGGCATCGCGGGCACGGAGATCCGCTACCCGTTCTTCGCGGCCACGGCCGAGTGGCTCGCGCAGCGCTGGCCGGACCGGCTGCGCATCGACTGGGACGCGCTGCCAGCCTCGATGGCCGAGGACGAGCGCCTCGACCGGCTGCTGCAGCCCGTCTCGCACTATGCCGAGACCATGGGTCTCGACGAGGTGCCGCTTGCCGCGAGGCAGTGGCTGGCCCGCCTGCGCGGCGCTGGCACCGACGCGACGTACCTGCTGCGCGGCCTGCGCGCCACGGGCGCCAACGGCTTCGTGCGCGAGTACCTGTGGGAGCGGCTGGGCCTCGACCTCGTGCTGGCTCCCGCGAACGGACGCCCGAGCCGCACGCGCGCGCGGCACGCGCCGAGCCCGACGAACTTCCACACGGCGCCGCTGCGCGCCGGCCGCCCCGACGTGCGCGCCGCGCTGGCCGCGCGGCCGCGGGCGGTGCGCGCGGTGCCGGTCGCGGAGGGCCGCGCGCTCGTGGACCTCGCGCGCGAGGCCATGGTCACACGCTCGCGCGACCTCGACGTCTTCGCCTACGGCGACTCGCGAGACGTGCGGCTCGTCGACTGGGGCGAGGGACTGCAGTTCGCGGTCATCGGGTTCCGCCCCGAGCGGCGGCTCATGCTCGAGACGGTGTACGGCGCCCTGACGCTGCAGTCGGGCGTGCCCATCGGCTACGTGCTGTGCGCGGCCTTTCTGGACAGCGTCGAGACGGCCTACAACATCTTCGAGACCTATCGCGGCGGCGAGGCGGCGCACGTGTATGGCCGCGTGCTCGCGACGGCGCGGCGGCTGTTCGGCGCCGACACCTTCACCGTCATGCCTTACCAGCTCGGCGACGGGAACGACGAGGCCATCGACTCGGGCGCGTGGTGGTTCTACCAGAAGCTCGGCTTCCGCCCGAAGGAGCCGGCGACGCTGGCGCTCATGCAGCGCGAGCTGGCCGCGATGAAGCGCAACGCGAAGCACCGCTCGTCGAAGGCGACGTTGCGGGGGCTGGCGCGCGAGTGCGTGTACTGGCACGCGGGACGGCCGCGGCGCGACGTCATCGGGCTGGTGGACATCGGGAACATCGGACTGCACGTCACGGATCTGCTCGCGCGACGCGCCGGCGGCGACCGCGTGGCGGCAGGGCGCGAGTGCGGGCGCGAGGCCGCGGCGCTGCTCGGGGCGGGCAGCCTGCGCGGCTGGAGCGCGGACGAGCGGATGTGGTTCACGCGCTGGGCGCCGCTGGTACTGGCGCTGCCGGGCGTGGGGCGATGGAGCGCGCGGGAGCGGCGGGAGCTGCTCGCCGTGATCCGGGCGAAGGGCGGGAGACGGGAGTCGGGGTTTGCGCCGCTGTTCGCGCGTCACCGGCGGTTGCGGGCAGGGGTGCTGGCGCTGGCACGGCGGGGGCTCCGC
>Ga0075421_100000367_pt1 | contig 45829 bp, 38 predicted proteins | sample SoiMetdeltSBSDD5_FD_75292 | JGI IMG/M metagenome (GOLD analysis project Ga0075421, IMG submission 75292) | Bulk soil microbial communities from a Populus tree surrounding site in Tennessee, USA - Soil MetaG P. deltoides SBSDD5 | ecosystem: Environmental > Terrestrial > Soil > Tree plantation... | reverse complement strand
GGTTGAGCGGAGACGGTCTCGGCCTCACTCCATCACAGTACGCCCGCCTGCTGACACGGCTGACCGATGAGGCAGGGCTGTCCGAAGATTCGTACTCGCTCGGCGGCGTCGTCGAGCAATTGGAAGCGCAGTTCGCGCGCGTGTTGGGGAAGGAGCAGGCGGTCTTCATGCCGACCGGCACACTGGCCAACCATATGGCCGTGCGCGCGCTCGCCGGTGGGCCAAGTCGCGTGATCGTCCAGAACGATAGCCATCTGTATCAGGACGAGGGGGACTGCGCGCAGACCTTGAGCGGCCTTACACTGGTCCCTCTAGCGGCCGGGCAGGCTACCTTCACAGCAACCGACGTCCAGCGTGTGCTCGATCAGACACGAACGGGGAGGGTCGCGTCCCGAATCTCGGTGATCTCGATAGAAACGCCAGTGCGCCGGAAACAAGGCGAACGATTCGACCCTGATCAGCTCAGCGAAATCATCGCCCTTGCCCGTCGCGAAGGCATTCGGCTTCACCTCGACGGCGCGCGGTTGTTCATTCAATCCGCATACACGGGCGAACCGGTGGTCAACACCGCGCGGCCGTTCGACACCGTATACGTGTCGCTCTACAAGTATTTCAACGCTGCGTCAGGCGCCATTCTCGCCGGACCACGCGACGTGCTCCGCGATCTGTTTCACGTGCGGCGCATGTTCGGAGGCGGTCTCGCCGCCGCGTGGCCCTTTGCGGCCGTGGCGCTCCACTACCTGGCGGGATTCGACGAGCGTTTCACCAAGGCGGTCCGCACGTCGGAGGATCTGATCCGGAGTCTTCGGCCGCAACAGAATTTCGCCATCGACCGCGTCGCGTCGGGAACCAACCTCTTTCGCCTTACAGTGAAATCCCCCGATCCGAGTGCGTTTCAGAAACGGCTCGCGGCGCGGCGGGTCCTCCTGTCGCCGCCACAGCGCGACAGCTTTCTCATCGGAGTCAACGAGACGCTGAACCGGACGACAGCGGCGGAGCTGTCAGATGCGTTCGTACGCGCGCTGGCGGGCTGAGCCAGCGGCATGTTCGCTGTACTCGCGCTCGCTTCCGCTGTCTGCTACGGCGCCGCAGATTTTCTAGGCGGACTCACCTCCAAACGTGCAAGCACGTTCGCGATCGTCGTCCTATCGCAGTTCGCCGGCCTCGTCCTGCTGTTCCTCATGCTTCCGCTGCTGCCAGACTCAGCACCGGTCAGGGCGGACTATCTCTGGGGCGCGCTGGCCGGGCTCACGGGCGGCGTCGGCGTAGCACTGTTGTACCGGGCGCTGGCGATCGGCATCATGGCCGTCGTCGCGCCAACCACTGCCGTGTGCGCCGTGGTGATTCCCGTCCTCGCCGCAGTTGTATTGGGTGAACGGCCGGAAGCGGTCACCTTTGCAGGCATCGCACTCGCGATGGTGGCCATCGCGCTCGTCTCTCAGTCGAGCCATCCTGAGCCCAACGACGACGGCCGCGAACAGAAGACCGGGGCGCGCGGATCCGCCTTTTCACTCGCCCTCCTTTCTGGTGTGGTCATCGGATTCTTCTACCTGGCGCTTGCGCGGACAAGCGACCGAGCCGGCCTCTGGCCACTGGTTGCCGCGAGAATCGTGTCTGTCGCACTGTTCGCGGGGACGGCGTTCTTGACCTCGCAGTCTCTCCGTGTGCCGTCGGGAATTCGCACCACGGTTGTCGCAGGCGGCGCCTTGGACATGCTGGCGAACTTCCTCTATCTGATTGCGACGCGTTCGGGCCCTCTGAGCGTCGTCGTCACGTTGGCGTCGCTTTATCCGGCGAGCACTGTCCTGCTCGCTCGCGTCGTATTGCACGAGCGACTCAGCCGCCTTCAGTGGCTGGGCGTGGTCTGCGCCATGGTGGCCGTCGCAATGATCGTCCGGTGAAGGTTCAAAGTTTAAAGTTCGAAGTGAAGAAGTAAGTTGCAAGTAGCTCTACGTACTTCGAGCTTACTTCCGAACTTTGACCTTTGAACTTTTCACTTTCAGTGCGTCCAGGTCACAGGATCGAATTCAATGATCTCTGGTGGGTTCGTATTGAAGTTGCTGTATCGAATCCACGTGGGCTTGACGCGCACGTAGATGAGACCTGGCCAACTGCGACGCTCGGGACCGTCAGGAAAGCGCGCGTAGTACACGGCCAGGAGCCGCTCCAATTCCCCACCGCTCGGCTCGTCGGCTGTCCCTTCGTACTGGACCGTACGTTCGTCACCCTCTCTCGTTCCGCCAATCACGAATGCGATCGCGGGATTCGCGCGCAGGTTCGGCGCCTTGCGGGATGAGGCGAGCGTGTCAAACACAATCTCGAAACGATCGGTCACCGCGATACCGACCACGGCGGCCTGCGGGAGCCCGCCCTGTGAGACCGAAGTTTGCACCGCGTATTTTTCAGACCGCATGAACTCGAGCAACGCCTCGTGAGTCATCGTCACCCTCGATTCGTCAACGGGTACTGGTAGCGGGCCACGTAGTAGGCGCCTACCTGGCGGAAGCTATGGAGCTCGAAGCCGAATCCCTCGTACAACCGGCGCAACTTCGGCCGCGAGGCATCGGTATCGAGCCTTAGATAACGCTTTCCCATCGTCCGGGCACGCGAAATGGCCCACTCCATGAGCGCGGTCGATACTCCCAGACCCTTGTAACGCCTCCGCACCACGAGGCGATGGATGAACGCTGAATCATCCTGCGTCAGCTCCGGCCAAAAGAGTCGATCCTCGAGCTGAAACCTCACTACGCCTGCAGGATCGTTGTCCACATCCGCGATGAAGAACAATCCGGCGGCGATCTCGTTGTCAACGCGGCCGGGGGCGAGCTCGCCCTCCTCCCACATGACGACGCCCATGGCGTCGACCCACGTCGCCGCCTCTTCGAGCATGTCCTGTACGATGCCGGCATCTGAGGCGTGTGCCTGCCGGATCGTGATTGCCGGCATCAGCGAGCTCCCTGGTCGACCACGGCCATTGGAGACGAACTGCGCAGCCGCATCCCGTCGAGCGTAAAGATCACGAGACCAAGCCAGACGAGACCAAACCCGGTCAACTGCATTCGTGTGAACGGTTCCTGGAAAGCGAAGACTCCGAGGAGGAACTGGATCGTCGGCGCGATGTACTGGAGGATGCCGACGACAGACAGCGGGATTCGTCGAACGGCGGTCGCAAACAACAACAGCGGGACGACCGTGACGATGCCTCCGGCGATGAGCAACAGATCGGTTGCGATCCCCGCGTGCAGGAACGCACCGGTCCCGTTCCCTTGGAGCGCCACCAGGTAGAGGGCGGCCGGCACAAGCAGGACCGCGGTCTCGACGGTCAGCCCCTCGAGCGCCGGAAGCGGGGCTGCCTTCTTGACGAGCCCGTAACTGCCGAAGCAGCCTGCCAGCGCCAAGCCAATCCAGGGCAGCGTCCCGTACGCCAGCGTGAGCCACACGACGCCCGAGAATGCGAACGCGACCGCAACCCACTGCATCTGTCGCAAGCGTTCACGAAAGACGATCACTCCCATCAGCACGTTCACGAGCGGCGTAATGAAGTAACCGAGACTGCTTTCGACGATGAAGCCGTTGTTCACTGAGTAGACGTAGAGAAACCAGTTCACGCCAATGAGCAGGGCCGCGAGGGCATACAAGGCGACGACCGGAGTCGTGACCGATTGCATGACAGGTCGGCGTTCCCGCCATGTCGCCGCGATGATCGCCGCAAGCACCACGAACGACCAGACAATGCGATGGCAGAGAACCTGTATGGCGGGAACGTGAGGAAACAGTCGCCAGTAAAGAGTGAGGAGGCCCCAGAGTGTGTAGGCCGCTATGCCGTACCACATCTCACGTTGAAAGTTTAAAGTTAACTTACTTTTTTACTTTGAACGTCGGACTTTGAACTTTCGGAGATCTCCCTGAGTATTTCCGCCTCGGTCAGGACCGTTGCCGACGACTTCGCGCGGTGGAAGATGCGATCGACGAGCTCGTCGTCTGCCGGAAACCCATGCTGCTCCAGCCAGAACACGACGTTGGACTTTCCCGACATCGGTCCGATCTCGATCTGCTGCCGCCGGCCGACGAGGCGCGCCGGGACGCCTGAATACACGGTATCGGCGAGGTCGGGATCGTTCTTGCGGAAGGCCTTGACGACAGCGGCGGCGTGCACGCCGGTCGCCGTGCGAAAGGCGTCGCGGCCGAAGACGGGATAGTTATCGGGAATCGGTTCACCGGTGGCGTCCGACACGGTTTGCACGAGATCGTTGAGATGCGTGAGGTCGCGCTCGATCCAGCCCATGAGCACGAGGTTGACCATCAGCAGATCCATTGGCGTATTACCCACGCGCTCACCCAGGCCGAGCATGGTTCCGTGCACTCGCGTGGCGCCCGCCTCGAGTGCCGCCAGGCTGTTGATCGTCCCCATATCGCGGTCGCGATGACCGTGCCAATCGATCCCGATGTCGGCACCGCTGGATTCGACAAGGCGTTTCACGAAGCGGACGACGGCACGGGCGCCTGACGGTGTGGCGTGCCCGACGGTATCGGCGATGCAAAGGCGCGATGCGCCGGAATCGATTGCGGTGTGAAACAATCGGCGCAGCGTCTCGGGGTCCGATCGGGTCGTGTCCTCGGTGACATACATCACCTTCAAGCCATGGCGTACGCCGAAGCTGATTGCCTCCTCGGTGCAGCGCTGCAGGTAATCGACCGACCAGTCTTCCGCGTAGATTCGAATCGGGCTCGAGCCGATGAAGCAGCAGCATTCGATCGGCAACCCGGTCTTCTGCACGATGTCGGCGATCGGTTGAATGTCGGAAAGAACGGTACGCGCGGCACAGTTGGCCTGCACTCGCAGGCGACACTCGAGAATCTCGCAGGCCAGCCGTTGGACATCGCGAGCGACATGCGGCCCCGCGCCGGGCAATCCAATGTCAGCGGTGTCGATGCCAATACGATCGAGCAAATGGAGGATGCGCAGCTTCTGATCGATGGTCGGTGCACGCACTGATGGCGACTGCAGCCCGTCGCGAAGCGTCTCGTCGAGGAGCAGGATCTGGCCGGGCCGCGGGCCCGGCGCGTCGCGATTCCAGTCGAAGATCAGAGCGTCATCCACGACATGTCCATCAGCTCGGGCTGGATCCTTATGTCAATTATAGGGGTCGCCGTTGCTGGGGTGTCGAACCTCGAGCGGCCGACACGAGACTCCACCGGCCACAGGAACCAGGCCAGCGCCAGCGCCACCAGGATAAGAATCACGACCGCAACGATCAGCGGCGTGCGCGAACGGCGCCTGTGTTCGAAGAGCGATCCACCCGAGGGTGGCGCAATGCGAGGCTCGGTCGTCGAGCGACCACAGCGATAGCAGATGAGGGCCTTATCGGCGATTTCAGTCTGGCAATACTTGCAGATCATTGTGCAGGCTACGGCCTATGGATGTTCCACGTTCGAAGTTGGGACGCTGCTGGTAATGTACTACTGACGCGGCCCGAAGCCCGTAGCCGAGATGATCCCCCTTCGCGACGTCATCCCATCCCGCACGACGCCATACGTGACCATCTCGCTGGTCGCAATCAACGTCCTGGTCTTCCTGTATCAGCTTTCTCTCGGCACGGACGTCAATCGGTTCGTGCTGACGTTTGCGCTCATTCCCGCCTACTTCTCGTGGATCAACGTCCTCACCTCGATGTTCCTGCACGGTGGTTTCCTGCACGTGGCAGGCAACATGCTCTATCTCTGGATCTTCGGCGACAACGTCGAAGACCGCATGGGGCACGGGCGCTTCCTGGCGTTCTACCTGATATGTGGCGCCGCCGCCGCGGTCGGACAAACGCTGACGGTCCCTGATTCCAGCGTGCCGATGGTCGGCGCCAGCGGCGCAGTCGCGGGGGTGATGGGCGCGTATTTCATCCTCTATCCCCATTCGCGCATCGTCACACTTCTGCCGCTGTTCATCGTCTTTCCGATCGTGGAAGTGCCGGCGATCTTCTTCCTGGGGATCTGGTTCGTGATGCAGTTACTCAGCGGTGTTGGATCGATTGCGGCCGCCACCGCCGGCGAGCCCGCGGGGGGCGTGGCGTTCTGGGCCCATGTGGCCGGCTTCGCGGCCGGCATCATCGGCGTGTTTGCCTTCAGACGCCCCCAGCGTCAGCGAGTTGAGTGGTGGAACGATCGCGATCGACCCTGAGAGCTCCGGCGGGTCCACAGCAGGACCCGCCCTACGCTACGTAGGCCGGGTCTTGTTCTTTATACCCGGCCCCCGTCCACTAGAATCTACGCCGTGCGTGCCGTCGACTTCGCACGTTGGACGACGACGCTGACCACGTCGTATCTGGTGGTAACGGCCATCCTGTTGGAGATGTCTGGCCAGTCCATCCCCCACCGTCACTGGCTCGTAGCGGCGCACGTGGTGTTGGCCTTCGCTTTACTCCTTCTGAGGACCCCGCCACCTTCCACTGCGCTGCGCCTGGTTCGCGACTGGCATCCCATCGTTCTATTTCCGTTCCTCTTCAAGGAGGTAGAGCCGCTCGCCGCGGCCATCGGAAACTGGCGCATGACGTCGACAATCGTTGCGCTCGAAGCGATGCTGTTCGGCGGGCAACCCAGCTTATATCTCAGCCAACAGCTGGCGTTCGTACCACTGTCCGAGTTCCTCCACTTCTGCTACCTCGCATACGTCATCGTCATTCCCGCGGTCGCCGGATATTGGTACATCTGCAACCGTAGGGCATTCAGTGAGTTGTTGCTGATGCTGTCGGTCGTGATGCTGGGAAGCTATCTCTTCTTCATCTTGCTGCCGGTTGACAGCCCGTACTACCTATCGGCACGGCTCGCGCCTCCGTTGTCGGACCACTTCTTCTTCGGCCTCGTGCACCAGGTGTCCGCTCGCGGCGGCGCCAGAGGGGGCGCGTTTCCCAGCGCTCACGTATCGGGCGCGCTCGTGGTCTTTCTCGTCGCCTGGCGTCATCAACGACGCCTCGCCTGTCTGCTCTCGCCGATTATCGCGGGAGTCGTGATGGCTACCGTCTACGGCCGGTTCCACTATGCGCTCGACACAGTTGCCGGTCTGCTGCTGGCCGTGGTCGTCGTCTTCTCTTGTCGTCGACTCGTGGATCGAAAGTCGCGCGAGCCTCGTCTGAGCCTTGCATCTTGAAATCACGCCGCAAAGTCCTGCCAGCCAGTCAACGAACTAGGTCAGTTCGCGCCGGCGAGGCGGCGGACATCGTTGAACCAGTTGAGAATCAGCCGCAGGCTGGTCACGCGAGGAATGTCGCGGGGGCGGAACTGCAACGTGTAGAACGACTGTCCGTCAGGGCTGACGGAATAGCATGCCGTGGACGCACACTGGGCCAGTGGAAGGACTGCAGGATGCCTGCGCCGAGCAAGGCGGAAATCTCAAACGAGCCGAGGCGCATGCCTGGTGTGAGCGCCATTGCAGTCGAGGTGAATTTTAGAAGTTTGCCGGCGCAGGGCAGGATATCGAAAAGGCAGAAGCGGCGTGCTAGGGCTGAGCGATCTTCAGCAACAGATCCTGCGCCCTCTCGAACGACGGCGCGATTTCGAGCGCCGCGAGAATCTCCTTCTTCGCCTCGGCAACCTGACCGGCCGACGCGTATGCCTCCGCCAGCTCGACGTGAGCCTGCGCGCGATCGGGTGGATTGCTGGCCAGCGCGGCGCGGAACGCGCGCACGGCGGCGGCGTTATCCTTCCGCTTCAGGGCAAGCCGGCCGTATGCGGCCTGGGCATCGCGGTCAAACGGATCGATGCCGACCACTCGCCGGTAGGCGTCCTCGCTGCGCCGATCGTCCTTCAATGGCTCGAGCAGCGCTGCCAACTGCCGCGCCGATTCGATATCGGCGGCATCGACTTTGAGAAGGGCTTCTAGCGCCTGAATCTGCCTCGGGGCGTCTTTCGTCTCGGCAGCGATGGCCGCGATCATCTTGTTTGGATTGTTGTCGCCCGTTGCCGTCGGCGCCAGCTTCGACGCACGCTCCAGCGCCTGGATCGCACCCTTCGGATCCTTGTTCTGATGGAGCGCGACGGCCAACTGCATCTGCACGGCGAAGCTTTCGGGATTCGACTCGGCCATCTTCTTCAGGTCGTCGAGTGTCGGCTTGCTCTCGGCCTTCGGCGTCTGCAGCGACTTACGCAGCCCGGCATATTGTTTTTCGAGCCGGGCATCGAACCCGGTCTGCAGTTGATCGAGGCTCACGCCGAGCGCTTCCTTGACCGCTGCCTCGGTCTCCAGTCCATCCCCGTACGAGCGGATCAGGTCCCGCAGTTTGGGTTCACCGTACGTGTCGACGATGTGATCGACGACGAGTGAGGCCTGGTAATAGGAGAGCGAGATCAGCCGTGGGTCGCTGAATCCCTCGTTCAATACCTTCAGCTTGAGTACCTTGTCCTCGTTGATCGCCTGCGCGAACGACATGTCCATTTCGCGGCCCCATTCCGGCCGTGCGCGGCGTTCCTCCCAGACCGAGATGCCCTCGCTCAACCAACGCGGAAGCCGGTTCTTCGACATCTGGAGGGTGATGACGTGAGCGATCTCATGCCACAGCGTCTCGCCCCAGTGGAACTCTCCCGGGTCGCGCGCGTTCGGCGAATCCAGTGTCACGACACGGCCGAAGCAGGCACCGAGAGCCCCGATGAACCCAGGCAAGCCGATGGTTCGAACGGCAAACTGATCGTGCTTGGGAAACATCTCGATCAGGATCGGCCCGGTCACCTTGAAGTCATAGAGCTTCTGAAGCGTCTGCAACGCCTCCTTGGCGAGCGGCATCGCGTATTCGCGCATCACGCCGACCTCGGCAGGGTCGAGCCGCATGATGATGTCGCCATCCGTAATCGTCACGAACTTGTCGATCGTGTCGAGCAGGTCGAGCTGATTGAACGTCGTCTGATCGAAGGCGTCGCCCTTGAACGCACGCTCCAGCGCCGCTCGCGCACCCGGCTCATCGCCCGTCCTCAGGAGATGCGTACCCAGATCTGAATACGCGCGCGTGTTGTCGGGATCGAGCGTCAACGATCGGCGAACCAGCGTGACGGCCTCATCGAACCGATAGTTGCGAGCCAGGTGATCGCCGGCCACGCGATACACTTCACCGTAGCTCGGGTTGATCTTCAGGACGTCCTGGGCCAGGCGATCGAATTCGGCAGTCTTGTCCTCCAGCCGTGCGATCGCTGCTTCGAGCGCCCGCGCTTCGAGGCTGTTTGGATTAATCGCGAGCGCCTTCTGGATGCTTTCCCGCGCCGCGTCGCGCTCGCGATCGTCGAGCGCGAGCTCGGCCTGCAGCAGGTGGGCAGGCACAGAGTTCGAATTGATCTTCAGCGCCCGCTCGAGTGCCGCCCGCGCCGCCGGCGGATTCATCCCGGAGTTGACGTGCGCCGCGCCGATGAGAGCTGCCACGTGACTCTCGTCGACACGGATCGCCTCCTGAAACGACTTCATCGCATCGGCAGGATTGTGCTTGTCGAGAAACAGCTCGCCCCATGCCGCGTTGATATCGGGATCGTCCGGCGCCAGCTTGTTCGCATCGCGGAAGTAGCTGTTGGCGTCCTTGAACGCCTGGGCATCCTGGAACGCGGCAAGCGCGCTGGCCGCCTGTGCGAGGCGGAGGAAATCGCGCGCCGTGCGGGGGGAGAGCCGACCGGTGAGCACGCGAAGACGCCGGATTCCATCTGCGCGCCGACCGAGATACAGATCGAGCAACCCCAACTCGAGGGCCGCATCGCTGTCGGGTTGAGCCGATGCCACCGGAGTCAGCAATGTCTGCGCTTCCTGGTAGCGGCCTTGGGCAATCTGCGCGCGGGCACGAAGAGCAATCGAGCTGGCGTCGGTGGCGCTCTTCAGGAGGCGCTCGACTTCATCGAATTGACCGGCATTCAGCGCGCGCGCCGCCGGACTCGACGTCGGTGCGGCCTGCTTTCCGGCCGGGCCTTGCGCCGAGGGCACTGTGCCCGCTGCGAGGAGCAGAACCCACGCGATGCACGCACGCCGGACACTCAACAGTGCTCCCATGATCCCTACTCCTCGTCCTCGTCCGGATCCTGCGGCAGCCCTTCGAGTTCTTCCAGGAATATGAGTGCTCGATGGGACGGGATTTCGAAGCGTTTGCCGCATGTCTTACAGACGAGGTCATCGTCGACGCGAATCAGATGGTCCTTCGACTTACCGAACAGGATCCGGTCGCGCTCGTTGGCGCCGGACGGAATCTGGGCCTTCTTGGTACGGCGCAGCCATTTGATGGAATAGTCGTTGGTCCGACGGCAGCGCGGACACTGGAAGCGAGCCGGACGCTGCTCAGGCTTCTCGATGAAAAACTGTCGTTCGTCCACGCGCGAAGCGTACCACACTGATAGACTGGGCATGGCTCCGGGCCTGAGGCTCTGGGCTTTCGGCTTTGGGGTTCGTGATTCTTGAGGTTGAGCCGCCGAGAGCCCACTGCCAAAAGCCAGAGCCACAGACAGCCCACATGGCCGACACCGCTCCCCAACTGCCATCGGAATTGCCGGTCCTGCCGCTGAGACGTACGGTGGCGCTGCCGCTGACGCTGCAACCGCTCGCCGTCAACCGACCGGTCTCGATTGAAACGGTGAACCGCGCGCTCAGTGCGGATCGTCTTCTCTTCCTCGTGTTGCAGAAAAACGAAGCTGAAGATCCGGGGCCCGACGATCTGCTTCAGGTCGGGACCATTGGTGTCATTCGGCAGATGGCCAAGGTCCCGAGCGGCATCAACATCATCATCGAGGGACTGGCTCGTGCCCAAGCCACGCTGGTCACGCGAACCGGTACCAGCATGCGGGCGCAGATCGTCCAGCTGCCGGAAACATTCGAGCGCACCATCGAGGTCGAAGCGCACATCCGCCGTATCCAGGAACTGATCGAGAAGGCACTGTCGCTGTCGACCGGGCTTTCAGAAGATCTGCGCGGCGTCGTCATGAACATCGACGACCCGTTGCGACTGGCGTACGTGTTGGCGAGTCTCATCGAGATGAAGCCGTCCGACCGGCAGGAGATGCTCGAGGCGAACGATCTGCTCAAGAAGCTCGAGATCGTCTCCTCGTCACTCACACGCGAAGTATCGCTGCTCGAAGTGAAGGGCAAGATCGAATCCGCCGCGCAGCAGGAGATGACCGACGCGCAGCGTCAGTACTACCTGCGCCAGCAGCTCAAGGCCATCCAGCAGGAGCTCGGTGAAGGTGAAGGCAACGAGATCGCCGAGCTCCGCAAGCGGATCGAAGACGCGAAGTTACCCGAAAGCGTGAACACCGTCGCGATGCGTGAAGTCGATCGACTCGTGCGGATGACGGCCGCTTCCCCCGAGTATCAGATGCTGCGGACCTACATCGACTGGCTGCTCGATGTTCCCTGGTCCGTGACGACCGAGGATCGCATCGATCCCATCGAGGGGCGCCGTGTGCTCGACGAGGATCATTACGATCTCGACAAAGTCAAAGAGCGAATCATCGAATACCTGTCGGTTCGCAAGCTCAAGGGAGACATGAAGGGGCCGATCCTGTGTTTCGTCGGCCCTCCCGGCGTCGGCAAGACGTCGCTGGGCCAGTCGATCGCGCGCGCGATGTCGCGGAAGTTCGTCCGGCTGTCACTCGGTGGTGTGCGCGACGAAGCCGAGGTTCGGGGCCATCGACGCACCTATATCGGCTCGATCCCCGGACGGATCGTTCAGGCGCTCAAACAGGCCGGTTCGATGAACCCGGTCTTCATGCTCGACGAAATCGACAAGGTGACCGCCGGCGGGTTCTCCGGTGACCCTGCGGCGGCTCTCCTCGAAGTGCTGGACCCGGCGCAGAACCACTCGTTCCGCGACCACTACCTGGAGATTCCGGTCGATCTCTCGCGCATCCTGTTCATCGCTACGGCGAATCAACTGGGAACCATTCACCCTGCCCTGCTGGACCGGATGGAGATCATCCAACTCGCCGGGTACAGCGAGGAAGAAAAGGTCCACATCGCACGTAAGTACCTGCTGCCGCGTCAGATGAACGAGCACGGGCTGCCTGAAGGGAGCATGGAGATTCCCGACGAGACCCTCCGGATGATCATCAGCGAGTACACGCGCGAAGCCGGCGTACGGAATCTCGAGCGCCAGCTTGGTGCACTGGCGCGCAAGGTGGCGGCGAGGATCGCGACGCGCCCGCTCGGTAGCCCCGATCCGCCAACGACCGTGATTGCCCCGACTGACCTGGAGAGCTATCTGGGACCGGCCCGCTTCAAGAAAGAGATGGCGTTCCGGACCTCTCGACCCGGTGTCGCGACCGGCTTGGCGTGGACGGAGGCCGGTGGAGACGTGCTTTTTGTCGAAGCGACCTTGCTTCCGGGCGGGAACCAGAACATTATCTTGACGGGCCAACTCGGGAATGTGATGCAGGAATCGGCGCGAGCCGCCCTGAGTCACATTCGGGCCAACGCCAGGGAACTTGGAATTTCACCCGACTTCCTTGCGCAGCAGGACCTGCACGTCCACGTGCCGGCTGGGGCCATCCCGAAGGACGGCCCTTCGGCGGGCGTGACCATGGCCACGGCGATTCTGTCGGCGGCGCGGAAAGTGCCGGTCAGGCGCGACGTCGCCATGACGGGTGAGATCACGTTGAGTGGCCTGGTGCTGCCGGTCGGCGGTATTCGTGAGAAGTCGCTGGCAGCACGGCGGTCGGGCATCAAGACCGTGATTCTGCCGGCACTGAACGAGCCCGATTTGACGGAGTTGGCCGAGGAAATTCGCAAGGACATGACGTTCGTTCCAGTTGAAACCCTGGAGCAGGTTGTCGCAATCGCACTCTCCAACGGTCAGCCGCCGCAGCGAGGGGGATCGGATGTCCCTCAGCAATCGGTGACCCAGTAGAGGCGGGTCTTGAGACCCGCCTGAGTCGACCCTAGTAGAGCGGGTCTTGAAACCCGCCTGAGCGAGGTAGTCCAGTCTTTGGCACAAGCGATCGTCTTCTACATCTCAGGTCATGGGTTTGGTCACGCCTCGCGCTCCATCGAGGTCATCAACGCCATCCTGGCCCAGCGTCCCGAAACCCGCGTCGGCGTCCGAACGTCCGCACCTCGTTGGCTGTTCGATCTCACCGTCAAAGGAAAGGTCAGTTACAGCACGCTGGAGTGTGATACCGGCGTCGTTCAATCGGACGCGTTGACCCTGGATGAAGCGGACAGCATCAGGCGAGCCGCCGCCTTCCACAGCGATCTGGTCACGCGCGCGGCCAGCGAGACGCGGTCGCTGCGCGAACTGGGTGCCGGGCTGATCGTCGGAGACGTCCCTCCGCTCGCCTTCGCAGTGGGTGCTTCGGCCGGCATCCCTTCGATCGGACTTGGCAACTTCACGTGGGACTGGATCTACGCCGACTACCCTCGCGTACGCCTGGCCCCGTCACTGCTGCCGACCATTCGAGGTGCATACGCCAAGGCATCGATGGCGCTGCGTCTGCCGATGTCCGGTGGATTCGAGAGCTTCGCCAACGTCAGGGACATTCCGTTCATCGCGCGTCACGCACATCGGACGCGAGAAGAGGTCTGCAAGCTGCTCAAGATCCCGGCGGACAAACCACTCGTGCTTTCGTCATTCGGCGGTTTCGGACTGCAGGGGATCGACACCGAGGTGCTGTCCAAGCTGAAGAAGTACACCGTCCTGATGACGGCGTTTACGCCGCTTGCCCGCGTGAAGAAGGACACGCCCGCGGCAGAGCGAAAGGGTTCACTCGTCTCGATCAACGAAGAGGCGATGTACAACATCGGTGTCCGCTACGAGGATCTGGTTGGCGCCTCGGATGCGGTGGTCACCAAGCCGGGTTACGGCATCGTCTCGGAGTGCATCGCCAATGATGCCGCCGTGCTCTACACGCCCCGCGGACACTTCCCTGAGTACGATGTGCTGATCGACGAGATGCCGAAGCACATCCGGTCAGCCCTGATCAACCACGACGATCTGATGGCCGGCAAGTGGGAATCGGCGTTGGATAAGCTCCTGGCCCAGCCGAAGATCAAGAAGAAGCCGGAGACCAACGGCGCTGAAGTGGCCGCCGACATTCTGCTGAAGGCACTCGACAAGCCACCCAAGAAACCACGCGGCCGTCCCAAAATGAAAGTGTGAGGCGGCGCGAGACCCGCACAAGCGCCTTAGCCAGTCCCAGGACCGGGACCCGGTCCGGGACTCTGTGGCATATCAGAGGATGGCGTTGGCCTGGTGATGATCGTCACGGCAGCCCCGGCCCCGTTCGTCCACTATCGTGATCAAACTACGGGTCCAGGTCTCGTAGGTACCAACGAGGCATCCGCACGGCAGCACGGTGCCGGAGACCAGGTTGCGCAGGCCAGGTGTCCAGCCGAGGATCGTGCGCGCCCTCGTGCGAGCGCCTTGCGGTGTTAAAGACGTTAAGGATGTTATGGGTGTAAACAACACCCACTCGATGATGCAATTGAAAGGCCAGCCGTTCAGATAGTTTTGGTCTTCAGCTTGCCACCGCCATCGGCCTTTCTACCAGCCGCACTTGCCTGTGTCAACTGAGTGATGTCCCCGTACGTGACAAGCCGTGGCCGCGAGTACGGTCGTTTGGGGAGATGATGTTCCGGTTTACTCAGATTCGCGGGATTGCCCTTCGGCTCATTCATAGAACTCTGGTATCGCCTCCGCCTGCACTCGGTCGATGAGCAGTTGGCAGCTTTCAAGCAGCTGATCGATGTCATCGCCGAACGTTATGAGGTGGACTGGAACGTCGCACGCGACTCGACTCAGCACGTCGAACTCCGTCGCTCTCATTGTCTCGTCGAGCAGATAGTTGCCGTACGTGTTGCTGACGAGCGCCATCAACGCTGCCTGTGGCCGCAGCGGTCGAACCGTGAGACCTGGAGAGGTTCGTGTTCGGTCGCCGAGCACGTAGATTACCTGCAATGGCAGTGGCGCGTCTCGAAACCGGTGTCCGCTCTGGAGGTCGAGGTAACGCTTGTCGTAAGTAGGAGTCAGGGCCGGCAGCTCGTCGGAAGACCCGAAGAGTGCCCGAACCGAGTCCGGCCACATGGTAAGTCTCGGATAACTCGGATGCGCCAGGATGCGGCCCTGAGTCTCCACGAGAGGAAGGAGGTCGTCGGAAAGCACGCCATACCCGAGCGCGGCAAAGGCTCCCGCGGTCGTGGACTTTCCTGCTCCGGCCTCACCGACGAACACGGTGGCGCCCGAGCCAATCATCACTGCGCTGGCGTGCAAGGGAACGATTCCACGGAGCCTCATCACAAAGCCAAGCACCGGGCCCACCAGGTAGACAGCAGCATCCGCATCGGTCAGCGGCTCTTCCCAGCGAACCGCAACGACTGTTGCATCCGCGTTGATGATGAACTCAGTCCCGTCGCGATACAGGAACCGATGTGCGCCGCTTGACGCGGTCCACACCGTCAGCTGGGGTGTTCCATCGTCATAGCGTTCCCGACTGATATATCGAACGCGTTCCTCATCTGACGTTCCACGCGACCGCCTGTCGCGCCTTGCTTCGATGCAAAGATCTGGAGGCTTCGCGTGATCGATTGACGCCAATCCAGGGATTGGAAGGTCGGACGCAATTGCGAGCCCGCAGGCGATGTAACGGAAGCGGCTAGCCATCTATGCCGTCCCGCTTGCGGCACTGGTTTTTGCGTCGCAGCGTAACCACATCGCGAGGCTGATGGCTGCCCAGGCGCTCAGAGTTTCGCCGGACAGCAGTGAATCCCCTTCGACCATCGTGCGGAACTTGCGGACGTCGACAAAGCGGTCGATTTCTGAGGTCGCCTCGAATAGATCGACAGCGCGCTGCGACGACCATTGCCCAGCCGCGCCCCACGGGCTGCCAGCCAATGGTGTCTTGGACCTCGTTCTCACCGATTCCGGCAGCATGCCACGCGTCGCTTCCCGAAGGACATGTTTGTTCAAGCACCACGGAAACGATGGCAACCGGAGGACGAACGATGCCAGGCGCACGTCGAAGAAAGCGTATCGCAGCTCCACCGGCCGCTGCGTGGCACCGGAGTCGAAACTTTCAAACGTGGACGTCCACCAGGGGTCGATCACTTCGTTGACGGCGGTGCTTCGTGCAGTGCGGTCGACGTTCCGCCTCGCCTGAATCTCCTGCCAGCGCGCGCACGCATCGAACGACTCGAGCAGGTCGCGCCCCAACCAACCCGGAACCTTCTGTGATTCACCGAGCCACTCGACGAGACGCGAGCGGATGCCGAACGGCGGCCGCATTCCACGGCGCCACGCACCGAAGACGTCGGTTAGCAATCTCGTGGCAGACACGCGTCCCACCTGGTCGCTTACCGGCGTCGGCAGCAGCATAGGATCGCCCCCGTCTCCGGTCAGGACCGCGTCTCCATGTCGCGAGACCAGGTCGAGCACGTCGAGCATGATCGCCGTCAGCCCTTCGAGCGATGGCTCCGGCGGCAGGCTATCCTGCTCCCAGCGACCGAAGGGCTGATACTGATCCGCCGCCACGTGAGAGATCGGGATTCCAATCGTTCTTGCGACAACAGTGGAGTGGTGACGCTCCTCGTCTCTCATCAGCGTGTCGTAGACGACCGTGAACGCGCGCAACCGCTCTGATGCCGCCGCGCCCAGGACATCCGCGGCGATGACCGCGACGCTCGACGAGTCGAGCCCTCCGCTCATGAGCACGCCAAGCGGCTTCGATCTCACACGATCGGCCACGGCAACTCGGAGCAGTTGACAGAACTGATCGACGTACTCGCGCGGATCGGCATAGCGGATCGGGTCACCCGGTTCGAGAGCCCAGTAGCGAGTCACACGAAGGGCGTCGAGTTCCAACGAGTAGGTCAGACGATGGGCGGGCGGAACGCGGGAGACATCGCGGAATGCCGTCTGCGACAACTCCGCGCACATTCCCAACAGCAGAAAGTCGCCGATTGCCTCGCTGCGTAGTTGGCGGGATACCGCGGGGTGACGTCGTACAACGCGAAGCGCGCTCGAGATCACGAGGACGCTGCCGAGGCGCGCGAAATACAGAGGTTTCACACCGAAGTGATCCCGCGCGCACAGCAGCCGTCGATGCCGTGAATCCCACAAGCAGAACGAGAAGTCCCCAATCAGGCGCGAGACACAGTCGTCGCCCCAGGCGTAATAGGCACGCGCGAGCAATGCCGTATCGGGTAACTGCCTCAGGTCAGCGGGCGCGCCGGTGCCGACGAGTGCGGCGATCAGCCCGTCGCGATCGTCGAGGCGTCCGTCCATCACGGCCCAGACTTGGCCGTCGGAGCCCGTCAGTTCAGCGACGGCATTTCGAGTGCTCCAAAGAGAGGCTAATCCAATGCAGCCGTCGACTTTGATTGGTATTTCAAGTGTCTGGCAGGGCGCGCCCATCACGCCTCGCAGCAGGGAGGCGTCTATGGGGGCGTGGTTCGTGTTGATGATCGCTGCGAAGGGCGGCATCGAGCGAATGCAGCGTATGCGATTCGCCCGTGAAGAGTCCATCGGGAGTGCCTTCGATCGAACAGACCCCGCTCGTGCGACGATGCCCAGGGAAGAACGAATACAAGATTCCAAGAACGAGGCGCAATAGCGGGCAGCCCATGTCACATCTCGACCTGCTGCAGTACCACGCGTTCTGCCTGACCCACACCGGGACTCGGTTGACCCAGTACGAACGCGCGATCGGCAATTGCGTGCGACAAGGCGATGTCGTCCTCGATCTGGGGACCGGCTCGGCGCTGCTGGCAATCCTGGCATGCCGGGCGGGAGCTCGGCGCGTCTATGCGATCGAGGCGAGCGATGCCATCCGTATGGGCGAACTGCTCGCATCGGCCACGGAATTCGCCGAGCGCATCGAGTTCACTCAGGCCACGTCACAGAAAGTCGTGCTCAACGAGCGCGTCGACGTCATCGTTGGCGACATTCACGACACGTTCGGTCTGCAGCCCGGCGGACTGGCGTCGATTATTGACGCTCGGGAGCGCCTTCTGAAGCCGGGCGGAGCGGTGATCCCGCGCGTGACCGAGCTGATGGTTGCCCTCGTCGAGGCAACGACGTTCTACGCACGGGAAATTGATGTCTGGGAGGAACGCGTGCACGGCGTCGCTCTTTCTCCAATACGGCCGTTCGCCGTCAGCCACGTGCACGCTGCCCGCTTCGATCAGGAGCAACTCCTTTCATCGGCGAAAGCCATCGGCACGATCGATTTTGCGCACGTCGCTTCTCCTCACGTCGGCGGCTCGGCTACGACGACGGTTCAGCGTGACGGGATCGCGCATGGGCTGTGCGGATGCTTCGTCACGTCGCTCGCCGACGGCATTCGCATGGGAAACATTCCAGGTGACAGCAGCACGACGAACTTCGCGCAAGCGTTCTTTCCGTTCGATCGACCCGCTACGGTTGTCGCCGGCGATGATGTCTCCATCACCATCGACAGTCACGATGGTCACATCGTCCGCTGGCGGGTCGAGATCTCTCGAGCCGGGCAGCCTTACGCACGGTTCGATCACTCGACGCTGAACGGACTGCTGGTATCGCCCGCCTCCGCCGCGTTGCGGTTGCGGCGCGGCAGGCCCGCGCAGTCTGTGTTACCTTCCTCCGCTATGCCCGACGTGTCCGGCCGACTTCGCGTGCATCCGTCTGTGCTGTGCCGGGAGCTTGCCGGTGAAACGGTGCTTCTGAATCTCGAGTCGGGTGTGTATTACGGCCTTGACGCCATCGGAACGCGCGCGTGGAACCTGCTCGCCGAAGAACGGAGCATCGCTGACGTGTGCTCGATCATGCTGGACGAGTTCGACGTCTCGCAGGGCACACTCGAAGAAGATCTCACCACGCTTGTTCGCGAGCTTTGCGACAAGCACCTACTCGTTCCCGTGCTCTCCGAGTAATCGTAATGAGACTGCGCGGGCATCGTCCGGCAGATTACGCGACGATGGCGGAGACGATGATCGTGGCGGTCGCAGTCGAAATTGGGCTGCGCCTGTGGTCGATCTCAGGTTTACTCGCCCGGCTCGATCGACTCCCCGTGAGTGAAAGCCGAAGGCTCTCGACGCCCTCATATCAGCTCGAACGATTCACCGCAGCCGCGTATCGGCTCGTACCGATCGACGCGACGTGCCTGCGTGAAAGCCTCGTCTTGTACGGGTTGTTACGACGTCGTGGCGCGATGCCACGGCTCTGCGTAGGCGTGCAGAAAGACGGTCACAACCTTGCTGCTCACGCCTGGATCGAATGTGCCGGCCTGCCCAGACAGGATCAGGCCCCGTTCGTGGAGCTGGACGGGTCTAAAAGGCAAGACCCGCTCTGCAACCGCGGACTTACGGCGTCGTGATATTGCGGACGAAGGCGCCCTCGTAGTCGGGCATCGCACGCAGCAGGTCGAGCACATCATCGGCTTCCCTGGCGGTCCGGAAAGGTCCAACGCGAACAATCGTCAGCCCGCTCGTCGTGTTGTCCGGGTCGACTTGATACGCGGGCAAACCCTGATCGGTCAGGTGCTGTACCGTCGCCGTCGATCGAGCCTGGCTGACGAACGCGGCGACTTGCACGATCCACGTCTGCCCCGACGAGCTTGCCGCAACAGCCGCGGTCTGCGCGGGCGCAGTCTTCGCAACTCGCGCGGTCGAGGACGCCGCAACCGGTCGAGTGACCGATGCCGGATAGACCAGCGCCGATGCCGGAAGGGGTGGGAGTTCGGATCGGAGAGTGCCCCTGCCCGCCGTCGAAACCGCGATGCCGCCGGCAAACAGCATCACGCCCATGCCGAGCGCCGGAAGGGACAGCGACTTCAACGCCCGTCGCCACCACACGCCGCGCTTGCTCGAACGACGGCTCGTCATTGTTGAACGATCGATCCTCGCTGACGCGCCCGATTCAGTGGACCGCCATGTCACCGCCGGAAGGCTCAACAGCGCCGTCAGATCCAGTCCTGGAGGCGAAGACACTTGGTCACTTGGCGTTTTCACGAAGAGACCACCAGGTATGTCGACTGCTGGCGCGGCGGTCTCTACAGCCGGCGCGGCGATCTCAACTGGCGGCGCGATACGCAGGTCATCGCGCGACGCCGCCATCTCGAGGTCATGCAGCGCGCGCCCCACGTGCGCCAGACCGATCTGCGAGGTCCGGTCAACATAACCATAGAGCAATGCCCGATCGCAGATCCGATTCACGAGCCGCGGGATGCCGGCAGAACCGCTGAAGACGAGCTCGAGCGCCTGCGACGAGAACTCCACGCGATCGCGTGCGCCGCCCACAGCGGCGAGGCGATGCGAGACATACCCGGCAATAGCTTCGCGGCTCATGGGCCGAAGCTCGCACGCCGTCGTAACCCGCTGCGCGATCTTCTGCATTTCAGGACGTCTGAGTTTCGATCGCAGGTCAGGCTGCCCGACGAGCACGATCTGCAAGAGCCGCCGCCCGGCCTCCATCTCCGACAGCACGCGGATCTCGTCGAGTAAGGGCGCAGACAGGTTCTGCGCCTCGTCGATTACCAGCGTCGCGAACGCGTCGACCGACTCGAGGGAAGTCAGGAATTCATAAACCTGCACTCCCAGGTCGGCTCGCGGCGTTCCCTTCAGCCGCCCCTGCTTCAGGTCGTGGATCGATACTTCGCCGAACCCCACCAGTAACATTCGCAGGAGATCCTCTCGCGAGAGACAGGGATCCGGCACGAACGTCGTGAATGTCTTGCGATCGAGCTGATAGATCGCGGCACGGCACAACATCGTCTTTCCAGTCCCCATGTCGCCGGTAAGGACGATGAGACCTTCGCGTCGACGGATGGCGGCCAGCAGTTCTTCGAAGACCGGCGCGTGAGAGGAACTCTTGTAGAGCGTGCGCGGGTCGGTGGAGAGGCTGAATGGCTTGGCCCTCAACCCGTAGTAGGGCTCGTAAGTCAGGACGCTCGACACCGTACTTTGCGACGACGTCGATGACGACGTGGCGTCGGTGACTCCGACGTCCGTGCGCGCGTTAGTGAAGCCTTTCCAGGGGTTCATCGAGTCGCTCAACACTCCTCGTAAACGTCTTTATCGGCAGTTGAAGGACTGGCTTAACAGCGGTCGACACGACATTGCACGCCTGCGCAATTCTGTCTCCTACTCACCCCCGCGCCGGGGGCCGATACACGGTCATCGGGGTGCGCTCCGCCGCGCTGCCCGTGTGTGCAATGCCCACGAACGATTTGCTGACGCCAACGCGGTACGAGCCACCGTCGCTCGCGACGGTGAAACCGGCCGAAGTCCATGTGCTCGATCGCGCGCAGGCGATCTATCGCTATCGCTACGTCGCCGCTGCGGTATTTGTCGTCATCCTGGCGGGCTCCACTCTCTACACCTACTCGCAGACGCCGCTGTATCGCGCCAGCGTCCGGTTGTTGATTGAACTCGAAGACGAACGGTCCCTGGCCGTCGAGGGTGTTGGCCCGACGACGCGCGCCGTGGACTACTACCAGGATCCCGAGCCGTACTTTCAGACGCAGTACCGCATCCTCACCGGTCGCGATCTCGCGCAGCGCGTCGCAACTCGCCTCGCGCGGAATCGGCCGGGGATCGCCGAGGACACCGTACTGTCTCGAGTCTCGGTCGAGCCGGTGCGCGCAAGTCACCTCGTTGATGTCTCATTCGTCTCGACCGCTCCTGACCTGGCCGCTGAAACGATCAACGCACTGGCTGAAGAGTACGTGACGCAAAACCTCGACCTGCGGCGGCAGAACATGGCGCGCAGTCTCACGTGGCTTTCCGATGAACTGGTGCGACAGAAGCATCTGGTCGAGTCGAGCGAACGGGCCATGGCGCAGTACCGCGAAGATCAGGATGCGCTGTCACTTGAAGACCGCCAGAACATCGTCATTGCGCGACTGAATCAGCTCAACGAGGCGGCCACACGCGCGCGCACCAATCGCGCGCAGAAGGAATCGTTGTACCGGCGCCTCGAGTCACTCGGGAGGTCGGCATCCCCCGACACGATTCCTGGCATCCTGCAGAATTCGTATATCCAGACATTGAAGGCGCAGGTAGGAGAGCTGGAGCGGCGCAGAGCACTCCTGTCGGAACGATACGGCGAGAAGCATCCAGAGATCCTGACGGTGAATGCCTCGATCGAAGATGCCAACCGGCAACTGCGCCTGGAATTGGCCAAAGCCGTCGACGCGATTCGACACGACTACGAGTCCGCGATGCTCGAGGAGCGAACGCTTGCCAGTGCGCTGGACGAACAGAAGGAGCTGGCCACAGATCTCGATCGCAAGAGCGTCGCGTACACGGTGCTTCAGCGCGATGCGGAGAGCAACCGCGAGCTGTATCAGACGCTCCTGCGACGCGAGAAAGAGCTGCAGGTGCTCGCCAACAGCCGCGGCAACAACGTACGCATCGTCGAGCGCGCCACGATGCCTGGAGCACCGTTCAGCCCGAACCTCCGGCGCGCGGTGATCCTCGGTGGGCTGGTGGGAGTGCTGATGGCACTGGGGCTGTCACTCGGCCTCGACCACATCAACGACACGATCCGGACACCGGATGATGTCTCACGGCGACTGGCCTTGCCGTTCCTGGGCCTGATTCCGGCAGTGAGGGGACACCAGGACCGTCCGGTGCTTTCGGGATCGAGCGAGTTCAGCGAAGCGATACGTGCGTTGCGCACGTCTCTCGCCCTGAGTCACAGGTCGACGGGCAGCGCCATCGTGGTCGTGACAAGCGCGCAGCCACTCGAAGGAAAGACGACGACAGCCTGCAACCTGGCGCTCGCGCTCGCGTACGGCGGCGCGCGTGTTCTGCTCATCGACGCCGACATGCGACGCCCGGGCATTCACGCCGGATTAGGACTCGACAACGCGCGTGGTCTCGCCGACCTGCTGAGCGATCAGGCGGTGCTGACTGGAACCGTGCAGCGGCTCGCCGAACCCAATCTCTGGGTCATGACGGCCGGCGCCACGCCGTCGAATCCATCAGAGTTGCTGGCCTCGGGCAAGATGGATGCGTTGATGAGGCAGGTCCAGAATGGTCCCTTTGACTGGGTCGTCATCGACACGCCGCCGGTTCTCGCCGTGACCGATGCTTCCATCGTCACTCGCTGGGCGTCGGGTGTCGCGTTCGTGGTGGGATCCGAGATGACGCGGAGCCGGTTGGCCGAGCGTGCGGTCGAGATACTGTCCGCGGCGCGCCCGAACTTCATTGGTGCTGTGCTGAATCGCGTCGACGTCAGCCGGAACCGCTACTACTACGCGCAGCACTACGGGTACGGGTATCTCGAAGCTGCGGGTTAGTAGAGGCGGGTCTTTAGACCCGCTTGGAAAAACGCAGCAACCCCTCTGCAAGACGACGCACATAGAACAACGGCAACAGCGGACGCGTCCGCACTGCGTACTTCTCTCGGATATACCGAGCGGAGGGCATCAGATGTTCCGCCAACAGCCGCAGGCGGGCGCGAGGCGTTAGCGCGCGAAGATCTGCGATCATCCGGTCGAGTCGCGTGAGATCCCTTCGGAGAAAAACCGCCGAAGGTTCGCGGCTCATGACGTCGTCGACCAGGCGTGAGAGCACGTTAGAGGGAATAGGAGTGTGAAAGCAGTCGCGTGCTGCACGCAGGCCGTCGGCTGAGAGCGCGCGCACGCGATGCTTCGACGCGAGCGCGACGAAATCATTCCACTCCCCCGCGCTGAACCGTTCTGCGAGCAGGTGGACGTCATACAGCCACAGCAGGTCCTCCGACAAGTCGTGATGCGCTGCCCGATGCACGCACGCCAGCAGCAACGCATCAAGAGGGCAAGGCGTGCGCACGGATTGCCCCCGAATCGAGATCGTAGACGCCCGGTGCGCAAGCTCCTCGTAGACTGGCATGTCGGCGAAGATCTGCGGATTGGCAAGACGCCAGTGCACGTCGACGTGCATTTCTCCCGTCGCAGTGACTCGTGCGAACGGCATCTGATACATAACCAGCTCGCCTGAGATAAACGGCGGCCTCGTGTAGCCCAGACCTTGAAGCACGTCGATCACGCGTGCGCGTTGAGAGCTGGCGATCAGGAGATCGACATCCACCCGCGGCCGAAGCCACGACTGCTCGTAATGGGTGTGCGCGAGGGCTGCGCCTTTGATGACAAGCGGCACGATGCCGTGCGCCTCGAGCTCCGAGAGCACATAATTGAGTTCGCCGACGTCGACCTCGTCGAGGATCGCTGCCGCCCGAAGTTCATCGCTGATCTGCCCCATGCGCCAGGCCAGGAGGCGATCGACCCGGTTGGCCCGCGCCGCCGCAAACAGCCGAACGCGCTCTTCCCCGACCGGGAGGTCGTTCGACTGGCCGCGGAGGATGGCGCACAAAAGACACCGGGTGTGATTTCCGGAATCCGACTGGTCGGAAATCACACCCGGTGTCATAAAAACGACCGAAGAAAAAGTTGTCGGGCGGGAGGGTGTTTCAGCAGCGCGACGATGAGTTGCCGGTGCCGATTGAACGTCGCCGTCCGGCGGACGATGGGCATGACGCCGTCGGTCCGCGCCAGTTCGAACAGACCCTCAATATCCTCGTCGGGCATCCGCTGCGCCAGCGTGCGAAACGTGAGCTGCGTATCGAGCTCGTCTTCCAGGCGATCGCGCCAGCAGCGCTCGTATTCAGCCAGCCGCCTCGCCGAAAGATCGTCCTCCGACAGAGCCTCGAGCATCACGTCAGCGGCGATCGACGCGCTCACCAGGCTGTAGTAGATGCCGCCGCCGGTCGTTGGCTTTACGAGGCCAGCCGCGTCGCCAACAACCAGGAGCCGCTCGCCATAGGTCCTCGCGATGCGGTTGAGCGGCAATATTTTCTGACGGGGCCCACCATCGACGGTCCGGACACGCCATCGCTCGTTGACACGCGCGACCATGCGGTCGAAATACGTCGGGGAGCGATCCTCGGACATGACCCCGATTCGCGCGTAAAACCGATCTCCTCGCCGGACCGGCACCACCCACCCAAAGCCGCGAGGCGCGACGCGGCTCCCGAAATGCACCTCGACATCATCGGGGCTCTCTACCGGCAGCTCGCGTTGCGCCGTGTGCAGAAAGAGCGAGGGAACCGTCAGCCCGAGCTGCCGGTGAAGCGCGTAACGCCCGCCACACGCCAGGATGCAGACTCGGGCGCGCACCTCTGCGTGTCCGGCCACGCTGACCACAACTCCGTCCTTGTGGACTCGCACGCCGATCGCTCGGCATTGGTGACGCAGATCCACGCCGGCGCGAAGCGCACGCTCCGCCAATGCCGCATCGAATGCCACGCGATCGATCGCGACGGCTTCGATGGCTTGCGTGCTGTAGACGACGTTGAGGCCGGAGGGTGAGAAGAAGCGAGCGGTGGTCAGCTCGTTGAGGATGACACTGGCGGGGAGATCGAACTGATCAAAGGCCTCACGGGCGAGGATGCCCGTGCAGTGGACCGGATCGCCTATGGTCTGATGTTCTTCGAGGAGTGCGACGCGCAATCCCCGCTGCGCCAACCGAAGACCTGCAAGCAACCCAGCGGGACCAGCACCAATGATGACGGCATCGTACATTCCGGCTAACGAGTTTCCACATCGTCAGCTCGACTGTCAATGTTGCGCACCCTAAAACTTTGCATCTCTCGTTTCCCACGTTCCACGGAACGTGATCCAGAACGACAGCGCAATGAGGCGGAGGTCGAGCCAGAACGACTGTTGCCGCACATACAACATGTCGTAGCGAAATTTCATGCGACGTGGGATGTCACGCGGCGCAAAGATCTGCGCGATGCCAGTGAGCCCCGGCAGCACGCTCGCGCGCACCGGGAATCCAGGAACGTCTTCGAGACGCTCCAACTCACCCGACCCCAGCGTTTCGATCTCACCCGGCCGCAAAGCCCGCGGGCCCGTGAAGCTCATGTCGCCGCGGAAGATGTTCCAGAGTTGCGGCAGTTCGTCCATCGCCGTGGCACGCAGCAAGCGTCCAACGCGCGTGACGCGTGGATCACGCTCGGTCGCCTGGACGGCGCCAACATGAGCCTCGGCATCGGGAATCATCGAGCGGAACTTGCGAACTTCGAAGGGCACACCGTGAAGGCCCGATCGCTCCTGACTGTAGAACACGGGCCCGCCATCTTCGAGCTTGATCATCGCCGCGATCACTGCCCACCACGGCGCCGAAGCGAGCAGCCCGACACCCGAGAGCATCACGTCGAATCCGCGCTTGGCGAGCATCGACCGGCTACGCGCGCCGGTCAGGCGACGAACGCCGGCTCGGCTGGTGCTAACGCCTGCGGCGGCACGATCTCTTGATAGAGCGAACGCGTTGTATCGCACATCCTCTCCGCTGTGAACTGACTCAAGACTCGGGCGCGGGCACCGGCCCCTAGCCGCTGCCGCAGTTGCGGATCTCCAAGGAGGCGCGCAAGCGCCTGATGAAGGTCATCGACATCGCCTGGCTTGACAACGAGGCCGGTGTATTCGTGTTGGTTCACCCACGACACGCCGGTTCCAAGCGAGGTGCTCACGACCGGGCGAGCGCATACCATGGCTTCGAGCTGGACCATCCCGAAGGTTTCCTGCCGTGTCACCGATGGCAGGACGAAAACGTCGCAGGCCTGATACCGCGCAAGCAGTTCGTCAGTGGCGACCTCGCCGAGAAAGCGAGTTCGATCGGCAACTCCAAGATCACGCGCCAGAGCCTCGAGCGAATTCCGCAGGGGACCGTCCCCGATGATGACGGCCTCGGCATCCAGACCTGGAAGCGCCTTTAACAGCACGTCCAGACCCTTGTATGGGACCAGCCGGCCTACGAAAAGAAGCGTCGGCTTCGCATTGGGTCTCCGGTCAGACTCGACTCTCGCGAACCCACCGGCAACGAGGCCGTAACACTCTGCGCGGATCCCATAAGGAATGACGCGGCACTTCTCGCCATGGCGAATCAGTGCTGGCACTTCTCGCATTGATGGCGAGGCAACGATGATTCGCGCGGCACGGTCAAGGGCGAACTCGAGAAATGGTTCGTAGAGAAGCTGGTACTTCCATGCCGGTCGAACGACTTCGCTGTGGTACCACACAACCAGCGGCATACGAGGACGTGCCAGAAAGTACGCGACCAGCGCGATTGGATTGGGCTCGTGCAAGACGAGGATGTCAGCCTGAGCTCGCGCGAGCCATAGCGGCAGCGTGGGCGCCACGGAGACCGAGCCGACCTTGACGACGCTCCCGACCCGTCGCACCGTCACGCCGTCGCGATCCTCCACGCTGGTCACGAGCCGCTCGTTGAGTACCAGCGCCGAGGAGTTCGCCCAGGTCGCCTCCCCTCGACACAGCGTCTCGACAACCGCCTCTATGCCGCCCTTCACAGGGGCGTAGTACTTGCCAACGTGCAGGATGCGGAGCGGGCTCATACGGCGGTTGCGATCCCTTCAGCGTCGCCGTCTGAGAGGCCTGGAAGCAACTCCCGGTAAACGTCGAGGATCCGTCGGGCATGCTCGAGCGCGTCGAAGCGGCGCGCGTCAACGACGGCGGCGGCGCGCCGTGACGCCCACCCCTTGCCATCGGCTGCGCGTTCGTCCAGCAATGCCGACACCGTGTCTGTCCAGGTGCTCACATCGCCCACTGGGCAATATGAGGCAATCGTCCCACCGACCTCGCGCAGCGGTTTGAGATCGCTGGCGACGACGGGAGTTCCGCAGGCCATTGCCTCGGCGACCGGCAACCCGAAGCCTTCGCGATCGGAGGGTTGCAGTAGGACAGCCGCGCGTCGATACACAGCAGCCAGGACGCGACGCTCGAGGAACGGCAGAACGGTAACGTGCCGCTCCAGCCCGAGCCGAACCACGCGGCGGCGCTGCTCTCGCGTGAAGTCACCACCGACGCGAATCAACCGCAACGAGGGATATCCCTCACGCAACGCGGCCGTGACCTCCAGCAGCACATCAATCCTCTTGCGCGGGACGGTGCTACCGACGTGCAGGATCTCCGGACAGGCGAAATCAGATGCTCCGAGGTACTTCACTGCCACCTCGTCGGCGCGCGGGTCGTGCCGCGGCGTGCACGACGGGTGCACTCCGTAAGGCACCACCGCGAGACGAGAGGCTTCGAACACTCCGGAGGCGATGAGCGCATCGCGCGTTGCGTGACTTCCGCACACGATCTTTCTGGCCAAAAGGAGTCCGGCGAGCAGGCGTTCCCCAAGCACTCTCCCCACCACCGACTGTCCCTGGGTGCCGGGTAATACTCCCGCAAACGCGTCGACATCGTGACACATCACCACCGACCGATCAGGTGGCAGGACCGTTGCCAGATGCGCGTAGCTGTGGTCGACGATGTGAAAGAGGTCGAAGTCGTCGGCTTGCATGCTGAGCATTCGACGGTAATCCCAAACGCGATTGATGATGCGATCGGCCGTCGTCGCCGGCGTCAGGTGGCGCAATCCGGGGATGCGCGTCAATCGCCGAACCATGGACGGTCGAATCTGCGTCGCGTCCACGATGCGCGTGGCTGGCGAGCGCAACCCGAGCATCAGGATCTCAGCGACGAGATCCATACTGTGCCACCGCTCCTCGGCCAGATCCGCCACGACGGCAACGCGAGGACGTCTCACTGGGCGCTCGTACATAACGTCGAAAGTTCTCTGCCCCGGTACACCGACCTGGCGGCGTCAGGTGATTCCGTCATGCAGCCGCCCTGGTGATCATCGCGAGCTCATAATCCGCGGCTGCCGTCAGTGACCGGTGGAGCTCAGCGAAAGCGCGCGAGCGGTTCCAATACTGTTGGACGTATTCGCGCCCACGCCGAGCATCGACTCTGGCGGCTGACGGGTTCGACGCAATGTCCAGGATCGCCTCCGCCATCGCCTCGACATCGCGTCGCGGCGTGAGCCGAGCATAGGGGCGGAGGTGTGCGGCCATTCCATCCACATTGGTGGCCACCACCGGCGTTTCGCACGCGAGCGCTTCGAGCGGAGAGAGGCCAAATCCCTCTGCCAGTGAACCCTGGACGACGAGATCTGCGGACCGGAAATAGTCCGGCAGATCCGCCATCGGGTGCGCCGCAGGCCGGCCCATGACCCAGCTCTCGTGATCGGGGATCCCTAGTGAATCAGCCAACGCGAGAAACTGCTCGTAACCTCCACCGAGATTGAGCAATACCGCGTCGAGCCCCCGATCTCTTGCTCGCGCGACGGCATGAAGCACGGTTTCGGGATCCTTCTCGTGACTGATGCGGCTCGCCAGCACCACCAGGAATCGACTGGCAGGCAGGCCCAGGCGCCTGCGCAGCCGGGCGCGAGCGTTGTCGTCAGCTGGTCGGTAAAGCTCGGTGTCGACACCGTAGTAATAGCCCATTTCGGTCCGCGCGCAGATGCGCGACGAGACGTCACACAGGTAGGGACCGAGCGCCAGGCAGCGCGTCGCGAGCCTCCCATTGATCGTCATGAGCGCGCGAATGAGTGACGTCCCCAGCCAGGAAGTGGCCGCGTCGATTTGACCGCGCTCACGGCGGCACTTGAAGTAATCAACCGGGGACGTGGCCAATGTCGTGACTACAGGGACGTGACGCAGCGCGCCGATGATGGTCGCGTTCAGCGACCCACGAAGCATCTCCTGCGAGAGGATCACGTCGAAGTTCTGCGCGACCGACCAGAGGTAGGCAAACGATTGGGACTGAAACGTCAGGCGTCCGCCCTCGATTTCATGAACCTTGACCCGTGCACCGCTCGACGCGACTCGCTCCTTGAGCGTGCTCTCCACATACGCGTGCGCAGGCAGCGCCATCGTCAGATCGCAGACCTCGCTGAGGCCAACCACGAATCGGATATCGGTGAAGCCGTCGACGAAGAAAAGAACGCGAAGACGGCCTGACGTTTTCGCGGTCGACAGCGCCCTGTCACGCGGCACGTCGGATATCCTCGAAGACAGCCAGCAGGCTTGCCAGGTGGTGCTCGAACGTTCTGTTCGACCACACGTGCCTTGCGCCTTGCCGCAAACGTTCATGAGTCTCATCGTTTCGCAGGCATTCGATGATGGCGTCGGCCAGTCCGCTTACAGTTGGAGGACTCCCACTAGCGAGAGAGCCGTTGACGCCGGGCCGTAACCAATCAGGAATTCCACCAACAGCGAAAGCTGCGACGGGAACGCCGTGCAGGCCCGCCTCCGAACCGACCAGGCCGAAAGGCTCAGGCCAGAGGCTGGGCATCACGACGAGATCGGTTTGGCTGTAGAGCCGAGACAGTTCGTCAGGCTGCAACCAGCCCGTGAACTCGACATCGATCATCGGCTCGCGCAGTCGCAGCGCAGCGGCGCGCTGTTCCCATTCCTCTCTCTGCGCACCATCGCCTGCGAACGTGACCTGAAGCGGTCGTTGGATAGTCGCGACGACCTTCGGCAACGCGTCGATGAATTCCCGGCCGCCCTTGATCGTGTACATGCGCCCGACGAAGAGGAGGCGCCAACGGCCATTACGACGCCGAGGCGTAACCGTCACATCTTTGGCGGCAATCGGCTCGCTCGCGATGCCGTAAGCCACCTTAACCACTCGCGCCGACTCGAATCCATGCCGCACGTACTCTTCGCGCATGCGATCCGAGTGAGTGACGATCGCCCGATACCGGCGCAATCGTTCGAGGCGGCTCGACTGACGGCGGAATTCGCGCACCATGGAAACCGGGCTCCAGCCGCCGCACCCTCGCACGTGATACTCGATCAGACAGCGCCAACCAAAGACACGATCGCACGGTTGCGTCGTCGGACGTCGATGCGTCTTGAAACCGCTGATGCACGTCCCGTAGTAGTCGTGCGCGAAGAACACCGCCGGAGCAACATCGAGCGTCTGCTCCTCAATCTGCGGATCGAGGAACCCGTGCGAAAAGAGAACGTCGGGTTTCCAGGCGCCGAGCGCGGCGACCGCTCGATCGATCCCAAGCGCTTCGACGTTCCACACGGGCACCTGGGCTCCTGTCTGCAGCCTGGGATGATCCACAGGAGCGTCTCGCTCGTGCAGCAACGAGATCTCGTGTCCTGCTGCTTCCAGACTCGCGAACAACCCCGCGAGGTACGTGCCTGTGCCCCCAAATCTGCGATTACTCCAGTTCGCGACGGCGATGCGCACGTGAGTTGCTCTTTTTCAGGCCGCCTGAAGTGCCGCAACGGTATGGATAAGGTCGAAGCGCTGCTCGTAGAGCGACCGCGCTCTTGTCGCCAGTTGATGCCGATTCGCCGGACTTCGGAGCAACCGGATCGCGGCTTCGGCGAACGCGCCGGCGTCTGCGATATCCGCCAGGAGCACGGCGCCACTCTTGTCCCAAAGCGGTTCGGTGAGATGACCAGACGTGGTGACAACGGCACATCCGCGTGAAAGACACGCCATCGCGCTGGTACGGCGGGAGCTGATCCCGTCCGGATAGGGCTGCAGAAACAGGTCACACGCGTCGAGGTGCCGTGCCAGGTCTGCCGGCGGGACATAACCCGCAGCGTGGACACGCGCAGCCCAGGTCGGATGTTTTTCAATCAGCGCGGCGCGAAAGGCATCGCTGCCCGCACCAATCAGAAGCAGCGATGGCCGCGAGTCGCTTTCCATAATCGCCGGTAACCGCTCGGCCAGTAAGCCTGAAACAACGTGGCCATACGAGCCGAAGTGACCGATGAGCGGCTGAGAGACATCGGCGTAGGCTTCGCGAGCCGAATGCGCCGGTTCGCTCATTGAAGTCATGCAGGCCGGAATCGGTAGCCAGTCGATGCGGAGTGAACGACCAAGGGCATACGGTCGCAGGAGTTGCTCCCAGGCCGGTATGGACACTCGCACTCGTGCGGCCGAGCGCAGAAGAATCATCGTCATCACCCGATGCACGAGGGCGATCGCTACATGGCGCAGCGGGCCCGGCTTCAGTTCAACGAAGGGCTCGTGCACCATCAGGTCAATGACGTCGCCTTTGCGTGCGCGGCTCCCGAGCCAGAGACAGAACCCGAGATTGATCGATCGATAGCCGTAGCCGTGCGGCACCCACTGCACCAGCAGACGACGCGGCGACGGAAATGTATCGAGGGATTCAGACAACCTTCGGAGGTCCGAGGGACGGAATCGACCGGGCTCGGTATGAATCTGAACGGACGACGATGAGCGCGTCGCTGCGGCCGGCGGGCACCAGACGTGAACCTCTTCTCCCTCGCGAGCGAGTGCCTCGGCAACCTGTTGGGTGTAGTCACTCACACCACCGACGTCAGGGGGATACTCACTCGTGAGGAAGTGCCAGGGCGTCATGGCTGTGCCGGGCGTGTCACCATCACGGTCGTTCGCTTGGCCGAGCGCGACGAGACCGCGTCGTACTGCGCGAGACACCGGCTGACTACCGCTGGCCACGTAAACCGCTCGAGCACGTGACGACGGGCGGCGGCACCCATGCGCGCGACTTTGTCAGGATGCGCGCTCAGCCACGTCAGGCGTTCCCCGAGTGCCGACGGGTCATTGGGCGGGACGACCAACCCGGTGATCCCATCGCTGACCACTTCGGGCATGCTCCCGACCCGGGTGCAGACGGCGGGGATGCCGCACGCCATTCCTTCGAGCAGGGTCTGCCCCAACAGCTCTGGCACCATCGTCTGGCGGCCGTCCGGCATTTGATAGACGCTCGGCAGGACGATACACAGCGCTTGCTGATACTCTCGAACGAGGGCCGTGTCATCGAGACGATGCAGGAAGGTCACATCCTTCCCGCGCGCTAGATCCGCCAGAAGCGCTCGCGTTTCAGTGTCTGGCTCTGGCCCGACGATCCTCAGGGACATTCCCTGCGGCAACGCCCGAATGAGGTCATCGATACCTTTGTGGGGCAAGAGCCTGCCAACGAACAAGACATCTCTATGCGCCGCGGCCCGTGGGACCGGTGAAAACTTCTGCACGTCTACGCCACCACCGATGACGTGTGCTGCCGGATTCAGCTCGTGGCCAAATATGCGACGGCTGTACTCGCTCAGGTGCAGGTGGCCATGGAACCAGCGATCCGTGCTGATGTAGGCCGAGACATCCCACCCGCCACCGCCAAGGTCGCTGACGAACACCCGGCGACCGTTGAGCCGCGCCCAGGCCGCAGCGGCGCTACTGGCGAGAACATGCTGCTGGTGGCAGTGAACGACGTCGGCCAGTCGCAGCTCGCCAAATATCGCGCGGCTGAAGGGGTTGGTGCGCTGCTTACGAACCAGCCAGGGGTCGCCAATCACGCGCACTCGAAGGCGCCCGACCTGCTTTTCGCGACTCTCTGCCCCGAAGCTCACAAGCGTCGTCGGCACGACGTCGGCCATGTGCCGCGCAAGCTCGCAGGCGTAGCGTTCAGCGCCACCAACGATGCCGTCGGGGCCGAACAGGGCGGGAACGAGGTGGACGACGCGCATCGGCTACTTCAGCACTTCGAGCTCGAAGTACCGGAACGAGGCCGGAAACCCTCCCCGCCCATCGATTCCGCAACCACGGTTCAATCGGTGCATGGCACTGTCTGGACCGATTGAAGTCTTTCCAAGAGGAATCGGGGGGCACGTGCAAGAGCCCAGAACCAGGCTCGCAAGTGAAGGAGGCCTCGCCGTTCTCGAAGCGCTCGCACCAGGCCCGCAGCGCCATACCGAACAATGAAGATGGGGAGCACTGACGGACGCGCGTGAAGCAAGTAGAGCGAGACGAAGTTTTTGATCTTGTGAAACTCGATTATCGCGGGCACATCTGCCGACGGCTCGTCGTGAATCACGCGTGCACTCGGTACCACTGCGATCCCGAGCCCGCTTCGGCGAACGCGGGCGCAGAATTCCACATCTTCGCCGTACATGAAAAACTCATCACGAAAGCTGCCGAGCCTTTCAAACAGAGCGGCGCGCACCATCATCGAGGCTCCCGGCAGATAGCTCACCGAGTACGGCCCGGTCCGAGGCAACCTCTCGACGGACGTATCCTGGTCCAGGATCCTCATTTCGTAGGTGTTGCCAAGCGTGAAGTGCCCACCCGCGCACCGAACGGTTCCACTGATCCTGTTGACCATGACGGGACCCGCGACACCCATCGACGGATTTCGCGTCAAGTGCTCGACGAGTGTCGTGATCACTTGCGGCTCAACTTCGATGTCGTCCTCGGTGAGATACACGAACTTGCCGAACGCCGCCCTGATGCCGCTGTTCATGCCTCCGGTGAAACCCAGGTTGCCGGGGTGAGAGATGAGGCGAATCGCCGGAAACCGAGACACGATTCGAGCAATCTCTTCGCTGGATACGCTCAGGTTGTCGACGACCAGCACTTCCAGGTTTGGATACGTCTGATGAACAACGCTCACCAACGCCCGTTGGAGTGCGACCGGACGGTTGTAGCTGAGGACGACGACTGATACCAGCGGCTTGGTCATGCATTCGGCGCAGATAGCCCTATCCGCCTCACCAGCGGCGTCGCCCCTGCCCGGATCGACGTGAATATCCGAGTTAAGTGCGGACCTATCGGTGGCGTGGTCATTACCGGAATCATCGTTGCGCCATAGGCGAAGGCAATCACAGTGATGGCGGGAACGAGCCAAACCCCCATCGGCACGATGAAGGTTGCCGCTACGAGGATCACTGCGCCCAACACTGCGCAACGAGTACTCCACGACGCGAGAGGCCGCAATGCTTCGACGGTCGAGATACCGGCTTCGCCGGCAAGTGCGCGAACGTTGGAGGGAAGGCTGATTACCGCGACACCAGCAATCGGAGCCAATACTGCACCCGCAAGACCAAAAAACGAGAGCAGCGGCAACATCAACAACAGCGTGACCACGCCATCCGTGATCGCCGTGACGGCAAGATGTCGCTCGAACCCAAGGCTGTAGAGCGTGTAACTGATACCTACATTCAGGTGACGCAACAGCATCGATAAGAGAATCAACGCCGTCAGCAGAGGGCCACCGTAGTGCTCCGAGCCTACCCACCACTGGACGAATCCACGGTTCACGCCCAGAACGAGGCAGGCAATCGCTCCGCTGCAGAGCAACATCGCCTGGCTCATCGTCGACGCGACGTCGAACAATCGTTCGCGCGAGGCACCAGCCTTCAATTCGCTCAAGGCAGGGACCGCCATCTGCATGAACATTTGCGGCTGACTCGCCAAAAGCGTCGCCAACCGCGCCGTGCACGAATAGATCACGACAGCCGAGGGGCCCAGCAGCCATCCCACCACGATGAGGTCCGTGCCGCTCAGAAACACCTGTGCGACTTGATTCAGGCTGACCCACAGTCCCCGTTTGAGCCGCGTCGCCCCGGTCGTACTCCATGACATGGTCATGGAACCTGGTAACGCGGTCGGGAAACGCTGACGCAGCCGGCGCCATGCGAACGCTGGAACGAGCAATTGAGTGACCGCCCATCCAGCGACGAGTCCGTTGAGACCGAAGCCAGCGTAGACAGACGCCACGCCAACGACAACCGACGCGATCCACGAGAAGAACTGAATGGCACTTAGGTAAGCGAGATCCTGCAAACCCTGCAGCGCGGCCGCAAACATTCTGAGCGGGAACGACAGAACGAGGACAAGCGTGGCGAAACCGAATGGACTCGCCAGCGGCGGCCACCTTTGCCCGACGAGCATCCACGCCACGCCACCGAGTACGGCAACCAGCGGCAGTTGCCAGAGAATAACGGTGCTCGATTCGGAGATGACACGCGACACCTTCTCCGGGTCATCCGAGTCACTCCCCGTTGCGTGCGCGATCTCTCGGGGTAAGAGAGCAACAATGCCCAGGTCGGCCAGCGCCATGTACCCGAGGAGCTGACCGCTGACCAGCCAGAGCCCGAACTCCTGCTGACCGACGTGGCGCAGGTAATACGGCGTAAGCCATAGCGCCGCGAGCGCAGCCACGAATGCCTGCAGATAGCCGACACTCAGTCCGCCAGCAAGCCGATACAGCCGGGAACTAGCCAGGCGCTCCCCCTGTCTAGGCATGACAAGGAAATCGCTGACGAATCTGCGCGACTGGTGACATCGCCCCAAACAGGGCGCCGGTGATTGCCCAGAACTGAATCCCAAGTTGTGTGTTGAAGGCCGGCCCGCTCAGGCACAACGCGGCGATTGCCACCTGCACGCAGAACAGCGCGGTCGCCAGATCCTGCACATGGCTGATGGGGGTACCGATGACGACTCGATAGCTCTGACGGAACGATACCCAGAGCGCGCCGAAGGCCAGACACAGCAGTGGGAGGCCACCGTCGAGCAACCAACCAGTCGGCTGAATCTCGACGTGAATGGGCGGGGCCTGCCACATCGTCGAATCGCCGAAGAGCAGCTGCATCATGCCCCAGCGCCCGACCCCCGCACCGAGCGGAAACTCGTAAACCAGCTCATTCAGGGTGTAGCGCACGAACAACCCACGATTTTCATCGAAGGTTCGGAAGATACCGGCATCAAGTAGCCCGAGAAACCGCTCAGCCACCGATCCACCGCCAACGGAGGTCGCCCACACCCACGCGCCCATGAGCACAACCACGGCCGCCGCCGCTCCAGCGGCGCCATCGACCGCGCGTCCCTGCCTGACCCGCAACGCTGTGGCGACGACCACAGCGGCCACGGCGAGCAGCGACAAAGATCTCACCTGTGTCAGTAATAACGTGGTCATGCCGATCGCGGCCGCGACCACGCACGTCACCTTCTGCAGCCATCGCTGGTCGCTTCGAATCGCCAGCGTGAGACCCAGCACCATCGTCACCATGCCCGCAACGGCTGCGCCACCCGGCAGGTCACTCAGGCCGGGCGGGCGGATGATGGTCCCACCGTCCGCGCTGGCGTAGGTGAGCGAACTGACGATGTCCGGATTGAGCGAAAGCGCGAGAACGCTGAATTCCGGGGGCAGGAAACGGCTCGGGAAGTAAACCTGAAGAATACCGACAGCCGACGCCAGGAAGCTCGAACCGAACAGCACCCACACCAGCGTCGTCAGCCGTCGCTCATCTCGCACTGCCCGTCCCATCCAGAAGAGCGGCGCGGCAATACAGATCTGAAACACGATCTGGCCAAGACCCGCCATCAAATGTGTAGTGGGATGCAGCAGATTCACCAACAGCAGAACGGCCGCTGCGAGCAGCCACTTCGACGCTGCCGGAAGCGGCTCGCCGGTCACACGCCGGAAGTAAAACAGCATTGACGCGCCGCTGATGATGTACGGCATTGCCCTGAGGTAGGTCCGGTACGACTGCGCGCCGGGCACGAAAAAGACAACGCCCCAGAGGAGTTGCAGAGCAATGAAGGCCTCAGGCCATCCCCATCGCGACTCTCGCGCAAACGAAACGACCGTCGTTGAGTGCGGAGACCTCGCGTACGGGAACGAGCTATACGGAGGCGACTGGACGTGCATATGCCTCCGCCATCTCGAAGAGAAGCTCTTCGTAACCGTCCAGCATTCGACTGAGGGAATATTCTCGGGCCTTGAGCAAACCTGCACTGCCGAGCGAAGACCTCAGTGGCTCATCGCCCAGCAGATCCGAAACAATACGGCCGAATTCTGCATCGGCGGGTAGCAGCCCGCAGCGGCCGGCGTCGAGCACCTCGATACTGCCCGGGTTCTCGCTCGCAACGACCGGGGTGCCACACGCCATCGCCTCGACATACGGAAGGCCGAAACCTTCGTACGTGCTGGGAGAGGCATAGACCCACGCTCGCCGGTACAGATCGGCGAGTTCAGCGTCCGATACCCCAGTCTTGTAGGTCACTCCGGCGCAGGAAGGCCCATCCGGACCAACCATCGTCAACGTCGCAGACGGATGCTGTGGCTGCACGGTGCGTAGAAAGGCGTCGAGCAGAAAGCTCCCGCGCTTCCGCCCGTCGAGTGAGCCGACAAACAGAATTGAGGGCTCCGGCGAACGCTGCACTGGCTGGGGTGTGAAGATGGTGTCGTCGACACCGTGCTGGATTACGCGGCGAATGAACGGATTGTCCCGGCGAGCGTTGTCACTGACCGCCACGACCTCGTCCTGGCAGAGCGCAGTTATCAGCTCCTGCGCAAACACTCCGTACTGAAGCAAGTAACGCCCAAGGGATGTCGCCGACTGTGCCTCTCGACGCGCGCTGCCATGCATTACGCGCAGCACAGGCTTGCCCGTCAATGCCGCCAATAGACTGTCGCCATGCAAGACGATCGCATCAAAGCCTCTGTAGTCGGGAAGGATCGCAAGCACATTCCCCAGATAGCCCATCGTGACTCTGCGGCCGATCCAGGTGTTCACGAACGACCCCCACGCCAAAGAGGTGACGTCGTATGTCGCGCCTGGCGGCCTGGGATCATGCGTAAAGACCGTAACCTCGTGACCCCGTCGCGCGAGACCTTCGGCGAGCGTGTGAGCGGCACGCTCGATGCCGCCGCGACGCTCGCCGCCAACGGGTAACCGATAACTGAACATCGCCAGTCGGAGTCGGCGAGTGTGTGGCATCACCGAAGGCCCGCTTCAACAGGACGCGGCTGCATCTCAGGTCGCACGGCCATCGCCCTCTTCAGTGCGGCTTCGACCTGACCGATTTGGCGGGCGGCATTCCAGACATCTTCTGCTCGACGACGCGACGCGGCGCTAAGACGGGCCCTGAGATTCTGGTCGAACACAAGACGACGAAGCGCCGCCGCGAGCGCGTTCATATCGTTCGGTGCGATCAGTACGCCGCAGGTCCCATCAACAATTTCGAGCGCTCCGCCAACGCCGGTCGTGACAACTGGCAACCCGCATTGTTGAGCCTCGACGAGTGACAGACCGAAAGGCTCAGGCATGGTGTTCGGCTGGCAAAACAGGTCTGCCGCACCCAGCACAGCGGCCACGTCGCGGCGCTCACCGAGAAAGCGGACTCGTTCCTCGATTCCGCTAGTCTGTGCCAGACGTTTGAGCGTCGCGAGGTACCTGGTCTCCGAACGCCTTTGTGGCCCGCCCACAACCCAGCACGTCCAGCCCGGCACATCCCGCAGCATCGCCAGCGCCGAGAGCAAGACGTGCTGACCTTTCCACGACTCGAGGCGGCTGACTTGAGCGATGACGACGTCGCTGACCGAGGTTTGAAGATCAGCGCGGACCTGTTTACGGTCGGCGCCAGATCGCGCGGCCAGGCTAGACGGAGAAACGGGGTAGTACACGTGTTCGATCAATGCGTCAGGGAGCCAACAGGCCGTGTTCGTCGCGACGAAACGACTGCTGCAGAACGCCACGTCCGGACGGGTGAAGCGACACAACCGCTCCAGCCAGTGACGACCGTCGTTGGCCATATGTACCCACAAAACCAAAGGAAAGCCGGCCGCGCGGATCGCTGAGGCGAGGAGCACACAAGTCCACGGCTGGTGACAGACGATGACGTCATACGTCTCCCGCTGCAGCAACTCCGAAAGAGCCCGCCGAGCCCTCAGGACCGTAAGCGGACGGCTCAACCGTGCGGGCGCGAGCCTATTCGGAATATGACCCAGCATTTCGAGTTCGGAGCTGAAGCGACCTTCAAAACACACGGCGAACTCAGGCTGCATGTCCGGGGCTGATGAGCGTTCACGCAACAGTGTGGTGAGAAATGTCTCAACACCTCCGTACATGTTCCCGCTCGTGATGTGCAGAACCCGCATCAGTGGACGTGTGCGAGTTCCTGATAGATGGGAGTGAGCTCGCACGCCATGCGCGATCTGGTGAAGCACCGCTCCGCGGTTGCCCTGCCGGACGCACCTAGACGAGCGCGAAGAGCAGCATCAGACGCCAGTTCTTCAATCCGCTTCGCCAGGCCTCTTGCGTCGCCTGGCGCATGGGTGGCAGCGTGCTCACACGCATTCGTCAACTCGATTGCGCCACCCGCGTGACTCGCGACAACGGCTCTGCCACAGGCCATCGCCTCCGCGATGACGAGGCCGAACGGCTCAGGGTCGGTGCTGGCATGCACGACGATGTCGAGGGCGCGAATCGCGGAGGACGCGTCTGGAACGAAGCCTGTGAAGCCTACACGTGAGCCAAGACCGAGGGTTTCCGCCCGTTCGCGGAGATCGCCAAGCGCGACCTGGCTGCCCGCGGTCTCGTAAATCGGGCCACCGACGATGTACCCGCGAAGGGGGACGGTGGTCGGGATCAACGAAAGCGCCTCGAGGAAGGTCTCATGTCCTTTCCAGCGCGCAAAGGTTGCTACCAGGCCGACGCGCACGGTGTCGTCAGCACGCGGCAGCTGCGCGAGTCCATCGAGATCAACCTTCGGCCCGTCGGGCGAGAAACGGCCAAGGTCGACGGCATTCCAGACCGCATGTATCGGCAGCGCTTGACCGCATACGTGACGTGCGTCTTCAGCGACGCTCCTCGAGTTGGCGACGATGGCCGAACATTGATGCATCGAACGCCTCAGCAGCCTGGAGGTCAGGGATCGACGCGCTGCGAAGTCGTGGAAGTGCCAGACGAGCGGAGTGCCGCGAGGCTTTCCCCAGGCCGCGAGCACGTGCATCTTGAGGCCGTTGGAATGGATGACGGTCGGAGCGTGCACACGCAGCAGTTGCCGCAGGCGGCGCAGATATACGAGGCCGGGTCCGGTTGCCGCGACGCATCGGACCAGCAACTTCGCCATGGAAGCGACGTCGCGACCCACCGCCCAGTCACCGAGCGAAGCAAGCACGGGAGGGAACGGCAGGACGTCCACCGAGACGCCAAGGGTCTCCGCTCGCTCGACTAACGGTCCATCGGAGGCAACCACCAGATGGAGTGACCAGGATGGGTGCGCATCACGCAGACCAGCCAGCATTTCGTGAAGCGCCGCCTCGGCGCCCCCCATCTGGCCCGTCGGCGAGAGGAAGAGAATGCTCACAGCAATCGTTGTCGTACGACGATCGTGTCACCCGGTTCAACGAGATCCGTTGGCTTGACGTCGAACTCCTTACGCTTGTTGCCGACAATGCGGATGACGCGAAGACGACGGTTCGATCCGCGTTCGTTGATGCCACCTGCTGTCGAAATCGCCTGGAGAACGGTCATGTTTCGTTCGAGGACGTAGGAACCGGCATTGCGAACCCAACCCACGACGAAGAACCGCTCAGCCTTCGGCACGAAGATGGTATCGCCATCGCGGATCGTGACGTTTCGCGACAGCTTCCCGCTCTGGATCTCGCGGAGGCTCACGGTTGAGACCTCGGCGTCACGCTGGTCCGGCAGCGTGGCCGATCCCGCCACCGGATCCTTGGGGTGCAGAATCAGCACCTCCACGCCCGCCTCGTCGGTCGTTGCTCCCGCAGTGGCCAATGCATCCAGGAGCGTCACTGGCCCTGACAGAACGTACTTGCCGGGCGTGCGGACCTCCCCCATCACAAATACGCTTTGACTCCGGAACTGATCGACGTCAACGGTCACTTGGGGATAACGCAGATAACCATCTGCCAAACGAATCTTCAGCAGATCGGCAACGTCCTGCACCGTCCGGCCGCCTGCCCGCACTCGCCCGACGAAGGGGTAGCTGAACTCGCCGTCGTGCTCGACACGAAACTTACCCGACAGGCCGGGCTCGTTGAAGACGGTTACGGTCAGCACATCGTCAGGGCCGACGACGTAGTTCAACCGGTCTCCGCTCGCTTGAGTGGCTTGAGCGGCGGCGACAGCAAGAGCGAGGATGAAACCAGTCATCATGACAACCCGTAGGTCACCGACGCGAGAATTCGTTGACGTTCGTAACCGCGGAGGAGTGGGTCGCTCGAGGTGCGTTCCCGTCGGTCGACCGTGAAACTGAGCTCGACCTGCTCACGCACGCGGATGCCAATTCCACCACCGATCACGTTCGTGTTCTCGCGCCGGCCGTCAAAGGATGTTCCACCGATCCGCTGATGCCGCAGTTGCCAGCGTTCACCCATCCCAATCAACTCGAACGGGCCGGCCACTCGATGCCTAATCTCGAATAGCACACCGGTCTCGAGATAGAACGGCTGCAGCGGATCGTAGGAGAAACGCACATCGCGTCCGCCGTCGACCCTGCCTCTCAGCCGGTCGAGGATGCGCAATCCAAGCGCGACCGAGGCGACTGGCCCGTCGTAGCCGGCCAGGCCCGAATGCACGGGTCTGAATGCACGGTATCCCGCGCGCACCCGTCCGACGATCGCTGCACCATTGTCGAACTCCACGTACGGCGCGACGCGGAGGCTGTCAGCGTCCTTCTCGGACGACGACTCGAACCGGTCGCGCTGAATCTCGGCGACCGCAACGACGCTGGTGAACGGGGTGAGACGAATGCGTGCGCCGGCGGCGGCGATGTCGGTCGTCGAGTCGAGCTGCTCGGCCAGCGAAACACCTAAGTACGCTTCGTTGGGATCCCACGCGGTTTTCTCACGGTGGACCCATCCCATCAGCGACGTCTTGGAGGCAATATCGATTTCGGACCCCAGCGTGAGCGCAGTGCGATCCTGCCGAATCCGTTCATCGATTTCGAGAGTCTGCCGTTCCTGTGTGCCGTAAGAAATGGAAGCAAAGGGCCGGATGATTCCATCGACGAAGTCGTAGCGTCCTTCGAAGAACCCGTTGAGCGACTGCTGGTCTTTGTAGGTTCGAAAGTACACGAAGTCGCCGGTACCCGTTCCGAAGAAGCGGCCGTTCCCTATCGGCAGCACGGCAAAGAGCCGTGGCATCACGGAGTACGTGAAATCCTCGCGCGGGGTGATGCCGTCGTTGTAGACGTTCGAGTCGGTGCCCACGTCATGAAGCGAGATGCTCGGGTAGAGGGATACGGGTCCAGCCTGCACGATCTTTGTCGATGGCAGGATCGGGGCAGGGGGGGCCTGTGCTCGAAGGCCGGTCGCACTCGCCAGGACACAAACCGCTGCAAACAGCAGGTGCCGGCGGTGACAAGAACTGCGCATGATTTCCTTTCGGCGGTCTCGATGCGTTCGTTCGACGTGGCTAACTGAATGGATTCCGGCGAAGCTTCGCCCCGTGGCTCACAGTGAGGAGCGTGCAAAACTGTCTCGTCAGGAAGCCAGGGGAGTCGACGGACAGCGCGTGCCCGCGCGCGACTCCGGTACCTACACGACGACTTCAGGCACGTTAGTACGTGACTAAGAAAACTTATCGACCTCGACCGTCGGGAGCCTTAGCCAGAAGCGGTTGTTGCCGGCGTGCCGGGAGCCAGGAGGCGGAATGCGGGGTTTGACGGTCAGTCCTTGATACAGGTCACGAGAGACCAGATCCGAGGGAAGCTGACCTTCTGGACGGAGATGGGTTTGAGCGCAGCTTGCGCCAGGAAGCCGGGGAGATCCAGATCGGACTTGAACCCGATGTGCACGGTGAACGGAGAAATGGCGCGCTCGATCTTCGCAAGCAGCGGATTGGGGCTGCGGAAGTGATTGAGGACGATGATCTTGCCACCGGGTCGGCAGACCCGTCGCATCTCGCCCACCACTTGGACCGGATCGGGCACCACGCTGATCACGTACGGAGCGTACACGACATCGAACGAATTGTCGGGGAACGAGAGATTCGCTGCGTCCATCTCCATGAGACGGACGTTGCGAAGACCTTTCCGCTCGACGCGCTCGTGCGCCTTCGCGAGCATCTTCGCCGAGAAGTCGATGCCAGTGACCTGACACGTGCGGGGATAGAGCGGTGCGTTGATCCCGGTGCCGACACCGACCTCGAGGATGCGATCGCCTGACTTGAGTCCCATCCCTTCGAGCGCGACAAGGCGCCCGGGATGGAGCGTTGGACCAAATGTCAGGTCGTAGACTTTGGCGAGTTTCTCGTAAACCGATTCAACGAAGTCATTCTCGACGGCCGTCACCGACAACGCGCGGGAGGTAGCGTCAGGCTGGAAATCATCATCACGTTCGAACAGGGTCATCAGCGGCTCCTCACATGTGGGCCCATCGGCCGGGCCTCGATCCTGATTCGACAAGGGGCTCGGCCGTCTCAACCGTAGCCCGCAACCTGTTCGATTGGCTCAACTTCCGGCACGACACGCGACAGGACACGCGAGGACTGCCGTTCGGCACTATACAAGGCCTTCCCGATCCCGACAAGCACTGTTTATACACGGAGAACAAGCAACGAGAGTGCGTACCCACGTCATGCGCTCATCCCAGCGCATCGAGGAAGGCCATGCCGAGGTCGAAACGCCCCAGCGGAGAGATCACATTGACGCCTTGTACACTGTTTCGAAGTGTCCGCGCGATCTCAGCCGAGATCGCGACGCCCTCTCGCACGGCCGCGTCGGGATTTGATGCGCGCCTCATGCGATCCAGCATCTCCGACGGCACATGAACACCAGGAACCTCATTCGCCAGATACTCTGCATCGAGCACACTTTCAAATGGTCGGACGCTGAGCAGGACCGGCAGTCGCGCCGCCTCGAGTCGTCGATGCAACCGCTCGAACGCGCCGACGTCAAAGACGGGTCTCGTGATCACGTAGTGAGCTCCCGCGTCGACCTTCCATTCGAATCGACGAATCTCCTCGTCGAGATCCTCGGCGCCGGGATTCACCGTCACACCGATATGGAACTCGGTAGCCGTGCCGATCGTCTTACCGCCCACATCGAGACCTTGATTCAGTCTCGAGACAGCATTTACCAGACCGATCGAATCGACATCAACGACCGCGGTCGCATCCGGGTAATCGCCAACAGACCGAACATCTCCTGTAACCGCGAGCAAGTTTCGAATGCCCATCGCGTAGGCTCCGAGCAGTTCGGATTGGATACCAATCAGCGGCTTGTCTCGAGAAGAAAACTGCAGCACGACATCGATGCCGGCCTGTTGCCGGATCAATACAGCCAACGCGAGAGCACTTAGACGCGGGCCGCTCGCTCCGTCGAGCACGTGAACGGCATCGACGCCGCGAGAGCGCAACTGGAGCGTGTCGTCAATCAGTGCCTTCGTCTCGTGGCCTCTCGGTGGCACCAGTTCGATCAACCTGACCCATCGGCGATTCGCGAAGGCACGACCGAGAGCAGACTCTTCGGACGGATGCGATCCCACTTCCACCGGCAACCCGGACGACGGTCGAGCGTCGTCCTCTCCAGGCGTGTGGCCAGGCGTGCTGCGCGGCGTCTGCAGCCCAACTCTCGACAGCGCAGCTTTGATCTGTGAGATGTGGTCCGGTGTCGTTCCGCAACAGCCGCCGACAAGGCGGACCCGTCGCTCGACAAAACGCCGGGCGTACGAGGCCATGTACTCGGGTGACGTCAGGTAAATGGTGCGTCCTTCGATGTCTCTCGGGCGGCCGGCATTGGGTTGCGCCGACAAACTTGCCCCGGTTGCCGCCGTCATGCGCTCCAGGGTCTCGAGCATGTGCGCAGGGCCAATGCTGCAGTTGAGGCCAATCACATCAGCGCCTGACTCGTGAAGCGCCGGCGCAAACTGCTCCGGCGGCGTTCCGTCCAGCGTGTTTCCGTCGTCCTCGATGGTCATCTGCGCGACGATGGGCAGCGCGCAGACGCTGCGTACTGCAGCAACGGCCGCACGAATTTCATTCAGATCGCGGAAGGTTTCGAGAATGAAGAGGTCGACGCCGCCGTCGAGGAGCGCTTGCGCCTGTTCACGGAAGTAGTCCTGCGCCTCGTTGCGTCCCATCCGGCCCCACGGCTCGATGCGCAAGCCGAGCGGCCCGATTGCACCCGCGACGTAGACCGACGATCGTGCACCCTGACGGGCAAGACGTGCGCCCGCCTCGTTGATCTCTCGTACACGATCGGCCAGACCAAACCCGCGCAGCTTGATTCTGTTGGCGCCGAATGTGTTCGTTTCGAGAACATCGGTTCCGGAGTGTGCGTAAGCGTGATGCACCGCGAGCACGCGCGCGGGATCGCTCAGGTTGAGGGAATCGAAGGAGCGGTTGATGAACACCCCTTGCGCGTAGAGCATCGTCCCCATCGCGCCATCGCAGACGAGAACGCGCTCTTCGAGCGCCTGGAGGAACGAAATCACCTCGATCGCCTGACCATCCTGCGAGCTCGAGCCTTAGACGGAAGAAGG
>Ga0075421_100000366_pt1 | contig 45883 bp, 45 predicted proteins | sample SoiMetdeltSBSDD5_FD_75292 | JGI IMG/M metagenome (GOLD analysis project Ga0075421, IMG submission 75292) | Bulk soil microbial communities from a Populus tree surrounding site in Tennessee, USA - Soil MetaG P. deltoides SBSDD5 | ecosystem: Environmental > Terrestrial > Soil > Tree plantation... | reverse complement strand
CAAAATAGCTTTTGTGGGTTCATTGGCTTCTCTCGTGATGTGGTAGTCCCGAAAGTTTGCCAATGAACCCCTTTTTCGACAAGACCTAGGCCCCTCCACGCTTTACTGGAGTGCTACCGCACGGGATCGCAATCCCGGCGATCGTGAGAGGGTGACAGCTCATCGGTTTAAGTACCGAACAAGCCAACGGCCAATGAGGGGATACCTAAGCGCTCTCCCACGGAAAGCGGACACCGCTGCAAAAATTGTGATCAAGCCGGTAATCAACCCAAAGCCGACCAAGAAAATAACCCAACCCGCAATTAATAGCCGAGCGGCCTGCCAACCTTCCTGGGGCACGACCACCGGCAGATGGTTCATGTTCCACGCCGCGATTAAGAACACGTAGGTAAAAATGCCGCCGGCCACAAACACCACCAAGTTCAGCCCCCTGGTAACCAGTTCAAAGATGGCCGCCTGAAAAATCTGCTCGGTGAAAAACCGGGAAGGATTCCGGCGACTGGCCCAAAGCACCGGCCCGAGGATTGAACCAAAACCCGCCAGCACACTCAGATGCGCTATTCCCGCCAGGAAAGCTTCCGCGTTGGCGCTGTCGTCCGGACGTTCAGTGGGCCGCGGGAGCGGCTGCACCGTCATCACTTCGCTCTCCATCCAATTCACCGCCCACCACCCTAGAAACGGATAGGAAAAATTCCGTTTTCCGAGGAGCCAAAGCGCCGCCCAAACTCCAACCAAGGGATAAAGTAGGATCAAAACGGCAAATAAAAAATTATCAAGCCAGCCGGCAAACAGGAACGAAAAAAGAATCACATGGGCGATGGTAACGAAAAGTTGAAACAGCATGGCCTGAAGCGCCTGCACGGCCACAAAGCGCGATTGCTTCCGCTGAACCATGTAGACCAGGGTGCTACTGATCAAGGCATACAGGCCGAAGGGGCTGGTGGCGTGCAGAATAGCGCACAAGACCCGCTCGGCGGCTTGGCCTTCTATGGTGCTTGGCGTGGGCGGCGTAGCGCCTCCGGTAGTCGGCGGAGGCAGAGTTGATTTAACAGGTTGTGGCGGAGGATTCATTGTGCAAAATAGCCTGACGATAATGGTGAGAGTATTGATCTATCATTCTCTCAGTTCAAATTAAGTATCCACACGGGCACCTCGCCAAAGCCTTCAGCCGTTTCCCGGCGAGTCTCGGCCTCCTTGTTTTCCAGACCACCGGATCGCTGATAAAATCGTTCCGTCATCAGCGCGTAATCCTGCATGGGCACGCTGTTCTTCAACAGCCGGTGGATCAAAATCACATCTTCGCCTGCGATCTCCTCAAACTGCCGAATATTTTTAAACGCTGCCTCGCCGCAGTGCAGCAGCGCTTTGAACCGTAACCGGCTCACGGCTTGGTACGCTTCCGCTGGGTAACGAGAATCTTCAGCCAGCGCGTGGGCTTTGGCTTTAAACTTCTTGAAAATTTCTTCCACTTGCCGCGCCACGGTGCGCGCCACGCCCACTTCATCCGAGTTCGCGAGCGGATACAAAAACGCCGCGTCGCCTTCCAGCTTGTTCAGGGCCAGCGGCGGGTGAGCGGCGTCAATCACGGCCTTGAGTAGCTCAGTCTTAATTTGTTCTACCTGTGGCCCGGTGTGCGAGTCGCCGGTAATTCCGATCAAGACCAGCGCCACGCGCTTGATGGTCATCCCCTTTTTCTCACCGCGTTGGATCAGCCGCCGCAAAGCCCGCCCCAGCAAGTTTAGTCCGCTCAATATCCCTTCCAAAAGATACCCGACCAGATTCATCTGCCCTGCGACCAGATAGTTAAAGCGCGCGCGTGGCTTGCGTCCGAACATGCGCGCAAACGCATGTTGGTTGAGTCGCGCCGAAAACGCGGGCGCCGCGCCGGGCGGCGTAGCCATGTTCGGCCCGGCGAGTTGCGGGAAGTAAATCATCCCGCGCGCGGAGTTGGCGGACGCAATCTCTAATTGCTCGTCCGGCGCGCGATCCTCCAGGCCGCCGCTCAAGTCATAGAAGCGCTGCGTCATTAACACATACTCGCTCGACGCCACCGGCGCTTTGATCAAGGCCCGCAGCAATTTTATATCCGCGCCCGTAAGCTCCTCGACTCCTTGAATGCGCATAACGCTGAACTCGCCGAAGTGCAAAACAGCTTTGAGCTTGAGCTGCCCGATGTTGTTGCAGGCGTCGCACATGCAGCCTGCGTCACAGGCAATCAATGCGCGTTCGCGGGCGATGAACGCGGTGAAGAGCTGCTTGATCTGCCGCGCGACATCTTGCGCGGCTTCCGCCTCGCGCCCCGGCCCAACTTCCGCGAACAGCAAAACTGCGTCGCCTTCCAGTTGGCTTACCTGCAACGGAAACTCGGCGGCGTGGATCACCGCCTCCAATAGTTCGCTGATGATCTCTTCTGCGTGCAGCAAGCTCGTGAGGTGCATCCGCGTAAAGCGCGTATACCCACTAATATCTGCTAGAACCAATGCGCCGGATTTGATTTCCATTGGGCTATAGTATGGATGAGAAAGTGCTGTTGAGCCAGCCGCTGGTAGCTGGTTGCTAGTTGCTGGTGGTTGGAGATTGTGGATTGATGATTTCTGATTGTTGATTGCCTGCCTGAGAAAGTCGAAGGGTTGGGATTTGGTCCTTGTCCCCTTCGCTCCGCTCCGGGGATCTGCGAGGAGTTGGGAGTTTTCCTTGGCCCTTTGTCCTTGGTCCTTCGTCTTTCGTCCTCCGTCCCGCGCAACGGTCGTTTATAATCCCTCCATGCGCCTGACCTTCATCGTCTTTGGCACACGCGGGGATGTGCAGCCCGCCATTGCGCTCGGGCAAGCGTTGCGGATGCGTGGGCATCAGGTTCGCATCCTCGCCAGTTCGCACTTCAAACCGTGGATCGAGCGTCACGGCCTCGAAGCCGCCGAGGCCAGCGTGGACGTGCAAGCAGTGATGGAAAGCGAAGGTGGTCGGGATTGGGTGGAGCAAGGCACCAATCCTATTCGGCAAATGCGTGTCATGAAGCGCCTGCTCGACCAAGGCGCATGGCCCATGATGACCGACGCCTGGAACGCCTGCCGCGACGCCGAGGTCATCTTCAGCAGCTTCACCTCCGATCTCTACGCGGTCAGCCTCGCCGAAAAACTGCACGCCAAACATATCAGCATGCCGTTGCAACCCGTGACGATCGCGACTCACAGCGGCCCGGCCACGCTGAACGCGCCCGTTCCAAATCGCGCGAGCGCCATCAATTACTGGTTCGGGAAAATGCTCCTCGAAACCGGGCCGTGGGGTCTGATGGGGAAAACGGTTAACCGCTTTCGGCAGGAAGTGTTAGGTCTCCCGCCGCAGACGCGCGAACAAAACCTCGCCGCGCGTCAACAGATGCTTGTCGTCCACGGCTACAGCCCGCACGTCATCCCGCATCCGCCGGATTGGCCGCGCACGTATCACACGACGGGCTATTGGTTTTTGGATGAAAGCGATCACTGGACGCCCGCGCCGGAGTTGTTGAAATTCTTGGAAGCCGGCGACCCGCCGGTGTGTCTGGGCTTAGGCAGTATGACCGGCCGCGACCCGGCCCGGATCACGCGCCTGATGGTGGACGCCGTCGCGCGCAGTGGACAGCGCGCTGTGCTCCTCGCGGGCTGGGCGGGCCTCGGCGGGGAGGCGCTGCCCCCGAACATTTTCCCTCTTGACTCCGCGCCTCATGCGTGGCTCTATCCTCGCATGGCGGCGGTTGTGCATCACGGCGGCGCAGGGACCACGGCTGCCGGGCTGCGCGCGGGCCGGCCCACCGTGATCATTCCCCACATGGCCGACCAGCCCTTTTGGGGGACGCGCGTCCAGGCGTTGGGCGTCGGCCCGAAGCCGATCCCGCGCCCCAACCTCACCGCCGAAAATTTAGGCGAGGCCATCCGCCTCACCGCGACAGACCCCGGCTTACGGCAACGCGCCAATGCGTTAGGTGAAAAAATCCGCGCGGAAGATGGGGTGGGGCGGGCGGTAGAGGTGATTGAGGAGTATTTGAGGGGGTGAGAAGTGGAATGTGCGAATTGAAGGTGTATAACTGATAATGCCTGTGAGGACTAATGCGCCGGATTTGATTTCCATTTTAGATGCACACTTAAAATGCACAGATGCTATCTGACAATGCTTATAAAATCCGGCTCACGCTGTAAATTCGTTTGAAGACTCTATGGTCTCATTATTAATCTGCTCTTTAGGCTGGCTTGCTTCTCGCAGCATCTTTATAAAACCAGTTATAGCTTCGCTAAATGCTGTTGAATTGCCTTTTTCTGCCTCGTGCAGAGTATGCCACAGTTCTTCTGCTTCTTCGTCTTGTAAATCAATTTCTTTCGCAAAAAGTTCAAAAGGCTTTATAAGCTTCATAGCCCATAGACACTCATCAGGATTGCTCATATTAAGACCACCCAATCTCATTAGTACGATAGCGAATTCCTGTTCAAATAATTCCTTGGCAGCACCCGTCATAGTCTCTTGAAATTTCTTGTCTGCATTAGATTGATACTCGGTCCGTTTTTTATCCGGCTCTAAAATTTGAGTGAGTCTAAAAGAACTTATAAGGGAGCGCAGTGTTTCCAAGTCTTTATTTATCTTAGCATCCTGCCCCGATCTTTCTGAAGGATAGTTCATAATAAATAAATAATCAGTTAATTCTCCCTGGACTCCTATGAGAGTAATGTTACTGTCAATGTTTTTTCCTTCCTTGCCATTAATGATTGCATTTTCTATATTTTGGCAGAACTCTGCCATTAAAAATTTTCTGCCGTTGCCTTCCATTACACCAGATGTGAAGTCTCTTAGAGGCGTTAAGCCTATTGCTTGAATCTGACTCACCTGATTCATGAAGTTGTGAACAAGGGGCTGTTCAGAGAACAAAGGTGGTTGAGTGCGTTCCAAAGGAAATACAGCAAGGCGCGTGGGTATGTTCACTGTAAGCGCAGTGAGAAATTTCCTTCCCCCAATTTTTGTTTTGCCTGGGACTGGAATAATAAATGTTTGATTGATTGTTTCAAGTACCAGAACAACCTTCTGGGATTGCTGCGGATCCCCTTCTAACTTTGCCTTAATAGAGGGGTCTGTGATGCCAAGATTTTGAGTTGCCCACTCTGAATAAGTCATCTCTTTTATTACCCAATCATCAGGCGGTCTATCAACAATATAAGACCTATCGGGTGCAACAATAATTTGAGGTTCACGCAGGTCAATTTCTGCTTTAGTGATTTCTTTTTTCGCCGGGGTTATTTCACCTAAATTTTCCGGGGCAATTACTTTTTCTTTCTTCTCAGGTTCTTTGCTTACTTGAATCAAGGCCAAGAGAAACCCCCCAAAAGTCATGGTCATTAAGATGCCGGCAACAACCCTTTCCGTTGTGTTCGCGGCTAAAAAAATCCAGGAACCCAACAGTCCTTCAATTACAACTAAAAAAAGTCCTAGGAGAGGATATTTTCCAGTAATACTCAAAATATCAACCTTGGTCTTAGGAATTGCATTCATATAATGCCTCTCTTCTGGATAAGTCGCCCAACTGTGGCTTAGGTTGTGCAATCCTTTTAGATCTCGCCGCCTGACTGCCTAAATTAATTTTGAATTTAGCATTGTGTCTGGAAAAGGGTTAATGAGAGTATAGACCAACAACTCTCCCAGTCAAGCGGAGCCACGCCCGGACATAAAGTGTCCGGGCTTTTAGCTGCGCCAGATGAATCCGGCTAGCCCCATTCATCGCGCAGCATCCCCGTGGGATGGGGCGCTGTTCATAGCCCGGCGACTTTATCGCTGGGCGGCGCTGATTCAGTGCCCTCAACCTCCTAAATGCTTCAGTGGTTCAACGACTTGCCCGTAGCTGTTCAAACGCATTCGGTTCGTGCTGGCTGAGGTAGACCATCATCTGTTGAGCGCACTCTGGCGCACTCGCCCGCGAGGTATCCACTTCGATATCGTAAATTCCATCGAAGCTCTCACTCTCGTCATACCGTTCGGGCAGCATTGCCTCAAAGCTATCAAGGGGCACGTGAAGATAAGGCTCAGGCAATAGTCGCTGTAGAACCTTGGCAATACTCGTCTTGCCGGCGCTGGAAACCCCGTTGAGGAAAATGACCGTTGCCGGCATCCGGCTCTAATCGCCTAATCTATCCGCGTCAAGACAATCACGGGAATGACGCGCGTGGTTTTGATCTCATACTCGGCAAAACCGGGCATCACGGTGACCATCTGTTTATATAGGCGGGTCCGCTCCGGCTCGGCCGCAATCGTCGCGCGGGCTTGAAACTTTTCGGTCCCAACCTCCACCGTGACCAGCGGATTGGCGACGAGGTTGTAATACCAGTCGGGATTCGTCGGGGCGCCGCCTTTGGAGGCAATCACTGCCAGGCGATCGCCATCCCTCACGTAGGCGACGGGATTGACGCGCGGTTGCCCACTCTTTGCGCCCGTAGTCTGGAGCAAGAGGATTGGCTTACCCGCAAAGTAACCGCTGACCTGGCCGCCATTCTCCCGAAACTCCTTGATGATGTGATTGTTCCTGTCGTTCGGAGTGCTCATAGATTCCTCCTGATAGAATATTAAGATACAGTGTTACCGCAGTATAACACTGTGACACTCATCAGATAGCCGGCCCGCAGCGATACAACTTGGAACTTAGCGCTCATAGCTGGCCGAAACCGGAAAGCGGGTAAAATAGCCCCGCCGACATTCTAAAAGGAGACCGCCTCTTGAAATTACGAGTTGTCGAGTCTGGTGTGTGGCTGCGCAATGTGCGGCTGCGGATGCCATTCCGCTTCGGCAGTGCGCGCATGACTGCAGCGCCGATCTGCCATCTGCGCGTTGTCGTGGAGGACGCGAGCGGCCGGCGTGGTTGGGGCGTCGCCGCCGACCTGCTGCCGCCGGCGTGGTTCGATAAACGCCCCGGACGCAATCTGCATCGCGACCTCACCGACTTGCTCACCTCCGTGGATATCGCGCGCGAGGCGTACCTGGCGCACGCGCAGCCCTTGGCGACGCCTTTTGACTTGTGGCGGGAAACAGAAGTGCCCATCCTAGCCGCCGGAAAGCAGCGCGACATCCCGCCACTCGCCGCAGGTTGCGGCGCGGCGCTCTACGAACGCGCGGTGCTGGATGCGGCGGCGCGGCTGCTCAATCAACCGGCCTGGCGCGTAATTCACAGCGATGAGTTGGGGATAGACCTGGGCGCTTTGCATGCCGACCTGCGCCAGAGCACACCGGCCTCCGTCCTGCCGCCCCAGCCGCTCGAGGCGATTTGGGTCCGCCACACGATCGGCCTGTCTGATCCTTTAACCGACGCCGACTTAGCGCCGGGGGAGGCGTTGCACGATGGGCTGCCTCAAACGCTCGAGCAAGCATTGAACTTCTATGGCGTGTGCTATCTCAAAATCAAAATCGGCGCGGGCGTCGAAGTGGACTTGGAACGGCTGAAGCGCATCGCTAGCGTGCTGGACAAACTTCCGAATTACTATGCGACCCTGGATGGCAATGAGCAGTATCGCTCGTGGGAAGATTTGGCGCGGTTGGTGAATTTGATTCAGGAGCAGCCGGCGCTCAAGCGTTTGGCCGCCTCCGTGTTGTTCGTCGAGCAGCCACTCTACCGCGATGAAGCGCTGGCGGAGGAGGGGGCAGCGGCGCGGGCGCAAGCCGCCGCCTGGCGGCCGCTGCTCATTGATGAAAGCGATGATACGCTGGAGGCTTGGCCGCTCGCCGCCAAACTGGGTTATCGCGGTGTCTCCTTCAAGGGCTGCAAGGGTTTTTATAAAGCCTTGCGCAACAAAGCGCTGGCATTGGCCTGGCAGCGTGCGGAGCAGGGTGATTTCATTCTTAGCAGTGAAGACCTGACCGCGCCGCCGCTCGTGCCGCTGCAACAATATCTCGCGCTCGGCGCGATCCTCGGCATTGAGCATCAGGAACGCAATGGTCATCACTACACGCACGGTCTTGATCTGCTCTCGCCTGTTGAGCGCCAGCAAGCTATTGAAACCCATCCGGATTTATATGCGGATGGAAAAGTCTTCGCCCGCGTGCGGGTTGAGGGAGGCCGAATGAAAATCGGGTCGCTGCTCAAACAGCCGGGCCTCGCGCTGGCACACGAGCCGGATTGGGCTGCGCTCATCCCGCAAGAGAAGTGGACGGTGGAGTCCGTGGGGGCGGGTTGATTGTGGATTGATGATTTCTGATTGTTGATTTTGGGATTTCGCGCTCTTTGCGGTTGGGATTTTGCCCTTGGCCCTTTGTCCTTGGCCCTTGGGATTTTGTCCTTTGCCCTTGATCCTTGGTCCTTCGTCTTTCGTCACTTCAGGAGATCCGCTAATGATTGACAACTCTTTTGACTTGATCAAGCTCTATAAATACTTGCGCGTGGTGGATGTCTGCGATGCACTGGATGGCATCGGCTACTTTAATATTGGCCTGATGGATATCGCCATCCGCCCGTTGTGGCCTAAGCTGAAGTTTTGGGGTGTGGCCTTCACCCTGCGCTGCGTCCCGGCCAACCGGCCCATGTGGAAGCTGAACACGACGGAAGAAATTGTGAACGCGCATGGCATTTGGTTCAAGGAAGTCGGGAATCTCAATTATGCCGGTCAACTCAAAGCCGGGCACGTCGTCGTCACCGACACCGGCAGCAGCGGGGAAGTAGGCTTTTGGGGATCGTTCAACTCGCTCGACGTCATCGCTCAGGGCGCGGTTGGCATCGTCACCAACGGTTACTGCCGGGACACCGCCGAACTCGCTTTGCAGAAAACGCCCATCTGCGCGCGCGCCCGTGGTCGCACCATCATCCCCGGACGAATCGAAGTGGCCGAACTCCAGGCCAAGATCGGTTGCGGTGGTGTCCAGGTGCGGCCCGGCGATATTGTGGGCTGCGATGATGATGGAATCGTCGTCGTTCCCGTTGAGGTTGCCGAACCCGTGGCGATCCACGCGCGCGCCGTCCTCCTCGCCGACATGCGCGGCCGCAGTGAACTTTACAAGCGTACCGGCTTATCGCCGGATACCACGGTGGATTACGAAACGGTAGAAGCTTACTATCAGCAACTAAAATAAAAAGTGACCTCCACCAAGATCGAATCCTTTTGGCAAGCCTACCTCGCTTCTCTGCCTGAGCCGGCCAAGCCTCGCTCCCAGGCTTATGGCGTTTGGTATTTTGGCGATACCCCGGAGGTCGCTGAGAATTGCGCGAAACTCGTGCAGGCGGGCATCAAGACGGCCACGAGCGGCTTGGTCTGGGAGATGGAAGCGGATGACGAGGCTCTGCCTCAACCCGGCGATCAAGCCGTCGTCAAGGACCTTCACGGTGAACCCTACTGCATTATCGAATTGACGGAGTGTGTCGTTAGGCCTTTTTCTGAAGTAGATGAAAGGTTCGCCTTCGATTACGGTGAAGGGGATCGAACACTGGAAGGCTGGCGCAAGGACGCCTGGGAATATTTCGCGCCCATCTGCGAACGGCTTGGACAGGAGCCGGGCGAGCAGATGTCGCTCGCTTGCCAGCGGTTCCGCTTAGTCTATCCGATTTAGATTGGTTTCTCCCAATGGGATGCTTTAGCGCAAATCAATTTATCGCGAACTTACGCTTTTTAATCACGAATGACTCGAATAGACCGAATACCACGAATTTTCTTTTGTTTTATTCGCGCTATTCGTGATAAGTCCAGTACGGAATACGCAATACGGAATATTTGGTAACCACGTATTCTGTACGCGAACCTGAAATTTGCTATAGGACCACACTTATGAATCTCTGGCCAGTCATCAATCATGCGCTCGTCTTCGGCGTCATTTTATGCGCAGTCCTATTCCCCGCCGTTCTTGTTCTGACTCGGATCAACCCGGAAATCATGCTCAAGGATTATCCGCCGGACATCCAGGCGAAATACGGGCCGATGAGCGAACGAACTAAACGCCAACGCCTCCCCGTCGGACTGGTCTTCATCGCTGTGCTGGTGGGCTTAGTCGTCATCTCGTTTCAGCGCATTCGCACGCTCGCGGACGGCGACCTCTCATTTCAAGTAGCGTTTGTTCATCTCTTCGTCATGTTCTCGATCTTCAACCTGCTGGATTGGCTCGTCCTCGATTGGCTCATCGTCGTCGCCATTTGTCCGCGTTTCATTATTTTGCCTGGCACCGAAGGACTGGCCGGTTATCGGGATTATGGATTTCACTTCCGAGGTTTCTTGATCGGGTGTGTGATTACATTCTTCACCAGTCTCATTGTGGCTGGAATCGTGGCCTTCCTGTTTTAAGAGTTCCTAATAAAAAGACATTCGCGAGAAACCCGGTTTCTTGCTAAGAAAACCGAAGCGTAGGATTAAGGGATAGTGGCCGTTGTGTTTAAATGAAGACGGCTCTACCGGGTTTAACGGGAAACCTGTCCCTTGTCAGGCTGAGGCCCGCATCCTGGTGCCTTGGTGTCTTAGTGGTTAAGCACTGTCCACCGCCGGAAAGGTAAATCTATGACTCCCCTCACTTTCTACATCGTAGACGTCTTCGCCGAAGAAAAGTATGCGGGCAATCAACTGGCCGTTTTTCGGGGCGCGGCGGCGCTCTCCCCGGAAGTCATGCAGCGCATTGCCAGGGAAATGAATTACTCCGAGACGACCTTTATCATGTCGGAAACACCGCGCGTGCGCAGCGATGGCTTTGACGTGCGCATCTTCACCCCCGAAGAAGAAATTCCATTTGCCGGCCACCCGACGTTGGGAACCGCGCACATCCTCCGCAGCGAAATTATTCCAGAGCCGGTGGAAAAAATAATTCTGAATTTGAAGATCGGCCAGATACCGGTCAGCTTTGATAAAGCCGGAAGCCATGAGGGTCTATATTGGATGAAACAAATCGAGCCGACCTGGGGGCAGCAACTCCAACCCGAAGTGATTGCCCCCGTCTTGGGCCTCACGCCGGCGGACCTGGACCCGCGCTTTCCGGTCGAAGAAGTTTCAACCGGCTTGCCCTTCATCCTCGTCCCCCTCCAAAATCTGGAAGCGCTCAAACGCGCTAAAGTCGTCCGGGAGAAATACTTCGAACTCATTCAGACCACCTGGCCTAAAGGCGTTTTGATTTTTTGTCCTCAGGCGCGCAGCGCCCACAATCAAATGAGCGTCCGCGTCTTTGTAGAATATTACGGTATCCCGGAAGACCCCGCCACCGGCAGCGGGAACGGGTGCTTGGCCGGGTATCTGGTCCGGCATAACTATTTGGGACAGCCGAACGTTGATATTCGTGTCGAGCAAGGTTACGAAATTGGTCGTCCCTCGTTAATATTTTTGCGGGCTGAGGAAAAAGAAGGGCACATTCACGTCTTGGTCGGCGGACAAGCGCTGACCATTGCGAAGGGGGAATTTATCTAAACCTGGGCCTACGCAGCGACCGAATTATTTCACCACCAAGTCACTAAGACACAAAGAAAACCAGAAGATTTCTTAGTGTACTTCGATTTTCAACGTCGGCTTTTTCCTGGTGTTATGGGGAGTGACAGTCTTCCACCGAAGCCCGCAGCTAACTCCTTCTACTTATGTGGCTGGCGCGGTACCGGCCAACAGCTAGACCTGTCAGGTCTCACAAAGCACGATAAGTCCCAGTGCTGCATAGAGAGACCTGACAGGTCTGACTCGCAAGGAGCGAGGTCGCCATGCAGAAAAAAGTTCGCAGACAAAAGCGGAGCGAGAATACAAAACAATTGCCAAAACCGAATCCGGCGCTCAAAGCCCTGGAAGGGTTGGTTGGCGATTGGGACCTGGAACTCTCGAATGCCTCCTTTCTCCCTAACCCCTCGGATACCGTGAAAGGACATGTCACGTTCGAGTGGTTGGAGAATGGCGGCTTTCTCGTTATGCGCCAAGGTGATAAACCCCCCAGTCCCCCGGCCGCGAGTTGGGTGATTGGTCGGGATGAGGCGGCGGAGAATTATTCCATCCTCTACTTTGACTCACGGGGTGTTTCCAGAAGATATGAAATGAGTTTCACCCAGGGGGTGTGGAAGATATGGCGCGAAGCCCCAGGCTTCTGGCAACGCTACGAAGGCCAGGTTAGCGGAAACGGTAAGACGATCACTGCCCACTGGGAGAATTCTCCGGATGGCAAACAGTGGAAACACGACTTTGACCTGACGTATACTAGAGTAAGTTCCTAGTTCATTTATGAGTCAGACCTGTCAGGTCTCTTGATGCAGCGCTTGATCTCCAACGTATTTTGTGAGACCTGACAGGTCTAGAATCGTAAAGCAAACTGGAAACCGCTCTAGGGCTGAATAGATAGTGTGGCACATAATTAAAAATTATTTCTGATGAAGTTTGTTTTTCACCCTCTGGATGAAAAGAGTGCTCAGGCGATCCTGACGTGGCACTATCCTCCTCCGTACGACTTCTATAATCTGACCTCCGCCGCAACGGAAGAAACCCTCCGCTACTTGCTTGATCCCGCCAATGCTTTTTATGGCCTCTTCGATTCCAAAGGGCCTCTCCTCGCCTTCTGTTCTTTCGGGCCGGATGGACAAGTGCGCGGCGGCGATTACCGCCTGCCGGCGTTGGATATCGGCTTGGGGCTGCGACCGGATTTAGCCGGACACGGGCATGGTTCCGAGTATGTGAAGGCTGTGATAGACTTTGCTTGTCAGACCTTTGCGCCGGCTCGGTTGCGGGTCACCATTGCAGAATTCAACGCGCGAGCGTTGCGCGTCTGGGAAAAAGCCGGCTTCCAGCGGATACAGCTATTTCAGGGAGGCGAAGCGAATACCGGTTTTGTTATCTTGCTGAGGACGCTATAAAGAAGAGTTTCTAGGCGCCGGTGAAGGAATCAAATAAAATTTATCTATGAATCGTTCGCATCCGGCATCGTTGGTTATCAAAATAAGCTTCGTGGCCTTGCTCGCCGTGGGCCTCTGGCTCATCAGCCTCATTCCTAGCATCCGCAAGAGTTATGCGGAGGAACATGCTGCCAGTGCCACAGCCTCGCCGATCCCTCCGAGCGTGACACCTACGTTGACAGCCTCCCCAACGCCGACTGCAACGTTCACCCCAACCCCAACCGCAACGCCGACCCTCACGCCATGGCCGCCCATGCCAACCGCCGGTCTGCTGAACAATGACTGGCAGCGTTTGCCCATCCTCCCGGAAGTCAGCCCGACGATGAAAGAAGTCTACCTGCGCGGGCTAACGCTAGGCAACGACCCGCGCGCATTCTCCAAAGTCGGCGATTGCAACTCCGAGGCCGAGTTCTTCCTCTCACCTTTTGACCAGCCCGGAAAATATAAGTTGGGGCCGTACCCCGACCTACAAGCGCTCATTGATAACTTTGGAGGATCGTTCAGCCGCGTCAGTGTCGCCGCGCACACCGGCTTCGGGCCGAGCGCCATGTTCGATCCAATTTGGGTAGACCCGAGTATTTGCCTGACCAACGAGGGGCCGCTCGAATGCGAGTACCGCCTCCACCATCCGAGCATTGTGCTCATCGGCCTGGGGACGCACTACAGCCCGATCTCCAAGTTTGAGAGTCAGATGCGGGCGGTCATTGAGTTCTCGCTTGCTCGCGGCGTCGTCCCCATCCTCGCCACAAAAGTAGATGAGGAAGGCGGCGACCGCGTGAATGCGCTCATCGCCTATTTAGCGAAGCAATACGACGTACCGTTGTGGAATTTCTGGCTGGCCGAGCAGCGCTTAGACAACCGTGGCCAACCCGATGGGATTCACTTCACCTGGGCGAGTAATGACTTTGGGAGTAAGTACAACATGCTGCACGGCTGGCCCATCCGCAACCTCACCGCCCTGCAGGCACTGGATACGGTGTGGCGGGCGGTAGCGGAATAACTCTAGATTCCAGTCTAGTGTATTATTACCCCATGGCCCAAGAATTTAATCGCAACCATCATGTCTTTCGCTCAGAGGATTTCATCAAAGTCGTTGGCGAGGCAGTAAGTTTTCTGATTGGATCGCCGTTTCACCCTTTGCCTCCCATAAGGCGATTCGATCAGGCTGGTGTCTATATACTTTACTATATGGGTGATTTTGAACCCTACGCAGCTATTGCAGCGGCGAATCAAAAGATCCCTGTTCACCCTATTTATGTTGGGAAGGCGGTTCCAGCGGGGTGGCGGCAAGGACGAATTTCAGACACAGCTGTTGCTTCTCTTTACGGCCGCCTGAAAGAGCATTCACGCAGCATCCAATCAACCAAAAACTTGAAACTTGGAGATTTCGCCTGCCGCTTCATGATTCTGGAAGGTCAAGAAACCAATATTATTAGCACGGTCGAGTCAGAGTTGATCCGGAAGTTCAAACCTCTCTGGAATAGTGTGATAGACGGCTTTGGCAATCATGATCCTGGTTCCGGCCGCTACAATCAAAGCCCTTCCGAGTGGGACATTTTACACCCGGGTCGTTCCTGGGCTAACCGCCTCACGGGGAAAGCGCCAGTACGCAAAAAAATATTGGAAAAGATTCGCCAAGCTACTTTGTAAGACAAACCACAGCCTCATAGAGCTGATCTGTCTCTTCTGCCTTTTCAACCCGAACTTCGGATTGGATGATACTGTTCCCCACCCGGGTCGCGCGTGGAATATGAATATCCACCAGCCGCAAACCGGCCCGCTCGGCGATTTCGCCTAGATATTTGTCGGTCGGAATCATCATCCCTTGCAGAATACTGTTGCCAATAACCACAAACGCTTGGCCGTCTTTCTTTAAAGCGTGGTTCAAGCCTTCGGCAAATCGGAAACAATCATTGAAGTACGAAGCAGCATAGTTCGCCCAGCCGTTGCCTCCATAAATTCCGCGTTCTGCCTTCAGTGATCGCAAGCGGGAGAGTTGCTCAATCAGTTCCCTGGATGGGTTGGGAAAATCAAGCTTAACTTCTTCCAGTTCCCGTACTGTCTGCCAATATTTTCCAAAATTCTCCTGCTCCAGAAATTCCGTATCGTTCGGTTTTTTGACAAAGCCTAACCAATAAAGTTGCGGGCGCGTATTTCGAATATAGTGATAGTTGTTTAGATAAGGAGGCGAAGTCACACAGAGGTCAACCGAACCGGCTTCCAAATACTCTTTGCAGCGAAAGAAGGAGTCGTTTACCACGGTGGAGGTTAAGGCGTGTGAGCCAATCACGGCCTGAAGCGACTCGATGTCGCTGATCATCTCCTGCAATTTCTCACTTAGCCGTTCCAGAACCGGAAAGTCTTCGATATCGCTTTTGCCGACGGACTTGCGGGTACCCAGACTTGGCTCATAGGAATAATTGGAGTAACTGACCATTGTGGCGGCGAATACCAGTTGAAACACTTCTGCGATTTCAGAGGCCTCCAGCGAATTAATAAAATCTTGAATCACGAGTACCTGGTGTAAAACAAGCGGACTGAAAAAAGGCACGCGGGTCTTGAAGCCTGGGGGTGGGGCGCTTTGGGGCTGGTAACCAGCCGAGGTCGCCTGATCAAAAAAGCTACGAAGATTTTGGCGGGTTTCTCTCAGCGTTGCGGAGTCAAGCTTTTCCGCATTCAGTTTTACCCGACAAGCCAGTGCCGCGTAAGGGTTAATCTCAAAACCGATAACGCTGTGACCTAAACGCGCCGCCTCAACTAATGTCGTGCCTACTCCGGCGAACGGATCAAGAACAACGCCTTGATTGGGCAGATGTGTATCCAAAACCCCTCGAACGAACTCGCTGGCGAACCCGGCAATCCAGGGAACCCAGCGATGAATGGGTTTCGTTTTGTTGCTGGCAAAGTTTGGATTATTAAAATTTGCTTTGCCTTTTGGTTGGCTGTCAGTTTCTAGCAGTGGAAGTTGAATTGCGTTCATTTGTAATTTATGCCAAGATTTAGTTATCAACTATTGTAAAGCATTTTGCTTTACAGGTCAATCTGCTTGCTAACAGTAGAGTATCAACAAGTCTCAGAAAATGCAATTGCTTTCATCCAGTGATTTAGCTCGGCTGGCCCGCGAAGAGCGGCTGAATCGAAATTTAACGCAGGCGCAGGTTGCTGAGATTGTCGCCAAACGCGCGTCAGCCCGTCGCTGCACACGCCAGGCGATTTCTCAAGCGGAGAATCCGGCCTATGGCTCGAAACTAGATGGCTTGCGAATCAAAATCATAGAATCTTTGACAGACCGGAAGCTCATTGGCCCTTTATGGCGTTTCGACTAGAACGAGGCCAGAACTTCTTATTTCGCAGTCTCCGTCTGCCACAACTGCCGCATCTCCTCGCACGTCTCCAGTAGTTCATCCAACTTCCCTTCCGCTTCAATCTGGCCGTCCTTCAAAACAAGGATGTGATCTGCGCGCCGCAGCGCCGCCCGTCGGTGCGAGACAACCAGACAAGTGACGGAGGACGGAGGACGGAGGACGGATGAATCTCCTTTCATCCTTCCGCCTTCATCCCTCATCCTTTCATCAAGTCTCTCCCACAACACCTTCTCCGTCTCCACATCCAACGCGCTCGACAGATCGTCGAACACCAGCAACTCCGGATCGCGCACGAACATGCGGGCCGCGGCGCTGCGCTGCACCTGTCCGCCGGAAAGCTTCACGCCTTTCGGGCCGATCAGCGTATCCAATTGTTTCTCCAACGCCTGCAAGTCCTCTTCCATCACCGCCGCGCGAATCGCCGTCGTCAAACCCTCCTGATCCTCAGGCAGGCCCAAGAGCAGATTCTCGCGCAGCGTATAACTAAACAAGCGCGGCACCTGCGCCGTATACGCGCTGCGCGGCGGCACAAAGAACGTCGCCGGGTCATCCACCACCGCGCCGTTCCAGCGAATCTCGCCGGCGTCCTTCGGCAGCAAACCGAGCAGCGCACGTAGCAGCGTCGTCTTGCCGGAGCCGATGCGTCCGGTAATAACGATGAACGAGCCGCGCTCCAAATTTAACTGGATGTCTTCGATGCCGCGACCGGAATCCGGATAGCGATAACTCAGCCCGCGCGCCTCCAGCCGTTCCAAACGATGTTCTTCCGTTTTGGGGGTGTGCGCGATTTTGGGCATTTCGCCGTACGAATGGATCGCCCCATGCTCCACCAGTTTTTCCGGCGGCGTCCCTTGCATCAGCCGTGCCATCCGCCCGATGGAGACTCCCGCTTGCTTATAGCGCGCCCACAAAAATCCAAAGAAGCCGGTGATCTCCGCCAGGTATCCAATGTAAGCGACGAACAACGCGAAATCGCCGACGGTAAACGTCCCGGCCTGCATCGCGCGCGCGGCCAGGATCAAGATAATGCCCGTCCCGGTGTTGCCCATATTCCAGAAGAGCGAGCGCAGCACTTCTTCAAACAGCCGGTCGCGGAGCGCTGCTTTGCGCCGTGTAGCGTTCAGCGTGTGGAAGTAGCCAATGACCTGCTCTTCTGCGCCCGCCACTTTGACCGCCTGCACCGCACCAAACGTCTCGCTGATAAAACCCAAGACGCGGCCCGTCGCTTTGCGCGTCGCTTTGCGATAGCGCTCCACGCGTTTGGTTGCGGCGTTCGCGACCAGCGCCACCAGGATGAGCGGCGCGAGCGCGGTGAGGGTGATGGTGGGGCTGATACTGAACATCACGACGACGGCCACCGCCATGAACAGCAGCGAGCCGTAGAGATCGTTCAGCCACAAAGCAAAAAGTGGAATTTCGTGAACGTCCTCGCGGAAGCGGCTGACGGCTTCACCCGGCGATTCAGAGATGGAGCGCGCGCCCGGTCGCCGGAGAATGCCTTTGAGCATGTTCTTGTGCAGGAGCGCGTGGTTCATGAACAGGAACGGCACGTTCATCCGGATCAAGCCAAAGATGCCGCCCATGCGTCCTATCGCCGAAACCGTCAGCAGCGCGAGTAATGTCCATAAATCGAAGCGCGTCGGCGCATTGTTCGTCAGCAGGTTGAAGATCTCGCGGCTGACTAAGCCCGGCGCTAAATCGCTGAGCACCAGCACGACCATGGACAGGTTGTTGAACAGATAGCGCCAGGATTGAAAGCGAATCGTCTGCCAGATAAATTTCCACGTTGGAACGCCGACGGTCGGCGCGTCCGGCGCCAGCTCGTCGTATTCAAATGCTTCTGCGCTCATGCCAGCACCTCCTCCAGTCCCGTTCGCAGCAGACTGTAGAAACGCGAGTCAGGATCGTTGACCAATGCCTCGTACTCGCCGTATTCGCGGATATGTCCTTCTTCCAAAATCATGATCTGGTCGGCGCGGTTCACCGTCCCCAGCCGGTGCGCGATGATGATACCGGTGCGATTCTGGAGCAGCTTATCCACCGCGCGCTCGATCAGTTGCTCGGTCGCCGGGTCAAGGCGAGACGAGGCCTCGTCCAAAATCACCAGCCCGGGGTCTTTCAGGAAAACGCGCGTAAATGCCAAAAGCTGCGCCTCCCCCGCCGAAAGTCCCTTGCCCCCGGTTTGCAGTTCTGTGTCCAAACCTTTGGGGAGCGACTCGAACCAACGGGACAATCCCAAATCCTCGATCACCTGCAAAATCCGATCGTCGGGAATGGTCTTATCGAAGAACGATAAATTGTCGCGGACGGTGGCGCGGAACAACTGGACATCTTGGGTGACGATGCCGACCTTGTGGCGCAAATCCGCCAGGCGCGCGGTGCGGATGTCCGTCTCGCCCAGCGCGATCAGGCCTTCGTCGGGATCGTACAGGCGAAAGAGCAAGCGTGTCAGCGTGGTCTTGCCGCTGCCCGTGCGACCGAGCAGGCCAAGTACTTTACCTGGCAGTAATTCAAAAGAGATGTTTTGCAGCACGCGACCGCGCTCGCCGTAGCTGAAGGAGATGGAATCGAATTCGACTCCCAGCGCGCCGGAGGGGAGCGTCTGCGTCCCATCCTGGATTTTGCTCAGCGTGCTGTAGAGTTCCTGCGCGCGTTCGATCCCCGCCGCCGCTTTCTGGAGATTTTGAATTTCGTTTGTGATTTGTTGCAAGGGTTGGAAGATGACCGCCGTGTAGTAGAGGATGAGATAGACCGTGCCGATCGTCAGCGCCCCGGCCATGAACAGAAAGTAGCCGGAGGTGAAGGCGATGACCTGCCCAAGCATGTAGATGCCAATCCACATAATGACCATGACGATGTTAATCGTCCCGGCCAGGCGTTCTGTTTTCAGCCGCTCCCGATTGAACTTGAGCAGTTCGCGGACGGCATAGTCCGTCGCGCCGCTGGAGCGGATGTCCTCCGTGCCTGCGAGTTGTTCTTCCAAAAACCCGAACAGGTCGGCGGCCACTTCGCGCGTCGCTTTCCAGTAGGGCGTGGCAAACCGCCGAAAGGCGAAGAGCGCCAGCAACGCCACCGCTGAATAGGCGACCAGCGCCAGACCAATGTGCCAATCCGTAAACAGTAGCACGATCAGCACGCCGATGAGCAGCAGCAAATTGCCCAACACGCGAATGACGAAGGTGGCGAAGAAGATCGCGATGTCGGCCACGTCGCCGTCAATCCGTTCGATCATCTGGCCGGGCGTGCGGTCGTTGTGGAAGGTCATGTCCAACCGCAGGCAGTGCAGCACCAGGTCGGCGCGCAGCGCGTTGGTCGCCGTCCAGCCCACATCCTCGCCGACGTAGGTGGCCGCGACGGTGACGACTTGCAACACCATTGCTGAGCCAAGAAAGATGATGGCGGCGTAAATCAGCCGATCCATCTCACCGCCCTGGAGCGCGCTGTCAATGAAGTAGCGGATGATTTGCGGGTTGACGAGCTGCAAGCCGATGCCGCCGAAGATCAAGGTCGCCAGCAGCGCAACCTTGCGCCACTGCGGCTTGAGGTAGATGACGAGCAGTTCCCAGTATTCTTGAAGTTGGGTGCGGGTGCTCATAGTTTTTGTCCTTGTTGGAGAAGGACGGAAGACGGTGGACGGACATCGGAGGATGAAATTTCTTCCGTCCTCCGTCCACCGTCCTCCGTCGTTTTTATACAACCGTCGTCCGTCTTTTGTAATAACCAAGCGCTGTGCTAGAGAAACAAAAAGGCCGTAGGTGCTTGAGCAGCGCCTACGGCCTCGAAATCTCGGAGAAGACTGAACGTTCTAATCTTCAGGCGCACTCAAACCGGGCAATGCCCAACCACCGCTAGTCATGGTGGTCAACCAAATACGATAGAACGTGGTTGTGAACATAGTGCGCCTCCTTTCTTGAGTGGCTGAAGTGGGCGGAGTTTAACATGGTTGGGAACAGGCGTCAAAGATGAAATCATACGCTTAGGCTGTTCCGATTAAAGCCAGCAAACCCTCCGCCAAGGTGCCACGCCAACTAATGTATTGATGCCCGCCACAAAACTCGGCGTAATGCAGCCAATAGCCTTTGGCCTGCAAAACATCCCGCAGATGTCGGTTGGCGCATAGCAGGGTGATGGTCGCATCATCACGTTTGCTCTCCAACAAACCCACATCGAGATAGAAACGCAAAGGCAATCTCTCGCGCCTGGCAAATTGCCGTGTCAGCCATTCTTCCTCCGGGGGAATCTCGTAACTCCAGAAAGCTGACGGATTGATTTCTGGAAACCAGCCAAAGGCTCCGGACTGTGACAGGATGTTGCCGAAGACCTCCGGATACCGGAAGCTGGTGAAAGCGGCCGCGAGTCCGCCCGCACTCATACCCCCGACAATCGTTTGGCTAGGGTCGGTGGTCACCTGATAAGTTTGATGAACCCAAGGCACTATTTCTTGAACTAAAAAGTCTGTGAAAGGTTCATTACAGTACAACTCGGGTTCACGGCTTGGGCTATCGAGCAAGACGACCACCAGCGGCGGAATCCGACCGGCCGCGATCAAATTATCCAGAGTGGTTAGGGCAGAAATATGAGTCGTGTATATCTCGCCATCGAAGAGAAGTAGCCAAGGATAGGGATCACCCTCAGGGGCGTAATTCGGTGGCGTATAGACCCCTATATTTCGGTCATTCCCAAGGCTTTCACTGTGCCAGCTTCTGAGTTCAACCCGCCCCGCCGGGTTCTCAGGCCGAGGCGGCCACCATGGCTGGGGTGGCGCTGCGGGCATTTCAACGAGTGAACGATCCAAGTCTTGAACGAATTTATGGGGATTGAGCGGATCAAGCTGCAGCATAGCTGCATACTCGGAGGGCGGTATATCTTTCACATGTACGAGCGGAGCGTTGGGGGCGATCCGGTACACAAACCGCGCCTCCAGCAGCGCTCGACACGTTAGATAGTAAAGGTCGGTTTGTAACAGTCGAGTGAATTTGGCATTCTCCCAGTGGTTCCACCATCCACTTCTAAGCAACTCGGTATTCAAGACAACGTGTTTTGTTTCTTGATTGCCGCGCCAGATAAACGTCACGAGCGCGTATTGACTGTCACCTAAAATCGGTTCAATCAGCGGCGTGCCTTTTTCCGTAATCTCGTGCCAGAACTCGTCCAGAGCAGTTTCATTTCCGACTTCCAGGTCTTGTTTCAACCGGTTGATGCGCGGGCTGACGAGGGATTCGGTTTCTTTCGTTGGCATGAGTGCTCCTTTAGCCCTATAGAATAAAGTCAAGCGCTCGGAGTAAGCTGTCTGCGAAATTGGGCGGGTAGGCATGTCCCAAGCCGGGATAGAATTCCACTTTATGTGGAACGCTAAAGTCTTTCAGCGCTTGGATCAATCTCTGCGTCCATTCATACGAGGGATCTGCCTCTCCCATCATCACGTACCCTCGCATCCCCTTTCCTTTTCCTGCTTCGAACAACGCTTGCAATTTCTCTGGTTGGGAAACGCACGGCCCGCCCGGAGCGAAGGCAATAAACCCTCGGACAGGTAGCACCTGGTTCATGGCCATCCGTAGCGCGACATCGCCTCCCAAAGAGAAACCGGCAATCACGACGCGATCAGGATCAAACTGAGCTTGTTGGCGCAACAGATCAAAATCCCGCTGCAACTGGCGTACGGTCTGTGTCCAATCAATCCAACCATACGCATTCGCTATCCACGGCTCGGCAGATTGAGGCATCGCGAGCAGGACACCCGCCTTCGTAATCGGGCGATAGAAATCAATCTCTTCCGCCACCGTGCTATTGTTCCCGTGAAGCGCCAGCAAGAGTGGTGGCAGTTTATCCGAGGTGGAGTCAGGCGCCTCCTTAACGAGAACAGGCGGCGTGGCATCCATCGCCGCTTGATACCGCTCTTGATGCCTGACTACTAGAGGCGCCAACTCAGGCACATCCCACAAGGAAACCCCGCCGGGGGTTTGGCCTTCCGGTCCAAAGACGGAGGCCGGATAGAAATTATTCCCAGCCAGCGCTTCTTCCAAAAGCTGCTGCGCCTGATTAACATCTTTCACAACGACGGCCAAGCAAATGCGCCGATGAGTCAGGCCCCGCGAAAATTTTGGGAATTGATGGCCTTCGGTAATGATCATATCCAGCGCCCGCGCATACTGTTGGGCCTTGATCCGTTGGAGGAGTCCATCTTCGCCGTGGAAGAAATCCTCGACAGTTCGAGATGTCATATTGAGCACCTCCTGGTCGCGCGAATAAATTGTGTCCAAATGTTATCTGGCTGGGGAGTGGGTGCGGCGATAGAGTAAGACAAAAGGTCTAGTGCTGTAAACCAGACCTTTGATGGATTTTTTTGCCTGGGTGGGTGTGATACAATAAGGCCGAAGTAAGTTTTCCGTCCCTCGCCCTGTGTTTATCCCCTGCTTGGGATCAAAATTGAATAGGTCTTGGCATCCGGTTATTACTTGGACAGGAGAGTCTTGAATGATGCAACCCAACTTAGAAGTCCTCGCTTCAGAATCTGCCGCGCCGGGCTGGCAGAAACTTATTATGAAATACCAAACGCCGGATGTCCGGCGGAGCGTGTGGCAGATCATCAACTCCGTCGGGCCGTATGTAGGCCTGTGGTATCTCATGTATCTCAGCCTGCAAGTTTCTTACGCGCTGACGCTGGTGTTGGCCTTGGTCGCCGCCGGCTTTTTGATCCGCATCTTCATCATCCTGCATGACTGCGGGCATGGCTCCTTCTTTAAATCTTCACGGGCGAACGAGATCGTCGGTTTCATCACCGGCGTGTTGGCGTTCACGCCCTATCACCAGTGGCGGCGCAACCATGCGATCCATCATGCGCACAGCAGTGACCTGGACCGGCGCGGCTCCTGGGACCTGCCCCTCACCTTGACCGTCAAAGAATATTTACAACTACCACGTTGGCGGCAGTTTCTCTACCGGCTTTATCGCCATCCGTTGATCTTGATTGGGGTGGCGCCGCTGCTGCTGTTTGCGGTAGCTCAACGGTTCGCCTCCCCCAGTTCCGGCAAGCGCGAGCGCTTTGGCGTTTTCCTAACGAATCTGGCGCTGCTCGCCATCGCCCTGACGCTGATTTGGCTGTTTGGCTGGAAGGCTTATCTCTTAGTGCAATTGCCAATCTTGTTCCTGGCGGCGACCATGGGAGTGTGGCTGTTCTACATTCAACATCAATTTGAAGATACTTATTGGGAAGGCAGTGGTCAGTGGGATTACGTCCGGGCAGCGATGCAAGGCAGTTCCTATTACAAACTGCCCAAGCTGCTGCAGTGGTTCACCGGGAACATTGGCTTGCATCATATTCACCACCTCAGCCCGCGCGTCCCGAATTATGCGCTGCAACAGTGCCATGACGAGAACCCCATTTTCCAGCAGGTGAGCATTATTACCTTCTGGATGAGCTTGAAGGCCCTTTCGCTCCGGTTATGGGACGAAGAGCAACAAAAACTGGTGGGCTTCGGGCATCTCAAGTCTATTCAATCAGCTTAGAAAAACCTTTTACCCGCCGACGCGAAGTGTGCGTGCGGAGAGTACAGAGAGTTTAAAAACTCTGCGCTCTCCGCGCTCGGCGGTGAATGATCCCTCTGGTATAATTTCATCGCCGTCGAGGCAACTCGGCGGCGTTTTTTGTGTGTGGAGACCGTGATGCGCTCGCTCGTCGAATGCGTTCCCAATTTTTCTGAAGCGCGCCGGCCGGAAGTCATCGCGGCCATCGTCGCCGCGATTGAAAGCGAAAGCCGCGTCCGCGTTCTCGATATTAGTTCGGATGTGGATCACAACCGCACGGTGGTGACGCTCGTTGGCGAGGCGGAGGGGGTGGAGGCGGCGGCGTTCGCCGGCATTGCCAAGGCGGCGGAGTTAATTGATATGAACCAACATCAGGGAGTGCATCCGTGCCTCGGCGCGGCGGACGTGGTGCCGTTCGTCCCAGTACGCGAGACGACGATGGCGGATTGTGTCAGCATGGCTCGACGATTGAGTGAGCGCGTGGGCCGCGAGTTGAATCTGCCCGTTTATCTGTATGCCGCCGCCGCTTTGCGCCCGGAGCGCGAGAATTTGGAAAACATCCGGCGTGGACCGGAAGCGTATCAAATGCTAAAGAAAGAAATTGCCGCCGACCCGCAACGTGCGCCGGACTTCGGGCCGAAGCAGGTTGGCCCGGCGGGTGCGGTCATCATCGGTGCGCGTCAGTTCCTCATCGCGTATAACCTCTATCTCAACACGGATGATGTTCAGATCGCCAAGAAAGTTGCTCAAGCCGTGCGTTACTCCTCGGGCGGGCTGCGCTATGTGAAGGCGCTGGGGTTGTTGGTGAACGGGCAAGCCCAAGTCAGCTTGAACCTGACCGATTTCACGCAAACGCCGGTCGCGCGCGTCGTCGAATCTGTCCGGCGCGAGGCCGCGCGCTATGGCGCGAGTATCACTCGCAGCGAGCTGGTCGGCCTGATCCCACAGGCAGCGCTCATCGAAGCCGCGCGCTGGTATTTGCAGTTGGATAATTTGGAAATGAATCATATTTTGGAAAATAGGCTGGACGAAGGAAACAAGGAATAAGGGAAAAGGTCCAAGGGCAAACTCCCAACCCCCAATTTCCAAATCCCAAGGACAAAGGGCCAGGGCAAAGATTCCTTTCAATGAAGCAATTTTTTCCTTCACGCATCACGCATCACGTATCACGTCTTATTCCTTGGCCCTTGGTCCTTGGCCCTTGGGCCTTGCTTCTTCTTGCTCTCTCCGCTTGCGCCTCTCCGGCCTCTAATACTCCTGCTCTCAATCCAACTCAATTCGTCGCCACCCGTGTTGTAGAGGTGCTGACTCAAAATGCGATGACCGATGCCGCGCCGCGCCCAACGCTGCCTGCAACGGAGACGCCAACGCCTGTACCCAGTTCACCCACTCCGGTTCCCAGCCCGGTACCGACCTTCGATATTTTCACGCCCTGCGAGGATCAAGCGTGCGCAACGGCCGGCGAACATTTCTGGCTGGAGCGACCGATCCCGGCCGGTTACGTGAATTATGCCGACCGGAGCTATCCGTATGGATCAACGCTCGACGGCCAACGTGAGCCGCATCACGGCGTCGAATTTGCGAACTCGGCCGGGACGCCGGTCATCGCCGCTGCGCCTGGCACCGTCATTGTCGCCGGAAATGATGCGACGACGGCCTACGGCCCGACGAAGAATTTCTATGGAAACTTAGTCGTGGTGCAACTCGATCAAACGTACAACGGCCGGCCGGTGCTGAACTTATACGCGCATTTGCAGACCGTGATCGCAACGCTCGGGCAAACGGTAAAACCCGGAGACCTGCTGGGGACGGTCGGGCAAACGGGTGTCGCCATCGGCCCGCATTTGCACTTCGAGGTGCGGGTTGGGCAGAATGATTATCTCTCAACGCGCAATCCGGAGTTGTGGCTGAAGCCGCTGTTTTACAATGCGAAGTCCTGGGGAGCGATCGCCGGACGAGTCACTGACACACAGGGCAGGCGGGTGGAGGGTTACACAGTGGTCATTCGGCCGGTGGCGGTGGATTACGCTGAGCCGCGCACGAAGTATGTGAGCACGTACGTGCGTGAGACATTGAACGGCGACGACGCGTTGCAGGAAAACTTTGCTATTGGCGATCTGCCGCTGGGAACTTATAGTGTCTCGGTGAATACGACCAAGCTTTATCAGCAAACGATTACCGTGACCGAGGGGCATGTGGCTTGGGTGACGTTCATGGTCAACCCTCCAGCGCCGGCGACAATTAGTCCGACTGAAACACCGTAAGCAGGCGCAAGGATAAAGGACGAAAGACGAAAGACGAAGGACGAAGGACGAAGGACAAGGAACTCTCTATGAAACAGTTTTTACCTTCACGTATCACGCGTTATGCATCACGCCTTGTGCCTTGGCCCTTGGCCCTTGGTCCTTGGTTCTTCCTCCTTGCGCTCTCCGCTTGCGCTTCTCCCACAGTAGCTCTCACGCCTACTCCTAACCCCACCGACTTTCTCGCGACCCGCGTGGTCGCGGCGCTCACCGCCAACGCGGCGACGCAAACCGCGGCCCCGACCATCACACCGACTTTTACCCCACTGCCGACCAAGACGCCTGCCTCAACGGCTACGTTGACGATGACGCCTACGCCCGAGGCGACACCCACGCTGGAGGTGACGCCTTATCCCACGGTCGGGCTGGGGAATTTTCCTGAGCCGCCCCCCTCGTTTGGCGGCGACGCGCATTTCTACTTTAAACGTCCCATCGGGTTGGGGGGCAATGTCTTCATCGCCTCATCGTATCGTTACGGCGCGACGAATAATCATCGCTTCGATACGCATCATGGCGTGGAGTTCCCGAATGGATTGGGGGTGCCGCTGGTGGCCGTTGCGCCGGGAGTTGTCTATCATGCCGGGAATGACTTTACGCAGTTGTTCGGCCCTGACCTGAATTTCTACGGGAACCTGGTAGTGCTGCAACTGGCCGATACCTGGCTGGGACACACCGTCTATGCGTTGTACGGCCACATGAATGAAGTGGTAGTGCAAACCGGACAAACGGTGAACACCGGGGACTTGCTCGGAACCGTCGGCGCCAGTGGGATTGCGCGCGGCGCACATTTGCACTTAGAGGTGCGGCTCGACAATCCGGAGAGCTATTGGGACACGCGCAACCCGGAGTTGTGGCTGGCGCCGGTCAACAGTAATTATGGGACGTTGGCCGTGCGCGTGACGAATGACCAAGGTCGCTACTTGCCGGGAATGCGGGTGACCATTACCTGCTCCGACGGCGCGCCCCGTTTCCTGGATACGTATTGGGACAACGGCGCGAATCCAGACGATGCGTACGGCGAGAACGCGGCCATGACGGACGTTCCGCCCGGATACTGTCATTTGGAAACGACGATTGGGGATAAGAAGATTGAAGAAGAGACGACCGCGGTGGCTGGGACGGTGACGTTTGTGTGGTTAAAGCCGTGAAGTCGGTCAGTCCGAAGTCTAAAGTTCGAAGTCAGGAGACAGAATTCAGAAGCCAGAAGTCAATTCACAATCCCAAAGGGAATTTCAATCAGCAATCAGAAATCTACAATCAACAATCTTCCACCTGCCACTTGCTACTTTCCACTTGCCATTTCTCCGAACCATTTCACTTTTAACTCAGCCAGTGTCCCATCTGCTTCTAGTGCGGCTAGCGCTTGTTCTACTTGTTGATGCAACGTTCGACTGCGAGCGCTGACGGCGATGGCGTACGGCTCCGGTTCGAGCGGAGGCCCGGCCAGGGTCAGGGCAGGGCGATCGCGCAGAAAACTGTAAGCCGAGATCGCGTCTACTAACGCGGCCTGTGCTTCATCATTTTCCACCGCTAGCAGCGCCTCGTCCGCTGTTGGTTTAGGCAGAATTGTGATGCCGGTAGTGCGTTGTTTCCATTGGCGTGCGAGCGCATCGCCGCCGGCGCCGTATTCCACCGCCAAGGTTTTGCCGGAAGCCCACACCAGCGAGTCGCCGCTCAGGTAGGTCCCCGGTTCAAGTTTGATGACGGCGACTGTGCCACCCACAAAGTACGAACGCGAGAACGAGATTTGTTTTGTGCGCTCGGGCTGAGGCACAAAGGCTGAGATGACCGCATCGTCGCGATCTGAAATCAGTGTGTCCAGTAACGCATCGTAGGCGATATTCTCGAACTCCACCCGCACGCCCCACTGTCGCCCAATCGCCTCGGCCAAGTCTATGTCGAAACCAAAAAGATCCCCGTTCGCGTCCACCGCGGAAAAGGGCGGATAACTCGCGTCGGTTGCGACGGTGAATACCTCGCGTGCCTGGATGCGTTTCCAGACTTCGTCTTCTTTGGGAAAGGCAAATCCCAATACCCAAATCCCAAATCCCAAAATGGCAATAACTACTGCCGCAATTAACCACCTTACCCCTTGGCCCTTGGGCCTTGGGCCTTGGGCCTTAAGCCTTTTCATTTCGTCGCCCATTCCCTCACCGCCTCGTAAATCGGCTTCGGGACGAACTCAGGTGTGACGAAGGTGAAGTAATCGCCGTAGCTGCGCTGCGGCGCGGGATAGCGGAAGGCCCAGGTACAAACGGCCTGCATCCATGACCAGTGCTGCTCGGCCCACTCGTAGCCCGCCAGCGTGTTGTCAATCCGCACGCCGGGCGAAACGGCGCGTGTCCAGCGCGGCGAATCATTCCAACCGGACTCGGTCAGCATCATCGGCTTGGCGGCGTCGCCGTGCGTGACCATGATCTGGCGCAGCAGTTCGACGCGGCGAAAGTTAAGCGCGTCCGGCGCGGGCGGATCGTCCGGCGGAAACTTCAAGCCGTAGGCATGCGCGGCAAGAATGTCAAAATAATTTCCGGCTCCGGCGGCATACATCCGCTCAAGGTAGATGATGTCGTTCATCGCCAACTCACTCCCCTCGGGTTCGAGCGTGGGCGCGAGCGCGCCGGCTAAGACGAGGATGTTTGGATCAGCTTCCTTCGCGCGGGTGTAAGCGACTTTGAGTAGTTCTGTATAGGCTTCCGGGTCCACGGGACGGAAACCCCACTCGGCGGTCACGTTTGGCTCGTTCCAGACGATGACGTATTTCACGCGGCCTTGGAAGTGCGTGATGAAGGCGTACACGTAATCGCCGAAGTCTGCAAAATGTTCAGCGTCTAGGTAAGACGCCACGGTCTCCGTCCCATCCGGTTGCCGCCGCGCCCACTCGGGGACGAGTCCGCTCAATCGCGCAATCACGGTCAGGCCCTGATTCTCCGCAAAGTCCATCACCATGTCCGCGTGGCCCCAGCCAAAGTTATCTTTATCACCCTCATAATAGGCCCACGGAAAATATTCGACGATGGTTGGCGCGCCCATCGTCCGTACCATCTCTAATGAACGCAGAACTTTCCACGGTTCGACTTCATCGGTGAGGCGGGTGTGGACGCAGGTGACGGGGTGACGCGTCTGCACAATTTGCGTCGGGCCGAGGATAACATGTGGGCGTGGGATGTTGGCCCAGGTGAAGGTGGCGGCAATGATCAGCGTGCGCAAAATCCAATGGCGGCGCTGATTCAGTTGAGAGAGCCAATGCATACAGGAATTATACTGGCCTGAAGGGCTTTGTCACGATCCGGTACTCGCATATCGGCGTAACCCGATAAACCACAACCGCCGGCCAATGAAGAGTAGCACGGCTGCGACCACGACGCCCATCCAGGCCATGAGTCCCGAGTCGCGTCCCAGGATATAACTCGCCGGATAGAAGGAGACGAAGGCATACGGGATGACCCAAGTCAACATGGAGCGGATGACGGAAGGGTAAATATCAATCGGATATTTGACGAACTCGACGTTCTTGAAGACGACGAAAGTGAGCGGGTGCGAGTTGATGATCCAGAACGCGGTCACAGCCGTGATCAGGTACGTCCCGGTGAAGATCGTCGCGCCGGTCAGCACGGACAGCCCCAAGTAAAATAGCTTGAAAGGCGTCCAGGCGATACCGAGCGCGGAGGAAGAAATACCGACCAGTACTGCGCCCGCCAGCAGGTTGCCGATGTTATTCTTCTCAAAGCGATCAACGACGAGATGAAAAAGCGGGTCAATCGGCCGGAGGAGCAGACGGTCGAAGCCACCCGTGCGGATGTAGCCGTTTCCGATGGACCACAGATTGTTGGTGAAAATGGCGCTCAGGGCAAAAGCCATGAATACGAGTCCCTGGATCAGCAGCACCTCGTTAAAGTTCCACCCGTTCAGGTTGGAAATCTGACGCATGATCACCCAGACCACCGTCACCGCGCTGCCCTCAATACAGAACAGGGAGAAGACCCCCAGGAAGAAGTCGGCCCGGTACTCCAGCGAGGTCTTCAGATGAAGCAGTGTGAACCAGTAGAATAGTTTCAGGTAACGCCACATCCGTCAGCCTCCCTGGATGGTGACTTTGCGGATGGCGAGATGGAAAATCAGCCGGGAGAACCCGAGCAGCCCGATCAACCACAAAACCTGAACGGCCCAAACCTGCGGCGTCTGGCTGAGCGGAGTGATGCCGGTTAGGAGCGCAATCGGGACAAAAATGACTTGCGCGAAGGGCAGGCTTTGACAGACCGTCTGCAGCCAACCGGGCATCATCGTCAATGGCACCATCGCGCCGCTCGTCAATCGGGCCAGACCCACCTGTAATTTATACAAGCCCCACGTCTCAGTCGTGTAGAAAGCCAGGCAAGCGAAAGTCCACCCAAAGCAGAACATGATTGCGTGCCCGAGCAGCAGCGAAACTGCGAAGGCCAGCCAAATTAGCGGGTTGGATGGCAGTCGCAGACCAAAAAAGAACCAAGCGAAGAGCAGCAACGGCACTTTCTGCAGCAGACTGCTCAGCAGGCCGGTCAATTGCCCCAGGTAGATGTTAATCTGGAAGTCCACCGGCCGCAGCAGTTCAATCGCCAGTTGTCCCTCGCGCAGCATCCAGCCGAATTCCACGATCAAGAAGCGCTCCACCAATGGCATAAACGTTGTAGATAGGATGATGTAGTCCAGTGTTTGATGTAGTTCCAGCCCGGCGATGGTTGGCCGTCCGGCGTACACCGCGCGCCAGAAGTAGACGAACGCGGCCATCCACAGGAACTGCAAGCCAAACTCCAGCCAATTGGCGGTGACATAGGCCAGTGCCGATTTGAGTGAGATGGAGGCCAGCGCCGCGTAAGCCACCACTGCGCGCCGAATGATTCGGATTAAGGGAACTTCTGTGCGCGGACGGGCGATGACTTCGTTCATGATCCGGTTCCTGAATAACGACGCAGCCCGACGAACCACAACCGCCGCCCAATGAAGAGCAGCACGACCGCGACGACCACGCCGACCCAAGCCATCGGGCCAGTGTCACGTCCTAGAAGATAGCTGGCCGGGTAATAGGAGGCGAAGCCATAGGGAATGAGCCAGGTCAGCAGAAATTGGATGGCGCGCGGGAAGACGGAGAGCGGATATTTAGCGAACTCAAAGTTTTTGAAGACCGAATAGGTGAGCGGCTGAGAATCCATGATCCAGAACGCTGTGTCCGCCGTAATCAAATACGTGCCAACGAAGATCGCCGCGCCGGTTAAGACCGCAAAGGCCAAATATAGGAGGCGGGCCGGAGTCCAAGTTAATCCCAAGGCGAGCGTGGACCCGATGACCAGGATGAATCCCGAAATAAAATCGCCGAAGCCGCTGTAGTTCAAGGTATCCATGACCACGTGGAAGAGTGGGTCAATCGGTCGCACCAGCAGCCGGTCGAAATCACCGGAGCGAATGTACGTATATCCGATGAACCACAGATTCGAGGTGAACGTGACGCTGACGGCGAAGGACAAGGTGAGCAGACCGTAAATCAGCGCGACTTCGTAAAAGTTCCAGCCGTTGAGCTTGGGCACTTGCGCCATGACAACCCAGATGGTCAAGAAGCCGGTTCCCTGAATGAAGATTTGCGAGATTACACTCAGGAAAAAATCCACTGGATATTCCAGCTTGATTTTGATTTGTTGCAACAGCAGCCAACCGTACAGCTTCAGATAGCGTTTCACTGCTCAACCTCCCTGGACCGTGACTTTGCGGATGGCGACTCTGAAGATGAGCCGGGAGAGCACGCCCAAGCCTACGACCCACAGCAATTGAATCAGCCAGACGCGCGGCGCTTCCGTGAGGGGGGTGATGCCAATCAGCAGCGAGATCGGCACGGAGACTGCCTGGGCAAAGGGAAAAAAGCCGGTCAGGGCCTGGAGCCAAGCCGGCATCAGGGCCAGCGGCACCAGTGACCCGCTAAAAAAACGGGCCAGCGCCGTCCGCGTTTGGTACAGCCCACCGACCTCGGTTGTATAGAAGGCCAGGCAGGCGATGCACCATTCAAAGAAAAACACCACCGCATGCCCGAGTAGCACGGAAATCCCAAACGCGACCCAGACCCACGGGTTGGAGGGGAGCTGCAGCCCGAAGAACAACCAGAGGACCGGTATGAGCAGCGCTCGCTGGAGAATGAAATAGAGCAATAATGCCAACTGCCGAGTGTAAAATTGGAATTGGAAATCTATGGGCCGCACCAACTCCAGGCCCATCTGTCCCTGACGCAGCAAATAGCCGAACAGCCCAATGTATCCGGCCTCCCACAGTTGGACCAGGATCTGAGCTAGAATGACGTAATTCAACGTTTGCCGGAGGCTCAACCCGCCGAGCGTAGAGCCGCTGCTGGCATAAACCGCTCGCCAAAAATAAATGAACACGACGATGCTGATGAACTGAATCACAAACGGCACCCAGACGCGGCTAGTATAGGCGAAGGCTTCCTTCAGAGAGATCGAAGCGATGGCCGAGTAAGCCGCAACTGTCCGGCGGACAGTTCGAATCAGGGCGGCCTCGGTTCGCGGACGAGTGATGACTTCGTTCATGATCCAGTGCTCGCGTAATGGCGCAACCCGAATAACCAGACGCGATAACCTATGAAGAGCAAGGTGGCCGCGACCAACGGCCCGGCCCAGACGAGCGTCCCGGCCTCTTTGCCCAGCAAGTAGCTGGCTGGGTAGTAGGAAGCAAAGCCATACGGCAGCAGCCACGTAACCAGCAGGAGAACTCCGCGCGGATAAATACTAAGCGGGTACCGGGCAAAAATGTGAGTCATGTAAAACAGGGCAGTGACCGGAATTGAATTGATGATCCAAAAAGCGCTGACGGATCCGATCAGGAAAACGGCGATAAAAATGGCCGTGCCGCTGCCGACACTCAGCAGCAGCGCCAGCACCTTTAATGGCGACCACATGATATTCAAGGCTAGCAAGGCTTTTCCCGTCACCACCGCGCCCATCAGGGCATCCCCCATACCACTCCAGCTAAAGTATTCAACGACCAACATAAAAAGAGGGTCAATCGGCTTGAGGAGCAGGCGGTCGAAGCTACCGGGGCGGATGTAGCCATTTCCGATGAACCACAAATTTTGTCCAAACACAAAGCTGAGGCCCATAGACACGGTCAGCAGCCCATAAATCAGCAACACCTCGTTATAGTTCCAACCGCCCAGACCCGGCACCTGCCGGATCACAACCCAGATCGCGAGTATGCCTGGAATTTGCGTCAAGATTTGGCAGAAGAGGCCGATCAACGTGCTGCCGGGATATTCCAACAACACTTTCAGGCGCTGGGCCCAGAACCAAAGATACAGCTTCAGGTAACGGGCCACGCTCAGCCTCCTTGAAAGGTGACTTTGCGGATGGCAATCCGGAAAACCAGCCGCGAGACGCCGGCGAGGCCGATCAACCAAACTACTTGGATCAACCAAATCCGGGGCAGGTCGGTCAACGGGATGATCCCACTCAGCAGTGAGACCGGAACGGAAACCGCTTGCGCAAAAGGAAAACTGTAAGCCACCCTTTGCAGCCAGCCGGGCATCATCGCCATCGGCACCAACGCGCCGCTCAGGAAAACGGCGGCGGCATTCAAGGCGTGGTAGAACCCCGAGACATCGGTGGTGTAGAAAGCGAGACAGGCAAAGATCCATTGAAAGAAAAACAAAATTGCCTTCCCCAACAGCATTGAGACGACAAACGCGACCCAGCGCATGGGATCGGCGGGCAATTGCAAACCGAAAACGAGCCACGCCACGATCAAGAGCGGCAATTTTTGCAACAAGAAGAAGAACATATCGGTCTGTTCTCGGACGAAATTTTGAGACTGGAAATCAAGCGGGCGCAAAAGTTCAATGGCGAGTTTTCCCTCGCGTAGCCAGTCGCCGAAGTGCAAGATTAAACCATTATCCAGCAAAGGGAGAATCCACTGCACCAGCAGCATATAATTTAACGTCTGCCTCAGGTTTAAGCCGCCCAGAGTCGCTTGGCCCAGATAGACGGCCCGCCAAAAGTAGACCAGCACGATCATGCTGACGAATTGGAGAAGAAACTGGATCCAAAACACACTCTGGTAGACCAGATACAACTTGGGAACCAAGGTGACCAGCGCGTTATAGGCGGAGACGTTCCGGCGGAGTGTCTGGATCATTGGCTTACTTCTTTCTGCAATGCGCCGCCATAGATTTGCTTAACGATGGACGACAGGTCCGGCTCGGCGAGCGAAAAGTCCGCGACCTCCACCCGGCTCATCACCGTCGAGGCCAACTGGCTGGCGGTGGTGACGGTGCGATCAAAGCGCAGCACCAACTTGCGCGGCTCCTGCGTTACCACCTGCGTGCCCGTCGGCGGCTCGAAGGGGTCCAACGATCCGGCCGTGTCGAACGTGATCTCGCGGAATTTGCCGAAGCGGTCTTTGATCGTGCCGAGCGGGCCATCGTAAATCAGCTTGCCCGCGTCAATGATCATCACGCGCGGACACAACTCTTCGATGTCGCCCAGGTCATGCGTGGTGAGGATGACCGTGGTGCCGCTTTCGCGATTTTGCTGCTTGATGAACTCGCGGATGCGCTCCTTGACGATCAAATCCAGCCCGATGGTTGGCTCGTCCAGGTAAACGATCTTCGGCTCGTGGATGAGCGTTGCTACCAATTCAGCGCGCATCTTCTGGCCCAAGGACATGTTGCGGATGGGGACGCTCAACAGTTCCTTGAGTTCCAGCGTCTCGGTGAACTGATCCAGCAACTGCTTGTAGCGGGCCGGTTCCACATCATAGATTTTGGCAATCAGGTTGAGCGACTCGATCAAGGCCAGGTCCCACCACAGTTGTGAGCGCTGACCAAAGACGACGCCGATATCCCGCGCGTTGGCGACTCGCTGCCGATGGGGATCGCGGCCCAGCACGCGGATTTGCCCGCCGGACGGTACGAGGATGCCGGTGAGCATTTTGATGGTGGTGGACTTGCCCGCGCCGTTGACGCCGATGTAGCCCACCACCTCGCCCGGCTCGACGGTGAAGTTGATCCCGTCCACCGCCACTTTGTCTTGGTAGCGTGGCCGGAAGAGTGCCTTGATTGCCCCGCCCAGTCCGGGGTCTTTCTGACTAATGCGGAAGACTTTGGAGATGTTTTCAACCTGAATGATCGGCATGATTGAAACTCCTTGGTGTATCAGACCCTAAAGGTCTCGCGTAGCGGTTTTAAATTAGGAGGGGCGATGCAGAATGGAGCTTGTCCCCAAGTGGTTTAGCAATTATATCTTCGATTTGATTGAGAAGTATAATTAGCCAATGCTTCTCAACGACCGTTATCAAATCGGCCCCAAACTGGGGCATGGCGGCATGGGCGCGGTCTTCCGCGCCTACGACAAGCGGCTGGAGCGCGAAGTGGCGGTCAAAGTCATGGGCTCCAGCTTGCAGGAATTAGGCGCGAAGGGCCGCGCCCGCTTTTTGCGCGAAGCGCGCGCCACCGCGCAACTCAATCACCCCAACATCCTCAACGTTTACGATGTCGGCGAGGACCAAGGCGAACCGTTCATCGTCATGGAGTTGATCGAGGGCCAATCCCTGTATGACCGCCCGCCGCGCAACCTGGAAGAGATCGTCGGCCTCACGCGCCAAATTTGTGCGGCGCTCGAACACGCGCATGCCCATGGCATCGTTCACCGCGACCTAAAACCCGGCAATGTCCTCCTCACCCCCCAGGGTCAAGCCAAGCTCACGGATTTTGGGCTGGCGCGTTTGGTCGCGTCCACCAGCCTGACCTCGAACCAGACATTGATTGGGACGCCGCTGTACATGGCGCCGGAACAGGCCTTGGGCCAGGAACTGGATGGCCGCGCCGATCTGTATTCGCTCGGGGTGATGTTGTATGAGTGGACGACCGGCCAGTATCCTTTCAACGACGAAGATGCGATGGCGATTGTGGCCCAGCACATCCACGCGCCCGTCGTCCCGCCCCGCACGCTGCGCCCCGACCTGCCGGCAGCGCTCGAGGCCATCATCCTGAAGCTCATGGCCAAGCTGCCCGCCGACCGTTTCGCTACAGCGCAGGAAGTTAGCCAGGCGTTCACGCAGCCTTCCACCGCGAGTCTGTTCCAGCCGCAACCGGCGACCTCTCCCGCGCATCTGCCTGTCCCCGCCTTGTCCTTCATCGGGCGGGAGGCAGAACTGGCAAAGGTCACCTCCCAATTAACAGATAAAAACTGCCGGCTGCTGACGATCTTGGGACCGGGCGGCGTCGGCAAAACTCGGTTGGCGATTCAGGCCGCGTCCCAGGTCGAAGCCAAAAACTTCCGAGACGGGATCTACTTTGTCTCCTTGGAATCTCTCGCCGCGCCGGAGTTCATTGTCCCGGCGGTCGCGGCCGCGCTGCAAGTCGCTCTCCAAAATCCGCAGACAGCCAAAGAACAATTGCTCACCTATCTCCGCTCCAAACAACTGCTGCTCGTGCTGGACAATTTTGAGAACTTGATGGAAAGCGTGGATTGGGTGACGGAAACGCTGCGCGCCTGCCGCGAGGTGAAAATCCTGGCGACCTCCCGCGAGCGCTTGAACCTGGAAGAGGAATGGGTGGTGTCCCTGGAAGGCTTCCCGGTTCCGGACGAGAGTGCACCGGCGACTTTTGAAACGAACAGCGCCGTGCAGTTATTTTTGCAGCGCGCGCACCGCGCCCAATCCAGCCTTCGCCTGACCCAGGCCGACCAACCAGCGATCGGGCGCATTTGCCGGTTAGTGGATGGAATGCCGCTGGCGTTGGAGTTGGCGGCCGCCTGGACCAAGATGCTGTCGCCCGCGGAAATTGCCGCGCAGATTGAGCGCGATCTGGATTTTCTAAACTCAACGCTCCGCAACGTCCCGGAACGACACCGCAGTCTGCGCGCGGTCTTTGAAGGCTCCTGGAAACTGTTGACGGAAGACGAGCGGCGCATCCTCTGCCTCCTTTCCGTTTTCCGAGGCGGGTTCCGACGGGAAGCGGCAGCTCAAGTCCTAAGTCTGAAGTCCGAAGCCCGAAGTCAGGATGCAGAAGCCAGGAGTCAGAAGTCGGAAGTCGAAAGTGGCAAGTGGCAGGTGACAGAAGACAAATCAACAATCAGCAATCAGCAATCCCTGGCCCCCAGTCCCCAATCCCCAGACCCACGGGTTTTAGAATTTGAGCTTTTAGAGAAACTCTCCGCGCTGATGGATAAATCACTCTTGCGGATCACGGCCTCCGGGCGCTATGAGCAGCATCCGCTCACGCATCAGTACGCCACTGAAAAACTGGCAGCCGCGCCGGACGAGAAAGCAGCCGTGGAAGAACGGCATGCCCGCTATTACGCCAACTTCCTCCAAAAACAGGTCACACGCTTGAAAGGCAAGGGCGCCGGTCAAGCCGAAGCCCTGGAAGAAATTCAGGCAGAGATTGATAACATCCGCGCCGCCTGGCGCTGGACAACCGTCACCGGCCAGACGATCGGCGATTTCTGGGAAGCCTATCGGTATTCGATCTTGTCCGGGATTGGGCTGAAGTAAGTTTGTTATAATGTCCCCCTGCAAACCCCAAAAATCTTTAACCACGGATTACACCGATTACGCAGATTTTTAAGGGGTTTCAAAATCCGTGCAATCAGTGTAATCCGTGGTTGCACTTAGAAAGATTAACCGGTGTCCCAAACCAATACCATCCTAGTCGAAAAATTAACCAAGACTTACCAAGTGCCTGAGCGTGAGGGCGGCTTCCGCGCGGCCGTGCGCAGCTTCTTCCATCGCCGTTACCGCGATGTCCAGGCCGTGCAGCAGGTCAGCTTTGAAATCAAGAGCGGCGAGGTCGTCGGGTTTCTGGGACCGAACGGCGCCGGTAAAACGACCACGCTCAAGATGCTTTCCGGCTTGCTTTATCCGACCCGTGGTCACGCCCAAGTGCTGGGCTTCACTCCCTGGGAGCGCAAAGCCGATTTTCTCCGCGCGATCACGCTCGTGATGGGACAGCGCAACCGTTTGTCTTGGGATGTCCCCGCCGCCGATTCCTTGTTACTCAACCAGGCCATCTACCGCCTCAGTGACGCCGACTATCAACAGACGCTCACGGAACTGAACGAACTGCTTGAACTGGAACCTATCCTGCGCAAGCCGGTGCGTAATCTTTCACTCGGTGAGCGGATGAAGTGCGAGTTGGCGGCTGGCCTGCTCCATCGTCCGCAGGTCTTGTTCCTCGACGAGCCGACGATCGGTCTGGACATCACCGCCCAGGCCCGCATCCGCTCTTTTCTCAAAGAGTACAACCGCCGCACGGGCGCGACCATCCTGCTCACCAGCCACTACATGGCCGATGTCACCGCGCTCTGTGAGCGGATCATCATCATTCACGAAGGGCAGCTTAAATACGACGGCGGTCTGGCCGACCTCTCGCACCGGATCGCGCCGGTTAAGCGCATCGGCCTGGTGCTGCGGGACGGGGTCACGGCCGACCTGAACCGTTACGGTCAGCTTATGCCGAACGAAAATGGAGACGGCAAACAACACTTGCAAGTGCCGGCGGCGGAAGTCGCCGCGATTACCGCCCGGTTGCTCTCGGACTTGCCGGTGCAGGACTTGACGATTGAAGAACCGCCGATTGAGGCCGTGATTGAGCGCGCTTTTCAAGAATGAAGTCGCTGGGTCAATGGATGGAACGAATGAAACAGATGGTGGATTTTCTTTTTTTAAATCTGTTCAATCCGCTCCATCCGTTGACCCCAAAAAGGGAATTTACTTAAATATGCTTCGCATCTACCAACGTCTCTGGCAAGTGAACTGGGCCGAGCAGTGGCAGTATCGGGCCAATCTGCTTATGTATTTAATGTATTGGCTGGTCTCGCCGATTGTCTACCTGGCCGTCTGGACCACCGTCGCGCGCACGCAAGGTAGCGTGAATGGCCTGACGGTTAACGACTTCATGACTTACTACCTGACGCTGCTAATTGTAGATAACCTGACCGCCGACATCACCATCCACCTCCTGGGCTACAAAATCCAGGACGGCACGCTGTCCGGTGAATTACTCAAACCCGTTCACCCCATCCTGACCCAAACGCTGGTAAACAACCTGGCCTTTAAAGCGTTGACCGTCATGGTGTTGATCCCTATCTGGTTGGGTTTGTGTCTGCTCCTCCGGCCGGATTTTGGCGCGGTCACGCTGTCCTCCTTGTTGCTCTCCATCCCGGCCGTGGTGTTGGGCTTTGGCATCAACTTTCTCATGGGCGCGACCCTCACCTGTGTGGCCTTTTGGACCACGCGCGTCTATTCGATTGGCGAGCTCTACTGGGCGATCATTATTCTCTTCTCCGGGCAGTTTGTGCCGCTTGACCTGATGCCGTCTTTCATCCAGCGTCTGGCGCAGTTTCTTCCATTCCAGTTATTTAAATATTTTCCAATTCAACTTATCCTCGGCCGACTTTCAACGCCGGTCATCGTCCACGGTTTTATCATGGATGTCGTCTGGTTCGGCTTAGCGCTGGCGCTCTTCCTAACAGTCTGGCGCGCGGGCCTCAAGCGTTTCTCGGCGGTAGGCGCCTAATGCACACCCTCAAACTCCTCGCTACACTCGTTAAGCTCAACGTCCAGCAGGAACTGGCCTATCGGACGGATGCCCTGATCCATATCCTCCTCAACCTAACGTGGCTCGGCTGGGAACTGCTCAGCCTGAGCATCCTCTTTAGCAACACGGCGACGCTCGGCGGCTGGGGGCCGGGTGAACTCATCGCGCTGCTCGGCGTGTTCCGGCTGATCAATATGCTCATGGCCGCGCTCATCTGGCCGAACACCGAAAGGTTCAACAGCGGCGTGCGGGATGGGACGCTGGATTACACGTTTCTCCAGCCGGTCAACAGCCTGTTCCTCATCAGCTTCTCACGGATCGTCATCTGGCGCGTCTGGGATTTCATTCTGGCGACAATCCTCATCATCGTCGGCCTGCGTTTGAGTGGGGACAGCGCGACGCCGCTGAACGTAGTCAGTTTTCTCTTCCTCGTCGCCTCGGGTGCGGCCATCATCTACAGTTTGTGGATCGTCATGATCGCCTTCACGTTTTGGTTCACCAAGTTCGATAACAACGTCACGATCTTGCAAGCGCTGTTGGAAGCCGGTCGCTACCCCGCCACGGTTTACCCGGTCTGGCTGCGGCTGATCGTCACCTTCGTCGTGCCCATCGCGGTTGCCACCACGGTGCCTTTGCAAGCGTTGCGCGGCGATCTGCAAGCGTGGCAGGTGCTCGGGTTCCTTGGCGTGGGCGCGGCGAGTGTCTTTGTCGCCTCGCGCGTGTGGAAAGCCGGCGTCCGGCGCTATAGCAGCGCGAGTAGTTAAAAATTAAAAGGACGCAGACCTTCGGCGCAGATTTTTTTGACTTTTCTTGATCTGCGTGTATCTGCGTTCATCTGCGTCCCATTAACCCATGCTTGCTAAAGTTTATTCCTGCGCCGTCATTGGACTGCAAGGCGCCATCGTCGAAGTAGAAGTGGACACAGCCAATGGGCTGCCCACCTTCGTCGTCGTCGGCTTGCCGGATGCGGCCGTGCAAGAAGCGCGCGAACGCGTGCAAGCCGCCATTCGCAACGCCGGATTTTATTTTCCTCAGAAGCGCCTCACGGTGAATCTCGCCCCGGCTGCGCTGCGCAAAGAAGGTCCGGCCTACGATCTGCCCATCGCGCTCGGCGTCCTGGTCGCGATGGGACAAGTCATGCCGGAAACGTTCGAGGGGACGTTGGTGATGGGCGAACTTTCGCTGGATGGGAGTGTGCGCCACGTCCGCGGCGTCCTGCCGATGACCGCGCTCGCGCGGGCCGAGGGCTACCGGAAAGTCTTCGTCCCCGTTGACGATGCCCGGGAGGCGGCCTTGATCCCGGACATGGAAGTGATCCCAATCACCAACCTGGCCCAACTCGTCAATCATCTCTCGGGCATTGAACCGATCCCGCCGGTCAGCGTCACACCCGAACTCAACGGCGAAGCGCTCTTCATCCCCACCGACTTCCGCGAGATCAAAGGGCAGGAGCACGTCAAACGCGCGCTCGAAGTTGCGGCGGCTGGGGGGCACAATGTAATTATGACGGGACCGCCAGGGGCCGGCAAAACGCTCCTCGCCCGCGCGCTGCCTTCCATCCTCCCGAACATGACCATTGATGAAGCGCTCGATGTGACGCGCGTGTACTCCGTCGCCGATCAACTCCCGCCCGGCACACCGCTCATTCAACAGCGTCCCTTCCGCAGTCCTCATCATACGATTTCACATGCCGGACTCGTTGGTGGCGGAAATTATCCGCGCCCCGGCGAGATCAGTATGGCGCATCGCGGCGTGCTGTTTCTGGATGAACTGCCCGAGTTCGATGCGCGCACGCTGGAAGTGATGCGCCAGCCGTTGGAAGACAAAGTGGTCACCATCGCGCGGGCGCGCGGCGCGCTGACCTTTCCGGCGAACTTTCAACTCATCGCCGCCATGAACCCGTGTTCGTGTGGCTGGTATGGCGATGCGACGCACGAATGCACGTGCTCCCATTCAAGCGTTACGCGGTATCAAAAGCGCATCAGTGGGCCGCTGCTTGACCGGATTGATATTCACGTGGACGTGCCGCGCCTGGAGTACGATAAGCTTACTGAGCAACGCCTAGGCGAGTCGTCTGAGACGGTGCGGGCCCGCGTGGAGGCGGCGCGCCAAAAGCAGCGCACGCGCTTTGCCGGAACGGATTTAGCGTGCAACGCGGATATGCGCCCCGCCGACGTTCGGACGTATTGCAAATTGGACGAGACGGGGACGTCGCTCCTGCGGACGGCGATGAACCAACTGCAACTCTCGGCGCGAGCGTTTCACCGGGTGCTCAAACTCGCGCGCACCATCGCCGACCTCGCCGATGCCGAATCCATTCAGCCGACCCACATTGCCGAGGCGATTCAGTACCGGCCGCGGCGACAGAATTAGAGTAACCACGGATTACACAGATTGACACAGATTTTTTTAAAACTTTAAAATCCGTGTAATTCGTGTAATCCGTGGTTGCTTTTTATCTGGAGGTTCAATGCCTGATTTCAATTTTCCCCATGTAATCCCCAGCCTGCGCGAATGGCGCGGCGGCCAGGGCGTTTTTAACCTCACGGCGGCGGCGCGGATTGTGATCGGCGACGAGGCACTCGTTGAGGTCGCTGAAGGATTCCAGCAAGACCTGGCGTCTGTCTGGGGCCACAACCTGAAGCTAGCTTCCGGGAAGCCCAACGCCGGAGATGTGTTTCTGACGCTGGCCGCGCCTGCTACGCGTGTTCAATTGGGTGAACAGGGCTATCAACTAGAAATCACGGACTGGGTGACGGTTAGCGCCGGCACGACCACGGGCGTCTTCTACGGCACGCAGACGCTTTTGCAAATGCTTAGGCAAACGGCCTGGCCGTGTGGTGTGGCCCGCGATTATCCGGCTTATCCGGAACGCGGCGTGATGCTGGACACCGGGCGGCGCTATTGGCAAATGGATTATTTGGAACAGACCCTGCGCCGGATGGCGCGACTCAAGCTCAACATTCTTCATTTGCATTTGAGCGACTGGAACGGTTTTCGGATGGTGAGCGACACGTATCCGGGGTTGGCCTCCAAGGAGGCTTACACCAAAGCGGATCTCCGTCGCCTGCAAGACCTCGCCCGGCGCTACCACGTCACGCTCGTGCCGGAGATTGATATGCCGGGTCACTCGAAAGCCATCACCGACTACGCGCCGCACTTGCGTTTCAAGTGTCCCTCGATGGATCGCGGCCGGTGGGCCGGCGGTGAGCAGGGTGGTTGGATGCTGGATATTACCCGCGCGGAAGTGCGGCAGTGGATCAATGGCTTGTTGAACGAATTTGTTCCGCTGTTCGATGGCCCTTATTTTCACCTGGGCGGCGACGAATACGAAATGGACCCGCACAAGTGGGACTGCCCCGAACTGGTGGACGCGATGCGCGCCGGCGGCTATTCCGAGCCGGGCGATGTGTTCATCGAGTGGATCAACGAAACGAACGCGCTGGTCAAATCACACGGCAAGCAGTTGCAAATTTGGAACTGGTGGGAACATGGTGACCAGAAATCCAGCATTGCGCCGGAGAAAGATATTATTATCAACGCCTGGGTCGGCGATGCGAAATGGTTTTTAGAGCGCGGCTATACCGTCATCGCCTCGCCGGAAAAACATTTTTATATTACGCCGGGGTTAACGAATATCTCGGAGGATATGAAAGATTATGGCGTGATGGATCCGGAATGGCTCTATCACCACTGGACGCCGGAGGTCCACCCCAACTTGCTCGGCTATAAAATCTGCGTCTGGGCTGATCGAGTGGAATCCTGGCCGGAGGCGGATTTTGAAGCCTTGCTCGAAAAACCGCGCGCTATTTTGGCAGAGCGGCTGTGGGGCGGTTCGCGAGTGGGAAAGCTGGAGGATTTTTATGCGAGGTGGGGGGAGGTGGCTGAGAGGAATGGCCGAACTGCTTCACCATGAAGATTTAATTGTGCCTCACTGCCATCTGCTACCAGCCATTCGCTATTTGCTATCTCTCAACGACTGCCCGTACGCCTCTCCCATGTGCAAAAGTTGCCGCCGAACCGACGTGGTTGCGCGGGATTGGAGCGCGGCGCTTGGCTCGTAGCCCTGCCAGGGCTTCATCCAGAAATGACCATAATTGAAGATGAGCACCCGGCGCGTTTGGTCAGTGTTGTTATTGAGCGCAGCGTGATAGGTGCGGCCATTGAACAGGTAGGCCGTGCCCGCCGGGTATTCCATCCGCACCGCGCCGGGCATCTGGGCCGGATCATCCACCTTCGGGAATTGAAAATCCATCGGGTAGCGGAACGAGCCGGGGAGCAGGGCGGTGCCACCACCGCGCGGCGGGACATCGCTGAGTAGAAAGAAGACCTTGACCATGAGCGTCGAGCGGGGATGGTAGACACCGGGCAAGCCCACATCCACGTGCCAGTGCGCGTGAGTCTGAACGCTCGGTGGGGTGATGAAATAGTCGTTGTCAATCATCACCACGTCCTCGCCGACGAGTTCGCGCACGACCGGGAAGACTTTGGGATGCTCCATCAAGTCCAGAAACAGGTCATCGTATTCGATGATCGCCTGGACTTGATTTAGTTTTGGCCCCCGGTTGCCCAGGCGAGAAGGATCAGCGCGCCAAAGTGACTCGGCTCGGTCGGCGGCGGCGCGGGCTTGGGCGAGTTCATTCGCGGTGAGCGCCTCGGGGAAGATGAGGTAGCCGTTCGTTTCATAGAATAGGTGTTGTTCGGGACTCATAGCAGGTAGGGATGAAGTTGGGTTGGGCATGGTGAGACCTCCGGAAAAATTATAGCGGGAGGAGAGCGGGTGGCAAGTGGCAGGTAGCAGGTGGAAGGTAACTTGCCACTTGCTACTTTGGTTACAAGAGTGGAGACTTTAAAAGATTGGCGGCGCATCCCTGATTGGGAGCGCCGCCAATTCTTCTTACTTAAACGTGGGGCTAGGTTCAGCGCACGGTTCCGCGCCGGAACAGGTTCACGATCCCCAGAAGGATGATCGCGCCGACCAGCGAGATCAGGAATGACGTAAGGCTGAAGTTGCCCTGATTGATGGTGCTGGCCCCAAACAACAAGCCGGCCAGCAACGCGCCCAGAGCGCCGACGATAATATCCGTCAGGGTGCCCTGTTGCGAGTCGGTATGCATGACAAGGCTGGCCAACCAACCCACGACTGCACCGACAATGAGCCACAGAAGGAAAGTTATCATCTTACACCACCTTTCTTGTGAGTTCAGTTATAGATGCTCGATTGAATGGTCGCTTAAGCAAACCCACAGAACCGGGTGTCAGGCGTGTACCATGGGCCGCGCCCGGTTCTCGGGAACAGGCTGCTTTAGCGAGTGGGAGAAGGCGTCTCCGTTTCGTACTCGCGCATAAAACGCTCAATCTCTTCTTCGGCTTGTTCACGCGAATAGCCATAGCGTTCCTGAAGCACGCCGACGAAGGTTTCAAACTTCCCGTTGATCCGGGTGACATCGTCGTCTGTCAGGTCGCCCCACCACTCGCGGACCTTGCCTTTGGCTTGCTTCCATTTGCCTGCCGCAATGTCTTTGTTCATTTTCTTTGCCTCCTAAAACGGATTCGGTAGTCAGGCTGCCAGATCTTCTGGAACTCAACGCGTCTACAGCATAAAGCCTCTGTAGACCTCGGCACTATCAGCCAAAGGCTAATTTGCATATCCGTTTTTATCCTACAGAGGACGACGGAAGACGGAGGACAAATGACGAAGGACGAAGGTGTGTCCCGTTTGGCGGAGTGACTCTAATATAAAAGCCCTCGGTAGCTCGTTTGGCTACCGAGGGCTTTTTTTTAATTAACTCAAGCGTTTAGGGCGGCTCCGTTCCGTAAACCCGCACGCTGTTTTGATAGACCGGCATCTTTTGCGTAACGCTGTATGCGCTCGTCAAGCCGGTGTATGAGTAATCGTTGGTTCCATCCCATACCGTTTGCCAAGCGGACAAGCGCAGACGCCAATGGACTTCGCAGACACTGTTCGGTGTGAAGGTATTGCCGTAGAGCAAGTCCACATAGTAAGTCTTCTGGGCGGCGTTCCAGACGGTGATGGCGGAGTAGTTCACCGCGCCGCATTGATCCCAAAATTCTTCGGCGACCACATCACTGAAAGTCAGCCCGGCGGTGTAGACCTCGGTCAGGTTCATAAACACCCGCACCTTGAGATTCGCCTGTGAACTGCCACTGTCATTGAACAGCTTCACTTTGTATTGCGTCTCCTGGTTCGTGATCGAACCGATGGCGGCTTCGACGTGGAAGTTCGCTGAACTCGTGGGCGTTGGACCACTCGGTGTGTTGGTGGGTGTATTCGTCG
>Ga0075421_100000365_pt1 | contig 45927 bp, 48 predicted proteins | sample SoiMetdeltSBSDD5_FD_75292 | JGI IMG/M metagenome (GOLD analysis project Ga0075421, IMG submission 75292) | Bulk soil microbial communities from a Populus tree surrounding site in Tennessee, USA - Soil MetaG P. deltoides SBSDD5 | ecosystem: Environmental > Terrestrial > Soil > Tree plantation... | reverse complement strand
ACGCGGGATCTCGGGTGCCCCCACGCCAATCGTGCCTCGGATCTGCAGCGAGAGGGCACCGGAGATCCCGCGTCTCCGCGCGGGATAAAGTCACGGTGATCGGGGTGAACCGATGAAGCTGAGCCAGTTTATCCCGCGCGTAGACGCGGGATCTCGGGTGCCCCCACGCCAATCGTGCCTCGGATCTGCAGCGAGAGGGCACCGGAGATCCCGCGTCTCCGCGCGGGATAAAGTCACGGTGATGGAGGTGAACCGATGAAGCTCGTGACCGCCATCATCCGTCCGGAGAAACTGAACGACGTGCTCGAGGAGCTGTTCCGCGCGAACGTGGCCGGTCTCACGATCAGCCGCGTGTCCGGTCACGGAGGCGAGACGGAGCGCGTGGAGACCTATCGCGGCACGACGGTGAAGATGGAGCTGTCGGAAAAGATCCGCCTCGAGATCGGCGTCTCCGATCACTTCGTGCAGCCGACGGTGGACGCCATCATCGCCGGCGCCCGCACGGGCGAAGTCGGCGACGGCAAGATCTTCGTGCTGCCGGTGGAGCGGGTGATCCGCATTCGCACGGCCGAGGAGGATCGGGCGGCGGTGACGCCGGTGGGGGTGCCTACCGGATAAGAAGCGTTCCTCGTTGCTCGTTCCTCGTTTCTAGTAGCTCTAGCAACGAGTCACGAGCAACGAGTAACGTACGCCTCCGTGCCCTTGTCGCCCTACGCCTCCCTCAAGATTCCCGACTTCAGAAAGCTCCTCCTCTCCCACGGCACGCTCACGCTCGCGCGCGAGGCGCAGATCGTGGTGGTGGGCTGGCAGATGTTCGAGCTGACGCGCGATCCGCTCACGCTCGGATTGATCGGGCTCGCGGAGGCGCTGCCGTTCATCGCCATCGCGTTGTACGCGGGGCACGTCGCCGATCGCGCGGAGCGACGGACGCTCGCTGTCGCGGGCACGTTCGCGCTCGTGCTCTCCGCGATCGCGCTGCTGTTGCTAACGACCATCCCGGGCGTGATTCACGCGCAGCGGATCTGGCCCGTTTACGTCGTCGTCGCGCTCAGCGCGACCGCGCGCAGCTTCATGCGTCCCGCGGTGTTCGCGCTCTCCGCGGCGATCGTGCCGCGCGAGCTCTATCCGAACTCCGTCGCCTGGCGTACGTCGTCGTGGCACCTCGCGGCGGTCGCCGGTCCGGCCGCGGGCGGGATGCTGTACGGATTCTCGGGACCGACGCTCGCGTACGCCGTGGTCGTCGTGGTGATGGCGTTCTCCCTCGCCGCGATCGCCTCGGTATCGCATCGCGCGAAGCCCACGCCGCGTGACGAGCCGCTCGGCGAGAGTCTTCGCAGCGGGATTCGCTTCGTGTGGCGCGAGCCGGTGCTGCTCGCCGCGATGACCCTCGATCTCTTCGCGGTGCTGTTCGGCGGGGCAGTTGCGTTGCTGCCCGCGTTCGCGAAATTGCTCGACGCCGGCCCCGAGGGACTCGGCATGCTGCGCGCGGCACCGGCGGCGGGATCGATTCTCATCGGGATGTGGATCGCGCACCGCCCGCCGATGAAGCGCGCGGGCTCCGCGCTGCTCGCATGCGTCGCGGCATTCGGTGTCTGCATGATCGGCTTCGCGCTCTCGCGCGAGCTCTGGCTGTCGTTCGCGTTGCTCTTCGCGAGCGGCGTGTTCGACAACGTGAGCGTCGTCATCCGCTCGACGCTCCTCCAGACGCGCACGCCGGAAGAGCTCCTCGGCCGCGTCTCGGCGGTGAATCAGATCTTCATCGGCTCGTCGAACGAGATCGGCGCCTTCGAGTCCGGCCTCGCCGCCCGCCTCCTCGGCGTCGTGCCCTCGGTGATCTTCGGCGGCTGCATGACGCTGCTCGTCGTGGCGGTGACGGCGTGGCGTGCGCCGGCGCTGCGCAAACTCCGGGAGATCTAAGAACACATGCGAGCAATGGTCCTTCATCACCCGAAAGCGCCGTTAGCGCCGGAAGAGATCCCGGAGCCGCGGCGCCGTGAAGGGCAGATGTTACTGGCCGTCGAGTGCTGCGCGGTCTGCCGCACCGATCTCCACATCGTAGATGGCGAGCTCGCGCAGCCGAAGTTGCCGCTGGTGCCGGGGCATCAGATCGTCGGGCGCGACGTGAAGAGCGGCGCGCGGTTCGGCGTGCCTTGGCTGGGGTGGACGTGCGGTGTGTGCGCGTACTGCACGAGCGGGCGCGAGAATCTCTGCGATCGCGCGCGCTTCACCGGCTACACGCTCGACGGCGGGTATGCGCAGTACGTCGTCGCGGACGAGCGGTTCTGCTTCGCGATTCCCGATGAGTACTCGTCCGAGGAGGCGACGCCTTTGTTGTGTGCGGGGCTGATCGGGTATCGCGCGTATCGGTTTGCCGCCGACGCGCGGAGGATCGGCTTCTACGGATTCGGCTCGTCGGCGCAAATCCTCGCGCAAATCGCGAAGTCGGACGGACGGGAGATTTACGCGATCACGACGCAGCCGGACTTCGCGTTGCGCATGGGCGCGATGTGGGCGGGGAGCGGCGCGCCGCCGGAGCCGCTGGATGCCGCGATCGTTTTCGCGCCGGTCGGCTCGATGGTCGTCGACGCACTGCAGCAGGTCGTGAAGGGCGGAAGCGTCATCTGCGCGGGCATCCACATGAGCGACATTCCGTCGTTCCCGTACTCCCTCCTGTGGGGAGAGCGGACGATCCGCTCGGTCGCGAACCTCACGCGCGACGACGGCCGCGCGCTGTTCGAGCGCCTGCGGACGCTGCGCATCGAGACGCAACGGACCGTGTTCCCACTCGAGCAGGCGAACGCGGCGTTGAATGCTCTACGAAGCGGAGAGTTGAGGGGAACGGCTATTCTGAGAGCGCAGAGCGCAGAGGGCAGAGCGCAGAAGTAGACGGTTCCGTCGTCTCTTCTGCCCTCTGCGCTCTGCCCTCTGCGCTCAAATCATGAGAGGCCGCGGCGCCACCTGGAATCCTTTGAACCGCTTCGAGACTCTCGAATACGTTCGAGACGAGGAAGCGCCGCCTGACGACACGTCGCCGGGCACGATCTATCTGCGCGATCCGACGCGCACGATCATCGCCACGAACGACAGTCCGGACATCGGCTTCGACGCGAGCATCAACCCGTACCGCGGCTGCGAGCACGGTTGCATCTACTGCTACGCGCGCCCCACGCACGAGTTCCTCGGAATGTCCGCGGGCCTCGACTTCGAGACGCGCATCTTCGTGAAGGAGGACGCGCCGGCGCTGCTGCGCGAGGAGCTGAACGCGAAGAAGTGGGAGCCGAAGGTGCTGGTGATGAGCGGCGTGACCGATCCCTACCAGCCGATCGAGAAGCGCCTCGGCATCACGCGCGGATGTCTGGAAGTGCTGGCCGACTTCCGCAATCCCGTCGGAGTGATCACGAAGAATCACCTCATCACGCGCGACGTCGACGTGCTCGCGGAGCTGACGAAGTACGACTGCGCGTTTGCCACGATTTCCATCACGACGCTCGACGCGTCGCTCGCGCGGACGATGGAGCCGCGAACTTCGACTCCACAGCTGCGCCTCGACGCGATCGCGACGCTGGCCGAGGCGGGCATTCCGGTGAGCGTGAACGTCGCACCGGTCGTTCCCGCGCTCACGGATCACGAGATGCCGGCGATCCTCGCCGCGGCGAAGAAAGCCGGCGCGAAGTGGGCCGGCTACGTCGCGCTGCGACTTCCGTGGGCCGTCGCGCCGCTGTTCGAGCAGTGGCTCACCGAGAACTTCCCCGATCGCAAAGACAAAGTCCTCAACCGCGTGCGCGAGCTCCGCAACGGTAAGCTCTACGACGCGACCTGGGGCGTCCGCGGCCGCGGCACCGGCATCTTCGCCGAGCAAACGGCGGCGCTGTTCGACGTGACGTGCAGGAAGCTTGGGTTGAACGAAGACGATCGCGATCTGTCGACGGCGCACTTTCGACGACGGACCGCGCAGGCGACGCTGTTTTAGCGCTGCGTTTCTCGTTCCTCGTTGCTCGTTCCTGGTGCGGCAAGGTCCTAGCAACGAGCAACGGACAACGAGCAACGCAACCATGAAAATAGTGTTCTCAGGCGACCACCTCAACGTCCTCGAGCGCGACCACTGGCAGTACGTCGAGCGGAAGAAGGGCAAGAGCGCCGCGGCAGTGCTGGCGGAGACGGACGACGGCGAGATCATTCTCACCGAGCAGTTCCGGCGTCCGGTGAATGCGCGCGTCATCGATTTTCCGGCGGGGCTCATCGGGGACGAAGATCCGAGCTTCGACGGTGCCGAGACGGCTCGGCAAGAGCTCGAGGAAGAGACGGGGTACGCGTGCGACTCCGTCGAGCTGCTCGCGCGCGGCCCGAGCTCGGCCGGCATCACCTCGGAGATCGTGAGCCTCTACCGCGCGCACGGCGTGCGCCGGATCGGGAAGGGCGGAGGTGTGGGCGGCGAGGACATCACCGTGCACGTCATTCCGCGGACACGGTTGGGGTCGTTCCTGCGCGAGAAGAACGAGCAGGGCGTGCTGACAGACCTGAAAGTGGCGCTCTGCTTTCTTGCATAAAGCGCTTGACGATTTGCCGTCACGGGCACAGATTGGGGGTATGAGAACGTTCACACTCGCGCTCCTGCTCGTCGCCTGCACCGTCCGCCACGACGGTTTCACGCCGCTCGCGAACGCGGCGAGGGAAGGCGACGCGGACAGCGTCCGCCAGCTCTGCGCGCGCGGCGCGGATCCGAATCAGCCGAGTGGCGAGCACGGTTGGACGCCTCTGCTGCACGCCGTGCACAAGAATCAGTTGGACAACGTCCGTGCGCTGCTCGACGCGGGCGCAAGCGCCGACATAGCGGCTCCCAACGGCACGACGCCGCTCATGATGGCAGCGGGCTACGGAAACCGTCCGATGGTCGCGCTTCTCCTCGAGCGCGGAGCGAAAGCGGACGTCCGCGATCACTCCGGTGCCGTCGCGCTCGATTACGCGCTCACGGGCGTGACCGACGTCGACGATTTCACGTTCTTCCGCTGTCAGAACGACACGGCTGCCGTTCTGGCGCGCGTGAGCCCGGAACCGCAGCATTCGTCACGGCGATGGGCGAAAATGAAAGGGTGCGCGTAACCCCTGCCCTCGTTCTCGTTCTCCTTCTGGCGCTTCCTCTTTACGCGGACCGTTTTCGCGTGGTCGTCGTTACCCAGACGCAAAACGCCATCCGCGCGAACGTCATCTCCGCACTCGTTCGCGCGACAGACATCGAGCCGTGGGGCGGTGGTCCCGCGTTCGCAGCAGAGATCGATCGCGAAGACCTCGACGCGCTCCGCAACGATCCTCGCGTACGTGCGATCGCGATCGATGAAGGTGGCGGCGCAGGCCTGACCGAGAGTCTCCCGTTCATCGGTGCGGACGTCGTCCACCTGCAGGGGATCGACGGCCGAGGGACGACGGTGGCGGTGCTCGATAGCGGGATCGATACCGATCATCCGGCGTTCGCCGGACGCATCACCGGCGAAGCGTGTTTCTGCGACAACTTCGACGGCACCGGCTGTTGTCCCGGCGGTGTGACCACCCGCCTCGGCACTGGCGCCGCGGAAGACGATCAGGGCCACGGCACGCACGTCGCGGGGATCGTGTCGGGAGTCGCGCCGGCGACGTCGATCGTCGCGGTGAAGGTGCTCGACGCGGGGAACCGCTTCCGCAGCTTCACGCAGATTTTTCGCGCGCTGGAGTGGGTCGCGGACAACCGTCCCGACGTCAACGCGATCAACATGAGTCTCGGATCGGACGCGCGGCTGACCGACGCCGAATGCGGCTCGTTCGCGATCGCGTTGGGCCTGCAGCCCGTGATCGCGCGGCTTCGTGACCGAGGCGTGCTCATCGCGGCATCGAGCGGCAACAACGGCGCGACGGACCGCACCTGGTTGCCGGCCTGCATGAGCGACGTTCTCGGCGTCGGAGCGACGTTCGATAACGCGGACAATGTCGCCGAGTTTACAAACAGCAGCACGTCGCTCGATCTCCTCGCGCCCGGCGTCTCGATCACATCGACCGCGCGCGGCGGCGGTACGACGACGCTCTCCGGCACGTCGATGGCCGCGCCGCACGTGGCAGGACTGATCGCGTTGATGAAGCAGGTGGGAGGCGCATTTCCCGCGGACTGGATTCAGTCGATCCTGGAGAACAGTGGCAAACCGGTGACCGATACGCGCAACAGTCTGACGGTTCCGCGCATCGACGCGCTCGCGACGATCGCGGCGACACCGCGTGTGCCGTTAGGGCCACGGCGGCGTTCCGCGCGGCACTGAGGAAACGTAGGGCGTGGCTTCAGCCCGCCCCCTCCCAGGGAGGCGGGCTGAAGCCACGCCCTACATTCACACTCGCAGCACGATCTTGCCGAAGTGCTCGCTCGTTTCCATCAGATCGTGCGCATCGTCGGCCCGCTCCAGCGGCAGCACGGTGTGAATCACGGGACGGATGCGACCCTCCTCGAGGTCCGCGCCGAAGCGAGCGAGGAACGCATCGACGATCGCAGCTTTCTCCTCCGCGCTTCGTGAGCGCAGCGTCGAGCCGAGGATCTGCGCGCGCTTGCCGAGGAGCTTCATGACGTCGATCTCGGCCATGCGCTCGCCGCCCATCGAGCCGATGATCACGATGCGGCCGTCGGTCGCGAGAGCCTCGAGATCGCGCGGGAGATAGCGGGCGCCGATGTGATCGAGGATCACGTTCGCGCCGCGCGCCTTCTCGACGAAGTCTTCTTCACGATAGTTGATCGCCACGTCGGCGCCGTGCGCGAGACAGCGCTCGCATTTCTCCTGCGATCCGGCCGTGACGATCACGCGTGCACCGGCGAGCTTTGCGAGCGTCGTCGCGGCCGTGCCGACGCCGCTGCCTCCGCCGTGGATGAGCACCGTCTCGCCATCGCGCAGTTTCGCAAGCAGGAAGAGATTGAGAAACGCGGTGAGGAACACTTCCGGTAGCGCCGCCGCCTCTTCGTCGCTGAGCGCGTCCGGCACGTGCATCGCCGAGCCCGCATCGACGACCACTTCCTCCGCGTAACCGCCGCCCGGCAACAGCGCCATCGCGCGATCGCCGACGCGCCATCCGCGCGCGTCCGCGCCGACTTCGCTCACGACGCCGGCGCATTCGAGTCCGAGGATGTCTGACGCGCCGGCGGGCGGCGGATAGCGGCCGACGCGTTGGAGAAGATCCGCGCGATTCACCGCCGTGGCGCGAACCTCGATCCGCAAATCGCGCGAGCCGAGAGGTGGGCGGGGAGCGTCGCCGACTTCGAGGGCGTGAGTGGGGGTGACCAGGATTGCGCGCATCGAGTCGTCGAGTCTACGAGTCGTCGAGTCTTCGAGTGAAGTCTCACAGGCTCATAGGCGCATAGTCTCATAGGACTTCTGTGAGACTCTGAGACTGTGAGACTCTGAGCCTCTCGACGACTCGTAGATTCGTAGACTCGACGACTCGTCTCGAATATCGTTCGCCCCGCGTGACTGACAACCTGGCCATCTCCTGCAAGGGCTTGCGCAAGCACTACTCCGACGTCAAAGCCGTCGACGGTCTCGACCTCGACGTCGCGCGCGGGGAGTGCTTCGGACTTCTCGGGCCGAACGGCGCGGGCAAGACGACGACCATCGAGATTCTCGAAGGGCTCAATACACCGGACGCGGGCGAGGTGCGCGTGCTCGGCCTGTCGTGGCGCGACAGCGAGCGCGACATCCGCGAGCGCATCGGCGTCTCGCTGCAGGAGACGCAGCTCAGCGAGAAAATCACCGTGTACGAGACGCTGCGTCTCTTTCGCTCGTTCTATCGGCGCGGGCGCGATCCGGAGGAACTGCTGCGCGGGTTGTCGCTCGAGGAGAAACGCAATTCCCGCGTCGGCAAGTTGTCGGGTGGGCAGAAGCAACGTCTCGCCGTCGCATGCGCGCTCGTGGGCGAGCCGGAGATTCTGTTCCTCGACGAGCCCACGACCGGTCTCGATCCGCAGTCGCGTCTGCAGTTGTGGGAGATCGTCACCAGCTATCGTCAGCGCGGCGGAACGATCCTCCTCACCACGCACTACATGGAAGAAGCGGAACGTCTCTGCGACCGCATCGCCATCATCGATCACGGCCATCGCATCGCCCTCGGGACGCCGAAGGAGTTGATCGCGACGCTCGAGGCGCCGCACATCATCGAGCTCACCACCGAGCCCGCGCTCGAGGAGTCCGATTTCAAAACGCTGAGCGGATTCCACGGCGCGACGCGGCGCGATAAAGGATGGCAACTTCGCGTGGACTCGCTCGCGATTGCCGTGCCGCAGCTCATCGCCGCAGTCGACGCGCGCGGCACGAAGCTCGAGACGCTCTCCACGCACGCGGCGACGCTCGAGGATCTCTTCGTCGCCATGACCGGAAGGGAATTGCGCGATGCCTGAGACGCGACATACGAAGTCGCCGCTCTTCGAATTGACGATCTACCGGCTCAAGGAATTCATCCGCGAGCCGGACGCCGTGTTCTGGGTGCTGATCTTCCCGCTTCTGCTGACGCTCGCCCTCGGCTTTGCGTTTCGCGAAAAACCGCCCGATCGCATTCCGGTCGGCGTCAGCGAGGGACCGTTCGCACAGCGGCATCTGCTCGCGCTGAAGAAATCGCCCGCGCTGCAGCCGCGGATCTATCCCGAGCGCGAGGGACGTGAGGAGCTCCGCCGCGGCAACATCTCATTGCTCGTCGACGGAGGCGAAAAGCCCGTTTATCGATTCGATCCGACGCGTCCGGAATCGCGTGCCGCGCGCGTGGAAGTAGACAACGCGCTGCAGAACAGCGCGGGACGGCGTGACGCGTTCGCGGCGAAGGAAGAGCACGTCACCGAGCAGGGCTCGCGCTACATCGACTTCCTCGTGCCCGGCCTGATCGCGATGAACCTGATGGGCACGGGCATGTGGAGCATCTCGTTCGCGGTGGTGAACGCGCGGCTCAAGAAACTGCTCAAGCGTTTCCTCGCGACGCCGATGCGCAAGACGACGTTCCTCACCGCGCAGTTCCTCTCGCGGCTGGTGTTCCTGGTCGTGGAGGTTGCGGTCGTCGCGACGTTTGCGTGGCTCGTGTTCGACGTCGAGATCCGCGGTCCCGTGCTTCTCTTCTGTCTTCTCTGTCTCCTCGGCGGCGCAGCGTTTGCGGGCATCGGCATCCTCGTGTCGTCGCGCGCGAAGACGCTGGAGGCGGTGAGCGGTCTGATGAACCTGGTGATGATGCCGATGTGGATCTGCTCGGGCGTGTTCTTCTCCTACGAGCGGTTCCCGGATGCGGTGAAGCCGATCATCCGCGCCCTGCCGCTGACCGCGCTCGCGGACGCGCTGCGAATGGTGATGAACGACGGTTTCGGCACGGCGGCGGTGATGCCGCAGATCATCAATCTGGTCGCGTGGACGTTGGTGAGCTTCGCGGTGGGGTTGAAGATTTTCCGGTGGTCGTGACTCCGTAGCCCCGAGCGAAGTCGAGGGGCCAACTTAGCATCTGCGTTGCGCGATCCGACAGGCGACTGCGCGCGCGGCGTGCTGCGTGATCACTCAGCGTTGCTGCTAACGCGGCCCCTCGACTGCGCTCGGGGCTGAGAGAAATGGACCACCTCGCGATCGTTCGTCATCCACAACTTGAACCCGCGCTCGTTCGACAGGTAGCGGAGGATCGTCTTCCGAAAACCGCAGCGGCATGGCAGCTCGATTCCGAGCTCTTCGAGTCGCGCGGGATAGCCGTCGTGCTGCGCCTCGTAGCGCACGAGCGCGTCGCGCACGACGTAGCCGCGGGTGAGGCAGTCGTCCCATGCGCGCGCGAACTGCCAGTGGCCGAGGAAAACGCCGCCGAACATCGCGGCACCGGTGAGAAGAACATTCGCGCGGGCGCCGGGCTTCGTGACGATGGTCAGGATGAGCGTGATGAAAGGGATGACGTAGAAGAAGATCTGCTGCACGAATCCGAGCTCGCCTCGCTCGCCGAGGACGACGCCAAACAAAAACGCCGCGCCGGCGTAGGCCAGCGCGGCGATGAGACGGCTGAGGAAGACCACGTCAGAACGAGAATACCAGACCGGCGTTGACCTCTCCCTGATAGAAGTCCTCGTTGTAGCGGTAGTCGCAGAAGGTGCAGTCGTCGTTCCTGTCTTCGAGCGACGTGAAGTAGCCGCGCCCTTCGAAGCGGAAGCTGAGCGCGCGGCTCATCGGCACTTTCACGCCGATGCCCGCGGACGCGGAGAAGCGCTGTTCGGCGTCGACGCCCGTCAGCTGCGGATCGAGGTTCGCGATCCCCAGGCTGGCGACGACGTACGGCGTCGCATTGCGCGAGCGCGCGAACGGGACCTGCAGCCCAGCGTGCAGATAGGTGATGTCGATGTCCGCGACCTGATCATCGGGCTCGAACAGACCACCGCCGGTCTCCAGCTCGGATTCCTGTCGGTTCGCCAGCAGCTCGAGCTTCATGCCGGTGTCGCCGAGGGGGATGCCGAAGCTCACGCCGAAATTGGCGCTCGACGCGACATCGACGTCCTGGCCGAAGATGAAGGTCTGGTCCGCGAAGATCGTCCCGCCCCAGCGGTAGCCGACGAACGGCGTCAGCTCGAACGAGGAATCGCGCGGGGTGTCGCGATAGCTGCGACGGCGCTCGCGCCAGTCGTCATCGTCCTGGGCGAGGGTTGGGAGGGCAGCAAGGAGAAGGAGAAGAGCAAGGGCTGCTTTGCGCATGAAGCCTCCGCATACAATCCTCGGACCATGAAGATCGCCACCTGGAACGTGAACGGGATTCGCGCGCGGCATGAGCAGTTCGCGGCCTGGGCGACGTCGGAACAGCCCGACGTCATCTGCCTGCAGGAGATCAAAGCCCGCCTCGATCAGATCCCGCAAACCTGTTCGATCGAAGGGTATACGTGCTACTGGCACGGTGCGGGCGGGTACTCGGGCGTGGCGCTCCACGTCCGCAGCGGGTTCGCGCAGAACGTCGACTTCACGCACCCCGAGTTCGATCACGAGACGCGGATCGTGCAGGCTCAAATCGAGGACACTGTGTTCACCAGCGTGTACGTTCCGAACGGCGGGAAGGACTTCGACGCGAAGATGGCCTTCATCCACTCGCTGATCGCGTACGCCGCGGACATCCGTGCGAAGGGACTGAAGCTCGTCCTCTGCGGTGACATGAACATCGCCCGAACGGAGATGGACGTGCATCCGAAAGAGCGCAAGCCGCGCGCGATCGGACAATTGCCGGTCGAGCGCGAGCTGCTCGAACACCTGATCCGCGACGGAGGACTCGTCGACGTCGGACGCATGCTTTATCCCGACGACGAGAATTACTTCTCGTGGTGGGCGCCGTGGCGGAACATGAAGGAGCGCAACATCGGCTGGCGCCTCGACTACGTGCTCGCGAGCGAGGAGCTCGCGAAGCGCGCAATCGCGTGCCCGTCGCAGCGCGAGATTGGGACGAGCGATCACGCGCCGGTGGTGGCCAGCTTTTCATAGGACGAATAAGACAGATAGGACGAATAGGACCTACAGGTCCTATCTGTCCTATCCGTCCTATCGGGTCGCTACCGACGACCCCCAAAACAAAAAGCCGGCGTGAACTACGCCGGCTTTTCACTACCGCAAGTTCGTGTGGTCTATTCGAGCACGACCAGCACCACTCGGCGGTTGGCAGCGCGTCCCGCGCGGGTCTTGTTCGACTCGAGCGGAAGGGTGTCGCCGTACGAGATCGTCGACATGCGGTTCAGCGGCAGCTTGTGCTCGCGCGAGAGGTAGCGGCGCACCGAGTCCGCGCGGCGCTGGCCGAGCTCCTCGTTGTAAGCCTCACCGCCCGTGTCGTCCGTATGTCCCTGGATCTCGATGAAGTACTGGACCTCGAGGGCCTTGGCCTTGCCCGCGAACTCGTCGAGCGCGGCTTTCGCTTCATCCGACAGCTCATGCGAGTTGAGCTTGAACTTCACCCGATCCTCGGAGAAGGTCTGCTCGAAAACGACCTTGCCCTTGGCCAGCACGCCCGCTTCCTGTGCGCGCTGAAGCGCTTCCGCCGCGGACTGGCTGAGCTGCTCGACGCGGGCATCCGTCGCCGTCTGCTTCTGCTGCAGATCCTCGACCTGTGAGGAGACCGACTCGATTTTCGTGTTCGTCGTCGCCTGCGACGCCGCAATTTTTTCGTCGACCGACTTCGACGTGGCGCACGCTCCGAGGACTACCGGAATCGCGATCGCCAAAAGAGCTCTGGAAAACTTCATCATCGACTCTTTTTCCTTTCGTTACGCTTGGCTTTCTCACGAGAGGTGGACACGCTCTGTACCGGAGGCTCGGTACCGCGGTAGCCGGCACGAACCCGGACGGAGCGTCCCCGCCCTGCGAGCTCCAGCGAAATCCGGCGGTACTTTACACCGCCTTTTCCTGTGGGCGGAAAGCCAATCAAATATTGGGCCCGAAGTACGCTTTCGATGCCGTCCATGGCCCGTGCAAGCTCCTCCGGACGGTTGTTGACGATGAGTCTGCCGCCGGTTGCGGCGGCGAGCTCTTCCAGCACGTCGATGTTCGCCATCTCCTCGCTGATGGGCGCCGGACCACGCTTCGCGCGCTGTTCGCCAGGCTCGCGTAAACCAAAGGCATAAATGGGGATAGACACGCCCTCGAGGCGCTTCTCGATGGTGGCGCGAGTCATCCGCGAGGCGTTGTCGATGCCGTCGCTGAGGAGGATGATCGCGCGCGACGGATTGCGCCCGAGCTCGCTTCTCTCAGGCATTTCTGCGAGGGCATCAAAAAAAGCTGTTTTGCCCCACGGTTTGACCACATCGAGGGCTCTCACGATCGCCGCGGGGTTCTCGGTGAAAGGGACGAGCTCGTTTGCGTGACCCTGGAAATCGAACGCGTAAAGCGCGAAATCATCGCCCTTTTTGCGTCGCGCGGTAAGCGCGTTGATGACCGCTTTCGCGGAGTCGAGCTTGCCCGCGAGTCCCATCGATCCGGAGCCATCGAGCAGGATCGTCCACGATACCGGCGCGTTGCGCGACTGCTCGAAGAGGTCGGTCTTGACCTTTTGTCCGTCGACGAGCAGCGACACATCCTTCGCTTTGAGATCGATGATCGGAACGCCCTTCCCGCTGAGAACGGTGAAGGGAACCATGACGTAGGAGACCGAGACCTGCTCGGAGAATTTGTCGTCCTGCGCCGCGAGGGAAAACGCGGCGAGGAGAAGGGTGAGGAGTGTCGTAAGGCGACGAAGCATGCAGCGGAGAACGACGAAGGAGCCGTCTGTCATCCCATCTTCAACGGAATGAAGTCCGGGTCCTCCTGATGCTTGCGCTCCCATTTGAGGAAGTCGTAGTAGCCGCAGTGGGGCTTGTCGGGGTATTCGTGGCAGACGCCGGGGCGGGCGTCGTAGATGGTGCAGCGGCGAGTTTTCGTGTCGAGGAACATGCACACGGAGCCGTAGATCTTGTCCTTCTGATGCCGCAGCACCTGCTCGTTCTCACGGACCTTCGTGAAGCGGCGACGCGCGGTCTCGAGGTCGAGGTCGAAGTGTTTCGCCAGGCGGCGAAGGTCCTTCGGCTCGACGACGATTCGTTCGTAACTGCAGCAGTACGCGGGGCACTTGAGGCAGTCGTACGCTGGCTTGCGCGCGGGTGGTTCGGCGTTGTCGGTTGCGTTGTCGGTGGCCATGCAGGTTGCGTGCAGTGTAACGGCATGCCCGACGGTTGGCCACGCTTCTGCTAAGGCTCTCGTCCATGGACCATGCCGTCGCGCTCGTGCAGGCCTACCTGCAGCTCAACGGTTACTTCACCTCGGCCGAGTATCCGATCATCGCCGGAGCGGGACGCGGGTTCCGCACGATCACGGACATCGACATCCTCGCGTTCCGCTTTCCGTCGGGAGAACCGATGGCGAAGAAAACGCGCAAGGCGCCGAAGGGTCTCGACATCTCCGGCCTCGATTCCGGCCTTGCGGTGCCGGTCGATTCGATCGACATGATCATCGGCGAGGTGAAGGAAGGACGCGTGAACATCAATAGCGGCATCTGCGATCCCGAGGTGCTGAACACGGTGATCAATCGCTTCGGCCAGGTCGGCGACACGAAGCGCGTCGTGCAGCATCTGCTGCGCACCGGCGCGGCGGAGATCCCGCCCGCGTATTCAGTGCGCCTGATCGCGTTCGGCTCGTTTCCTCCCGGCGCGCCCGTCCCACCCTGCCGCATCGTCAGCCTCGGCCACGTGCTGGAGTTTCTGCAAAGCTACGTGCGCAAGCACTGGAGCATGCTCCGGCACCTGCAGTTCAAGGATCCCGCGTTCGGATTCCTGATGACGATGGAGAAGGCGCGCCGCGGCGGTGCGGGAAGACGCGGACGGCAGGGGGTGGAGATCGTGCCTCCGATTGCGGAACCGCGTAAGAACGATCGAAGGAAGTAAGTTTTTGGAGTGCGGTGGCAACGCCACCGCTTTGGAATGCGCGGCAAGAGCGATACGGCTGCGATCTCGGCGCGTTGTTCGAAGCGGCGGGTTGCGGGTCGTCTCAAATACGTAGCGGACCGCCGCCGTCTCGGCGGCTGACGTGCCGGCGTCTCGCCGGCACCGCTCTCGCGAAGAGCGTTCCTCGCGAGCGCTATGCGCGGGCGAGACGCCCGCGCGTCAGCTGGCGAGACGCCGGCGGTCCGATCGTAAAGCGGTATGCGCGCCGAGAGCGATACGACGGCGATCTCCGCGCGTTGTTCGAAAGCGGCGGCGTTGCCGCCGCACTCCAAACCTACATCGACACGCGATTGCGTCCCTGCCGCTTCGCGTCGTACAACGCCGCGTCCGCGACGCGCACGAAGTCGCCCGAGCCGCTGCCGTCGCGAGGCGGAATCAGGGACGTCACGCCGATGCTCACGGTCATATATCCGAGGGGTGATGACGGATGCGGCAGTTGCAGCTCCTCGATGCGCTCGCGCAATCGCGTCGCGATCTGCAGCGCGTGCTCGGCGTCGGTCTCCGGAAGCAGCACCGCGAATTCCTCGCCGCCGTAGCGCGCGACTTGATCTCCCGCGCGTTGCACGGATTCACGCAGCGTCTGCGCGACCTGCCGCAGACAATCGTCGCCGGCCTGATGGCCCGCGGTGTCGTTGAACGACTTGAAGTAGTCGATGTCGAGCATCAGCAGCGACAGTGAGGTGTGAGCCCGCGCAGCGCGGCGCCATTCCAGCGCGAGCGTCTCGTCGAAGTGCCTGCGGTTCGCGACGCCGGTGAGTCCGTCCTGCGCGGAGATGCGATGCAGCGTTTCGATCGCGCTGGCGAGATGCTCGTTCGCGTCCTCGAGCGCGTGGGTCTTCGTCTCGAGCTGCCGCGTCGCGTCGGCGAGCCGCTCGTTCACCTGCGCGAGGTGGATCGCTCCGGCCACCTGGTCGGCGAAGGCCTCGAACGCGAGCACGTTCGCCGGCGTGAAGATCGGCCCCGCGCTCTCCAGATTCATTACGCCGAGGACCTGGTCGTCGAAACGAATCGGCACGACGAGCTCGCAAGTCACGCGCGTGTTCACCATCACGTACTCCGGATCCGTGCTGACGTCGGGGATGAACTGCGTCGCGCGCGAGCGGACGCAGCGTCCGATGGCGCCGAGGTCGATCGGCCACCGCTGCGCGGGCTCCACGAACGCGTCGCCGGTGGTAACCATGTTCACGAACTCGTTCCGCGCCGGGTCGACCATGACGATCGACACCAGCTCGAGCGGGAAGCGGTCGTGGATGTACCGCGTCACGCGCTCGAGCAGTTCTGCCAGATCGGTGGCTTCGAGCGCGGTGCGCGAGACCTCGCTCATCATCTGCATCAGCCGCGCGCGCTGCTTCAGTTCCTCGTACATCTGCGCGTTCGCAACCGCGCCGGCGATCTGGTCCGCGACGGTCAGGAGGAGTTCGAGCTGTCCGTGAAATGCGGCCGGACGCGTGCTCTCGAGATTCAGTACGGCGACCATTCGCCCGGCATGCTTCACCGGCACGCAGATCTCCGAGCGCGCGCCGGGCATGGTCTCGACGTAGTTCGGCCACGCGTGCACGTCGTCGATCACCACCGGTTGGCCGCTGGCCGCGACTTCGCCGACGACGCCGCTGCCGAGGCCGCGGCTGTAGCCCACGTGAACGGAGGTCTCGACACTCGTCGTGAGCGCCTCGCACTCGAAGACGGCGCGCTCGAGGTCGAGCGAGACGAGGGCGACGAACTGCCAATCGAACTTGCTCGCGAGCGTGTCGGTGATCCGCTGGAGCCGCGGCCGCAGATCGAGATCGAGCGTGGCGATGCGCGCGACTTCGTTCAGCACCTCGAGGGAGCGGTCGTCCGCGGCGGTGGGCATGTATGTGAAAGAGTACGCCCGCACGGCTCCAATGGATGGCGTCAACTCATTCGATCTTTACTTCCACCCTTTGTCCGAGCTTCAGCGGCGTCGGCTCCGCGAACGCGATTTTCACGAGCAGCACGCGCGTGTCGATCGGCTTCGACGGGTCCTGCGGCTTGAGGCGGCGATTGACGACGGAGTCGGGAATCTCTTCGATCGTGCCGCGCCAGGCGTGGTCGAATCCCTCGGCGTTCACCTGCACGGTGGATCCGAGCTTCACGCGTGCGACGTCGAACTCGTCGATCTCCGCTTCGATGCGGGTCTTCGCGAGGTCCGCGACGGTGACGATCGCGTCTCCAGCGGCGATCGTCTCGCCGGCGTGGACGTGTCGGGTGATGACGACGCCGTCGATCGGCGCGGTGATGACGGTCTTCTCGACGAGAGCGGACAGCCGCGAGACTTCCGCGGCCGCGGAGGCGCGGCGCGCGCGTGCGGCGTCGAGGTCGCGATCCGCTTTGTCCCACGCCTGCTTCGAGCCGATGTCCACCTGGAAGAGATTCTGCGCGCGCGCAACCTCGGACTCGAAGAGCCGAATGTCCGCATCCGCTTCGCCGACGCGTGCGCGTGCGACGCCGAGGGCCGCGCGCGTGTCGTCGGCCTTCAGGATGGCGATGGTCTCGCCGCGGCGCACTTGTTCTTTCTCGTCGACCATGAGGCGATCGATCGTGCCGGCGACGTCGGTGCCGATCGTGACTTCCGCGCCGGGATACGTGACGACGCGTCCTTCGGCGACGATGCGCGGCTTCTCCGCGATCTTGTCGATGCGCTGCGGTGCGGGCTTCGATCTCGTGGCGTTCACCTGCACGACCGTGGCGGCGAGAATGAGGATGGCGAGGATGGGGTAGAGAATGCGGTTCATACGAGTGCTCCGTCCTGAATCTTTACGACTCTGTCTGCGATGGTGCGTACTTTCGGATCATGGGTGACGATGACCAGCGCGCGGTTCTCCTGCTTCGCGAGCGCGCGGAACATCTCCAGCACCTGCGTGCCGACCTGGGAATCGAGGTTCGCGGTGGGCTCGTCGGCGAGCAGGATCGGCGCGGTGCCGGCGAGCGCTCGCGCGATCGCGACGCGCTGTTTCTGCCCGCCGCTCAGATCGCGCGGCAGGAAGTTCTGGCGATCGCCGAGACCGACGGCCTCGATGACGCGCTGTGCTTCGATCCTCGCGTCTTTGTTCCTCAGGCCCTTCACGTTCAGCGCGTATTCGACGTTCTCGATCGCGGTGAGCGACGGGAAGAGATTGAACTGCTGGAACACGAAGCCGAGGGAGCGCTTGCGGATGTCGGCGAGGCTCTTTTCGCTGACGGCATTGCCTTCGATCACGACCTCACCGCTCGTCGGCGTGAGGATGCAGCCGAGGATCGAGAGGAACGTCGTCTTGCCCGAGCCGGACGGTCCTTCGAGCGAGACGATCTCGCCGCGCTCGACGTTGAAGTCGATGCCGCGCAGCACACTGATGGTCTCGCGCCCTTCCTGAAAGGACTTTTCGACACGACGGGTATGAAGGATGGACATTGATTTTCTCCTGATGTAGGGCGTGGCTTCAGCCCGCCCCTCCCGGGGGAGGCGGGCTGAAGCCACGCCCTACGTTTTCACGTTCTGAATACCAGTGCGGGATCGATGGTCGCGACCTTGCGGAACGAGATCACTGCCGCGCTCAGACACAGCGCGATCGCGCCGAGAAGGACGAGCACGTACAGCTCCATGGGGATGATCAGTTTCAGATCGATCTTCGCCATCACCGGCCGCAGCGCGAAGGCCTGCAGTGCGCCGAGGGCGAAGCCGGCGATCGCGGCGATCATGGCCTGCTTGCCGAGGATGCGATAGATGTCGCCGTTGCCGCCGCCGATCGCCTTCACCGTGCCGAATTCGCGGATGTGCTCCATCGTCGAGGTGTAGAGCGTCTGCGCGACGACGACGATGCCGACGAGGCATCCGAGGAAGACGGTGATGTACATGTTCAGTCCGAGTCCCGTCGAGTCGATCCAGTACGTGCGCGAGCGCTCGGCCCATTCGCGCTTCGTGAAGACGTCGTTGTACGGAAGCCGTTTGGTGATCTCCGCGCGCACGGCCTCGGCATCCGCGCCCGGCGCGAGCTTCACGAGGATGTAAGTCGTGTTGCCGCGCAAGTCGCTCTCGTTGAGACTCTGCGCGAGCCGGTAGTCCATGAACGTCAGCGGCGTCGTCGTGAACGACTTCGCGTCGACGGTACGGCCGATGATCTTCAGGCGCCGGCCGAGGACTTCGCGATAGTCGCCGGGCGCGAAGTGTCCCCAGCGCTTCTTCGCGGAGTCGTCGAGAACCATGTACGGACCGCGGCGGAGATCGGCGAGGTCGCCCTCGACGACGCCCTGCGGGAAGTTCCAATGCGCGAAGCTCTCCAGCGCGTACACCTCCGTGCCTTCGATCGCGCCGGACGGCAGGTTCACGTTCATGAACCAGACGATCAGGTTGTCCGCGCGCGCAACGCCGGGAGTCGAGCGCACGCGCTTGACGTACGTCTCCGGAAACGCGTGCGCGAAGTCGACGTTCGGCGTGTTGCGCGAGGTGACCCAGAGGTCCGCGTCGATCTGATCGATGGTCAGCGACGCGTTGTCCATCAGTCCGAGGAACAGACCGACCTGCACGAAGACGAGCGTGACCGCGAATGCGACGCCGGATACCGTGATGAAGAAACGGAGCTTGTCGTGGAGGAGCGATTTGGTGGCGAGATCGACGCTCATTTCAGCAACCCCCGCTCGATCATCTCGACCACGAGGTCCGTGCGCGCTTCGATCGTGCGCCAGTCGACCCACTGATCGTTGCACTTCGCAATCTCGAGGGAGATCACGCCATGGATCATCGACCAGATCGACTGCGACACGAGGTCGATGTCCGTGAGCTCGTCGCGCATCCGGCCGCTCGCCTGCAGATCGACGAGCACGTTTCTCAGAAACGCGTATGCATCCTCTTCCGGATTGCCTTTGCCGCTCATGTCCTGTTCGTGCGGCGGCTTCGGCGTCATGAACATCACGCGGTAGTGACTCGGGTTCTTGAGGCCGAACTCGACGTACGCCTTGCCCGCGGCGCGGAGGCGCACGACGGGATCGGGGATCTGCGCGATGACCGTGAAGCCGTGCGCGAAGCTGCGGAAGTCGCAGTCGCAAAGCTCGGCGAGCAGCGCCTCTTTGTCGCGGAAGTGGAAGTAGATCGCGGTGGGGGAGTACTCGATGCGCTCCGCAATGCGGCGCATCGTCACCGACTCGACCCCCTCGGTGGCGAACAGCTCGCGGGCGGCGTCCAGGATCCGGGTCCGGATCTCTTCGCGCTCGCGTTCTCGACGTTCTCTAGGTCCCAAACCATTCCTCCGAAACTTAACAGCGTTAAGTTAGAGTCGAACGGTCAAAACGTCAAGCGTTGTTTTTGGAAGTTCCCGTTGCGAAGGGTTGTCGAAATCAGTCCGCGAGCCGTTTCATCAGCTCGTTGACCTGGTCATAAACGCTCTGTACCGACGTCTCGATGAACACCGTGGTCGCGTCCGGCATCCGCTCCTCCACGCGGATCAGGCCGAGGATCTCATCGGTGGCAAAGAGGATATCGGCGAGCTTGTCCAGCACCCGTTCAGACATCGGGAGGTGTACTGCAGTGGTCGTATCGATCTCGATATAGGCTTTTTGATTCACTCTACTGAGGAGTGATTTATGTACCGAAATCCCTACCCTCCCCCCTACTAGAAAGTGCTGTTACGTTTTAGAAAACAGAACGTAGGGCGTGGCTTCAGCCCGCCTTCCCCCGCCCTTGGACGGGCTGAAGCCCGCCCTACGTTGTGTTCCGCCGGCCATGAATCGTATCCGTGCAGTTCTTCTCCTCGTGCTCGCCCTGCCGCTGCTCGCGCAGAACGCTCCGCCCGCCGTGAAGCAATCGTTCGACGCGTTTCGCGCCGAAGCGGTGCGCGCGCACCTGAAGTTCCTCTCCAGCGATCTGCTGGAAGGCCGCGGACCCGGCACGCGCGGCGACGCACTCGCGACGAGTTACATCGCCTCGCAGTTCGAGGCGATGGGCCTGCAGCCGGCCGGCGACGACGGCACGTACTTCCAGAAAGTCTCACTTCTCGGCATCACCACGGACGAGCCGAAATCCACGGTCACGTTCCGAAAAGACGGCGCCGACCTTGGACCGCTGAAGTATCGCGACCAGTTCGTCGGCGGCAATCAGTCGCAGAAAGAAAACGTGAGCTTCGATTCCGAGGTCGTGTTCGTGGGACACGGCGTCGTCGCGCCGGAGTATCAGTGGGACGACTACAAGGGCTTCGATCCGAAAGGAAAGACGCTGGTGATGCTCGTCGACGATCCTCCGGCGACGGAGAAGGAGCCGGATCTCTTCAAAGGACGCGCGCGCACGTACTACGGCCGCTGGACATACAAGTTCGAGCAGGGCGCGGCGCGCGGCGCGGATGCAGTGCTGCTGATTCACACCGATCGCGCCGCCGGCTACGGCTGGCAGGTCGTGCGGAACTCGTGGACGGGCGAGCAGGCGTACGTGAAGAACGCACCCGGACAGCAGGCACTCTCGTTCGCGGGCTGGATCTCGGAAATGGTTGCGCAAGAGCTCTTCAAATCGGCGGGACTCGATCTCGCGACGCTGACGAAGGCCGCGGGCTCGCGCGATTTCAAGCCGGTGCCGCTCGGGTTGCGCTTCGCCGGCAATGTCGCGAGCACGATCCGTCCGTTCGACACGGCGAACGTGGTCGCGAAGCTCGAAGGAAGCGACGCGCGTCTGAAGAACGAAGCAATTCTCTACACCGCGCATCACGATCACCTCGGCATCGCCGCGCCGGATGACGACGATCCGACCGACACGATCTACAACGGGGCGATCGACAATGCGAGCGGCACCGCGACGATCCTCGAGGTCGCGCGTGTCTGGAGCGAGGCGAGTCCGCGTCCGAAGCGCAGCATCGTCTTCGCACTCGTCGCGGCCGAGGAGCAGGGACTCCTCGGATCGAAATACTTCGGCGAACATCCGGTCGTGCCCGCGGGCCGCATCGCAATGGGATTGAACATCGACGCGATCCATCTCCTCGGCAACGTCGGCAGCGTCTCGATGATCGGGATCGATCGCACGACGTTCTTTCCGACCGCGCAGAAGGTGACGAAGGCGATGAACCTCAGCATCGTCCCCGATCAGGCGCCGGAGCAGGGCTCGTACTACCGCTCCGATCACTTCAGCCTGGCGAAAGTGGGCGTGCCCGCGTTCTCGATCAAGCAGGGGAATGACATCCTCGGCAAGCCCGCGGATTGGGGAGCGGCGAAGTCGAAGGAGTACCGCGACAAGCACTATCACCAGGCCAGCGATGAATACGATCCGTCCTGGGACTTCGGCGCAGCCGTGCAGACAGGACGCCTCGCATTCTGGCTCGGCTGGGAAGCGGCGAACGCGACGGAAAAGCCGATGTGGCTGCCGGGAGAAGAGTTTTACGAGGTGACGGCGAAGGCGCGCGGGAAGTAAGGCGAACGTAGGGCGTGGCTTTAGCCCGCCCCTCCGTGCGCACGTGCAACCGAGGGGGCGGGCTGAAGCCACGCCCTACGTTCGGCACGACACCTGCGAGGCAGTGCGGGCGCTATGAAATACCTCGTTCCCGCACTCCTCGCTCTTCTCGTTTCTCTTCCTGCTGCCGCACAGAATCGCTTCTTCGATCTCACCGGTTCCTACGTTTGGGCCGATCCCACGGGCGGCGGAACGTTCGAAGATCTCGCCGATCCCGCCGAGATCGAGTTCGACGCGTCGACCGGCTATGGCGCTTCGGTCAACTTCTTCATCGGCGATCGGCTGTCCATCGACCTCGGCGCGTCGGCGATTTCGCCGGAGACGCGGATTCGCCGTCGAGCCATCGGCTCGCCCGGCGGTGACGTCGAGATCGACATGATCCCGATCACCGGCATCGTGCAGTTCCACTTGGCGCCGAACGCTTTCATCGATCCGTACATCGGCGGCGGCGCGGCCTACGTGCTGTTCGACGACCTCGACGACCTCGGCCTCGACGATCTCGATCGCATCGACTTCAAGGATGACGTCGGCTTTGTCGTGAACGCGGGCGTCGGCATCCGGCTCGGCAATCGCTTCGGGATCGTGCTCGACGGCAAGTACGTACCGATCGAGGCCGACGCGACAGCCATCAACCTCGGCGAGACCGAAGAGGACGACACGCGCGTCGACATCAGCCCGATCATCCTCTCCGCCGGCTTACAGCTTCGCTTCTGAAATGTAGGGCGGCGGCTTCAGCCCGCCCCTCGGGAGGGCGGGTGGCGAATGACCGTAGCAACCCCCGCCCACGAAGGGGCGGGCTGAATCAAACTCTTTCGGCGCGTGGCTCTTCGACTTCGTGCGGTCGTCCCTCGCGCGGTGCTTCCGCCGCGCGACGCGCCATCATCGCGGCGCCTTCGACGGGCGGTAACGCGGGGGGCTGCAACGTCGCGCCGGGCGCGTCGCGTTGCAGATGCAGACGCATCGGATTGAGCAGAAGCTCGCCGGCGTGGAACGCGCCGCCTACGTAAGCAACCGGGAACTCCGTCGTCGTCATCTGCAGTCTGCGCGCGATGGCGAGAACGCAGTCCGCGAGCTCCGATCCGGCGCGCGCGAGGATGTTGTTTGCGACCGTATCGCCGATCTGTGCGGCTTCGATCACGAGCTGGCCGTAGCGCGCGATGTCGCCGACGTGCGTCGTGTTGGCGTAGACGAATTTCGGGAGATCGTCGGGGCTGCACATCTGGTATGCGCTGCAGAGAAGGTCGGTCATCGCCGTCGCGAAGCCGCGGCCGTCGTGTGCGCGCACGATCGCGGACAGACCTTCGCGCGCAATCCAGAAACCGCTTCCTTCATCGCCCAACGTGGGACCCCAACCGCCGGCCCGTGACTCTTCGCCCGCGCTGTTGCGACCGAACGCGACAGAACCGGTTCCGGAGATCACGACGATCCCCGCGCCGAAACCGACCGCACCGGTGAGCGCGATGCGCGCGTCGGTGTCAACGATGAAGTTGTCGCGCGGAAAGAAGAGGCGCAGCGAATCGATCACGCGCTGCCGATGCACCGGATGATCGGAGCCGGCGATGCCGCAGTAAGCGTACGAAACATCGTTGATCGCGATGCCCGCCTCGCGCAACGCGACGCTGACAGCGCGCTCGACGTTGCGGGTCGCCTCTTCGATTCCGACGCGCAGGTGATTGGACCCGCCCGCCAGACCGGACCCGACCGTGCGGCCGCTCTCATTCACGACGATCGCGGCTGTTTTGGTGGCGCCGCCGTCCACTCCCACGAAGTAAGTCATTGCGCGCTCGTGCATTGCAAATCGCCAACCGGGCCTTTCGATTGCACAGGAACTCTATCGAAAAAGGAGAACACATGAGACGCAACAAGCTTTTGCCGATTGCAGTCATTGCGGTGCTCGCCCTCGCAATGCTGTCCGTGACGGCGTGTAAATCGAGCGGCATGGCGGTGACCAGCCGCGGTCAGTTACTCAAGATCAACATCAACCATCCCGCCGATCTCCCTGAAGGGGGTACGGACAACCTCGATGTGGTGATCTCGAATCGCGGGGTGAACAACATCCAGGACATCCTGCTCGAAGTGGAGTTGCCGCCGCAGCTGGTGGTGATGGATCAGACCAACGACCGCGGCGTGAATGTGATTCACGCTCCGGGCTCGAACGTGTATCGCTTCACGTTCGGAAACATCCAGCCCACCGAGTCGTCGACGGTCCGCTTCAACGTCCGCACCGCATTCGGAACGCTGAGCGAGACCGGCAGTGTGAAAGCCACCGCATGGCAGAGCGGCCTGCCAGGGGACAAGCTGATCGAGACCGCGGTGATCAAGCTCCGACAGTAGGCAGTTTGCAGTTTGCAGTTGGCAGTTGACAGGAGTAGGAGGCAGCTCATTTCTCCTGTCGACTGCGTACTGTCGACAGCCAACTAGAATCTGCGGCATGGCGCAACCCGAACCTTCCCTTCACCTCGCCGCTACTCGTCGTGAGGATCTCGAGGATCGCAAGCTCCTCGACAAGCCTTCGCGTGCAGAAACGCTGCAGAGCGAATCGTGGCGCGTGCTGCGGATCACGAGCGAGTTCGTCACCGGCTTCGATCACCTCGCCGATGTCTATCCCGCGGTGTCGATCTTCGGTTCCGCGCGCACGGTTCTCTCCGATCGCTACTACGACGAGGCCGTCCGCACCGCGGAGCTCCTCGGGCAGGCGGGCTTCGCCGTCATCACCGGCGGCGGCCCCGGGATCATGGAGGCGGCGAACAAAGGCGCGCAGCAGGCGGGCGCTTTGTCGATCGGCTGCAACATCCAGCTTCCGTTCGAGCAACAGCTCAACGCTTACGTCGACAAGGCCATGACCTTCCGCTACTTCTTCGTTCGCAAGACGATGTTCATCAAGTACTCCGAGGCGTTCATCACATTTCCAGGAGGCTTCGGCACGCTCGATGAGCTCTTCGGCGCGCTGGTGCTCATCCAGACCAAGAAAATCTCCGACTTCCCGGTGATCCTCTACGGCAGCGAATATTGGGCCGGCCTCATCGACTGGCTGCGCAACCGCGTCCTCGGCGCGAACAACATCGCCCAGGAAGACGTCGACAGCATTCACGTCGTCGACACTCCCGAAGCCGTGCGCGACATCGTCGTCGCGTATCACCACCGGGCGGAGCTGAGCAGAGAGGATGGCACTCCGCTCGCAACCTGAAGCGGCGGGGGAGCCCAAATGCGTATCCAGGAAACCGATCGAATCTTGAAGGAGGCGCGCAGCGCGCGTCACGCGGCTGCTGGTCATCAGCCGCCGCAGGAGGAGGAAGGGTTGATGTCGCGCGCGTGGAAAGCGGTGTCGACTACGTTCCGCCGCCTTCTTCCTCTTCCGCCATCTCCGTCGGCGGCGCCTTCACCACCACCAGCACCCAGCGTACGCGGAAGCGCTCCGCCTCGAGCACGCTGACTGCGAGATCTCCCAGCTCCACCTTGTCGCCCGGCGTCACTTCGCGTCCGAGACGCGCGGCGACGTAGCCGCCCACGGTCTCTTCCTCCGGCTCGCCGAGATCGATCTTCAAGCGATCGGCGAGATCCTCGATCAGATAGTCGCCGCGCACGCGATAACGTCCGTTGCCGAGGGGCTCGATCTCCGGGCGCTCGCGATCGAACTCGTCCTGAATCTGCCCGAACAACTCCTCGGTGATGTTCTCCAGCGAGACGATGCCCGACGATCCGCCGTATTCGTCGAGCACGACCGCCATGTGCGTCTTGCTCTCGATGAACTGCGAGAGCAGCGAGTCGACCGTGCTGTTCTCCGGCACGAACAACACCTCGCGCTTGAGCTCCTGCAGACTTCGCCCCGGCCCGCGTAGTTGCGCGAGCAGCAGATCCTTCACGTGAATGAGGCCGACGGTGTTGTCGAGACTTCCGTCGCACAACGGATAGCGCGTGTGGCGCGTCGTACGAATGGTCTCGAGGTTCTCCTCGATCGTCTTCGTCGTCGAGAGGATCACCACGTCCGTGCGCGGGACCATGATCTGGCGCGCGGTGCGCTTCGAGAACTGGAAGACGCCTTCGATGATCTCGCGATTCTCCTCGGAGAGGATGCCCGCCTTCTCGGAGCCCGCGAGGATGATGCGCAACTCGTCGACCGACTGCACATCTCCTTCGCTGCCGTGCGGCGAGATCCCGAAGATCCGAAGCGCCGCATTCGTCACCGTGCGCAGCAGCCAGATTGCCGGATAGGTGACGATGAAGAACGCGTGCAGCAGATGGGCAGTCCACATCGAGGTCCCGAGAGGCTTCTCGATGGCGAGAAACTTCGGAACTTGTTCGCCGAACACGATGTGCAGCCCGGAGATGAGAATGAACGAGACGGTGATCGAGATCGAGTGCGCGATCGGCGCGGCGAAGACACCGAAGGAGCGCAACGCGGGCTCGAGCAGTTGCGCAAATGCGGGCTCTCCGATCCAGCCCAGGGCCAGCGACGCAAAGGTGATCCCCACCTGAGCGGCGGCGAGATAGCCGTCGAGGTGCTTGAGGATGCGGCGGGTCATCCTCGCGCGGGAGCTGCCGTGTTCGACTGCTTCGGTCAGTTGCGTCGGGCGCACCTTCACCAGCGCGAACTCGGCCGCAACGAAGAAGCCGTTGGCGAGCACGAAGAAGAAGGCGAGAAGGAGGTACCAGATGCTCATCGGGTGGACGTCAGTTTATCGGAGCACTTCGTCCAGCGTTCGCCAGAACCGCGGATACGACTTCGACACCACCTGCTCCTTCGCGATCGTCACGTTGCCGCGCGCGAGACCGGCAATCGCGAAGGCCATGGCGATGCGGTGGTCGTTGTGCGTTTCGATCGTCGCGGGGGCGTCGCTCCAGCCGGAATGAATCAGCAGCGCGTCGGGGCGCTCCTCGACGGTCGCGCCAAGTGCTCGAAGCTCCGAAGTAACGGTGGCGAGCCGATCCGATTCCTTCACGCGCAGATTCGCGACGTTGACGATCTCGACCGGCGACGACGCCAGCGGCGCGATCGCGGCGAGCGTCGGGACGACGTCGGGCGTCGCATTGCAGTCGAACGTGCCGCCGCGCAGGGTTTCCGGTCCCGTGACCGTGATCTCGTCGTCACGCACGTCTACCGTGCAGCCCATCTTCGCGAGGATGTCGACGAAGCCCGCGTCGCCCTGCGCGGTCGGGATCGCGAGTCCGCGTACGCGCACGGTTCCCTTCGTCGCGGCTGCGGCGGCGAACCAATAAGAGGCGGACGAGTAATCGCCTTCGACGGTGTACTCCGCGCGCTCGAGACGACCAGCGCGGACGCGAATGACGTTGCCGTCGCGTTCCACGCCAGCGCCGAATGTCTGCAGGATGTCCGCGGTGATGTCGATGTATGGCCCGGACGCGATCTGCGCGATGCGCAGCGTGATGCCGTCGGGGAGCGTCGCGCCTCCGAGCATCAGCGCGGAGACGAACTGGCTCGACGTCTCCGCGGAGATCGTCACGTCGAAGCCGCCGCGCATCTTCTTGCCGCGGATGCGGAGCGGCGGATAGCCCTCCTTGCCGGCGTATTCGACCTCCGCGCCGATCTGCATCAGCACGTCGACGAGGTCACCGATGGGGCGCTCGTGCATCCGCTCTTCACCGTGCAGCAGGAAGCGTCCCGGCGTGAACGCCAGCCATCCGGTGAAGAAGCGCATGGCCGTACCGGCGTTGCCGACGAAGATCGGCACCTCGTTCGCCGACATCGTCAGGCGCTCGCCGATGACCAGCTCGCGGTTGAACGCGCCGGTCGCGTCGAAGCCGAGGGTCTTCAGCGCCTCGAATGCGTAGCGCGTGTCGTCCGCGTCGAGACAGTTGCGGACGATGGTCTTGCCGCGCGTCATCGCAGCGAGAAGCAGCGCGCGCACGCTGTAAGACTTCGAGGGGGGCGCGGTGACGGTGGCGTTTATGGCCTGAGCTTTCGGGATCGTCTTCATCGAGCGATGAACGATGAACGATGAGCGATGAACGTGCAAGTCGAGGAGCGGTTCATCGCTCATCGTTCATCACTCATCACTCGAATTCCAGCTCCAGTCCGTCGTACGCGAGCCGCACTCCGGCGGGCAGTTGCGCCTCGAGCTCTTCGTGATCGACTTCGTGCGTGAGGTGGATGAGGTAGGTGATGCGGGCGCCGATCTGTTGAGCGCAATCGATGGCCTGACTCACGGTGAAGTGCGTCGGATGCGGCGGCGCGGGCCGGAGTCCGTCGAGCGCCAGCGTGTCGACGCCTTCGAGGAGCTTCATCGATTCCGGCGGGATGCCGTTCGTGTCGGTGATGTAGGCGAAAGGCCCGATGCGAAATCCGAGGATCGTCCAGTCGCCGTGAGTGACCGGGATGGGGACGATGTCGATGCCTTCGTGCGAGAACGCGCCGTCGATCTCGACGAGCTCGAGCTGCGGCTTGCCGCCGCCGAGCTGCGAGCTGTCCCAGATGTAGCCGAACGCGCGGCGAATGGCCTTCGCGGTCGGCGCGCTCGCGTACGCGCGGATCGGCTCGCGCTGCCGGAAGTTGAACGGGCGAATGTCGTCGAGGCCCATCAGGTGATCGGAGTGCGAGTGCGTGTAGAGCAGAAAATCGAGCCGCGGAATCGGATGCCGCAGCAGTTGGAGGCGGAGGTCGGGCGTGGTGTCGATGAGGAAGTGCTTCCCCTCCGCCTCGATCGAAACGGATTGGCGCAGCCGCTGATTGCGCGGGTGCGTGGACGTGCACACCCGGCAGCGGCAGCCGACGACCGGCACGCCCGTCGATGTGCCGGAGCCGAGGAAGATCACGCGCATGAGGAGGGGGATTCTATGCCGGACGTTCCCTCATCGCGTTTCGTATCAGAGGTCATGAAACGCGCGCTCGCGCTCGTTGCGCTGGTCCTGCTCGCGTCCAACGCCTCGGCGGCGTGGTGGCCACAAATGTTTCCTCGCTACATGCGTTTCCCGGTTGGGCAGACGCGGGAGGTGGAGGTCTGGGGGACGTGGTCGGGAATCATGGCGTGGCCGTGGAGCGACTGGGTGATCTACAGCACGAGCCCGAACATCGTCTCCGCGCCGCCGACCGTCATGACGAGCCCGAGCCAAAGAGTATTCGTGCGAGTCACCGGAGTAGCGCCCGGGACGGCAACATTGATGATCCGCACCTGGGACAAGGGTCCGGCCGCCACGATCGACGTCTTCTGCGGCACCGAGGATCCTATTCACGCCGCGGAGCCTCGAGTTGTGGGGACCATCGGCAGGCCGGTCACGCTGGAGGCGGTCACTCCGATCGCGCACCGCACGACTTTCGCGTGGTACCGCGGACATCAGGGCGATCAGTCGTCGCCGCTGTCGGCGTCGGGACCCGAGATCGCGTACACGCCTGCGGCAGGGACGCAGTACGTATGGGTCCTTGCCTCGACGCCGTGCTCGTCGAGCATGGCGGAGTTCCGCGTGGATGGGCATCCCGCAAGACGGAGAACGGCGCGGCGCTGAGTCGCCTCTTCGAGTTCCCTCTCCCCACCGCAGTGGGGAGAGGGTTAGGGTGAGGGGTCGTGCATCGTGCGAGGCGCGTCCCCTCACCCGGCGCTTCGCGCCACCCTCTCCCCGCAAAGCGGGGAGAGGGAACTCGATAGAGCGCTAAATCACGACGAAGTCCGAGGCGCCCGTCACCGGATCGATCCGCATCGCCTCGCCTGTCTCGTACCACGGCGGCAGCACCGTCACGGTCGCAGTTCCGGGGATCACGATCTTGTTGTGGAAGTGTCCGAAGATCACGTCGGTGAACCCTTCCCGCGCGCGCTTGCGTCCGTACTCCTGCATCAGCTCCACCGGCACGCGAGACTTGTGCTTGAAGTTCGTGCCGGAGAGCCTTCGCTCCACGCTATCGACGAAACTCTTCGCGATCTTCTTCGGCACGAAGTTCACGCCGAGCTTCGTCACCGCGTTCTTCGACGCGCGGCGCCAGAAGCGATACGGCCAGTCGCGATCGTTGATCATGTCGCCGTGGATGATGAGGTACTTCTTCGTCCCCGCGGGGATCGCGTACTCCACCGCGATGTCCGTCACCGCGTCTTCGACGAACGAGCCGTGCAGAAAGAAGTCGCGGTTGCCTTCGACATAGTGAATGCCGATGCCGCGGTCGCGCAGCTCGCGAAACTTCGCCATCACCTGATCGACCGACGCGGTGCGGAACTTGTCGTGCGCGATGAGGTAGTGGAAGAGGTCTCCGTTGAGGTACAGCGCGAGCGGTTGTAGCGCGGCGAGGCGGTCGAGCCACGCGTTCACCGGCTCGGCGCTGCCTTCGCCGAGGCCGATGTGCGAGTCGCCGATGACGTAGATCTGATTCAAGGCTCGAGCTCTTTCAACACGCTCTCGAACACCGCGTACTCCTCCGCGCCGAAAAGACAGAAGATCGCCTTGTGCAGGGAGCGTGCGCGGGAGCGGTAATCGAGCGTCGCCCGGAGCATGAGGCGCGCGCAGCGCTCGGTGGTGAACCCGAAGGAGCGCTTGCCGAGGACCGGAAGGCCGATGGTTGCGACCGCGAGCTCGTCGGCGCGCTCGAGCGCCTCGCGCGTAGCGTCGCGCAGACGCGCGTCGGCATCGGGATCCGTCCCGCGCGGCACCGGTACTTCGATGACGAAACGCGCCAGGAGATTGCCGCCGGTCATCACGGTCGCGCGGCCGTTCGAGATCGACGCCGGCGGGCTCGGCGTGACGATCGCGTCCAGCTTCAGCGAGGTGATGTCGGCGCGAAGAAGTTGAATGTGCATGTCAGTTGGCAGTTGGCAGTTGGCAGTCGGCAGGAGAGAAAGACAACTGCCGACTGCCAACTGTTTTCAAAGTGTCGATCTCAAATTCGCGCGTGGGCTTTCGGTGTAGGCCTGTTCGAGCGCCTCGACCGCTTCCGGAGGGGCATCCGGCGGCACGATGATGACGATGCGGGAGTAATGATCGCCGGCGCCGCTTTTCTTTTTCACGCCTTTGCCCGACAAGCGCATCGTGCGTCCGCCCCGCGTGCCGGGCGGAATGCGCATGCGCACCGGACCGTGGATCGTCGGCGCGTCCACTTCCGCGCCGCGGATCGCCTCGCCGACCGTCACCGGAAGGTCGATGTAGATGTCGTCGCCGCGGCGCTCGAAGAACGGATGCGGCTTCACGTGAACCGTGAGCTGGATCGCGTGCCCTCTGCGCGGCACGCGGATCTTCTGTCCGTCGCGGATCCCCTCGGGGATCTTCACCTTCATCGACTCGCCGTTGACCTGCAAGCCCATCGTGCTGCCGAGGATCGCGTCGCGGAACTCGATCGTCACCTCGGCCTGCATCTCGGGTTCGGGCGCCGCTTCGAAACCGCCGCCGCCACCGCGACCGCCGCCAAAGAGGTCGCCGAAGACGTCTGTGAAGTCGACCGTCGCCCCGCGGCGAGCGCCGCCGCTCGCCCTCCGTCCGCGACCCCCGCCGCCGAAGAACTCCGAAAAATCGAAGCCCGCGAAGGGATTCGCGCCTCCCGGGCCGAATGCTTCGCGGCCGAGGCGGTCATACTGCTCGCGCTTGTCTTTGTCGGAGAGCACCGCGTACGCCTCGGAGATCTCCTTGAACTTGTTTTCGGCTTCCTTGTTCCCTTTGTTCTTATCGGGGTGATACTTCTTCGCCAGATCGCGATAGGCCTTCTTCAACTCGGCCTCGGAGGCCGTTTTCTTCACGCCCAGAATCTCGTAGTAGTCCTTCTCGGCCATCTGGCGCGAAGTATAGAGGAGAGGTTGCGCTGCACCATGATCTTGGAAAGAATCTCGCACACGATGGCAATCGCATGTACGGACAACTAGCGCGCAGGAACGTACTGACCATGATTCTCGCCGGCGGACAGGGTGAGCGTCTCTTTCCGCTGACGAAAGATCGCGCCAAGCCCGCCGTGCCGTTCGGGGGCCGCTACCGCATCATCGACTTCGTCATCAACAACTTCATCAACTCCGGCTTCTTCAAGCTCAAGGTCCTGACCCAGTTCAAATCGAATTCGCTGATCGAGCACATCACCCGCACCTGGCGGCTCGTGCCGGAGATCGGCCAGTACGTCGACATCGTGCCCGCGCAGATGCGCCGCGGTCCGTTCTGGTTCCGCGGCACCGCGGACGCAGTGTTCCAGAACCTCGAGCTCATCTTCGACGAGCAGCCGGAGTACGTCTGCGTGTTCGGCGGCGATCACATCTACAAGATGGATGTGAATCAGATGCTGCAGGAGCACATCAACAACGACGCCGACCTGACCATCGCCACGATCCCCATGCCGGCGAGCGAGGCGCGGCATTTCGGCGTCGTGGAGATCGACTCCGATTACCGCGTCACCGGGTTCGTCGAGAAGCCGAAGGAAGGCGCGAAGACGATGCCCGACCGCCCGGACATGATCCTGTCCTCGATGGGCAACTACATCTTCAAGGCGAACGTGATGATCGACGTGCTGCAGCGCAATGCGCTGCGCAACGCCGGGGTCGACTTCGGCAAGGAGATCATCCCGGAGATGTACGAGCGGATGAAGGTGTACGCGTACGATTTCGCGACGAACTACATCGCCGGCGAGGACGCGATCAACCAGGGCTACTGGCGCGACGTCGGCACCGTCGATTCGTATTTCAGCGCGGCGCTCGACCTGGTGTCGGTGACACCGATGTTCAACTTGTATAACCCGATGTGGCCGCTGGTCTCCGCGCCGATGCACCAGCCGCCGGCGAAGTTCGTGTTCGCGGACTCGAAGTCGGAGCGCATCGGCGCCGCCACGGACTCGCTGGTGTCGGACGGCTCGATCATCTCCGGCGGCAGGATCAACCGCTGCGTCCTCCATCCGCGCGTGCGCATCAACTCCTACGCCGACGTCGAGGAGTCGATCCTCATGGACGGCGTGGAAGTGGGACGCCATTCGAAGATCCGCCGCACGATCATCGACAAGGGCGTCAAAGTGCCGCCCGGCACGGTGATCGGATACGAGCCCGAGCTCGACCGCGAGCGCTTCACGGTGACGGACTCGGGGATCGTGGTGGTGCCCAAGGGCGCAGTCATTGAGGAAAGTAGAGTGACGGTTTGAACGGAAAATCGAGAGCCGACGGCCGCGCCGTCGACGAGTTGCGCCCGGTCTTCATCCGCCCGAATTTCATCAAGCACGCGGAGGGCTCGGTGCTCATCGAGGTGGGCGACACGCGCGTCTGCTGCACGGCGTCCGTGCAGGAGAAAGTCCCGCCCTTCATGTATCGCACGGGCAAGGGGTGGATCACCGCGGAGTATGGGATGCTGCCGCGCGCCACGACGGAGCGCACGGATCGCGAGGCGGCGAAGGGGAAGCAGGGTGGCCGCACGATGGAGATCCAGCGCCTCATCGGCCGCTCGCTGCGCGCGGCCGTCAACCCTGAGCTGATGGGTGAGCGCACGATCTGGCTCGACTGCGACGTGATCCAGGCGGACGGCGGCACGCGCACGGCGTCGATCACCGGTTCGTACGTCGCGCTCGTGCTCGCGCTGGCGAATCTCTACACCAACGGCACGATGGCTTCGTGGCCGGTCGTCGATTTCGTCGCCGCGGTTTCCGTCGGCATCATCAACGGCGTGCCCGCTCTCGATCTGAACTACGCCGAGGATTCGAAGGCCGGCGTCGACATGAACATCGTCGCCACGGACAAGGGCCGCTTCGTCGAGCTCCAGGGCACCGCCGAAGGCGCATCCTTCAGCGACGACGAGATGCAAACCATGCTCAGCCTCGGCAAAAGCGGCATCGCCCAACTCGTCGAGAAACAGCGCGAGGTGCTCGCCCCGTCGCTGGCGCGCGTCGATTCGTTCTCGCGCGAACGCCTCGCCCGCAAATTCAAGTAGGTTCGTATTCAATTTATCCCGCGTTTTCGCGCGGGATAAATGAAAAGCGGATCGCGAGAACGACCAAGCCGAGAAACGCCAGGCCGCAACCCACCCACCACGTCCAGGGCGAGTAATGCACGCGCACGTCCGTTTCGCCGGGGGGGACGGCGAAGCCGAGGAAGGCGCCGTTTACGCGGATGGGTTTCACCGTTTCGCCGTTGCGCACGACCTTCCATCCGGGCCACCAGGGGATGCTGCTGACGACGAGCGACCAGCGCGGGGCGCGGACGTGCACTCGATACGACGTCGGCTCGGCGGACGTGATCTGCGCGACGGCCAGAGGCGCGTTGTCGGGGCGCGGCTTGAAGAAGTCGTCGTGCTCCTGCTGAGACTCGAGCTTCAGGTCGTCGAGGAATGCCGTGTTTGCCCAGTCTTCGTGATCGCGAAGCTTGGCGATGAACTGTGCGTCGTTGAACTCGATGATCACGTTCCGCACGGCGAAGAAGCGCGGCAGGAAGCGCTGGTTCTCGAAGATCTTGCCGTCGATGTTTTCGTGGATGAGCTTCCAGTGTTCGGGGTCCGGCATCTCGAAGTACGGGTCCTGCAGCAGGTAACGCGCGTTGAGATAGTCGAGCGCCGACTCGTTCGGGTGCTCGTACATCGGGTGATAGTTCTCCGGTCCCATCAGGTAATCCGTCGTGAGTCGGAGAAAGCCCATGTAGCGGCCGTTGGCCATCGGATCGTGCGCGCGGATCTCCTCGACGCCGAACATCGCGTTCGAGTTCGGGTAGACCATCGCGTGTGTGCCGATGACGCGGAACGTGTTCGGTGGGTGCAGGTCCCGCAGCTCCTCGAGCTTCTTGATGAACGGCGTCTTCGGATACATCGCCTCGGTCGGGAACGGCGGATTCCATCCGCGCGACACGGACCACAGCTCTGCGATCACCGCGACCAGCAACGCCAGTAGCGCGGGCTTGCGCCATCGCGTCAGCAACGCGAAGGCTGCGGCGAAAACGAGCACCGTCCCGCTTCGTGCCGACGTGGCGATCGACGTCAGGCGCGCCGCTTCACTGGGGAAGTGCATGAAGACGAACAGCGACGCGACCATCGCCATGACGATCGCGGAGCCGATGACGATCGGCGTGCGCTCGCCGCGCTGCGCGAGATCGATCGCGGCCGCGGCCTGTACTCCGAGCAGCAGCACGAACAGCAGCCGGAAGCGCGCGTGCGCCACGATCGGCAGCACGGCGTGAATGAGGTCGCCGATGACCGGCCAGCCGTTGATCACGCCGAAGACGATGATCGTGGCCAGCACGAAGAAAAGCTCCGTCGATCGCCACGCGCGTCGGCGGACGACGTGAACGATCAGCGCGAAGAACGACGCGATGCCGAGGACGCCGGCGAAGCCACCCAACGGCTCCGCAACCGCGGGGCCCCACGGCTTCTCGAATGGCACCCGTCCGAAGAAATGCGCCTGGAACAACACGATCATGCTGTCCAGATCGGTGTAAGGAAGCGCCTCCCTCTCGAGCGGCATCATGCTCAGTTCCTGAAACCGCTGCGATCTCGGCAGCGCCTCGAGGAACGGAAGCAGAAACGGCGCGGAGAGCATCGCCGCGATCGTCATCGCGCCGCCGAGGGTCAGGAACAACCGCCACGTGGCTCGCTTCTCGACGAACACGATCCACGCGACGTACAGCAGCGCCAGAAAGAAGATGTGCGAAGCGGTTTCCGGATGCCCGCCGAAGAGGATGGCCGTCCAGAACAGCGCCGCGGCGGCGAAGCGTCCGAACGTCGGTTTCTCCGCGATCCGATCGATCAGCCAGAGAATCGCGGGGAGGAAACACGCGGTCGTGATGTGCGGAAAATGCAGCCACGCGTGCAGGAATCCGGAGAAGCCGAAGATGATCGCGCCGGTGACGCTCGCGAGCTCCGAGTACCCGCGCCCGCGGCAGAACAAAAACGCGAACGTCAGCGCAATCAGAATCTTCATCGCGGCTTCCGCCGCCATGAAGCGATTCGTCGGCACCGGCAGTGCGAGCAGGCGAATGGGCGAGAGCGCCTGACTCTGTCCGTTTGCGAGCAGCGGATATCCCGAGCCGTTGTATTGATTCCACAGCGGCACGCGCAGCGACTTCCAGCTCTCGCGCACCTGATGGCCCCACGGCAGGTGCTGCAGCGGGATGTCGTTCATCTCGTCGTTCACCGCGTCCTTGACCTTCGCGGTGAAGTGCCACGGCGGGAGCGTGTTCAGGAAGTCGTCCTGGGTGTTGACGTAGTCCTGCGTGAGAGGCTGGAAGAAGAAGACCAGCACCAGCGCGTAGAAAAAGACGGCCACGCGCTTGCGGATGTCGATGCCGCCGCGGCGCGCGAGCGCGATCGCGAGGAAGTAAAGCGCGCCAACGTAAATCCAGGTCCAGTTCATGATCTCCGCCGCATTCCATACGCGGCCAGGGCGATCAACGTCGCAGCCGCGACGATCGCGCCGAAGCGGAATGTCCACGGGTCGTACCAGACTCGCACGTCGAGCTCACCGGGCGGCACGGCGAATCCGAGGAACGCGCCGTTGACGCGGATGGGCTCGACGCGGGCGCCGTTGCGCTCCACTTTCCATCCCGGCCACCACGGGATGCTGCTCACGACGAGCGACCAGCGCGGCGCGCGCACGTGCATGCGGTAGTCCGTCGGCGCGGCCGTGATGATCTCCGTCGTCGCGATCGGTGCGCCCGGGAGGCGCGGGCGGAAAAAGTCGTCATGCTGCTGCTGGCTCTCGAGATCGAGCTTATCCAGCAGCGCCGTCTGCGCCCAGTCGCGATGGCTCTTCAGATGTTGTGCGTAGACCGCGTCATCGAAATCGATGACCACGTTCGGAACGGCGAAAAAGCGCGGACTCACTTCCGCGTTCTCGAAGATACGCCCGTCCTTTCCGTCGTAGCGGAGATGGAAACGCGGCGGCAGCTCGCCGCCCGCCGAGGTCAGGACGTAGCGAACATTGAGGTAGTCGAGCAACGGATGCTCCCAATCCGGCCAGCGCGCGAAGTATTCGGTCGGATCGTAGTCGACGACGTGCGAGAGGAGGCCGATGTAGCGCCCGTTCGCCATCGGATCGTGGGCGCGGACGTCTTCGTAGCCGTAGACCGCGGAGAGGTTCGGGAAGAACGTGGCCGCGTTCGCGACGATGCGGAACGGTGCATTCTTCGGGACGTCTTTCGCCAGGTCGTCGAGAGCGCGCAGCATCGGCGTCTTCGGATACATCCATTCGCTGGAGACGACGGGGTTCCAGTCGCGGGACGCGATCCACAATTCGGAAATGATGGCGACCAGGAGAATCAGGTGCAGTGGGCGCGAGAGTGAAACCGCGGCGAGCAACAGCACGATGATGCTCGGCACCATCGGCGTGATGACCGCGCCGCTCGTCGTGAGATAGGCGATGAGCAGCAACGCGCTCGCGCCGCCGATGCCGATCATCACGCTGGTGCGATCGCGCGCGATGAGGTCCACCGCGCACGCGGTCAGCATCGCGAGGATCAGCACGAGCAGCAATCGCACGCGCCCATTCGCCGCGAGGTGAAAGACCACCTGAAAGAGATCGCCGATGCCGGGCCAGTCGAAGATCACCGCGACCGCGATGAGCGCCGCAAGCACGAAGAAGGCCTCATGTGAGCGCCAGCGGCGCGTGCGGATCACATGCACAAGAACGGCGAGCCATGCCGCGATGCCGAGGATTCCCGCGAAGCCGGAGATCGACTCCGCGTGTCTTGGTCCGGGAAATCGCGGCGAGACCAGGAGGATCGCCGAGGACCAGTCGGAGTACGGCACCTCCGGCGAGTCGACGCGCGTCGCCAGCTCCTGATAGCGCTTTGATTTCGTCACCGCCTCCGCAAACGGTGCGAGGAAAGGCGCGGCGAGGAGAATCGTGACGACCGAGGCGCCCGCGATCGCGAGCAGCACGCGCGGCGAGCCGCGTTCGACGACCACCAGCCACACCACGTACAGCGTCGCGAGAAACGCGGTATGCGAGACCGTCTCCGGATGTCCGCCGAACAACATCACCGCGCCGATCAGCGCCAGCGCGACGAAGCGCGCGTACGTCACGCGCTCCGCGAGGAGATCGAGTACATAGAAGACCGCGGGCACGAGGCACGCGGTAGTGATCAGCGGAAAGTGCAGCCAGACGATGACGAACGTGGAGAACCCGAACGCGACCGCGCCGGTGGCCGAAGCCAGCTCTGAATAGCCGCGGCGTCGGCTCCAGAGGAACGTGAACGTCAACGCGATCAGCACCTTCATCGCCGCCTCGAACGACAGCGAGTGCGCGAGCGAGAGCGGGAGAGCGAGGATACGCAGCGGCGAGAGCGCGGAGCTCTGCGCGCTCGCGAGCAGCGGATAGCCGCCGCCGGAGAACTGGTTCCACAGCGGCGGCGTGAGCGAGCGCCATCCCTCGCGCACCTGATGCGCCCACGGCACGATCTGCAACGCGAGGTCGTTGAGCTGGCGATTGCCGGCGTGGTAGCCGTCGGGGACCGTGTACTCCCACGGCGGGAGCGTGCCGATAAAATCGACCGACGTGTTCACCGCGTCCTGTGTGAGGACGGGATAGAAGAAGACGAAGACGAGGGCGTAGAAGAATACGGCCACGCGCCGCGGCAGATCGATTCCGCCGCGCCGCGCGAGCCAGACCGCGCCCGCGTACACCGCTCCCGTGTAAATCCACGTCGGGTTGAACACGGCGGCGGACTATAAACCAAGGCTCAGAGGCTCACAGTCGCACAGTCTCATAGAACTCCTATGCGACTATGAGACTCTGAGCCTGTGAACCTCTCCTGGCTCCTCGTCGCCGCGGTCTACATCCTCGGCGTTGCCCTCGCCCGGAGGGCCGGCGTCGACCTGCCGAAGCGCGTGGCCGCGTTGTTCTTCGTGCTCGTGTTCGGGTTCCTCTGGCGTCCGCTCACGCAGGACGTCGTGATCGTGCCGGGAGATGTGCTGAAGCTCCTGCCGCCGTGGTCGGAAGTGCGCGCGCCGAACCGTCCGCCGATCACGAAGTACGAGGTCTCGAACCTGAACCTGCACGACGTGCCGATGCAGATCGTGCCGTGGATGCATCAGGTGCGAGAGTCGTGGCGGCGCGGCGAAGTGCCGCTGTGGAACGCATCCGCGGGCTGCGGCTATCCGCTGATGGCGAACGGCCAGAGCACGCCGTTCTCGCCGTTTGTGTTGGTCACATTGCCCCTGCCCCTCGGCTACGCGATGACGGCGCAGCCCGCGCTGAAGTTGTTGCTCGCGCTGGTGCTGACGTATCTGTTCTGCCGGCGGCGCTCTTCGCCGCTCGCGTCGGTCGTTGCGGCGATCGCGTACGGGTTCTCGACGTGGATGCTCACATGGTTGCAGTTCCCGATCGCCACGGCGGCGGCGTTTTTGCCGGGGGTAGTACTCGCGATCGAGTTGTTAATGGACCAACGTAGGGCGTGGCTTCAGCCCGCCCCTCCCGGGGGAGGCGGGCTGAAGCCACGCCCTACGTTGGCCGTGATCATCTTTTCCCTCACCGTCCTCTCCGGCCATCCGGAGACCGTCTTCAACATCGGCCTCATCGCCGCAGCGCACGGCCTCTGGATCGCGAACGTCCGCGGCCTCCGCCGCGTCCTTGCCGCGAGCGTCCTGGCCGCGTGCATCACCGCGCCGTTCCTCGTCCCCTTCTACGAGGCCGTCACGCGATCGCAGCGCTTCGCCGAGATGAGCGCGCCGCGCGAGATCACGCCGCCGTTCTCCGACCGCATGTCGGCCGCGTTGCTCCTTCAGCCGCGCTTCTTCGGCGAGCTGCCGATCGAGCGTCCGTGGGGACCGACGACGCTCGAGTCGATCTGCGGCTTCGCGGGTGTGCTCGCGCTCGCGTCGATCGTGGCCGCGGTCTTCGTCATCCGAAGGTGGCGCAGCATCGAGACGCTCTACGTTCTCGGCGCGATTCTCTGCTTCGGCATCGTTCTCGGATGGCCGTTGATCACCGAGGGATTCCACGCAATCGGCGGACTCGCGCCGCCGATGCGCATGCGCCTCGGCATCTGCTGGTTCGCGAGCATTCTGATCGCGCCGGTGATCGATCACAAACGACGGGAGCCGCTCCTCCTCGGCGCACTCGCAGTGGCGGCGACGATGTTCTGGCTGATGCGCACGACGCCGTTCCCGACGGAGGCGCATCGCGAGTCCGCGTTGCTCTCGCTGCTCCCGAGTCTCGCCGTGCTCACCGCGATCGCGCTGGCCGCGGTCCGCCGCGAGATGCTCGTCGTGGCAGCGGCGCTCACGTTCGTCGAACTGACGTTCGCGATGGCGACCTGGAATCCGATCCTTCTCGCGCGCGAGCTCAATCCGCGCACACCTCTCGTCGCGCGACTCGAACGACTCCGCGGGCCGTACCGCATCGTCGGACTCGGCGGGCAGATGTACCCGAATGTCGGCGCTCTCTGGGGACTCGAGGACGTGCGCGTGCACGACCCGATGGCGTACGGCCGCTACGTCGACTATCTCGCGAAGAATGTCGGCTGGAATCCGGCGGATTACTACGCGAAATGGAACGACGCGAGCTCACCGCTGCTCGATCGCCTGAACGTGAAGTGGATCGTCGGCGAGGACGGAAGCATTCGCGAGAACGCGAACGTGCGCGGTCGCTTCTTCTCCGATGCCGCCGAGGTGACGATCGTGCGCGCGTCCGCTGATGAATATCGATTGCACATTCGTGCGAAAAAACACGCGCTGATCCAGAGCAGCATCGCGAGCTATCCCGGATGGACCGCGGGCGCGTTCCGTGTGTTCGCAGCCGACGGACCCTTCGTCGCGTTCATGGTTCCGCCGGGCGAGCACGACGTCACCGTCGCGTACCGGCCGCGATCGTTCTACTGGTCGCTCATTCCGTCAGCGCTCGCCACAGCGTTCGTGCTCTGGCGAACGCTTCGGGCTCGTCGCCTTCGATGATCGCGCGCACGAGTTGCGCGATCGCGTCCGCGTGTGGGCGCAGGTTGTCGCGATTCGCCTCGAGCACCGAATGCCACATCGCGCCGTCGCTCGCCGCGAGCCGAAACGAGCGCAAGCCCGCGCCGGCGAACTTTTCCACCTCGGGCTTGTCGCTGAGATACGCGAAAAGCGCGGTGGAGAGGACTTGTGGCAGATGACTCGTCAGCGCGACCGCGGCGTCGTGCTCCGCCGCCTCGACGCGCACGGGCATCGCGCCGCACGCGCGAATGAGCTCATCGACGCGCGGATCGTCGTCGTCGACGAACCACGGCGCGCCCTCGAGCTGCACGTACTGCGCATTCGCGAGTCCGCCTTCGTGCCATCCCGCCATCGGATGACCGGCGACGAAATTCGCGCGCGCAATCGCGCGCAGCGGACGCATGACGCTGCCCACCGAGGTGATGACGCCGCGGGTCTGGATGGTGGGCAGAAGCTCGACGGCGACATCGACCGGCGTCGCGAGCACGATCACGTCCGCATCGGCCATCGCGTAGGCGCGCTCGACGCCTTCGAGCTCGAGCGACGGATCGCGGTCGACGAAGTGCACGCGCCAGCCCCGCCGGCGAAGGGTCATGGCGACCGCGCCGCCGATGAGCCCCAGGCCGACGATGAGCGCGTCGCGCATTACCTGCTCATGAGAATGAGGGTCTTGTCCACGACCATCGAAGTCGTCACGTCGAAGTACGGACGCTGCACCGTCACGCGCGGACGATTCGGGCGCGGGAGGATGTCGGCGGCGCGGTACGCGCCGGCCGCCTTCGACACGTCCGTGGGCATGTTCATCTGCTTGAGGAGTCCCTCGATCGACTTCGCGTCCGAGGCGAGGTCGCCGGTGCGGTAGTACGCGGGCGGCTTCGCGGCGCTCAGGTTGTTCGTGATGTCGGGCGCGACTTCCTTGTAGCCGTACTCTTTGGCGTAGAACTCCGCGACCTGCTCGACGGGAGCATCGGTGTCGTAGATCGCGGTCGGCGGAGGCTCCTGCCCCGGCGTCACGATGCGATGCGCGTTCTTGGTCGTTTCGGTGAGTTGCCCGAGATAACGCGAGCCCGGGTACACGACGAAGCTGAACGCCTCGGGCTCGGCGAACTCCTCCTTCCCTTTGCATCCCGCGAAAAGCGCGGTGAGGATGAGAAGCGCGGACAGAAGGTTACGTTTAGTGGATGACAACGGTTGGATCTCCCTCAGAATCGAATTCGGCCGCGAATTATACGGAGCAATGGCTTTGGGCGTCGGTCAAAGACCGAGATAGTCCTCGATCGAGCGGCCGGTGACGGCCTGGAATCGCTGGGCGTACGAGGGAATCGCACCCGCCGGTTCGTCGAGAAAAATGCGCTCGACCCGGAACAGCGGCGCGAACATCGTGATCATCTCGAGCTCCGATTCCTCGCCCTTCGCGATCTGATGAATCCAGTCGTCGAACGAGTCGAGGTTCATGGCCCGCATCGTCACGCCCGCCGCCGACAACCCCCGCAGCACGCCGAAGAACTTCTCCTTCGGGTTGACCAGGTTGAGGATGACGACCGCGTTTGGTTCGAAGCCTTCGATCATTCGATCTTCTCGGATAGTTCAATCAACACGCCGTTGCCCGCCGATGGATGCAGGAACGCGACCCGGCAGCCGTGCGCCCCCGGCACCGGCGCCTCGTTGATGAGCCGGTAGCCCTGCGCCTTCAGGGTCTCGAGGTGCTCTTCGATGTTGTCGACGCGGAGGCAGATGTGATGAATGCCCTCGCCGCGCCTCTCGATGAACTTCGCGACCGCGGAGTCGGGGCCGGTGGGCTCGAGAAGCTCGAGCTTGGAGTCGCCGACGGAGAGGAAAGCCGTCTTTACTTTCTGCGTCTCGACGGTCTCGACGTGCTCGATGGAGAGGCCGAGCGCTTCGTAGACCTTCGCCGCATCGAGCGACTTCACGGCGATGCCGATGTGATCGAGCTTTGGTTTGTTCATACGCCGTGCTCTACACCCCTTTCACGTCCGCCCCCCAGATGTGTTTGTGCAGTTGCGTCTGAAAGCGCGCCGGCACGCGGTCGGCGAGCATCCATTCGGCGAGCGCTTTCATGTCCATTGTCCCCCACACCGGCGAGAGGAGAACGATCCAGCGGTCGAGGTGGCGTTCTTCGATGACGCGCTTGGCCCACTCGTAATCGTTGCGGTCGGCGATGACGAACTTGATCTCGTCGTGCGGCCGCAGATGGTCGAGATTCTCCCAGCGGTTCTTCTCCACCTCGCCCGAGCCGGGGCACTTGATGTCGAGAATCAGCTTCGCCCGCGGATCGACGGGCGTCGTGTCGATCGACCCCGAGGTCTCGATCAGGACTTCGAAACCCTCTTCGCAGAGCCGGTGAATCAGCTCGAACGACTCCGCCTGCGCCAGCGGCTCCCCACCCGTGACCTCGACGAGATTGCATCCGTAGCTCTGCACGCGCGCCATGACATCGTCGAGCAACATCCGCTCGCCGCCTGTGAAGGTGTACTCGGAGTCGCACCACACGCAGCGCAGGTTGCAGCCCGTGAGGCGGACGAAGACGCACGGCCGCCCGGCGTGGGAGGACTCGCCCTGGATGGAGTGGAAGATCTCAGTGATGCGCAACATATGAGCGATGAGCGATGAGCGATGAGCGATGAGAAGAATCAGCGCGGCGCTTGATTGTACGGACAGAATCTACCGCCATCGCGATCAGCTCATCGGCTTCCTGCATCAGAGGTTGCAGGCGCTTCGCTGAACAACCTCCACATCGACCAACAACTCCATCCAGTAAACACTTTCATCCAGCTCCTGAAGCGCTGTTTTCGAGCTTGCTGATCATCTCCGCGTTCGAGCGTGACCGGAATGCCTCGCGGCAGTGTGCCCCGGGTGACGTCCCTGACCGCAACAACTGCCGCTTGATCACCCGCGCTTCATCAGTCGGTGGAAGCGAGATGCAGAAACGGATGATCTCTTTCGCGAAGATCTTGGTTCGATCGCGAAGCGTGTTCATCTCTCATCGTTCATCGCTCGTATACACGGTCGGGTCTCCCACGCCAGCGTCAAGAAATCCCTTACGCCGCAAAAGGCACGAGTCGCAATGCCCACACGCCCGCCCGTCCGACGTGGGGTCGTAGCACGAGTGCGTGATCGCGTAGTCCACGCCCAACGTCACGCCGCGACGGATGATGTCCGCCTTGGTCATGTGCAGTAGCGGCGCGATCAGCCGCGGCTCGTGGTGCTCGACGCCGCTGCGCGTGCCTTTCCAGATCACGTTCTGGAACGCGTCGATGAACTCGGGGCGGCAGTCGGGGTAGCCGGAGTAGTCGAGCGCGTTCACGCCGATCCAGATCTCCTTCGCGTCGCGCGCTTCGGCGTATCCGAGGGCCAGGGCGAGGAAGATCGTGTTGCGGGCGGGGACGTACGTGACCGGGATGCCCTCCGCGCCGACGGAGTCCTTCGGGACGTCGATGTCACCCGTCAGCGCGCTCGCGCCGAACACGCGCAAATCGAGCCGATGAATCACATGCTCCGCGACGCCCATCGCGTCCGCCACGCGCTTCGCCGCGTCGAGCTCCACACCATGGCGCTGCCCGTAAACGATCGACAGCGCGAGGCACTCGCGGCCTTCGTTTTTCGCGAGCGCGAGCACCGTTGCGGAATCGAGTCCGCCGGAGAGGAGGATGACCGCTTTCACGGATTGAAGTCTAACCCTTGTTCGATATTAACTAATTTGCTAAATTGCAACTAATGAAAACACGAGTCTTCGCAGCGCTCGCCGATCCGACGCGCCGGCAGATCCTTCAGGAGCTCAAAGAAGGCGAGCTCACCGCCGGCGAGATCGTGTCGCGCTTCACGATGTCCGGGCCGGCGATCTCGCGGCATCTGTCGATCCTCGCCACAGCGGGCCTCGTCTCGGCCCGCCGGGAGACCAATCGCATTTACTACCGCGTCGAGCCCGAGCCGCTCGCCGACACGCTCGGCGAGTTCCTCAGCGCCGTCTGCCCGACGCAGATCCTGCACCGGCGCAAAAAGAAAGGGAGAACGTGATGAAGATCGCAATCACGGGTGGAACGGGATTGGTCGGAAGCCACCTCGCGAGAAGCCTGGCATCGGATGAGGTCGTGCTCATCTCGCGCCGCACGGGAACCGCAATCGACGACGTCGACGCGCTGGCGAAGAGGTTCGAAGGCTGCGACGTCGTCGCGCACTGCGCGGGAATCAATCGCGAGATCGGCGAGCAGACCTACGAGCGCGTGCACGTGCGCGGAACGGCTGCGGTGATCGAAGCCGCGAAGCGCGCCGGCGTGCGGAAGATCGTCATGCTGAGCTTTCTTCGCGCGCGGCCTTCGTGCGGCTCGGCGTACCACGAAACGAAATGGGCGGCCGAGGAGCTCGTGCGGCGGTCGGGACTCGACTTCACGATTCTGAAGTCGGGGATGATCTACGGTCGCGGCGATCACATGCTCGATCACCTCAGTCACGCGCTGCACACGTTCCCGCTGTTTCTGATGGTCGGACTGCGCGAAAAGGCGATCCGTCCCGTCGCGATCGAGGATCTCGTCGACGTGCTGCGCGCGGCGGTGACGGGGCGGATGTCGCGCGAGACGGTCGCCGTCACCGGCCCGGAAGAGCTGACGCTCAGCGAGGCGGTGCGCCGCGTCGCCCGAGTCACCGGTCGCCGAGTGTGGATGTTGCGCGCGCCGGTGTGGATGCACTTCGCGCTCGCGCAGGTTTTCGAATGGACGATGAACGTTCCGCTCGTGGCGAAAGCGCAGGTGCGGATCCTGTCCGAGGGGGTTGTCGAGGCGCTGCCGTTCGCGAATGAGGTGCCGCGCGATCTCGCGCCGCATCGCCGGTTCACGGATACGCAGATTGCGAGCGGACTCCCGCCACGCGGCGGGTTCACGCTGAACGACCTGCGCCGTTGCGACCTGCGTTGTTGTTCCATTGGTTAGGGATGCCGCCGGCCATACAATTCGCCGCCTATGGCCGACTACAGCGTTTACGAGCTCCTCAACAAGAAGCGCCGCGGCGGGCCGCTCGAGCCGCGCGAGATCGAGTTTCTCATCGACGGCTTCACGCGCGCGACGATTCCCGAGTATCAGATGTCCGCGCTGTTGATGGCGATCGCCATCAACGGCATGACCGCCGAGGAGATGGCGACGCTGACGCAGGCCATGCTGCGCTCGGGCGAGCAGTGGCATTTGCGTTCCGAGTACGACTTCATCGCCGACAAGCACTCCACCGGCGGCGTCGGCGACAAGGTCTCGCTCGTGCTCTCGCCGTGGGT